>Ga0116114_1000929_pt1 | contig 16780 bp, 20 predicted proteins | sample June2015DPH_10_5_FD_89823 | JGI IMG/M metagenome (GOLD analysis project Ga0116114, IMG submission 89823) | Peatland microbial communities from SPRUCE experiment site at the Marcell Experimental Forest, Minnesota, USA - June2015DPH_10_40 | ecosystem: Environmental > Terrestrial > Soil > Wetlands... | reverse complement strand
CTACAAGGCACAGCCGAAAGATGTAAGCGAGTTGGAACGAAGTGCGAGGGGTATACAATCGTGACGACCGCACCACAACCCGCAAGCAACTCCGCAGCCCCCTCCGCATCGCAAACCCCTCCCCCCACGGCGGCTACTCCGGTAGCCGTCCCGCCCATGAGCATCTTATCGTTTGGCGGAGGTGTCAATTCGACAGCTATGCTCATTGGGATGTATGAGCGTGGCATCCCCTGCGATCTGATCTTGTTCGCGGACACAGGCGGAGAGAAGCCGGAAACCTATACACACCGAGAAGAGTTCAGTATGTGGCTGGTCGAACATGGCTACCCCGCTATTGTAACCGTGCGAGAGGAGCGGTGGACGCTTGAGCAGGAATGTCTCGATAAGCACACGTTGCCCAGCATCGTTACGGGGATGCGATCATGCTCAGATAAGTTCAAGATGCGCCCTCAAAAGCGGTATGTCGCGGAACTTCCGCAAGCAATGGAGACTTGGAAGCGCGGAGAATCAATCACTCGGTACATCGGATTCGACGCCGGAGAGCCGTGGCGCGTTCGAGAGGCGGAGTCTGCCCGATACGTCAACAGGTTCCTCTTGGTTGAATGGGGATGGGCGCGGGAAGAGTGTGTGGCTGCAATCGAGCGGCACGGGTTGGCAGTTCCCGTGAAGTCGTCGTGCTTCTTCTGCTCCGAGATGCAGGAGAATGAGATTGTGAACTTGCAGCGTGACCATCCCGAACTCGCATCGCGCGCAATAGCGATGGAGCATAACAATACTGCGATGCACAGCGTAAAAGGACTCAAGCGAATTACCAGTTTCGAGGCGATTCTTGACTTCTACGACCGTCAAGGCGTCTTACCAATTCTCAACATGCCAGCACGGATTCCGTGTATGTGCTATGACGGAGAGTAAAATTATTGACCGCTGATCCCCAACCCGCAAGCAACTCTGCAAACCATCCTTCCGGCAGTCTTCCCAAGCAAGCGGCATCGCAAGGTGCCGCTCCCGCCCATAGAGTAGGAGCGATATGAAGCCAGTCAAGCAAACTGTATTTGGCGCACCATTGGGTAACTGTTTCGCCGCGTGTGTGGCGTCACTTTTGGAAATGTCGATTGATGAGATGCCGTCACTTGAGACTGGCCACTTCACGACAATCTGGAATGATTGGTTCCGGCAGCGAGGCATAGGTATGGCGGATGTGAAGGCTGGGTCTGGAGCATACTTTCCCGGGTACTGCATCGCATCCGGAAAGTCTCCGCGTGGTGGACTGACTCCTAGCGGAAGACCGATCATTCATGCTGTCATTTGCAAGGATATGAATCTGGTTTACGACCCGCATCCTGACGGTGGATTCCTTGACGGGACTCCAACCGAGTACACGCTTCTTTACCCCTTGAATCCAGTAGACCTGCCGATAAAACTTAGTTCAGAGCGCGAAGAGTTAGAAGCAAAAATCAGTTTTCTGAGAGCAGCCAACCAAGACCTAAACAACGCGATCCTACAGAAGAACAAGGTACCGCACAGGTTCCAGGGGATAGATTCAATATGACCGTCGCTGTCAAAGGTGAGCCAATAAGCGATCCCCAACACACGCCATCGCAAACCCCTCCCCCCACGGCGGCTACTCCGGTAGCCGCCCCCGCCCACACGCTACAGGAGCAGCTATCTATCATCCGAGCCAAACTCGCGGAGCGCACCATGAGCACCGACGACAACTCCCACGCAGTCAATAATCCTATTTGGAACGAAGAGGAAAAACCATGAAACGAATCCCTGTAATCATCGCCCTGTTCTTAGCCATGCCGCTCATCGCGCAGACGGCGAAGCCCACTACCGAACCACCCGCTCCTCCTCCCGCCACGCAACCGGCTCCCCCGCCCGACAATGTGGCCACGCTGCGGTTGACGATCAAGTTGATGCATCGTCAGGCGAAGGTGCAGGCGCGGATTGCGAAGGATCAGGTTCGCATGAGCATCGACCAAACAAAGGCGCAGATATTCCAGCGCGAGGCGCAGACTGCACTCGCCGCCGCAAAGAAGTAAAGCCCGCGCCAGCCAAGACGCCCGAACCCATGAAAGGAACCAGCAATGGCAAAGATAAGTGAAAACGCAGCAGGAGAACTCCCGTTGAACGATGAGCGGAAAGAAGTGAAGAAGCCTCGCCACGTCGTCATCGCAATCAACCACCTGTCCGAGCGGCGCAAGGTTCTGCTGGCGAAGAAGTCAGCGATCGACGAAGAGTTGGCCGGACTCGATGCGGCGATCCTCGCATTGGAGTAGGAGATGCCTGAACGCGAAGTCATCACATGCGGCCATTGCAAACTCGTGCAGTTCCGCACGGCGAAGGACGTGTGCCGGAGATGTCGCAAGTCCACGGCGCCACCGCCTGCACCATTTGTAGAGCCTGATCCTGAGCCGCCAATCCATCCAAACAGGGCTACGCTGGCAAAGGCTTGCGCCGCTGTTCTGCGTCTGCATCGCATCGGGCATGGGTGGTCGCAGTCAAGGGCTGCGAAGCGTCATGGATACGTTCGTACCTACATATCAAAAGTGGAAAATGGTACCTACATGCCTACCCTAACAAGCCTCCAGCGATTCGCTCAGGCATATCGCGTTCGTCTTTCATCTCTGATTCTGGAGATTGAAGCCGCGCAGCAATTGTTGGAGGGTTGATGCAGTCACACGATTACGAGCACCGCGGCGTTGTGGTCAGCGGGATCGAGTGGGAGAACATTCCATACCCTGAGCAGCGCCGCTGTGCGTGTGGTCGGAAGATCGCGCGCATCTCCCACGCGGACATCTGCCAACGGTGCATAGACCGTGAGTACGAGGAGCGGCTTCTGTTGGCAGGGAGGCCGCGCAACCCGCCGTCCGGCGTTCGTGGCCCGAACGTCCACAAGCCAAGCTCTCCACGGAAGCCGCCACGAAAGCTCATTGGATGGTCTGCATGTTGACTCTCTCCCAGATTGGATGCAAAAGGAAACCGCCCCGGCAACAGGGCGGCTTTTCTTTGGACGCTGGGAGAGGGTGATGTGTGCGGGGTGCCGTCTTCGGTGCTTAGGCGAAAGAACGGAAGGAGGTGTTTCCCGGTTAACACCCCGCTATTGACATTATACACATTCCGTGCAATCCTGCAAGTGCTTGGGCAAAAGAATATGCGATTTTCACCCCAAAATATCGGCCTGACAATTCTCGCGTCCTTCTGCGTCTTGGCACTCTTTCCGCGAATGCCTCTTCCAAAGCTGGACGCGCCGATGTCCGTACCGGGCAAACCTGCGTCTGGGGTGGCTTTAGGCGCATATCCAGGGCGGCATACCGCCCTCTCAGCGAAAACGCGAGCTTCGGGATCGGTGTGACGGGTGCCGAGGCGGGGGCGTAGCGGTTCCCGTACAGCCCACGCATAGCGGCAAGCCTATTTTTTTACTAAAGCCAAAGGTGTGCCCGTGCGGAGAGTCAGTCCAGGACTGGACTATGCAGCAATCTACGATTTTTGTTGAAATCATCTCGAATAGGTGCTACGGTAGGGCTGTGAAGTCAAAGAAGCCCAAACAGAAGACTTGCCCGCTGTGTCGGAATCGGTACTGCTTGGCGATGGCCCCGCCGGAGCTATCGGTGGAAGGCATCCCCTTCGACGCCGATGTTCCTCCGCACGTCTACCCCACCTACGGCGGCATTGAGAGGACTCCGAACCCTCTCATCCCCTTCAACCCTCCAGACCGCATCGCCACGGCCCGCCAGAGGGCAGAGGCGCTACTCCAGAAGGTGACCCAGTGATAATCGACGATGCAGCCCGCGTGAGGATCGTCAGGGCTATCCTCGGCATGGAGTCGCGCGAGTTCGCCGATAAGCTGGGCATCTCGGCAGGGACAATGACCTCGTGGGAGAAGGGCCGGTCAACCCCACAGCGCGAGAAGCGCAAGGCTCTGGCGGCGATTTGCCAGGAAAACGGGATTTGCTTCTTGCCGTCAGGAATGCCGGTACCTCAAAGTGACCTTTTACCAGTTCAGGAGACAGACAATGGCTGAAACGGCTTTAGCAGTTCCATTCGCGGCAGACGAGATTTGCGAGATCGCAGTAGCCGAGTTCAAAAAGCGGCTTACCCAGTTGTCACCGCTTCAAGGCGGAAAGGAGTACGGAGCCTTCGAGATCGACTTCGCGCACACCATCCGCCTGCATCGCACTTCGGGCATCGACAACATCGACAAGCAGACTCTCGCATGGGGGCACGTCGAGGGCGGCAAGATTGACGACGTTCCGGTTGCGGAGTTGGAAGTCGTCAAGGTCGAGGAAACCTACAAGAGCGACCCGGACGTGAACGGCGAACGGCTCAAGCATGACTTACCCCTCACGGTCGAGAGCAAGGACGGCAAGGGCAACATGGTTCGCAAGCGCGTCAAGGTTCGTGATGACGGCAAAAAATGACAGCGAACTCCTCCTCCGCATCGCAGTGGCCGCCGAGCGCCTCGCAGAAGAACTCTGCAAGCCGCTCCCCGTCCCCAAGCGGAAAGCGCGGATCGGCACGGCGACGTACACGGAAGCAGAGCGCAACCGGGCAGCCCTCAAAGCCCTCGCAGCCAAGAAACAGGCGAGGCGAGTTGATGCGGCGGCTGGACGTATCCCCGGATGAGCTTGCCGATCAGCCGCAGATTGCCCCTCTGCTTCGCCAAAACCGCATCATGCCTGAGCGCCTGGTCGAAGTGCTGCGCTGCGATGATGCCCCCGAAAGCCTTGCCTTCGTAAAGATGTGGGACTCGCTCACTCCGGCCTCGCGCTCGCTGGCCGGCCTTGAGGTGATTGCGCTCGCCGCCGACATTACCCCACGAAGGCTGTGGGAGTTGTTTCAGGGCGCGGCGCTGAGGCAGTCGCGGGCCTCCATTTCTGCGATGATCGCGCTGGAGTTGCCTGAGATTATCCGCGTGACGATCAAGGGCGCGAAGAAGGTCAAAGGCCAGTACGACCGCGAACACGTCTACAAGTTCTCACGGATGTTCCCGACGCCGAAGGGGAGCACCACGACGATCAACATGGGTGGCGGTGAGCAGAAGCAGTTAGAATCGGGAGACGATGGCGAAGGCGACCTGATGCCCGCCGACGACGTACTCATGCGGGCGAGTCGCGCAATGAACCCACAGAAGGCGTTGCCCACTCCTGAGATCGTGGACGCCGAAGAAGTGGACGAAGACTCCGAGGACGAGTAGATGTTCGCAGATTCGGTAGTCGCCAAGAAACTCGATGCGCTTGAGAAAGAGTTTGGCTGGCGCCCCGCGCCCCACTCCATCGAAGAAGTAGATGCTTGGTCGAAGCAGCTTGCGACCGCCTTTGAAGAAGACGCCAAAGGCAACATCTACATGAAGCGCAAGCTCACCAACACAGAGCAACGGTTCATCGACAATGAACGCCTGATGTGCTCGGCGTCGTGCGGGTATTTCCTCACCCGGTACTACTACATCAAAGCCAAGAGCCGCATCGTTCGGTTCACGTTCCGGCAGGGCCAGTGGATTCTCTGGCGCATGTTGCAGGAACTCGACGAACTCGGCGTGTCGAAGATGATCCAGATTCTCAAGGCTCGCCAGTTGGGAATCTCGACCATCGCGGAAGGGATTATGACGTGGGGAGCACTCTTCATCCCCGGCGCGTCTTCTCAGATCGGATCGGCGGACGGCCAGAAGACGCAAATCATGCTGGGCATGATGACGTTGGCGATCGATCAACTTCCCGGGTGGCTTCCGCCAACACAGACTCGCTCGAAAACGAAGTCCGACCGCGCATTGCTGGAGTTCGACCGCATCGGGTCACTCATCATGGTCCAACCGGGTTCGATGATGGGCGGCATGGGGCAGGGCGCAACACCTACGATGGTGCATTTGTCGGAAGTCAGTCAGTTCACCAACCCCGTGCAGCAACTTGACGAGGGGCTATTCAAGACGCTACACGAAGGCCCGGAGCTTGTGGTGCTTCTGGAATCGACGGGAGACGCAGGGCATCGCTCGGCGTGGTGGTGGAAAGAGCAGTGGATTACCAACCGAGACAACTACTGGTCAGGCGGCGCGGACTTCCTTCCCGTGTTCTTGCCGTGGCACACGACGCCGGAACTCTACCCCGGACCGTGGCTGAAGAAGCATCCTGTTCCTGAAGACTTCACCCCAAACGAAGACACGCTCGCGCATGTAGCCAAAGCAGAGGCATACGTTCATACGACCGAGATGCTACGCCGGGTTATCGGGGCGGACTGGAAGATGCCGATTGAGCAGCAATGGTTCTGGCAGTTCAAGCACGAAGACCACAAGCGCCGCCGGGTTGAGAAGTCATGGTACCGCCAGATGCCATGCGACGACTACGAAGCCTTGATGGGCGAGCGCGACAAAGTGTACTCGCAAGACGCGATTGACGTGGTGGAGAAATCAGTGGCGAAGGCAAGCGTCTACATGATCGCCGGTGATGGAATCGAAGAGAAGCGCGAGCCGAAGGAAGGGGAAATCTGGTACGGAGACGAAGCGCCGCCGCGCCAACGGTTCCACTGGACAACGCTGAAGAAGGAAAAGATGGAGTGGATGCTGGTGCCGCTTGCGCCCGTACCAGATAAGACGTTTGACCCACTCGAAAAGTTGCTGGTATGGGAAGAACCCCGCGAGGGATTCGACTACTCGGTTGGTGACGACACGGGAACGGGCGTTGGTGGCGACCGCTTCATCTTGAACGTGACCCGGCACGGGACAAACGAGTTCCCCGATGAGCAGGTTGCGGAGTTCGCTTCAGACTCGATTCCCACGGCGGAGCAGTACGCATGGATCGCCGCGGTGACGGCTTACTACGCTCGCTACATGAAGCCGGGGCCGAAGGGACACCCAAAGATTTGCCCGGAAATGCGGCGCAAGTTCGGCGATCTTCCGTACCATCAAACGAAGTTGCTCGGCTTCCGCCGATGGCATGAGTGGGGGCAGGGCTTCGACCGCAAGACGTTTGAAGAGAAAGTAGGCAAGCACGGTCGCATTGGATGGTTCACAAACGAGTGGAGCCGCCCCATGCTGCTGTCGGCCTTCGAGTCCGCAGTTGAGAATGGCTGGTACGTTGTGCGGTCGAAGTGGCTGCAAGACGAACTGAAGGAACTTGAGCAGAAGGTGATGGCATCGGGCAAGACGCGCGTTGACCACGCTTCGGGCAGGCATGACGACCGTGTTTTCGCGGCAGCGATGGCCTACTGGACGATGCACCAACGCGACGAAATGATGGCGCGCATGAAGTTGAGATATGAAAAACCGTCAGAAGGTGGCATAGTTATCCTGAGAGGGCCGTCCGTGATGACGACCGAAATACCGGGAGGCAAGTTTTGGGAGAAGCGTTGATTCTTGGGTCGAGGCAGACTGAATCCGACCGCGTGGTCGCCTACTTCGTCAACATCAAAGGAGAGAAGATGCTGGCCCCCGACACGCACGTCTCGGTACAGCAATGCGGTCTGCATCCGCTTCAGTGGCGACGGGAAGAGGCTGTGGGGGCTAAGGAGATTGAACGGCTCTCCCGCGATTTGAGCGCGCAACTGTGGGAGAAGAAGCGAAAACAGACTGCCGGACAGCATCTCCGCGAAAAGAAGTTCATCGACGAAGTAAAGATTCGCTGTCGTCTTCGCATCGCTCAGGCTTATAGTGAGAACGATGCCGCAATGAATCGCCGCATCCTGGCGGGAGTCGAAAAGCGCGAGGAAGACTTGGTGAAGATGATCGTTTCGACATTCGATGTTTCGAAGCGCACCTCGGCGCTGGCGATTGAGCTTGCTCCGCAATCGGTGAATCCGCATTCGCTTGGCCAGAAGAAAGCTGGACTCCGTGGCTAAGACTGACGATCAACGCTGGCAACCGCCGGATAGATTGCAGCCGGGGACGAAGCGCGCTGCATGGGTCAACGACATAATCTCTGACGGAGAAAGATGGCTTCAGTCGCAGCCCTTTTGGAATGACCTCGCCAAAGCGGAGAACCTGATTCGTGGCAAGGAAGCTCTGAAAGCGGACGAGAACAGAAGCGATCTGACGAGCAACAGATTGAAGCGCATCTTCCGCGAGATGGTGGCTGGACTGTCGGACGTGCGCTACCCGGATGCGTGGTCGAGTGACAACAAATCCTACGCGGCCACGACCGCGATGTTTACCAAAGTTGCGAAGGGAGTTTGGTACGAGTCGAAGGCGCCGCTCAGTTTCCGCCGGATGTGTCAGTGGATGGTGTTGGGCGGCATGGGGTCTCTGTGGCCGGTGTACCGCCGCCGCAAGCTGGTAGACCCGCAATCGACCGCGCTGTGCTTTGACGACTACGGCCCCCGCGACCTCGTTCCGTTCCAGGTGGACGAGCGCAACTGGCAGGAAACCTACGCTGTCACCATCGTCAAGATGATGTCGCTCTACAAGGCCCATGCACTCTTTCCCGAGTTCGCGGACAGGCTGCGCCCCGTCTCACGCCGCCGGATGGAGTCGAACGCCGTGACCTCGCGGATGCAGTTGATTGACTCGCTGCGCGGAAACGATAAGGCGCGTCCGTGGTCGGAGCAGATGGTCGAAATCCGCTACACGCTCATCCGCGACCTCTCGATCAATGAAACGGGTATGCCGATACCGATGGGCGATCCTGGCGCGTCGTGGGGCTATGTGGTGCCATCTCTGGGCGCGGAGATGCCAACCGATGAGGTAGTCAATGGCGAGCGCAAGATGCGACCGGCAGGGATTGACGATTGCCGCCTCTATCCGAACATGCGGCTCATCACCACGGGGTCGGGAGTCATGGTGCCGCTGTACGACGGCCCTGCGTGGGACTGGCATGGAAAGTTCCCGCCACGGTTCTTTGCTGACGATTGGGTGACTGAGGGATGCGGTCTTCCGCTGATACGCGACGTGCTCGACACTGAGCGGACGCGCCAGTTCACTGAACGCGCCATCGACATGAAGATCAAGGCGCAGATGGACCCCGGCATGAAGTACGACATGAACCAGATCAATCCGGGCGACGCGGAAGACCTTGACCCGTGGGAGATGCGGAAGCGACTCGGCTGCGACGGAGATACCGACAAAGCGATCAGTACGATCCTTCCGGCGGAGTGGTACAAGGTTGGAGACGACCCGTTCAAGTGGCTTGAGTACCTGAACAAGAGCGAAGACGACCAGCTTGGCACAAACCAGCTTGAGCAACTGGCGAAGATGAAGTCCAACACAAACGATCCGGCGGACGACCTCCTGAAGTTGGAAGGGCCAATCGTGCGCGACATCTCCGCGTCGATGGAATCTCCGATGGCCGACGTGATGGAGATGGTGAAGTACGACATCCTGCAATACATGGACACGGCGCGGGTGATGAGCTACGTTGGGCCAGACGGAGTGACGCCTGAGACGTTCGACTTCGATCCAAAATCCATCGTGCCGTCACACCTACCCGGTGAGGATACAGGTGGAGCATCGAAGTTCAGCCGCATGGAGCGGGCAAAGAACTATGCGCGGAGTTTACGGACGCAGATCGTTCCCGGTGGCATTCACGGTCAGGCGCAGACGCAGCAGAAACTACTTCTATTGCAAGGCTCTCGCGCTGGATTGCCCATCTCTCCCATCTACGTTATGAAGAAGGCGCTCGGAATCGAGGATGCTGATGCGGTTGCGGACGAGTATTTCGAGTACAAGGAACGCGAACTTGAGATGGCAGCGCGATTGAAGAACGAGGGAGCATCGCTAGTCCCACAGCAGGGCGGAGCAGCGCCCAGCGGCTCACAGAAGGGAACTGGCGGTCGTCCTCCATCGGGGCGGAAACCACCCACGGCGAAGACGAAGGGCAGCGCAGAAGGTCAGAGAAGTGTCATCTCAGAAAGTTAGGGGAACTAAATGAACTTCACGAAGACAGTCACTCAGCAGGTACATAATCGCTTCAGCCCGAAGGAAGCGATCAAGGAAGTCATGGAGCTTGTGCGCGAGCAGAAGATCCCCGGCAAGGTAGAGATTATGCTTCCCGGCAACGGCGGAATCACGTCGATTGAGTTCATCGAAAAGCAGGTAGTGGTCGAGGTCGAGACGCCGGAAATTGTCGAGCCTGAGAAATAAACTTGACACGATTCTGAATCGGTGCAAGGATTCAACACAGCGAAGATTCTGTAGGGTCGGCAATGCCGAACACCACATGGCTTCTAATCCAGTACCAAGGAGAAGAAGTCATGGCGAAAAAGAAGGTCGGCAAAAAGCACCGCAGCGGTAAGACCCGCATCCTGCCCGAGCACATGGGCAAAACCCTCCACAAGAAGGTCGGTCGCAAGCGGAGCCGTCGCAAGTAATGGGCACTCCAGCCATCACGCCGCAGCCCCCGCAAGGCCCGCCTAACGGTGCGCCTTCGGGGGCCGCGCCCTCTCCGGGGGGTAGTGGTGGTGGGACGGCGGAGATGGCCGGGTTCGCTCGGCTGTCGCAGATGGCGCAGCAGCAAGCGTCAGCGTTCCCCGAAGCGGCTCCCATGATGCGGGAGATTCAGAATCAGGTGCGGATGGCGACCATGAAGGTGATTCAGGCACGGCAAGCCCCCCAACAGCAAACTCCGCAAATCTGACAACTGAGGCGCAAAAATGACGATTCAAGAGTTTCTCGCGGAAGACGGGCTTACGGCAGAGCAGATCGCAGCCATTGTTGGCGATCCGGTGCAGTCGAAGTTGATGACACGGGCGCTGGCCAAGTTTGAAGAGGGCAACACATCCCTCGCCGACGCGCAGCGCGAGAAGGCGGAAGCCGCCGATTTCTGGGAGAAGAAAGTTACACCGGCCCTGGCCAGCGTGGACAAGCGCGTGGCGACCTCCAGCGCAGAAGCGGCCCGCTACAAGGCATACCTCCAGAGCCTCAAGGACGGCGGGTACGACGTGCCGGATGAGTTGCTGAAGGCTGCACCCGTGGTGGAGACCCCGAAGTACATGACTCAGGCCGACCTCGATGCGGTGGGCAAGAACACTGGGCCGAGCCTCATCGCAATCAACCAAGTTTCCAACGAGTACCAAGACCTCTACGGCGCGCCCTATCTGAGCGGCGAAGCGGACTTCGCCGAAGCGCAGAAGCAGCACAAACCGTGGTCTTTGTATGTGCGCGAGAAGTACGCCTTCCAGACCAAGCGCGAAGAGCGCAGCGCGAAGCAGGCCGCCGAGAAGGAAGCAGCGATCCGCAAAGATGAGGCCGACAAGGTGCGAGCGGAGATGTCCAAGACCAGCGGCTCGAACGATGGGCTGCGCGCCCCGGTGCCGTCGAAGTTCGACCGGCTCACGAAGCAGGAAGGTTTCAAGTCCGATTCATGGAAGAGCCGCGAAGGACGGAGCGCCAACCGCGCCGACCGTCTCAAGCGGTTCGAAAATGTCGCAATTCAGTAACACTGGAGAAAGCAAATGCCCGATCCCACATACGGTAGCGATCTACAAGCGAGTACGCTGGACGACCTCGTTATCGGCGTAGCCTACGACAACTTCTTTGTGGACGACCCGAAGCTCGAATGGATGCGTACCATTGGCGGCGTCAACCCATTCGACGGCGGCGTTCTGCGGCGCTTCCCGACCATCATGAATCGTCCGATGGGCGGCGCGGCGGCACCGGGCACCACGCAGAACATCGTGCATCGCCAGCAGCTTGCGAACACTGCGTTCTCGATCCGCAACTACTCGACGTGGGACATGCTGGAGACGTTCTCGCTCATGGTGCAGAACCGTGGCGAGGCGAAGCGCGCCGACCTGATGGACATTTACGCGCAGTCGCACATCAAGGCCATCAACACCGATGTCGGCACCGACTCGTTCCACCACGGGCAGTCGCCGGTCGCCGGGTACATCACCGACGACGGCTCCGAGCGCGTCAACGGCGACGATGAGGCGATGAACAACGGCCTCGATCCGGGCTGGTACGGCAACGTCTATCAGATGTACGGCAACCAGGCCCGCAACGGCGCGGTGACCAACACGCTGAACTCGACGCCGATCTGGTACGGCAATCCCGATGGGACATGCGCTTCGTTCTCGGTTGAGAAGTTCATCCTCCACATCCGTTCCTGCAAGCGGTACGGCGGAGACGACTTCATCGGCATCTCCTCGGTCGAAGGCATCTCCTACATCGCCTCTGCCCTCCAGCGCCAGCAGCGGTTGGTCGAGTGGAAGGTCGAGGAAACCTGCCCCGACTTCACCGGCATCGGATTCATGGGCTGCATGTTCTATGAGAGCGCATTGGCTCCGGGCCGCGCATGGGCCGCAACGCTTCCCCCGGACATCTCGGCAACCTCGAACGCGACCGACACCGCCGGAACATCGACCGCCGGCCAGCCGTACAGCTTCACTTCGCCCGCGACTTGCACGGCGCTGTCGGGCATTCCGGCCAGCACGCAGATTTCCGTTGGCGAGCCGCTCTTCGTCTATGCCGGGTCGAGCATCGAATACTGGCCGACGACCGAGCCGGAGTTTTTCTTCGGTGTGCGCCGGAACCAGGTGTACAACTCGAACTCTCTGGACGCATACATCGTCAACCTCGGCCTCAACATGAGCTACACGATGCCGCGCAAGAACAGATTGGGCTACGGCTTCTCGTCGTAAGGACTTCGCACCAAGGAGAATCGCAATGGCACAGGGAATCACGTTTACGAACTATGTTCCGACCTCGCTTGTGGGCGTCAATTCGCCTTCTCCCACCCTTGCGGCTGAGGCCGTTACCGGGTTGCCGATTCCAACCGGCGCATTCCCCGGCAACATCTTCTATCTGAACGAGCAGCAGGCCACTCAACTTTCGCTTACCTCGGTCAACGGCGCCCCATTGCTGACCTGTCATGCAGGTTGGTACGAGGTTGTGCAGGTGAGCGCGTCGGCGACGGCGGCGAACATTGTGCAGGGAGCCATCGGCGCTCAGGCCGCGATCCCCACCACGGCGCTGACTGAGGCGGCCAACGTCGCCTTGCAATCCGTTGTGACTGATGGAGCGACCGCCGCTACTGCGGGTCTTCTTGGAATCAATCCCGTCGTGTTCCTGAACGCGGTCACTCCGGGCAACTACACCATCGTCGGTGTCGGCGGAGACTTGTCGATGCTGTTGGCGGCTTCGCAGACGACCGTTGTGGGCCAGGGGCTTCTCTCGCAGACCCCAGGCACGGTGCTTTCGGCCACCACTGCTCTCAGCCTCGCAAACATCGGGAACTTGGTGGGAATAGCGGAACAGGTTCTCATCACTCCGGCTGGAGCGTTGACGCTTTCGGCGGTGGCCGCTTCGAGCGGCGGGTCGGCTGTCTATACCGGCACGATCACCGGCGGCGGAACAAACAACTTTGTCGGCCTCTATTTCGTGATCGCTGGATTCACGAAGGGGTCGAACAACTCTCCGGCGCAGGGATTCCTTTGCACGGCTTGCAGCACCACGACGCTGACGCTGAGCAACTCGAACGCCTTGGCTGAGACTCACGCGGGAACGGCAACCTCGACAAATCTATGCCGCGCGAACGTCAACTTCCCATTCGGAACGGTCTAAGGAGCAACCATGTCGGACAAGACGGTTATCGGCGTCGATCCAGTCAACGGACGAAGCAAGCTCACCTACGTTGACCACGCTGGCCCTGCTTCCTACACTACGGGCGGAGAAACGTGGCCGCAGCAAAGTGTGATGGGCGGCCCAAATGCGGTCGGCCTGAACGACATCGCATGGTGCAGCGGCGGCTACACGGAGGATGGGAAGTACTTCGTGGTTCCCATCTACGGCGGCGGCGGATCGTTGAAGGGTTCGATCAAGCTGAAATGGTACGCGATTGTCATTTCGGGTTCGACCTTCACCGGAACGGCGGCTACTTTGACGCTTCCCGTCGGCGCCGGCGCGGCTACCGATCCGGTTGGAACTTCCGGGTCATCGGGAACGGTGACACTCGGCAATGGGACAGGGGCTTGCACCGTCAACCTCAACTCCTACACTCCGCAGGGAACGGTTGCGGGGACAACCGGCGGAACACTGACGGAAGTTTCCGCGGCAACCAACCTGAGCGCGTCGTATCTGCGGCTCGCAGTGCTCGGCGGGTAGAGAAGTTTGAACGCAAGCGTTTTAGCGGGGCTGGGGCTTTGGCCTCAGCCCTTCGTTTTAGGAGTGCAGGATGCCGCTGGGCGAGATGATTTACGAGCTTCAAGGTAGCGTCCCGAATCAGGACGCCGCTTTCGCGCGCACCCTCATCAACGAAGCGTGGCAGGACGTTCGCCGTCTTGGTGGATGGTCGTTTCAGTTCGGGCAGACCGGGTTCACCGTTCCCGGCCTGCTCGGAACTGGATTGGTCACGTTGGAGTTTGGCTCGCCGTCTGTCATTGGCAACGCGGCGGCGGTCACTGCATGGACGACTCTGGGAATTGGCTCACAATACGGATCACTGCTCACGCAGCGCCAGTTCCGATCTGGCGGGACATCCGGCGCGGGAACGATGTACGACATCATCGCGTTCAACGCAGGGACTGGGACGCTGACGCTGGACAGGCCATTCACCGATCCTCTGACTTCACTGAGCGGCCCGGTGCCGGGACAGAAGTATTCGATCTACCAGCCGTACATCGCGGCTCCCTGCAAAGACTTTGAGCGGTGGTTGAGCGTCTACGACATTGCGAACTCTGGCTGGCTGTTTGTGCGCGGAGATCGGCGGGCGGTGGGCAGGGACGACCCGCAGCGGCAAATCTTCGCCAACCCCGATCGGCTGCTTGCGCTGGGGGCGGACTCTCGACCGGGATCTTCGACGTTGGGCTGGGAGCGGTACGAGCTTTGGCCTGGCCCGCAAAACCAGTATCTCTACCAGGCATGGTATCTACGCTTCGGTGCAGACCTCGTAGGGATGGCCGACACGCTCCCCGTAGGCATTCCTGAGTCGATGGTGAAGGCGAAGGCCCGCGTGCGCTGCTACGAGCAGGCAGAGGCCAACAAAGACCCCCAGACGACGCGCGGCGCTGGCGCAGACTACCGCTTTCTGCTTGGCTCGGCCCTTGCTCAGTATGAGCGCGAGTTGAAATATGCTCGGCTGCGCGATAAGGATCGCGTAAACGTCTTCGTTTCGACCATGACGCGGCAGCGTGGCGGTCCTGCTCCGGTAACATTCGACGCCGCAACAGGGGCGATTCTGAGTCAGGTGGGCGTATGAGCATTGGAGCAATCACGAACTATTCCGTCCTTGGCGCGTCGCAGCCCGAGATTTCTGGGCTTCTGTCCACGAACTTCCAGCAGGGCATCATCCCCAACGCCACAGTGACGGTATACCTGACGGGGACGACCACGCTTGCGACCATCTATGCCGACTCCATCTCAACGCCTCTGTCCAACCCGTTCACCTCTGGGACTGAGGGGCAGTGGTTGTTCTACGCGCTCACTGGAGCGGCCTACGACGTGGTTCTGAGCGGTGGCGTTGCTCCGAACACCTATCCGGCGCCAGTGACGTTCACGGGCCTCAATTCGGGCGGCGGGAGCGGCGGTGGTGGCATCACCTCAGTCAACACGCTCACCGGGCCAGCCCTGACGATTGCGGTGGGGGCTGGGCTGTCCGTCTCGTCTGTCGGAAGCACCATCACGATCTCGCTTGGTACGGCATTTGCGATCACGAGTTTCACCGGCGGCTCGACTGTGGAAGTTGGAACGTCTGTTGCCAACCCAACCTTCGCGGCAATCTACACCGCCACGCCGGCCAGCGCGAGCATCACGAACACGGAGGGCATCGACTCGCCGCTTACGTTGACCTCGCCATTCACTTCGGGGACGGTGACGGGAACCTTCACGCACACCGCGCCGGAGACGACCATCTTCACACTCAGCGCAACACAGGGGGCTACCTTGACGGCGGCACAGAACATCAACTGGGAATGGGCGATCTTCGGCGGGGTTGGCGCGGCAGGCGCAACTTCAAGCGTGACCGCATCTGGCACAACCGCAGTCTTGAGCAACGGGAACGTGCTGCCTCGCGCGCAACTGGGGGCAGAGACTGTAGGCGAGACGCTTGGCCCATTTTCTCCATCCGGCCAGGTCATCTACCTGCTACTGACTGGCGGATCGCACACGTTTGTTGACCCTGGAACCGGGTTTGCGTATCCATTCAACGCACCGATTACTGTGTCGTTCACCAATGCAAACGGGGTTGCAGTGACAATGTACCTATACTCGTCTGCATATACTCAGTATGGAGCAACCAGCGTCAAGATTGAGAGCTAAATGCCGAGCTATCCCCCAGTTGTCGTGCGTGGCCCAGCCGGATCGTCGAGCGATTTTCCGTTCGTCTATTCGCCCGGAGTCGTGTTCCCCACAGACGCGGACTATACGATGACTTATCCTGATATGTCGGGGTCGAGCGGATTTCTGCTGGTCACAAGCAGCGTATCGCTGACAGCAACTCGCAATTTGATTGCCCCAATGGTCGAGGGATTCATGTGGGCCGTGGAGAACGCCACTACCGGCGGTCACGCAATTCAGGTCATTGGTGCGACCGGAACGGGAGTGACGATTCCCAGCGGATACACGATGCCGGTGTACTGCGATGGAACGAACTATGTCACCAATCCGGCGGCATCGGGAGGAACGGTTCTCTCTGTGACTGGCACAGCCCCAGTTGCTTCGAGCGGCGGAACGAATCCTGTCATCTCGATGGCACAGGCGAACGGCTCGACAAGCGGCTACCTCGCTTCGGCGGACTGGACAACCTTCAACGGCAAACAGAACGCGCTCGGCTACACTCCGGCACACAGCGGTGCCAACTCGGATATAACGTCGCTCACCGGATTGACGACCCCGCTTCCTACGACTGAGGGCGGCAGCGGTACG
>Ga0116114_1000919_pt1 | contig 16870 bp, 6 predicted proteins | sample June2015DPH_10_5_FD_89823 | JGI IMG/M metagenome (GOLD analysis project Ga0116114, IMG submission 89823) | Peatland microbial communities from SPRUCE experiment site at the Marcell Experimental Forest, Minnesota, USA - June2015DPH_10_40 | ecosystem: Environmental > Terrestrial > Soil > Wetlands >... | reverse complement strand
CTTATATTCGCCAAGATAGATCGTGACCCTGCCTGGTGCTGCCGCGGCTCGCCACAAACCACTTGCTTCGGCGCCAAAAAGTTCTGCGGGCAGATTTTTTGCCGGTACCTCGTGTTCGATCAGCCAGTCACAAAGCCGGCCGAGCACGTTCAGCGATGGATTGCGATGCCGGTTGTTATAAAGCTTGCGGACCGTGTGGCGATGCAGATTGATCTCGTCGGCGATTTGCTGAGTGATGCCGTGGCGATCGAGCCCGTGATCCGCGAGCAGTTTCTTAAGGCGAATTTCAATTTGCATCCAGTCTCCTAAAAAAGAGTTACAGCAAATAGCACGGCCGAACGCCGCCCTCTACACGCGGCACTGGCCGGAGACATTTCATGGACGAATAGGCACAATTCAGGTACATACGCAATGAAAATTATGCAAAGCGAGAATCACCGTCAAGTACAAGAATCGCGCACAGGCAAATTGTTTCAGTTGGCGACACGTTTTTGATATTGGACGAATTGCGTTGCGGTTCATCACACAACGTGGGTTCTGAAAATCCGGTACCCGCGCGCGACCGCCGCCGCACGGGCGCGTAAACGTATTTTCCCTTCACCGCCGCGTGGCGAAGATGCCCCTTCTGTTCCAGGATGCGCAGAAGCGCCCGGGCCGCCGAATAGCTGGGCGGATCAGGCATCGCCTGCCGGACCTCGGCGGCGGTGGCCTGCGCGCGGGGATAGATCAGGTCCATGATCTGCCTCTCTCGCCGGCTCAAGACCGCACCGGATACGCCGCTCATGACGCGTTCCAATAAAGAAGAATTGCGTAGGCGCTAAAAAACTAGCACCACGTCCGGGGCGAGTCGAGGAGAATCCTCCTTTCACGAAACGTTTGTTCATTGAGGCGCGGCCTTCAATTCATGACAAGGGTGACCGGTGAGATTTGAACTCACAACCACCGGGGCCACATCCCGGTGCTCTGTCCAGTTGAGCTACGGCCACATGGACCACGACAGGAATCGAACCTGTTTGTTGGGCTTTGCAGGCCCGCACCTGGCCGGTCGGTCACGTGGTCGAGATTAAGCACGCCGGGCAGGGATCGAACCTGCCGTCGCGGAGGCTTCGCCTTCCGCTTTCCCGCTTTGGAGGCGGGCGTTCCGCCATTGGAACTTCCGGCGCGTTGATTTCGCGATTCAGTGCGTAGGGAGGGATTTGAACCCCCACGTATCTCCGAAGAGAGGGCGGGGTTACGGCCCGCTGCATTGCCATTCTGCCACCTACGCGTCTCGAACAGTCAGCGTGGAAGGACTCGAACCTTCGACCCCGTGCGCCCGAGGCACGTGCGCTGCCAAACTGCGCTACACGCTGAAAATTGCTTCATGCTCCCGGTGGGAATCGAACCCATCATTCTCCGGTTGAAGGCCGGGCATCCTGACCGTTGGACGACGGGAGCGATCACAGCACCCACGGATGGATTCGAACCATCATGTGCGCGGTTAACAGCCGCGCGCTCTACCGATTGAGCTACATGGGTATCATTTCATTGAGCCGCGTGGATTCGAACCACGATCTCCGGATTCAAAGACCGGCGTTGCTACCGGTTGAACTACGGCTCAGTTCAAACAAAAACGTTCATTCAGGGAGAAGGATTCGAACCTCCAACCTCTCGGTTCAGAGCCGAGCGTTCTACCGCACTTGAACTATCCCTGAGTCGCGCGATGCAAATGGGTGAACGGTTGGATTCGAACCAACAACCTTAGGCTTATGAGGCCTCTGCTCTGCCATTGAGCTACGCACCCGTTGTTTTCAAAAGAGCCGCGGGCCGGGATCGAACCGGCAATCGGTCGTTTACGAGACGACTGCTCTACCCTTTGAGCTACCACGGCCTCTTGCAGTTGCATGCAGTGAGTGGGATTCGAACCCACGTCTCCGGTTTGGAAGACCGGCACTCTGCCGGCTGAGTTATCACTGCGAGATTTCAGTGCGCCGGCCGGGAATCGAACCCGGGCTTCCGCCTTGGCATAGCGGCGCTGCACCGCTGAACTACCGACGCGATTGGTTACATGTGGATTCCTGGAATCGAACCAGGCCAAGAGGCTTTTCAGACCTCCGCTCTACCGTCTGAGCTAAATCCACGTGACAGGTGTAGTGCAAACGCCGCCAATGGGAGTTGAACCCATGACCTTTCGGTTGACAACCGAACGCTCGTTCCACTGAGCTATGGCGACGAACTCGCGCACCGAATTGTCAAAGAGCGCACCGCATCGCATCGGTGTTGCCGTCTCAGCGGAGGGTGGAGGATTCGAACCTCCGAGGCCACATTACTGAGCCTTCCGCGTTAGCACCGCGGCGCATTCAACCGCTCTGCCAACCCTCCGTGCGCGCCGTTGCCGGCGCCTGAAGGAGGGTGAGGGATTCGAACCCCCAATCCCGATTCATCGGGAACGCCCGTTTTCGAGACGGGTGCCTTAGCCGTTCAGCCAACCCTCCGAATCTCGGAGTCTTCAGTTGAATTTTCTGATGAGCTGCCGCTCATGGTTCACTTCCTTTTCTTCGCAACTGCCGCGGGTGGGAATCGAACCCACACACAAACGGTTCTTGAGACCGCCGCCTCTGCCGTTGGGCTACCGCGGCGCCCGATGCACAGTGCTCTGAGCAGGATTCGAACCTGCAACAACGTGACTCTCGATCACGCGCCTCTGCCGAAATTGGGCTACCAGAGCATTTCGCACATTGGACGCCGGAGGGAGTTGAACCCTCATTTCCTGGTTGCAGGCCAGGAGTCCTGCCATTAGACGACGGGCCCGAAATTCCATGTTGCGGGAAGGGGTCGAACCTTCACCCTCGGCCTTCGGAGAGCCGCGCTCTGATCCGGTTGAGCTACCGCAACGATCTTCATGGTTCAGGCAGGATTCGAACCTGCACTAAGTCTGATTCTGAGTCAGGCGCCTCTGCCGTTGGGCTACTGAACCCTTTGTTTTTTCCTGGCTCCTGCGCCTCATTGCACCGGGAGGGACTCGAACCCACACCCATCCGCTTAAAAGGCGGCGGCTCTGCCATTGAGCTACCGGTGCGCACCGTCCACACGCACCGGGAGGGATTCGAACCCCCAGCCGACCCTTTAGAAGAGGGTTGCTCTAATCCGTTGAGCTACCGGTGCGACGCTAGAAGCACCGTTTGGTTCTCATCCCCATCATGTCACCATCTCCTTTCATGCACCCGGCAGGACTCGAACCTGCACCCATCCGGTTAAGAGCCGGCTGCTCACCCATTGAGCTACGAGTGCGATTTACCTCAACTCCATTAAATACAATCACTTCGACCGATCATGCACTGGGAAGGGATCGAACCTTCAACCACCGGTTTCGTAGACCGGAGCTCTTATCCGATTGAGCTACCAGTGCTTATGCACCGTCCAATGCGCCGTGGAGATCTCGACTCTCCGGCCTCCCGCTTATCGGGCGGGTGCTCTGCCTCTGAGCTAACAGCGCGCAAATCGTCTCTCCCATGCGCCAAGCTGGACTCGAACCAACAACCTCCGCGACGTTAGCGCGGCGCTCTTGCCGTTTGAGCTACAGGCGCAAACCAAGATTGGGCCAACGTGGAATTGAACCACGGACCTTCGACTCGCCTTCGAGCCAACTTCTTCCCGGTTCTACAGTAAGGATTACTCTCGACCGGGAAGAACTCCCGGCCGGAAAAGGCGGGGAGTTATATGCGCGTATAATCGCGCATATTAATCACGAATTGACCTAGCGCTTCATGGCGCCGGGTCACTTCGTGACTTGCTGGTTTAGATGAACTTAACCACTGTCTCATGGCAATCTCCATCGACATAACGTGCCGATCGGTTGAATTATTCCGCTTTTTCCAGGAAAAGCAAGGGAAAAATCCGTTTGGCGGAATATCTCCATCCTTTTGAGATTCGACCTCGACGCGCCAAACGTCACGACTCATTTCGCCGAGCTTAATTCGCGCCGGAAGAAATCGCGCGATCACTTCGACATTTGTTTTGGTTTGCCGCGTCGGCGAATGCGTCACAAATGATCCTTCGCCCGCCAATGCCAGTGTATGGCGAGTTGTATTGCTTCTCTCCAAGTGTTAGTTTCCCATTTTGACATGAAACCGCGAAACGCATCGGCGATCCCCTTGCCATTAAGCGGATCAGCCCAGAGTGCGGAACGATCCCGGACAAGGCGAAAATTTCAAAGTAACCCACTACCCGACTTTCGGTTATAGCTATGCTCAAGCTCGGGACGGCCGTGAATTAATTAGGTAAGTTTAAAACATAGGAGAGGCATTGAACATGACAGGTTCAAAATCGGAATTAACAATCGGCATTGTTGGTGCAGGAGCCTTTGCAGCTTTTGCATCCAAAGCATTTCTTCAGGTGTCCGGAATAAAAGTAGTTGCAGTTGCCGATACCAATTCAGCATCAGCTCAGCATTTGGCTGATGAATTGTCAGCGAAAGCGTATTCAGATTACGAGTCCTTTTTGCGGGACAGCAGCATCAGCCTGGTATACGTTTCAACACCGCCCTTCTTGCATTATTCTCAATCGAAGGCGGCCTTACTTGCCGGAAAACACGTAATTTGTGAAAAACCGGCAGCATTAAAAACAGCAGAAGCGGAAGAACTTGCGTCACTTGCTGGATCAAAACAATTACTGTACGTCGTTAATCTGATGCAGCGTTACAATCCATTATTTGCAATTGTCAGGGACGTTGTGAGAGAAAACGTGCTGGGGGAATTTCTTCACGGATTTTTTGAAAATTATGCCAGTGATGAAAATCTGAGACAAGATCATTGGTTTTGGGATGAAGAAAAAAGCGGCGGGATCTTCATTGAACATGGCGTGCATTTTTTTGATTTGTTTGCCGGCTGGTTGGGGAAGGGCGACGTCATTCACGCAGCACAGTGGCAACGGCCCCGAATCGAAAGAAACATAAATGACCGCGTGCAGGCAACCGTCAACTACCCGCTGGGACCCGTGACCTTTTATCATGGTTTTGATCAACCCAAGATTTTGGACCGTCAGGAACTGAGGCTTCAATTTGAAAGAGGAGACATCTCACTCTTTGAATGGGTTCCGGTAAAATTGCGTTTGCACGGTTTGCTTCAAAAGGAACAGCTTGAAAAACTCAAGAAGGTGATGCCGGATTCTTTAATCATTCAAAATGGAAAATTACACGATGAGAGCCAAAAAGTCAGAGGACGTTTTCATGATTTGATTTTTGATCGGCACGTAATTTTGGAGTATGGAAATAGCGCAGACAAACAAAACCGATACCAGCAATTATTGATCTCAATGATTAAAGATCAATGGAATTGGATTCTGGATAATTCGGTCGTCAGAGTGATTGATGACAGTAACGCCATTGACTCTTTACGCATGGCAGAAACGGCGAAAAATACGGCTAAACAGTTCTGACTTGGAGCGCGTCGGGCTGAGTCGCCGCCGCGATCTTGGCATTCAACTTTTGCTGGGCCTCCTCAGCCGACATTTGGGCCAAGCACAACGATCCGCCGAAATCGACCGTCCCGAAGTTTGTACTATCCGCCCTCCATTGTACAATCGAGCACGTGCTTGGCAGGTTGTGAGGGCCAACGAGCCAGGCCGGTGCTACGAGGAAACCAAATTTCGACTTTGCGGAGGACTGATGGAAACCACGCCGCTGCTAAAAACACCCAGTCGTATCTACGGCATACTCGGCATTCTAGCGTGGACGTTAGTTGGGTTCATCGTAGGAGTCTACGTGGGTGCGCATCCGGCGTGGATTCCCAATATGCCGTGGGCATGGCACCCCAACATCGATCAACCGCCTACGACGACAGTGCATGTTCCGGCGACCGAGCCGACCGTAGATAACTCGATGGAGACTCCACAAACCCAGCCTTCGCCCGGAGGCCATTAGGCGCTGCGGCCGGTCCACCGGGAAGGTGGCCTAATCTCTGCCGTGGTGGAGGTTGTCCCCGAAGGGCTGCCATTGAACGACGAGGATCAGCCTTTCATCCCGGTGACGTTGACGCCTTCAATAAAATATCGCTGGAACAAAAAGAAAATGAGAATGACCGGCAAGGTCATGAGCATGTTGCCGGCCATAATGAGCGTGGAATCACCGCCCTGGTCCAAGTTCATGCTGAACAGGCCGAGGCTGAGCGGGAATCGTGACTGATCGCGCAGCATCACCAGCGGGCCCATGAAATCATTCCAGGCGCCCATGAAGACCATGATGGCGATGGCAGCAAGCGTGGGTTTCACCAGCGGCAGGATGACGTACCACCAGGTCTGAATCGCGTTCAGTCCGTCGATCCTGGCTGCTTCTTCCAATTCCCTGGGGATGGTTTTCATGTTCTGGGTCATCAGGAAAATGAAGAAGGCGCTGCCGAACCAGGCGGGAACCCACAGGGGATTGAGCGTGTTGTACCAGCCGAGCGATCGCCAGATGACGAACGATGGGATCATGGTGACCTGACCGGGGATCATCATGGTGCTGAGAAGAATGCCGAAGGCAAGCGCCCGACCGGGCCATTGCAGGCGGGCAAAGGCGTAGGCGACAAAGGATGAGCTGAATAATGCCCCGACCAACTGCAGGACCACCAGCAACACGCTATTTCCGACGTAGGTCCAGAAGGGAATCGATCGAAACGCCCGGCCATAGTTTCGTTCCACTTTTCCGCAGATCGCCCCGAGCGTGGAGCTGGGGCGGATGAACAATCGCAGCGTCGCGGCCGTGGGTGAGGATGCGGAGGAACTTCCCAAAACGGACTGAAGGCGTATCCAGGTTTGGGGGCGGTAAGTGAGGTCATCAAATCCCGGCAATTGAAAAATCAGGGTGGTGGTACGGTACTGGGCGATGTAGGTGGTCTGCGTGGATCGCCAGTGAGTGGCGCCCCAGTCGAGCGCCGCGTCGATGTGATGCCAGCTGTCATCCCCCGCCATCGCGACGATTACCTGGTGGAGCTGATCCGGCGCAACACGTACGTCGAAATCGGCGCGAAGCACCACAGGCGGATCATCGGAGGAGTTGAAGTGATATCGCAGATACGACGCATCTTCACCCGCGGGCAGAAGCTGACCCGGGCCGGATTCGACTTTCCAGTCTCGAGCGATCTGCGAGCCGGAGCTGACGTTGAAAATGCGACCATCCAGCGAATGCACCTGCAGGCCGACAAATTCCAATCGTCCCAGTTGATTGTCCAGCGCATCGTGCAACACCTGGGGTGCGAGCAGTTGGGTGTAAGCGGACATGAATGCGATGCGATCCCCGGTCCAGGATTTTTCGGGCAGTTTTTCGACCAGCTTGGCGGTCAGCTGGGTGGCGGCGTCAGCGCGAAGGATTTGAGCGCTGGCTGGGTCGCCCCCAGGCGGAATCGGGCAGGCATCGAGCGATGCACGGGCCTGTTGAATCAAGAGCGGAAGCAATTGCTTCCAATCCGCGGGGGCGACGCCCTCAGGCCGCTCCGGTTGAAGGGGCTTGCGAATGATCGGTGAGTCGGCACGAAAAGTCGGGATTTCGGGAAGGATCGCGGTGCTTACGGCTTCGTCATCAGTCTTGATGCTCATGCCAACCATCCAGACCAATGGAAGCATGAAGATGCCCGCACCGCAAAGCAGCAGCAGATGCATCCACCCGCGGCGGGCGAACCATCGGCCCACGCGATCAAATGCGATCATAATGCACCCACTTTTTGCTGACGTACAACTGCAGCAGTGTCAGCAGCAGCACGATCAAAAACAGGATCCACGCCATCGCGCTGGCGTAACCCATGCTGAAATACTGGAAGGCTTTCTGAAACAGGTAGTAAGCATAGAACAGGGCTGAATCATCATTACCGCCGTTGGGAAACATGATGTACGCTTCGGTGAAAATCTGCATCGTGCCGATGACGCCCACGATGGCATTGAAGAGGATGAACGGGCTGAGCATCGGCAATGTGACGTGCGTAAACTGCTTCCATTTGCCGGCCCCATCGACGGTGGCGGCTTCGTAGAGTTGAGCGGGAATCGACTGCAAACCGGCCAACCAGATGATCATCCCCCCACCGGCGGTCCAGAGCCCCATAAGGATAATTGCCGGCTTGCACCAGGCCGGGTCGTCCAACCACTGCGGGGCCAAAAAGCGGAAAGGCGATGCGGCAAAGTGGTGAACGTGATTGACGATCCACTCGACGCCGCGGAACGGACCGCTGGAGAACACCCACCGGAGCGAAACGTTGATCAGTCCGAAGGAATCATTCAGCAGCATTTGCCACAGGAGCGTTGCCGCGACCAAGGGAACGATCGTGGGCACGTAGAATGCGGTGCGATACCCCCCGATGCCGCGGATCCGGCGATTGAGCAGCATCGCGATGCCGAGGCTGATCGCCATGCCCAGGGGAATACGCAGCAACATGAATGCGGTATTCCCCAGGCTCTTGAAAAACAGGCCGTCCTGAAAGAGATCGCGGAAGTTATCCAGCCCGACGTACCGTGCCGGACTCAGCACGTCGTAGCGGGCGAAGCTCAGAACAATGCTGAAGAGGATCGGCCCGCCGGTCAGGCAGATCATGCCGATCAGCCAGGGGGACAGGAACAACAGCGCGGCGCCCGTGTCGCCCTTGCGGTATACGTGCGCCCGGCGACTCCTGCGGAGCGCAAGATAAATTGCGACAAATGGAATTACCGCCAAGGCGGCGTAACCACCGAAGTATCCGTCCCATTGCACCTGGGTCGGGGGCAGTGGGTGGATCATCGCGTCCAGTTGGCGTTGGACCACGATTTGGGCGTCGCGCAGGCAGGCGCGCGCCTCACCGTCCTTGTCCCCAGGATGCTCAGCCGCGAATTTGTGATCGAACGATTCCCTGAAGGCGCGAATTTGTTGGTTGAAAAGCAACTGCCCAACCGGGGACGGCGGGCGGATGAGCGTTCCGGGAAGAAGGTCGGTGAGCACCGCGCAGGCCCGCCTGAACGGCGCGGGAATGCGCGCATCCTGCGACAGGGTCTCCCGCACCCGCTCCAGATACAGCGTTCGGTTCCCCTGGGGGCGCGGAAGATAGAACAGGCCTTGGCTTTCATCCGATTGTCGCTTTGCCTCCTCCAGGAATCGATACGTTCTCCGGCTGTTGAGAAATTGCATCAGCCTGAAGGCGCCCTGTTTGTTCCTGGCGGTGGAGGGAATCACCAGGGAGTATCCACCGGCCCAGGTGACGGGTTTGGCGCCCTGGGCCAGACGATCATCCGGCATAGGAGCAGGGCTGATGATGAAGTCCATGTCGGGCTTGTATAGGCGGATGATTTCGTCCATGTATCCATCGCCATCGATCTTCATTGAGACCCGGCCCTTGAGAAACGGGTCCAGCGCATTGGACTGAAAACCCGACTGAAATTCCCCGACCGCCTGGTTACCGCCAAGATCGCCGTAGATATCGGTGACAAACCGCAGAGCGCGAACCACCGGCGGAGAATCGAAAGTGACGCGGGTGCCGTCCTTGCTGAGCAAACTTCCCCCCGCCTGGAACGCATACAGGACGAGATGGGAATTGCCGTAGTCCGGTGAGAATCCCATCCGGGCCATGCTGCGATCCGGGTTGTGGCGCGTGAGCAAATTGGCATCGGCGCGCAATTCGCTCCATGTTTGCGGCGGGCGCGGATTGCCCGCCTGATCCACCAGCCCCGCCTGTCGAAGGTGATCGGCGTTGCTGTACAAAACGCGGATGTCCAGCGAAGTCGGCAGACCGAACAATCCAAATGGGCCGTTTGTGCCCGGCGGGCGATATCGCGCTTCGTCCAGCGTGAACGAATAGTAGTCGGCAAGATCAATCCGATTGGGATCATCGGCCTTTTGGTTTTGCAGGTAGGGGCTCAGTTCGGTCAGCGCCCCGCGGCTGGCCCATTCTCCTATGGCAAAACGGTCGAACCAGACCAGATCGGGCGGAACATTCCCCGCGATTGCGCAGAGCAATCGCTGCGCGTCACTCGTGAGATCGCGCGAGGCCGAGGTGTCAGCGATGACTTTGTATTGCGGGTTCTGTAGCTCGAAGTCGTGAAGAGCGGCGTAGACTCCCTCACCCAGCCGCCCGGCGTTCCAGAAGACGATCGGTATTCGATTGTCGCCCGTGGTGTTCTGGGTGCTTCGCCACGTCCAAATGCCGACCACCACCACCAGCAGGCCAAAGAGCGTGATGGCAACCCACAGCGGGATTTGACCCCGATGGCGATTAAAGGCTGCAGGCATAAGTTGTAATGACTTCCATCAGCCGGGATTTCCTGTTTGAACCTCGACCGACGTACGCCGTCGGCCTCGACCGCCGCTGTCGGATTATCCGCGTCGCCGCCGACGGAGAATTCCCATTCCAGCCATTACAATCATCACGGCACTCGCCGGCTCGGGAACATCGGCAAACGACGGCAAGGGCAATCCGTTGGCCGTGGCGAAGGCGTCCAGGGCCGCAACGTCGCCGGCCGACGCGTCGGCGCCGCTGACGCTCTGGTTGAAGTTCGCCGCCAGGTCGGTGAAGTCGGCGGCGTTCACCAGGCCGTCGTAGTTGAAATCGCCCTGGTCCCAACTGGTGACGGGTTGGTTGAAGTTCGCCGCCAGGATGGTGAAGTCGGCGGCGTTGACCAGGCCGTCCAGATTGGCGTCGCCCAGCAGCGTGTACTTCACTTCGATCTGGCCGGAGGACAGGCCAGCCGGGTTACCCTGATCGGCCGAGTCAGCATAGCCGATGCCGTAGGACAGGCCATTGGTCGTGGTTTGTGCCGCCGAGGAAATGATCCCCGGGCCGTTCCATCCGCCGCCGTTGTAGCCGGACTTGATGTATCCGGCGATGGTCGAGATCGGATCAGGTCCGCTTCCATAGTTGATGAAGAGATGGTTGTTGGTGATATCCAGAGTGGAGCCGGTGGAGATGCTCAGGGCGTTTTGGCTGCTGCCCCCACTGCCGCTGGCCAGCTTCAGCACCGCCGTGGATGCGACGCCGACGTTCAACGTTCCGATGCCGCTGACGTTGCCCGCGACGCTGTTGCCGTTGATGGTCAGGCTCCCATTATTGACGATCGTGCTGCCCGACGGCAAAGCGCCGGCAGCGGCAATGACCAATGCCGCTCCGCTTGAGAGGTTGGTCGTTCCCCCGTAACTATTCGCTCCGCTGAGGTTCACCGTGCCCGTCCCACTGGCGGTGATCCCGCCAATGCCAGTGATCATGCCGGTGAAATTAACGACACCGCCGGCAGCCGAAGTCAAAAAGACGCTCTTGGCCAGCGAGACCGCGGAGTTAAACGTCGAAGAGTTTGCGCTGGCGCCGCCGAGGTAGATCGGGCCACCGTAATTGTTGACGCTGATGTTATGGTTGATGGTAACGGCCGCATCCGTCAATAATGAGAGTTGCGCCGTTGCTGGCGTACTGGCCGTGCCGATCTGTACGGCCTGCGTATAGCTGCTGTTGCCGAGTACATAAGTGTCCCGCGCATTGCCCACGATATCATTACCCGTCAGCAGCAAGGTTCCATTTTGAACGGTTGTGACGCCTTGATAATACTCGCTTTGAGCGGCGCCAACGCCCCCGAGGGAAATGGTCCCGCCGCCCACGATCGTAACGCCCGCGGTGGTGCTGCCGAGGATTCCGAGGGGGAGGTCGAACAGACCTCCGGGGGGAGCGGTCAGTTGAAGGTTTATGGAGCCGCTTTCCAGTTCGATATAGGTGTTGATCGTTGCAACGCCGGACGTGGACATCGCGCCAAGGGTTTTGGTTCCGTTCAGCGCGTAGGGCTGGAAGTAAAGCCGGCCATAATTCATTGTGACACCGGAACCGAGCAAAACGGTTTGATTATCGGTGCTGTTACTGGAGGCATCGGCGATATAGATGCCTCCCGCGCCGGTCGTGCCACCGATGGCCCAACTCGAATTCATATTCGCTTCCAGCGTACCTGCGTGAAGGGTGATTGACCCGGATCCGCTGGGCTGACTGGTGATCTGCAGCGTGCCGCCGCCGGTTTGCACGAGACCGGCATTTATCGCCAGGGGGCCGGCAAACGTGACAGTTCCGGTACCGCCCAGGTTGAGCGTGCTGCTCGCGTTGACGTTGACGCCCGCGGAAACGGTCAAAGCAGTGGTATTACCGAGGTTCAACGTGCTGGCACCCGAGAAGGTAATGGCGCCGCTGCCCAGGTTTGAAGCGGTCGTGGCGTAGAGTGTTCCATTATTCAGCGTCAAACCGGATGGGGAATTGTTTCCGGCAAGGACGAGGGTTCCTGCTCCAAGCTTGACGAGTGCTCCGCCGGCGAGATTCTGAGCGACGGTGAAAGTATTGTTGGGATCTTCGATGTCAAAGCCACCGCCATTTGTGGTCATGGTTATGACCCTGGGCGTGCTGTTAAAGGTTGTGCCGGTGATCTGGAGGGTGCCGCCATCAAAATTGAGCCCCCCGCCGGCAGCGCCGAGGCTGGCATCGGCGCTGACGGAGATTTCGCCGCCGCGGAGAACGGTCCCGCCGGAGTAAGCGTTGGGTTCGTCGAGCGTCCAGATTCCGCTGCCGATCTTGACGACTTCCCCGGTGCCGCTGATCTGGCCGGCATATTCCGCGGGCTGATTGTCGTTGCCGACCGTAAGGGTTTGAGTGGAAATGTTGACATTTCCGCTGCCGCTGAGACCCCCGAGCGAAGCGTTCAGGGAGTTGATATCCAGGCCATTGTTGACGTCGACGTCGACATTTGTGGAATCCAGCGCGTAGGCATTTCCGAGTTGCACGACGCCTTGTTCGATGGTTGTGATGCCGGTGTAGGTGTTGATCGCGCCCAGGACCACGGTGCCGGGTCCGTCTTTAATGAAAGCGAAGGATCCCGCGATGGGCGTGTTAATGGTTTGGACACCGCTGGCGGCGGTGAAGGTTGAGTCTGAAGCGAGAGCGAAACCGCCTCCCTGGAGGGTGACGTTGCCGGTCTGGAAGTAGAGACCTCCGATGGTCTGGGTTCCGCTGACGGTGACGGTGTAGGTGCCGCCGCCATCGGTTCCGGCGGCGAACATGGCGACTTTGCCACTGGTCCAGGCATTGGTGGTGCTGGTGCCTGCGGAGCTGGGGTTCCAGTTAGCCGTGCTTGAATCCCACGTGCCGGTCAGAACCGAACCACCGGCGCCGGCGGTGGAACCGTTGAGGTCCCAGTAGAGGCGGTTTAATTCGGGGCTGCGATAGTTAACGATCACGCCATTCACAGAGACGTTGGTGCCATTGTCCACTAGCGAACCGCCTACCGGCGTGTACACCAGAGATCGGGAGCTTAAGGCGGGAATGGAGATGGAAGTGAGACCGCTGACATCGGTGGCAAGGAATTTTCCGGAGATCGCGTCGTAGACGTTGACGGGGGTGGAGCCGACGTTGACCTGCACGGTTTTCATCGTGCTGTAGGGATTGTAGAAGAGATAAGACGGATCGGCGGCGGCATGGAAGAAATCGGTGGCCAGCAGATTGAGCTGCAGGATCATGCTGACATTTGTGGGAGAAACGATGCTGCCCAGCACGCCGACATCACCCGATCCGTACGCGAAATTAAGCCATGCCGAGTCATAGCCGGTGCCATCGCCACCGGCCTGCGGGCTGACGCCGTCATAGCTTTCCTTGAGGCCTTCGTAAGAGTAATAGTTGCTCGGAGCGTCATTCCAGGAGGCGTTGGTCTGGTTACTGGCGGGCAGTCCGCTTTTGAGAAATAACCGGGCTGAGTTGGTCAAGTTGAGCATCCATTGCCCGATGGAATTGGCGAAGCGGTCATCGTAGCGGACGAGGGGCACCAGGGCCATGGGGTAGATATAAGAGTTCATCGAGAACCCATAACCGCCGTCGTCGGTAGTGCTTCCAATCAGGCCGCTGACTCCGTAACCGCCCCATTCGGATGCGCTGATTGCACCCCAGTCTGACCGCACGACGCTGGTGGGTGAGAAGCACCAGTTGACGATCTTGGCGACGTCATAATTGGTTCCTTGTTCTGCGTTGAGGCGGGCGGCGGTGAGAGCTCCGAAAGGAAGGATGGTTTCGTAAAGTGGATTTTCATTGGCCGGCGTGTTTTGCAGAGCGTTCATGCAGCGTTCGGCGTCGCTGAGATCGGTGGGGTTGCCGGTGTGGATGTAGGCCACGTATTGTTCATATGCGGCACCCCCAGCGGCGTCCGGCTCGTTGTAACCGGTGACCGGCTTTTGGGTGACGTAGTTGAAGCCCTGGTAATTGAAGTTCGGTGTGGCGGTGGTGCTGCCGCCGGCCAGGACATCAATCATGGTGTGCATCTGAGCCGCGCCGGTGTTCATGATCGTATCAAGGCGCTCCTGGCCTGCGCTGCCCGTCGCGTATGAGGAATAATACTGGCTGATCAATCCATCGAACATGATCTGAGGCAACTGGTCGTACCAAAATTGGCCAGTACCCTGGGAACCGATGTTGTTCAGCACGAGATTGGCCCCGGTGCTGCTGTCATAGAACCGGCTGGCCATCTGCACAAAATCGTACGTATTCCCGTTGCTCAGCGTTTGTGACTGCTTGTCGATCCCCACCAGACTCGCGCCAAGCACCGCGCCGATCTGGGTGATCGCCTCGCCATTGCCTTCGGTGCTCTGCGTTTGCCCGATATAGCTTGGCATTCCAAAGCCCTGGGAGATGCCATTCTCGGGATCGTTCTGGAACCAGAAAGTCGGATACTCATAGCTGGACTGCGCCACCGGGTTGAAGACGGTACTGTCAAAACCCTGGGCGACCGCCGTGTAGTTCTCGTATTGGTAGTTGACGGGAATATATGGCATGGCGGCGATCTGGCTCACCACCACTTGCTGGCCCAAAACCTGCCTGGCGGCCGAGGCAATAACGGCCGAAAAAATGGCGCGAGCGCATAATCGACGCGGCATAAAACATTCTCCGCAGACTTTGGTTTATTCGCTGGAGGCCGTCCTCGCCCAAGGGCGTGTCTGAGCCTATTGGGAGACAGCAACACCAACGAACGAATCGGCGGAGGACCGCCTTCGACCAGGGCACTTGCATCGCCGCATGGCGGGCGGAACCAGACCACGCAATCAGCCTGCTTCTTGCGGAAAAGGCAGCGGCGCCATTTTCCCGGGTGCCGCGCTACGCCCGCCGCCGCCGATGGAGGAGTCCCACCCCCACCATACAAATCAAACCCGCAGTGGCTGGCTCCGGCACACTGGACGTCGGCAAAGACAATCCGTTTGCCGCGGCGAAGGCGTCTAACGCCGCAACGTCGCCGGCCGATACGTCGGCGCCGCTGACGCTCTGGTTGAAGTTCGCCGCCAGGTCGGTGAAGTCGGCGGCGTTGACCAGGCCGTCGTAGTTGAAGTCGCCCTGGTCCCAGGCAGTGACGGTCTGGTTGAAGTTGGCTGCCAGGATGGTGAAATCGGCGGCGTTGACCAGTCCGTCCAGATTGGCGTCGCCCAGCAGGGTGTATTTCACTTCGATCTGGCCGGACGTCAGGCCGGAGACCTTGCCGTCTTTGCCGTCGGCAAAGCCAACGCCGTAGGCCAGGCCATTGGTCTTGATTTGTGCCGCCGAGGAAATGATCCCCGGGCCGTTCCATCCGCCGCCGTTGTAGCCGGACTTGATGTAGGCGGCGATCGTCAAGATCGGATCAGGTCCACTTCCATAGTTGATGTACATATGGTTGTTGGAGATATCCAAAGTGGAGCCGGTGGCGATGCTCAGGGCGTTTTGGCTGCTGCCCAAACTGCCGCTGGCCAGCTTCAGCACCGTAGTGGATGCGGCGCCGATGTTCAAAGTTCCCGTGCCGCTGATGTTACCCGTGACGACGTTTCCATTGACGGTCAGGCTCCCGTTATTGACGATCGTGCTGCCCGATGGCAAAGCACCGGCAGCGGCAATGACCAATGCCGCTCCACTTGTGACGTTTGTAGCCCCGTTATAAGTATTCACTCCGCTGAGGTTCACCGTGCCCGTTCCGTTGGCGGTGATCGCACCGGTGCCGGTGATATTGCCGGTGAAATTCGCGGTGCCGCCGGTACCGCTGGCAAGCACCACGCTCTTATACAGCAAAATGTTGCCCGTGAAATCAGCCGTACTGTTGTCGGCCACGCCAATGGAGGTCGTACCGCTGGGGTTGTCGTTGTTGACGCTGATGTTGTGAAGCACCTGCCTGGCATTAGGACTGGCGACGGAGTACCCGCCGCCGTACGAAGTGAGCAGCGCGATGTTATCCGTCGGTAGCGTGCCGCTGTCGCCCAACTGAACGGCGTTGGTATCCAACTGAACGTTGGCGTTGGTCGGGGCGTTAAACCCGAGGCTGCCGCCAATGTCTCCGCTCGCAAAATATGTCCCACCAGGTGACGAAAGTACAGCAGCGGGAAGGGTGACATAATTAGTGCCGGTATCATCGTAGGCCAACTCCAGCGTCCCATCCCTCACCGTTGTGGTACCGCTAAAGGCCTGCCCATCGGTGGCGGTGGGGTTTTCACCGCCGCCGGCGATGATCCACGTGCCGCCGCCGATTTTATCGATGCTCGCGAGCGAACCGTTGATCATTTGAAAATTCTGCAACACGGTTCCGCCCGTCGCAGCGCTGTAATAGATCGTCTGGCCAGCCCCGTGCTGGTCGGTTGTGTTAACCGAGTGAAAGAAGTCGTTGAAAGTCACTGTGCCGGAGGTGTTTAGTCCGCCGATCGTGGTAGTTCCGGCATTACCGATCTCGGGCCCCCAATTGCAGGCATCGCCAGCAGCAATCAGATAAAACGCAACGACGTCTAAAGAACCGGGGCCGCCGCCGCTTGCCGTATCGTCTGGTCCGATATACAAAGACGCTGAGCAGCCGTTATTTACGCCGCCACCGGGTAACGTATTTACGCCGTCAATGTTAACTACAGGGGCGTCGGAGGTCCCGTTATCAACGGTGTATCCCGCCATCT
>Ga0116114_1000918_pt1 | contig 16894 bp, 10 predicted proteins | sample June2015DPH_10_5_FD_89823 | JGI IMG/M metagenome (GOLD analysis project Ga0116114, IMG submission 89823) | Peatland microbial communities from SPRUCE experiment site at the Marcell Experimental Forest, Minnesota, USA - June2015DPH_10_40 | ecosystem: Environmental > Terrestrial > Soil > Wetlands... | reverse complement strand
TGGCCGATGACGCTGGGCATGCTTTCCATGCCGGCCGAGACGGCGCGCCAGTTCGCCGGACACGGGTGGAAGATAGTGGACGCGGAGAAATCGACGCTGAGTTGCCAGGCGTTCGCGGAATTTATTCGCGGAAGCGCCGCCGAGTTTACGGTTGCCAAGGAGATTTACGCCGGTCTGCCCAGCGGATGGTTCAGCGATCGGAGCAGCGTCTACCTCGCCAGCGGGCGGCCGGTCGTCACCCAGGGAACCGGATTTGACCAATGGCTGCCGACCGGGCAAGGTTTGTTTTCGTATCAAACGACGGCCGAGGCGGCGGAAGCGCTGAACGCGATCGCGGGCGATTATTCCCGTCACGCCGCCGCGGCGCGGAGCCTCGCCGAGAGGTATTTTGATTCGAATCTCGTATTGAAAGAGTTGTTGGAGCGGGTGATGTGAGCCAGAATGAGCCGATGATGTTGAAGATGTTGAAATCGTATCTATGGATTGCGGTTGGTGTGGCCGGTTGCATGGTGCTGGCGGCCTGTTCGGGCCAGCAGTCCAGCTCGATGCAGTGGAATGGGCCAACGGTGCTGGCATCAGTCACCGTGGAGGATGCAACGCCGGACAATGAAGCCGTCAAAGTGGTTCGCTCCAAGCATTACGAGATTTATTCAACCATCCAGGATCGGCCGGACATGCTCAACCGGCTGGCGCAGTTGATGGAGGGAGCGTTCGGTATATATCGCACGCTTGCCCCGAGCGTGACGCCGACGGACCATCCGATGCGATGCTATATGTTCAACAGCCGGGTGCAATGGATGGATTTCACCCGCCAGCACACGGGACTGGATTCGAACGTTTATCTGAAGATCAGCCGGGGGGGATACACCATCCATGACTGGTACGTGGCGTACTACATCGGAGATATTTCGACGTATTCGGTGGCGGCGCACGAAGGATGGCATCAGTTCGTCGCGCGGCATTTTCGGGGTCGGTTGCCGCCGTTTCTTGAAGAGGGGCTGGCCTGCATGTTCGAGGACGTTCAGTGGGATAACGATTTGCCGAGGTTCAATCTGTCGTTGAATCCGGATCGGGAGGATTCGCTGCGTCGGGCGTGTGAGGCCAACGCGCTGTTTCCATTGAGCGAGCTGATCACCCTTCATGCGGGGCAGGTGGTGGGGAAGGCGGGGATTCGGATCGAGGCTTTCTATTCCCAGGATTGGGCCTTTGCGCGATACCTATGGGAGGGAGAAAACGGGAAATACCGGCCGGCGCTGCAAAAGCTGCTTGCAGATGCCGCTGCCGGAACGATTTACGATCCGACGGGCTCGCTTCGGCTGCCCTATTTGGGATGGAATCCCGCCGGCGTCCAGCCCATGCTGGAACACTACCTGGGGGCGGATCTTCCCACGATCGAAGCCGGATATCGGCAATTCATTCATAAAGTCGCATATGACGAGGTGATGGAGCAGTACCAGATGCGGTAAAGGAATTATCTTGGTGCCGGGAGGGGGGCTGAGTTATATTTGCGCTATGCAGCCGCTAATCCACTCCAAACATCGCCGTGAATGTCGATTCAGCGGGCGTGTGCAGGGAGTGGGGTTCCGATATACCGTCCAGAACCTGGCGATGCAGTATGACGTGCTGGGGTACGTGAGGAACTTGCCGGATGGGCGTGTGGAACTGGTCATGGAAGGGCCGACCGAGGAAATGGACGGGCTTTTGCAGGACGTGAGCAGGAAATTGAACGATTATATCAAGGGGCTGGACCAGACCGTTGCCGATGCCACGGGGGAGTTCGACCAATTCGCGATCAGACATTGAGTGGAAGTTGCAAGTTGCAAGTGACAAGTTGCAAGTTAATGGTCTTCACTTGCACTTGCAACTTGACACTTGCAACTTCTTTCCCCCTTCTGGATTTACGCCCGCACTGGCGATAAGCTTCCTGCATTCTCGATGTACCGAACGCTGGTCATAATCCGATACACGTTTCTGGAAGCGGTTTTACAGCCGATCTATTCGCTGCTGTTGGCGCTCGGGGCGGCGATTCTGTTCATTTTCGGCTTGCTCCCGTTCTTCACCCTGGGCGAAGACACCAAGATGTTCAAATCGGTGGCCCTGGACGTGATCCTGCTGCTGGTTCTACTGGCCACGCTGTTTGCCACCAGCAAATCCATCTACGAAGAAATCGAAGACCGGACCATGCTCACGCTGATGAGCAAGCCGGTGCGCAGGTGGGAAGTGATGATCGGGAAATACCTGGGGATCGTTCTGGCGGCCGCGCTGGGAGTGGCGATCCTGGGCGTGGTGGTCATCCTGGGGACTTGGCTTCGGATTCCCACCGATTATCTCCTCAACGCCTCGTCGCTGAACGATTTGGTGCGGAATCAAATCTGGGATTATCGGCTCATGCACATTTCGGGGCTTTTGCCGCAGTTGGTGTTGACCTGGCTTCAGATCAGCGTGCTGGCGGCGGTGGGCGTGGCGCTGTCAACGCGGTTTTCCCTGGTGGTGAATCTGCCCACGGTGATCATTCTGTATCTGGCGGGGAATCTGACCCGGTTTTTGATTCCCATCGCCGGCGGCCCGCTGGCGGGCAAGTCGGAGGCGCTTCAAATCGTCGGCCGCGCCGTCGGGCTGGTGCTGCCGTACCTGGGAACTTTTGATTTGAAGGACATGACGGTGCTCTCGACGGTCAAGGTGGGGAGCTTTGCCGCCGACCCCCAAGCCGTGCCGCTGGCATTGCTGTGGGGATACGTGGGGATGGCGGCGCTGTATGCCCTCTCGTATTGCACGTTTGTGCTCAGCGCCGGAATGTGGAGCTTCCAGCGCCGCGAGTTGGGCGGGGGGGAAGGGTGAAGGGGGAAAATGAAATTCGAAACTCGAAATTCGAATGACGAATCAAATTCGAAACTCGAAATTCGAATTTCAGACTTCGAGTTTGATTCGTCATTCGAGTTTCGAGTTTCGAGTTTACCTGGTCTATAATTCCCCATGGACACTCCCACGCGCGAGCAGTTTCTCAATGAAGTCCTCAAAGTGGTTGGGGACAAATTTCCACTGGTGAAGATTGCGCGCGCGGATCAGCCGTTTTCGATGCGGATCAACGGGCACGTCGCCTCGCTGGAGAATCTCTACCGGATGTCCGTGCTGCGTCCGGATGGCACGCGGCGGCACGTGGAGCGGTGGATCGTCGAACTGCTGCGGGCCGCGGAGGGGACGCCGGACTTGGATGGAACGTTCGAGGAGCTTCGGGCGCGGATCATGCCCATGGTCGTGCCGGAGAATGCCGATCCCCATCATCTGTCAGTGATGCAGCCGCTGGTCGATGGGTTGGCGGTCGCGTACGGGATCGACAACGATCGGACGATTTCCCACGTGACGCAAAAACGGTTGCAGAAGTGGAAGGCGTCGATCGACGATCTGCACGAGGCCGCGCTGCAGAACCTGGCCACGAGGAGCCGGTCGATCGAGGGCCACGCCGCTCAGGATGAACGGGGCCGGATGGAGCTGATCCTGTTCCAGACCATGGATGGGTATGATGCCAGCCGGCTGTTGCTGCGCGATCTGCACGATAAATTGCGAGAGCATTTGGGGAGCCCGTTTGCCGCGGGGATTCCGAATCGCGACATCCTGTTGTGCTTCCGCAACGATGAGGCGACCGTGGGCCGCTTGCAGCCTCAGATCGCCAGGGATTTCGACCAGATGCCGCATCAGATAACCAATAAAATCCTGCTGGTAACGGCGGATGGGATTGCGGTCAGGGAGTGAATTTGTCATTGGTCACTTGTCATTTGTCACTGGTCATTGGCATCGCCGATTCCGAATTGTCCTGCAAATGACCAATGACCAATGACCAATGACCAATGACAAATGATCTGGCGTATTTCTCCGCTCCACACTAAAATCAAATCCATGCGTTTCGGGATCTGTGCCAAAGCTCAGCGTGCGGAGGAATTGCGGTCGGCGGGAGCCGATTTTGTGGAGGAGAACGTTCAGACGTTCCTCCGCGGATTGCTGAGCGATGCCGAGTGGCAGGGGACTTGGAGCGGCGATTCGGCGTTGCCGATCTACGCGGCCAATTCGCTGGTGCCCGGGGAGTTGAAGGTCGTCGGGCCGTCCGTCGATTTTGAGGGTTTGCGGAAGTACATGCAGAACGTGGCCGCGCGGGCGCAGCGGGTGGGGATGAAGGTGCTGGTGTTCGGCAGCGGCGGGGCGCGGAACGTGCCGGATGGATTCGACCGCGAACGGGCCCAGGTGCAGATCGTCGCTTTCTGCAAAATGGCGGCGGAATTATGCGGCCGAGCCGGGGTAACGCTGGTTGTCGAGCCGTTGAATCGCGGAGAATGCAACATCGTCAACACCGTCGGCGAGGCGATGACGTTTGTGAAATCGGTGAACCACAAGAGCTTTCAGTGCCTGGTGGACTCCTACCACTTCTGGGTGGAAAACGAGAAGCTGGAGGAGTTGGAAAAGGCGATGCCGTGGATTCGCCACGTGCACGTGGCGGACAAGGACGGCCGCGTGGCGCCTGGCCAGAGCCAAACGGCGGATTACCGTCCGTTCTTCCGAGTCCTGAAACGAGCAAATTACCAGGGGGCCATCTCCGTCGAGGCCCTGGACTTCAACGATTTTCAGACGGTCGGGAAGCGCGTCATCGCTTTCCTTCATCGCCAGTGGGATGAAGCCTGACCGTCGCTTTTATAGAGGAAATGAACCATGTCTCACCGCATTTTCAATTTCAGTGCCGGACCAGCCATGTTGCCGACCGAAGCCCTTGAGAAATCCGCGATCGCGCTGGTCGATTACCAGGGCAAGGGATTCGGGATTGCCGAGGTGAGTCATCGCGGCAAGGAATTCGAGGCCGTCAACGACGAGGCCATTGCCCGCTGCAAACAGCTTCTTGGCCTTGGCGACAGCCACGACGTGCTGTTCCTCCAGGGCGGGGCGACCCAGCTATTTACGCTGATCGCCATGAATTTCCTGCATACCAGCGCGGATTACCTGGTGGGCGGGGAATGGAGCAAGAAGGCGGCGTCGTTCGGCAAGGAAGTCGGCGCCATCAACGTCGTCGCCAGCAGCGAGGCGAGCAATTTCGATCACTCGCCGGCGTCGGGGGATTGGAAGCTGAATGACAAGGCGGATTACTTGCATGTCTGTTCCAACGAGACGGTGCATGGGCATCGGCTGGTCAACTGGCCGAAGCATCCAAATTTGATCGTGGATGCCAGCAGCGAATTCATGTCCCGGCCGCATCCGGCCAATGAATGCGCCCTGGTTTACGGCGGAACGCAGAAGAACCTCGGTCCGGCGGGGGTCGTGTTGGTGATCGTGCGCAAGGACCTGTACCCCAAACAGAAGAAGACCCCGAGCAAGCTGTGGAGCTTCAAGGACCAGGCTGAGAACAAGTCGATGATCAACACGCCGCCGACGTTCGGGGTTTATGTCCTGCTGGAAGTGTTCCGCTGGCTGGAAGCTCAAGGTGGGTTGGCGGCCATGGAAAAGCGAAACGCTTCCAAGGCCGCAATGATCTACGGCGTCATCGACAGCAGCAACGGGTTCTATAAGGGCACGGTGTCCAACAAGGAGCAGCGTTCGCACATGAACGTGACCTATCGGCTGCCCAGCGAGGAACTCACGGATGAATTCGTGAAGACGGCATCCAAGAGCGGCATGATGGGCCTGAAAGGCTACCGCACGGTCGGCGGCATCCGCGCCAGCATCTACAACGCCATGCCCGTCGAGGGATGCCAGGCTCTGGCACAGTTCATGAAGGATTTCGCATCGAAGAAATCCTGACGTTTAGCCGGCCCGCTCGCGGGCCGTATTCGTCCTCACAAGGAATCCCTGCGCATGTCGGACCAATCCATCGAATCGGCAATGCGGGAAGACCGCGTGTTTCCGCCGCCCGCCGCCGTTTCGGCCCGGGCGTGGATCAATTCCCGCCAGCAATATGACCGGATGTATCGGGAATCGATGGATCGGCCGGAGGAATTCTGGGCGAAAATAGCCGGCGAACTGCATTGGTTCAAAAAATGGGATCGCGTGCTGCAGTGGAAATTGCCCAACGCGAAATGGTTCGTCGGCGGAACAACCAACCTTTCGTATAACTGCCTGGATTTGCAGATCGAAAGAGGCCGCGGCGCCAAAACGGCGATCTTGTGGGAGGGCGAGCCTCAGACGCAGGCGGGCAGCGGCGGTGAAGTCCGGCGGATCACCTTCGAGCAGTTGCGCAAGGACGTTTGCCGATTCGCCAACGGGCTGAAGAAACTGGGCGTGAAAAAGGGAACGCGGGTAACGATTTACATGCCGATGATCCCGGAGGCGGCGGTGGCGATGCTGGCGTGCGCGCGGCTGGGGGCCGTGCACAGCGTGATCTTCGGCGGGTTTTCCAGCCAGGCCATCGCCGATCGCGTTGACGATGCCAAAAGCGACATCGTCATCACCGCCGACGGCGGGCGACGCCGGGGTCAGATCATCGCCCTGAAGCATAACGTGGACGAGGCGGCCAAGAAGACGTCGCTGCTGAAACGGGTGATTGTGTTCAAACACACCAACGAAAAGATCGAGTGGGTCGAGGGTCGCGACGTGTGGTGGTCCGACGTGATCGCCGGGCAAGGCGACGAATGCGACGCCGAGCCCATGGACGCCGAGGACCCGCTCTTCGTGCTCTACACCAGCGGATCGACCGGCAAGCCCAAGGGAATCGTTCATACCACCGGCGGATACATGGTCGGAACGTATATCACCAGCAAATACGTCTTCGATCTGCACGATGACGACGTTTACTGGTGTACCGCCGACGTGGGCTGGATCACGGGCCACAGCTACGTCGTCTATGGCCCGCTGGCCAACGGGGCGACCACGCTGATGTACGAAGGCGCGCCGAACTTCCCCGATTTTAGCCGGTTCTGGGCGATCATCGCCCGGCATCGGGTCACGGTTTTCTACACCGCGCCCACCGCCATCCGCGCGTTCATGCGGGCTGGCCGGCAATTCGTCGATCCGCACGATCTAGCTTCCCTGCGCATCCTCGGGACCGTCGGTGAGCCGATCAATCCCGAGGCGTGGATGTGGTATCACGACGTTGTCGGCCACGCCAAATGCCCGATCGTCGATACCTGGTGGCAGACGGAAACGGGCGCGATCATGATCACGCCGCTGCCCGGCGTCACGCCGACCAAGCCGGGGACCGTCACGCTGCCGTTCTTCGGCGTGGATGCGGCCGTGGTCGACCGCGACGGTCATGAGATGCCCGCCAACGAAGGCGGCTTGCTGGCCATCCGCCGCCCCTGGCCGTCGATGCTGCGAGGAATTTTGAACGAACCCGACCGCTATGTCCGCCAATACTGGAGCGACGTGAAGGACTGCTATTTCACCGGCGACGGGGCGCGCCGGGACAGCGATGGATATTTCTGGGTCATGGGCCGCGTGGATGACGTCATCAACGTCTCCGGCCATCGCCTGGGAACCGCGGAGATTGAAAGCGCACTGGTTTCGCACGCTTCCGTCGCCGAGGCCGCCGTCGTGGGAATGCCGCACGAGATGAAAGGCCAGGGCATCGCCGCGTTCGTGACGCTTCGCGGCGGATTCAAGCCCAGCGAAGCCTTGAAGAATGAACTGATGGCTGCGGTCACCCAGCAGATCGGCAGCCTCGCCCGGCCGGATCAGATTCGATTCACCGATTCGCTTCCGAAAACGCGCAGCGGAAAGATCATGCGGCGATTGCTCAAGGAAATCGCCGCCGGCGGGGAAGTGAAGGGAGACGTCACGACGCTGGAGGACCTGAACGTCGTGGCGCGGCTGAGTGGGAAAGAACAAGGGTGATTAAGGCATCGCTCGTACCGCGGCTCGGCGAGACCGCCGCATCAACATCCCAAGGCCAGTGATCAGCAGCAGCGACCCGGTCGCCGGCTCGGGCACCACCACCGCAATGCCGAATGGGTCATTCAACCCCGAGATCAGGGCGGCGTTCACCGTCGCTCCCGACGTGGTGTATTCGCCAATCGTGCCGTCGCTGGCGCTCGTGACAAACAGGTCCGATCCAGACACGGCAATGCCCCATGGGCCATTTAACCCCGAGACCAGGGAGGCGTTCACCGTCGCTCCCGACGTGGTGTATTCGCCGATCGTGTTGCCACTGTAGTTCGCGACAAACAGGTCCGATCCAGAGACAGCAATGCCGGATGCGAGATCCAACCCAGAGACCAGGGAGGCGTTCACCGTGGCTCCTGATGTGGTGTATTCGCCGATCGTGCCGCCGCGTTCATTCGTGACAAACAGGTCCGATCCAGACACGGCAATGCCCCGGGCGAAATCCAACCCCGAGACCAGGGAGGCGTTCACCCACCCTCCTGACGTGGTGTATTCGCCGATGCCGCCAGTGTTCCCGACAAAGAGGTCCGATCCCGAGACGGCAATGCCGATCGGGCTGGAAGAGTCCGAGACCAGGGCAGCGTTTACGGTGGCTCCCGATGTGGTGTATTCGCCGATCACGTCTGCGTATGCGTTCGCGACAAACAGGTCCGATCCAGACACGGCAACGCCCCACGGGCCATTTAACCCCGAGACCAGGGAGGCGTTCACCGTCGTCCCATCAAGGTTGTATTCGCCGATCGTGTTGCCAGAAAAGTTCACGACAAAGATTTGTCCGCGAGCGGTCGCCGGCGTGAGTGCCGCTCCCGCCGACAGGACCAATGCCATGATGGACATGGCGCTCAATCTGAAAGTGCCGTCAGCGAGCGGCGGAATGTTTTTGTGATTCATGGTTCTCCCTTTCCTTTCGCGGGGTGAAAATCGGGCGAAATGCCAAAGACCAAGGCAGGCGCAAAATACTTCGCGGCCCGGTGACGAGCTATTAAAACGACATGGAAAACCGCCGCTTCAAAGATATGAAGTCTCAACGAAAAGACAATGTAAATTGTGTTAAAAATGCAACTTATCTTGTAATTTGTTAACGCGGGGGTTTTCGCGTCGTGGGATGCTATTGTCGTAAACGACGAGTTCTCAAGTGCCCCCTGACCCCGAATTGTTTGGTGACCGTGGTCGGCTCGCGCATTTAGCTGTCAGCTATTTAGCCGACACCGCTCGGACACGCGGTTGCTCTTTTTCGGACAGAGCCGGGCCGTCTCGGCCCGGACCGGGGCGAGGACGCCCCGGCTCTAACTGATGAAGATGTCTCGCTTGCAGCTTGCCGCATACAACTTGTAACCTTACGTCATGCCGACGGAACGGATTCTGGAACTGGCGACGGAGTACCACAAGGCCGGGCGGCTGGGGGAGGCGGAAGGGTTGTATCGACAAATCTTGCAAGCGGAGCCGGAGAACGCTGATGCTCTGCATCGGCTCGGTGTGCTTGCGATGCAGCGGGGGGATAATGCGGGGGCGATTGGATTGATTGAGCGAGCGGTCGCGGCGCGGCCGGGGGCGGGGAATTTTCACGCCAGCTTGGGTCAGGCGCTGGCTGCGGCGGAACGCACCGATGACGGCATCGCGGCCTTCGAGCGGGCCATTGGAATCCAAGGCGATCTTGCCGAAGCGTGGTTCGGACTTGGGCTGGCCCTGCAATCGGCGGGCAATCGGGAACGGGCCGTTGAGGTCTATCGCCAGCTCGTGGCGATCAAGCCGGATTTTTTCGAGGCGCACAATAACTTGGGAAATGCGCTGTTTGGCTTAGGGAAAGTCGCGGAGGCGGCGGCGGCGTATCGGCGGGCACTGGGAATTCGACCGGATTCCGCGGAGGCGGTGGGGAATCTGGGCAGCGCACTCAATGCCCTGGGGCGGACCGATGAGGCCATCGAGATGTTTCGCCGGGGACTGAAATTGTCCCCGGATTCGGCCCTGGTTTGCAATAACCTGGGCAATGCCCTGTGCGCCCGCAAGCGGTTCGACGAGGCGGTGATCGTGCTTCGCCGGGCGATGGAGTTGAAGCCGGATTTTGCTCAAGCGGCGTATAACCTGGGCAACGCGCTGGTCGGGCGGGGGGAATATGCCCAGGCCGTCGAATGCTTCCGCAAGGCCGTGGCCTTGGACCCGAAATACGTCGATGCCCACAACAATCTCGGCAATGCGCTGCAAGCGGTCAGGAAATACAAAGAAGCGGCCGAGGCCTATCTGGCGGCATTGAAGATTCAGCCCGATTTTTACGTCGGATACAACAACCTCGGCAACGCGCTGCGGACGATGAGCAAAACCGATGACGCGATAACCGCGTTCCAGCAGGCGATTCGATTGCGCCCGGATTACCACCCCGCACATTGCAATTTGGGCAACGCGATGAAGGATGCGGGCCGGCTGGATGAGGCCATCGCCTGTTATCGCCGGGCCATGGAGCTTCAGCCGCGCGATTCCATCTCGCACAGCAATCTTTGTCTGACGATGCTGTATCATCCGAATTGCGATCCGGCGGCGATTTTGCGCGAAGCGCTGCGGTGGAACGTCCTGCACGCCCAGCCGGTGAAATCCGAGATTCGCCCGCATGACAACGACCGGTCGAGCGATCGCCGATTGCGCATCGGCTACGTCGGCGCGGATTTCCGCGAGCATTGCCAATCGCTGTTCACAATTCCGCTTTTTTCCAATCACGACCGGGCGAAGTTCGAGATATTCTGCTACGCGCACGTGAGCCGGCCCGATGCGACCACGGAGCGCATTCGCGGCTTGGTCGACGAATGGAGATCGATCCTGGGCCTGTCGGACCAGGCGGCCGCCCGGAAGATTCGCGCAGACCGCATCGACGTTCTGGTGGATTTGACGATGCACATGTCCCACGGCCGCCCCCTGGTCTTCGCCCGCAAGCCCGCCCCGGTGCAGGCCGCGTGGCTTGCCTATCCCGGAACGACCGGCCTGGCCGCGATGGATTACCGCCTGACCGATCCCTTCCTCGATCCGCCCGGCGTGGATCATTTCTACGGCGAAAAATCGATCCGGCTTCCGGAAACGTTTTGGTGTTACGATCCGCTGTGCGAGGATTTGCAACCCGGCCCATTGCCGGCTTCGACCAAGGGATACACCACTTTCGGCTGTTTGAACAATTTCTGCAAAGTCACCGAGCCGACCCTGCACCTTTGGGCACGGATTCTGTCGGCCGCGGTGAATTCACGATTGATTCTCCTGGCCGCGCACGGCGGCCATCGAACCCGCGTGCAGGAGTATTTCCGCGATCGCGGCATCGATCCCGACCGCATTGAATTCGTCGAATTTCAGCCCCGCCGACAATATCTGGAGGTTCATCATCGCATCGACGTCGGCCTGGACACGATTCCGTATAACGGACATACAACGAGCTTGGATTCATTTTGGATGGGCGTCCCGGTCGTGACTCGCATCGGGCAAACCGTCGTCGGCCGCGCCGGCTGGAGCCAGTTGTGCAATCTCGAACTGAAAGAACTAGCGGCCGAAAGCGATGAGCAATTCGTAAAGATCGCCCTGGAATTGGCGGCCGATTTGCCGCGATTGACGGAATTGCGAAGAGGTTTACGGGCGAGGATGAATCATTCGCCCCTGATGGACGCCCCGCGCTTTGCGCGCAACATGGAAGCGGCGTATTGGGAGATGTGGAAGGGATATTGCAAGTCGAGTGGCCAGTGCCAATAACACGGCAAGCAGCCCGTGTCATTGCATCAAGAAATCTCCGCCACGGACTCATAATCGGCTCGCCTCCAGTATTCCAAATTGAGCTGCCCCCGAATTCGTAGCGGATGACAAACGACTGCAAGCCATTCCCAAAACATTACTTAGGTTTAGCCCGTAATCGGCCGGGAGGGATGGCCGAGGTTGGGGGCAAATCCTCTGGGCAAATATCGAATTTTATTGATTCGACCACTCATCCGCGACGATCCACATAGGCGTTATGAACCTTACAGGCATCTCAAACCCACTTCAGAAAGAGCTCTTTTGCGGAAACGGGGTTTAGTCATGTCAATAGATTGGCATACACGGGCAATCGCAGTCACCTTGGGCCTTGTGAGCGCAACGGCGGCATGGGCCGACACGACGTCCGGACCTTCAACCCGCCCGGCCGTAACGAGCCAAAAGGCGCCGGACGCGGACGGGTCGAATGAATTTGTCAACTTGTCACTTGAGCAGTTGCTGAACGTGGACGTTTCCAACGCCGTTGGTTTGACCGCCAGCGATTCCCGGCAACTGCCGGTGGACCTGACCCTGCTCGATTCGCGCGATATCCAGGAATCAGGCGCTCAAGACCTCAATCACCTTCTGGAAGATTATGTTCCAAACGCCCAGGTCATAGACCATAATTCGGGGACGCTCGATCTCGGATTCCGTGGAATCATCAGCGATCGCGAGGACAAAACCCTCTACCAGGTCAACGACGTCACCCTCAACAATCGCCTGTTGTATGGCTCCGCCGATGAACGCGATCTCCCTCTTATGGGCGACATCAATACCGTGAGCGTTGTCACCGGCCCCGCCTCGGCAACCCACGGCTCGGGCGCTTTGGCCGGCGTCGTCGATACGGAAACTTACAACGGTTTGACGTTCCAAGGCGCCGATGCAACCGTCCGCCAAGGCGGCGTGGATCAATATACCGCCACCGAATTCCGGTTTGGTCATCAATTCAATCCGACCTCGGGACTGTTCATCTATTACGGCGTTGCCGAGGTGGAGGGCGCCGACACGCCCTATTACATCGGTAAATCCTATCCTGCGGCCAACGGTTTGCCCGCCAATGTCGCCGGACAACCCGCTGACATCCCAAAGGCAAACCTCGGAAAAGCCGCCTTTGACGATCCCTGGCAAAAGGTGCACGTGGACTATATCGATGGTCCGTTCGAAATTTGGACCCGTTATGTCGAGGACGGCACCGATACCGAGCCCCGGGAGGATATTTACACCCACGCCAAGCCCGCGACCGAGACCCTGGAACAGTGGACTGACGGCCGGCCCATCGCCACACAGCAGTCCACGACAACCGCCCGCTTCAAGAAGGACATTTCCCCCGAATGGAATCTTGAGCTGTTGCAAAGCTTTGACGCCTGGCTGTCAAGGGATCAGCGGGAAGGCTCCGTCCAAGACGCGCCCGTCCGCGATTCGTATGAGGATCAACTCTTCAGCCGCGCCATCGCCCGCTGGACGCCCAACGATGCTGAATCGCTCGCGATGGGGACGGAGTATTCGCACATCTGGTTTCACGATCCGCCGCAATCCGATGCGCTGGATGCCGCCCCCGTGGTCACGGATCGGTACTGGGATACGGATACCATTTCATTTCTGGCGGAAGACCAGTGGAAAATCGACCGGCAATGGACGGTGTTCGTCAGCGTTAGAACCGACAAGAACACGTTTTCCAATTGGCTCCTGTCGCCCCGCGGAACGCTGATCTACATGCCGACCAAAAACGACACCTTCAAGGTGATGGTCGGACAAGCCGTTCGACGCGCCGATGACGAAGACCTCTGGGGCGAGTGGGCGCGCACCGGGACCTTTGCCAAACCGGAAACGCTCACGACCTACGAACTGTCGTATGACCGCGACTTGACGGATCAAATGAAATTGGGCGCGAATGGATTCTACGAGAATTACAACGCCATCGGTTGGAGTCCCGCCGAGTTGAGCGACATCCCCCTCGGTAACTTCCAGATTGCCGGTGGTGAGCTGGTGTTGACATACAGCAGCCGATCGACGCGAGTGACGCTGTCCGAGGGCGTTTCGACGCTGGTGCATGCGTCGGTGCCGCCCGGATCGCCAGCCGCCAGCCAGGGCATCACGTCCTCCCCGTACGGCTTTGGCAACGAGTTGGCGGCGTGGGCGCCGTCGATTACCAAGCTGGCGGTCGTTCAGGACATCGGAAAGCAGTGGACGATCAGTACCTCGGTGGTGTACTACTCCGGATTCCCCGGCGCCCAGGATTACGCCGATTACGCCGGCACGCTTGCCAAGCCTCCATCCGCGACGCCGCAAAGCGACCCCGGATACAAAACACCCTATGGCCCAAACCTGTATTTGAACCTCGGTTTGGAATACCGCCCGACGCAACAACTCACGATCCGGCTCGATGGTTACAACATCGTTGCGCTGTTTGATCCAACATTATCAAAACGCAACTACATCCTGCGTGAGTCTGAATTCAGCGTTCAACCGGCCTCCGTGGCGCTAATGCTGCGATATCAATTCTAAATTCTGCCGGGGCCGGTCAACACGGCGCGCCGTGGTTCAAAAGGCGTGCCGCATTTTTCACCGCGATTCTCGGCGAGTTCCTGAAGTCGGTTGTTCGAGCCATCTTCCGCGGCCCTGGGCGCGAATCTGTTGACCGGTCATCGTTACCCCCGATGCAAAACCCCCATCCTAACGGATCTCTCGCGATTTCAGGGCCGGCGGCGCCGTAGGATCATGTGCCACGAAATTCTCGTATCTTGAGAAATCGCGTGGGTTTTCTATTGTTAGCTTGCGTGACCACCGTTTATAATGAAGAGGGGTGAATGTGATAATTCGCAGAGGGCGTGCGATGAAATCCTGGCGAGCTTTTTATTGCGCCACTTCGTTCGCTTTGTTGCCTCTTGGGCAGGCATGGTGCCAAGTCTATTACGTAAGCCCAACCGGCAGCGACAGCAACAGTGGCACTTCACCGAGTTCGCCGTGGCAGACGCTGTCGAAAGTGGACTCCACGACCTTTGCGCCCGGATCGCAGATTCTTTTCCAGGCGGGAGGCAACTGGTACGGACAACAGCTTTCCCCCAGTTCCAGCGGAACACCTTCGGATCCGATCACCTACGGCTCGTACGGAAACGGCGCAAATCCGACGTTTTGGGGAAGCGTCATTGTGCCGGCCTCGTCGTTTGAGCCGGTCGCGGGCGAGCCGAATACCTATTTCTATCCCACGACCACAACGGTGAACGCGTTTCTGGTCAACCATCAGTTCACGCACGATGCGAGCCTTGTCAGCAACCAGACGAGTGACGCGGGGAACATCAGCTATGTCGAGAGCACGCCAAACAGCAACTATTATGACCCCGACGGCGCCACGCCGGGCCTTTATGTCAACACCGGCGGATCCATCACGTCCAACAACGTCTACACGACGGCGATCCTACAGAATGTCGTTTCCGACGTCGGCCAAAACAACCTGGTGTTCAAGAACCTGACGGTCCAAGAATCGGCCGAGTACAATGGGGGCTATGGGTATCTGTTTCTGAACAGCTCGAACGTGCAGTTGCTGAATTCCACGGTAATCGCCGCCGGCAAGCACGGCGTTGGAGCTATCAACAGCACCGGCTTTCTCGGCGAAAACCTGACCGCCAGTTACCTGATGCCCGACCAAGGGTACGGTGGCGCGACAGCGTTTGTAAGCTATGCCGACAGTACCGTGTCCAACACCAATTCACAGTGGATCAACGACACGTTTACCAATCCCAATGGGTCGTACCAGGCATTCATCACCCATAACACCCCCAACTCGACCAATCCCACGCCGATTGCCAGCGTGCTGGTTCAAAACCTTGTAACCGATGCAGATCCGGCAATTACTATCTATACCTCTGGCAGCGAACAGGTAAATATCATCGGCGGGCAAATGAGCGGCGGCGTCCAACTGGGTGGAAACAACACAACCCTCAACGGCGCACTCCTCACCGGCGCCGACGCGGAAATAGACGTTGATATCGGTGGAACGGGAACGGGCAACGTGGTCGAAAACACGATCATTAGCGGCACCACGCCAAATTGGGAAGCGGGTCACGCGGGCGCGATCGTTGACTACGGGCAGGGCAACATTATCCGCTTCAATACGATCGTGCTTGGAAAATCAACTGGTCCATACGGCGCTGCCATCGGCCTGGCAAGCAACACGACCAACACGCAGATCTACGGGAATATCATCGACTCGCCAAGCGCGGCATTTTTCCAGAGTGTTGCCGGAACTCCCTCGATCAATGCGTTCGACAACCTTTTCGCCGGCACGAGCGATCCCCAGGTCATTTTCGCCTACAACCAGAGCCCTAATGCCCCCATCGCCGATTGGCCGACGACCATCAGTGCCAACGAACTGTATGGCGATCCGAGTTTTGCCGATGCGGCCGACGGGAACTTTACGCTCCAGCCCAACTCCATTGCCGCTTACGTCTTTGATCCCACGACGGATGAGTACGTGATGTCCGATTATTACAGCAACGTTCGCCCGAACGTGCTGGCGAGCCTGGGGGCCATCCAGGAGACCGCGCCCAGCCTCACCTGGACGAACGCGAGCAACAATGGCCTTTGGGATGCCGGGGCCAGTCCCAACTGGAACAACGGCGCCGGCGCCGCGGTTTACACGGATCAAAGCACTGTTCTCTTCGACGATTCCAACGGCGGGAATTACGCCGTCACGCTGAATACCATGGTCACCCCGGGCAGGGTCGTCGTCGACGACAGCGCCGGCAACTACACCATCAGCGGCACCGGCGGCATCGCCGGCACCGGCTCGCTTGCCAAGTTCGGGAACGGAACGCTGACGCTCAGGACCGCCAATACTTACAGCGGCGGAACGGTCGTCTACGCCGGCACGCTGCTCATCGCTCCGACCTCAACGCCCGCGATCAACAGCGCCCTGGCCACGGGCAGCGTCAGCATCACCGGCGGAACGTTGCAGCTCGCTCCCAACGTAACCTTGGGCAGCGGCACCATCACCAGCAGCGTGAACATCACGTCGTTGTCGATCATCGGCAACGGCGTGCTGGACGTGAACAACAATCACATCATCATTACCTACGGCTCCAGCGATCCGATCGCGGCGATCGCCGGGTACATCAAATCCGGCTACAACGGCGGCGGATGGAACGGCCCGGGCATCATTTCCACGGCGGCACTAACGAAGACCAATGGCCTGTCCTACGGCGTCGGCTATGCCGACGGCAAAGACGGCAAGGTCTCCGGCCTGGTCTCCGGCCAGATCGAAGTGGCCTACACGCTGCTGGGCGAC
>Ga0116114_1000914_pt1 | contig 16903 bp, 11 predicted proteins | sample June2015DPH_10_5_FD_89823 | JGI IMG/M metagenome (GOLD analysis project Ga0116114, IMG submission 89823) | Peatland microbial communities from SPRUCE experiment site at the Marcell Experimental Forest, Minnesota, USA - June2015DPH_10_40 | ecosystem: Environmental > Terrestrial > Soil > Wetlands... | reverse complement strand
CGGAGTGGCCGGACTGGATGGCGGCCTGCGCGGCGAGATAATCGGCGTAGTCGGCGAGGGCTTCGCCGGAACGCTTTGCCTGGGTGAAGTTGGCGATGGCTTCGGCGTAGCGGTGGTCCTGCATGGAGGCGTGGCCCAGCGCGAGATAGGCCGCGGCCGCGCCCTCGCCGGGATGGGCGCGAGCGTAGGTGAGGACCCCGGCGTAGGCGGCGGGCGAGCGCGTGGAGGCAAGCTGCTGGGCCATGGGACGCAACTGCGCGGAGGCGAGAAAGGCCTTGGTGAGCTTGATGCTGCGCGCGGTGGGGGGCTTGTAGCGGGTACGGCGGCGGACGGTGGGCTTTTTCTTCGATGCGGAGGATTTTTTGTTGGCGCTGGTGGTTGCGGCCGGGTGCGGCGCGGATTTGGCTGGGGTGGTTTTGGCGGGGGCGGTCTTGGCGGTTGTCTTCTTTGCGGCTGGAGAGGTCGAGCCTGCACTGGCGGCAGCAGAGGACTGCGCCGGCAAGCTGCCTGCAGGCAGCAGCAGACAAGCCAGAAACGCAGCCACTCGAAACGAGGTCTTTCTGTCCAGCATTGCGATACACTCCAACCATTGGCTTCGCAGCGGACGAGGGTCGCCCGCACTCGAAGGCCACAATTCAACTGTAAGCTGCGATCAGGGTTTGTTGCGCGTTGCGCGGCGAGAGGGAACCAGTAGAGGCACATGGGTTGCTTTGTTGCAACGTGTTGGTTTGCTCTGGAACACAGCCGTAAATGGATGCATCGCAACTCCGACGACATATGGAGCGGGTCAGCTTCCTGTGAACTTATCCTCGGGGACTAAAGTCCCCATGATTGATGAACGGTATGGAGGGGCTGAAGCCCCTCCCTTTCAAAGCGAATACTGATTGACCCATACCACAAAGACCTGCCATTGCCCGCTGCGGCGCGGGCAGTTACACTGGTTACAGTTGCGGGGCAGTGCGCCCTCGCATTTTCGATGCTGCCGTGAGACGTCACGGCTTGATTCAGACCATACAATTGCAACTTTTGCCCATGCCAGCCATCCAATCCCAAGTCACGGAAGAGGTCCACCCCGATGTTGCGCTGGTGGAGCGCGCCAAACAGGGGGACACGGCGGCGTTTGAGCAGTTGGTACGGCAGTATGAACGGCAGATATTCAGGGTCGCGCAGCACATCACGCAAAACCGCGAGGACGCGGAAGACATCACGCAGGACGCGTTCTTCAAGGCTTACGAGAAGCTGGACCAGTTCCAGGGGAACTCGAAGTTCTCCACGTGGCTGGTGCGGATCGCGGTGAACGAGAGCTTGATGCGGCTGCGCAAGCGCAAGACCAGCAGGACCGTCTCCATGGACGAGGACGTGCAGACGGAGGATGGGTCGATACCGCGCGACTTTGCGGAGTGGCGACCGAACCCGGAGCAGCTATATGGACAAGGCGAACTCGGCGAGATCCTGCGCAAGACGATCCAGGGTCTGCCTCCCGGCTTCCGCACCGTCTTTACGCTGCGCGATGTGGAGAACCTGTCGACCGAAGAGACGGCGGAGGCACTGGGCTTGAGCGTTCCCGCGGTGAAATCGAGGCTGCTGCGCGCGCGGCTCCAGTTGCGCGAGCGGTTGAGCCGCTACTTCCGGCAGACGAATGAGGGGGCGAAGCCGTGACCTGCACCGAGTTCCTGAGCAAGCTGGACGACTACTTCGACGGCAATGTGGACGCCGACGTTCTGGCCGAGGTGAGGGCTCATGTGAAGAAGTGCAGCCACTGCGAGGTGGTTCTGGACACCACGCGCAAGACCATCTCGATCTATCGCGAGAACGAGGTGTATGAGTTTCCCGAAGAGCTGCGCGAGCGGCTGCATGCGGCGATCATGAAGAAGTGCAGCAATGCGAAGGTGTGAAGCGGGGCGCGGCGCTTCCCTCGGCGGATAGTGCGGGGTTTTGATTGCTGCGCGCAGTTCGGCGATACTGCAACGTAGAGGCCCCCATGCATCTGTTCGCGCGCAGACTTTCCGTTGCATTGTTTTGTAGTGCAGCACTCGCCGCTTCGGCGCAGACTCCCGCAAGCCAGCCCCCCTCAAGTCAAACTCAGACAACTGCTCCCGCAGCGGTTCCGAATACAGCCGCGCAGGTTGCAATCCAGGTCGATCTGGCGAAGCCGCTGGGCGCGTACAAGCCCATCGGGGACTGGTTCGGATACGACGAGTCGAACTACACCACGATGAAGTATGGGCGGCAGTTGCTGGGTGAGCTGCACGACCTGGCGCCCGTGCCGGTGTCCATTCGCGCGCACCATTTGTTCACCTCGGGCGATGGGACGGCCAAGCTGAAGTGGAGTTCCAGCAACGTGTTTACGCTGGATGCGAATGGCAAGCCCGTGTACGACTTCACCATTCTGGACGGAATCTTCGATGCGTACCACGAGGCCGGAGTGCGGCCGATGGTGGAGCTGGGGTTCATGCCGGAGGCGCTGGCCGGCGGCGATGGGCCGTACGAGCTGCCCTATCCCAATACAGTTAAAGGCTCGGTGCAGAGCCCGCCCAAGGACTACGCGATGTGGGGCGAGCTGGTGCGGCGATTCACCGAGCACATGGTCGAGCGGTACGGCAGGGCCGAGGTGGCGACGTGGTACTTCGAGGTGTGGAACGAACCGGACATCGGCTACTGGAAGGGCACGCCGGCGGAGTACTTCAAGCTGTACGACTACTCGGTTGCAGGCGTGAGGAAGGCGCTGCCGAATGCGATGGTGGGCGGACCGGCGGTGACGGGGCCGGGATCGGCGCGCGCGCAGAGCTTCCTGAAGGACTTCTTCAACCACTGTGAGCACGACAAGAACGCAGAGACGGGCGAGGCGATTCCGCTGGACTTTGTGAGCTTCCATCCCAAGGGGCAAGCCCGATTTGTGGATGGGCATGTGCGCATGGGGATCAGCAATGAGCTGAGCGCGGCGGCCAGCGGATTCCGCGTGGTGGCTGCGTCGGCGAAGTACCACGAGCTGCCGATCATTTTGTCGGAGGCCGATCCGGAGGGCTGCGCGGCCTGCTCGGCCAAGGAGAACCCGGCCAACGGATACCGCAACGGCCTGATGTATCCCGCGTATACGGCGGTGGCGATGAAGGCGCTGGCCGACCTTGCGGCGCAATCGAAGGTGAACCTGGTTGGGATGGTGACGTGGGCGTTCGAGTTCGAGGACAAGCAGTACTTCGAGGGCTTCCGCACGCTGGCGACCAATGGGGTGGACAAGCCGGTGCTTAATGTCTTCCGCATGGCGGGGATGTTTTCCGGCGACCGCGTGGCAACGACCAGCTCGGCGGAGATACCGGCGGAGGCGATTCTGCGGGCCGGAGTGCGCGGGCGGGCGGATGTGGATGCGTTTGCGACGAAATCGGCGCACGAGGCCGCGGTGATGGTGTGGAACTACCACGACGACGATGTGCCGGCAGCCGACGCGCAGGTTACGGTGAAGATTGCAGGGATTCCGGCTGGCGTGCGCCGGGTGCGGCTGGAGGACTTCCGCATCGACGAGACGCACTCCAATGCGTACACGGCGTGGAAGGCGATGGGCGAGCCGCAGGAGCCGACGCCGGAGCAGTACGCGAAGCTGAATGCGGCGGGACAGCTTGCGCTGCTCGGATCGCCGGAGTGGATGGATGTGCGCGGCGGAGCGGTGACGATTGCGACCGATCTGCCACGGCAGGCGATCTCGTTGCTGCGGCTGGAGTGGTAGGGGCGCGGCTTTTCAGGAGCCGATGAGGGGTTGCTGGGCGGGTGGGGCGGTGGGGTCGGCGTGGGGCAGGAGGAGGATGTTGTTGGGGTCGGAGCCGAGGGGGATGGAGTTCTGTTCAAAGGCCTGGAGGATGCGGCGGCGCAGCTCGCGCAGGACGGCGTCTTTTTGATTGATGGCGACGCGGATGCTGACGGGGTAGGAGACGAGGCGGCCGTTGATGGCGTCGATGCCGGGGATGACGGGGTCGGCGAGGGCGATGGTTTGGAAGGCGGGATCGTTGCGGACGGCGAGCGCGGTGGAACGCAGGAGGGCGAGGACGCGGTCGGGATCGGCTGAGGCGTCGACGGCGAGGGTGAGGGTGGCGACGGCGAAGTCGCGGGAGGTGTTGGAGACGGTGGCGATCTGCGAGTTGGGGATGTAATGGACGGCGCCGTCGGCGTCGCGCAGGGTGGTGACGCGCAGGGTGAGGTCTTCGACGGTGCCGGCGAGGCCGGCGATGCGGACCGTGTCGCCGACGTTGTACTGGTTTTCGATGAGGATGAAGATGCCGTTGAGGACATCCTTGAAGAGGGACTGCGCGCCGAGGCCGATGCCGACGCCGAGGACGCCGGCGGAGGCAAGCAGCGGGGTGAGGTTGATGTTGAAGACATCGAGGATGTGGAGGAGGACGATGAAGCCGATGATGCCGTAGGCGGTGGCGCGCAGGATGGCGGCGACGGTGCGGAGTTCGGCGGCGCGCTGCGGATTGTCGGTCTGGCGGTCGGCCAGGTCCCTCATGCGGTTGACGAAGAATGCGACGATGCGGGCGAGAACGAAGGCGATGGCGAGGATGAGGAGCATTCGCGGCAGATCGCCGTGGACGAAGGCGAGCAGGTCGCGGTGCCAGTGGTGGAGGACATCGGCAAAGGACGCGTCTTCGCGGGTGAGGTCGGCCATGTCTTGCGAAGCTGGGGTGAAGAGGAACATGATGGGGTCGTCTCCATTTTCGTGGGCCCTGAGTTTTGGGCCCTGGGACAAGTATCTCTCGGATTGATGGAACGGATGTGGCGAAGGAGGAAGAGAGATGAGGATGCTACGCAGGATGGCGGTGTGGGCAGCGGCCGGCGGGTTGATGCTGGCGATGGGCAGCGTGCAACCGGGTGCGCAGGGAACCAGGGCTGATGCGACGAAGGCGCAACAGCCGGCTGTGCCGGAGGTGATTCCGGTGGAGCCACAGGACGAACGGACGGTCAGCATGGAGGAGGAGCAGGCGAAGCTGCACAATATCGACCGGCAGAAGAAGCTGGTGGAGGACACGACGAAGCTGCTGGCGCTGGCGAATGAGTTGAAGGTGGCGGTGGACAAATCGAACAAGGACACGCTGTCTCTGGATGTGGTGCGCAAGGCGGATGAGATTGAGAAGCTGGCGCACAGCGTGAAGGAGAGGATGAAGGGGGACTAGGGGAGGAGAGCGGGTGTGTTGAGGAGGGGGGCTGCAGGGAGGGTGGAGGTGGGTGTGGCGGAGGCGCGCAGGGAGGCGACGATCTGGTCGGGGGACCAGGCTGGGTAGGCGGCGTGGAGCAGAGCGGCGGCCCCGGCGACGAGCGGTGCGGAGGCGCTGGTTCCCATGGCCTGGACGTACTGGATGTGGCCGAGGTTGAAGCAGCCGAAGCTGTGGGCGGCGTCGGAGGGCGGGCCATCGGCGGTGTTGGGCAGGCCGTTGGAGCAGGCTCCGCGGATCCATCCGCTGACGACGGTGTCTGGCGTGGGGGTGGTGGGGTCGGGATAGCTGCCGCCAGGCGCGGCGATGGCGTCGAGGGGCGCGCCGAAGTTGGAGTAGTAGGGGAGGGTGATGGGGCCGGGGGCGCAGGCGGGGCTGACTCCATTGACGGCGAGGGCGAGGTCTTCGGCGCAGGCTGGGTTGGTGGAGGCGACGACGGCGAGGACGCTGCGGGACTGGGCGGGGAGTTCGATGTAGCGCGGGTTGGCGAGGTTGACGCCATCGTTGCCGGCGGAGGCGATGACGACGGCACCGGCCTGGTTGGCGGCGTAGGTGACGCGGTCGAATGTGGCCTGGAGGCCGGCGCCCTCGCCGGTGTCGAGATCGACGATGGTTCCCAAGGAGAGGTTGATGACGTCGGCATGCTGATTGATGGCGTCCTGGATTCCCTGAATGACCCATGAGAGGAGACCGCTGGCCTGGCCGGTGACACACTGGGTGGCGATGTCGGGCGCGGTGCTGGAGGGGTCGGGGAGACGCTCCAGGACCTTGATGTTGAGGATGGTTGCGGCGGGGGCGACGCCGATGAGGAGGCCGGTTCCGGGACCGATGGCGGCGGCGGCCAGCGATGCGACCCATGTGCCGTGGCCCTGCTGGTCCTGCGGGCTGCCGTCGTCGCAGGGGCTGGGCAGTCCGGTGAGGGCGGATTGGTCGATCTCGGAGAGATTGAGGGCGAGGTTGGGAGAGATGTCGGGGTGAAGCGCATCGACGCCGCTGTCGAGGACGGCGATGCGGACGCCTGCGCCCATGGTGGTGTCCCAGGGGCCGTGGGCGGGGCCACCAGTGACGCCGGCGCCGAATCCGCCGGATTGCAGGACGGCCCAGGCTTGCGGAGAGGAGGTGTAGTAGGTGTCGTATGGGGCGACGACTGGGGTTGGGGTTGGAGTTGGTGTGGGGGTGGTGACTACGATGGTGGCGGGGAGGACGGGGCGGAGGATGAGGGAGTGAGCGGAGAGGATGCGGTCGTGGATGACGTACTGGACGGCGGGGTCGGCACGCAGGGCGGCGAGGGTGGCGGCTTCGCTGGCGGCGTCGGAGGCGGTCTCGAGGACAGTGATGCCGAAGGGAGTGTTGCTGCGAACGATGTGAGCACCGGCGACGCTGACGCGGGCTTCGGCGTCGGCGGGGATGGAGCTGCGGTAGGCGACGAGATAGCGGTGCGGGACGGGGACTCCGATGGGGCTGGGGAGCTGCTGGGAGTGCGCGCGCAGGCCACTGGCCAAGATGAGAGCGATGAGAGTGAGGGCGGCGAGAACGAGGAGATTGCGGAGGACAGAGAGCAGACGCAGGGTGCGAAATGCAGGGTTGGAGGCGGCGGGGTGGAGTGGGGAGAAGATGGTCAACCTCGGAGATGACGGTGCTGGCGCGTGGGACAATGCGCTGGTATCTGCATCGGCGATTTTGGGGGTGGGTGAGAGGGCGTGAGCGCGCGGAGACGAACCCAGTGTCCTATTTTGGGAGGGTATGATGGGCGGAGAGCGGATGCGGAGGAGAAGCATGAGGATTTGCGGAGTGGTTCTGGCGGCGGTGATGGGGTGTTCCGTGGCGATGGCACAGACGGATGGCGGGATCACGGTGTGGCCGAAGGGTGTGCCTCCGGCGGGAGCTGCGCGCGCGAGCTTTGACGGATTTGCGATGATGATCTCGCACCGGACTGCGAGCGATCAGGTGGAGGTGCACCAGGCGGTGGCGGACATCATGGTGGTGCAGTCGGGGACGGCGACGCTGGTGACGGGCGGGGAGGTGGTGGACCCGGTGACGAAGGGGCCGAATGAGATTGGAGGGTCGGCGATCAAGGGCGGCGTGTCGCGGACGCTGGTGGCGGGCGACGTGGTGGAGATTCCGCCGGGAGTGCCGCACCAGTACTTTATTGAGCCGGGCGGGCAGATTACGTATCTATTGATTAAGGTGACGAAGAAGTAGGTAGGTTCAAGGTTCAAGGTTCAAGGTTCGAGGTTCAAGGTTCGAGGTTCGAGGGGCGGGTTCGTACAGGACGCCGTGTTCGATACGCAGGGCTTGGGGGTAGAATCTTGATTGGGCCATGTTGTGATCCGGGGGGTGCGTGTGGCTCGTCGCAATGGAATGGGTGGTGAGGGAAAAAGACCAGCGGTTGAGACGGCGGTGCTGGGCGCGGTGAGCGCTGGCGGCACGGCGGCGGTTCGCGAGCCCACATCTCAGAGTCGAGACGCTCACCCCAGCGAGCAAGCTCGCCGGGGACCCCGAGATGTGGGGCACCCAGCGGTGGCGGTTGCGGGAGTCTCCGAGAGGGACGTGTGGGGTGGGATGACGCGCGAGCAACTGGTGGAGTTCTACCGGCTGATGTATCTTTCGCGGCGGACGGACGACCGCGAGATTGTGCTGAAGCGGCAGCAGAAGATTTTTTTCCAGATCTCATGCGCGGGGCATGAGGCGCTGCTGGTGGCGGCGGGGATGGCGATGCGGCCGGGATACGACTGGTTCTTTCCCTACTACCGCGACCGGGCGCTGTGCCTGGCGCTGGGCAATACGGTAGAGGAGCAGTTGCTGCAGGCGGTGGGCGCGGCGGAGGATGTGGCGAGCGGCGGGCGGCAGATGCCTTCGCACTGGTCGAGCCGGAAGCTGCACATTGTGACGCCGAGTTCGGCGACGGCGACGCAGTGCATGCACGCGATTGGATGCGCGGAGGCTGGGCGATACTTTGCGCGGCATCCGGAGGCGGCGAAGAAACACGCGGGGGACTATAGAGAGTTTAAGGATGTGACGTTCCAGGGCGACGAGGTGACGTATGTGTCGCTGGGCGAGGGAGCGACCAGCCAGGGCGAGTTCTGGGAGTCGCTGAACACGGCGAGCAATGAGCGGCTGCCGGTGGTGTATGTGGTGGAGGACAACGAGTACGCCATCTCGACGCCGGTGGAGGTGAATACTCCGGGGGGAAACATCTCGCGTCTGATTGCGAATTATCCCAACTTTCATCTTGTGGAGGTGGATGGGACGGACCCGATTGCGTGCTACCGGGCGATGGTGGAGGCGGTGGCGTATGCGCGGGCGGGGCGCGGGCCTGCTCTGGTGCATGGGCATGTGGTGCGGCCGTACAGCCACTCGCTGAGCGACGACGAGCGGCAGTACCGCAGCGAGGAAGAGGTGCAGGCCGATAACGCGCGCGACCCGCTAGCGAAGATGCAGCTGTGGCTGCTGCGGGAGGGGATCCTGGACGAGGAGGGGATCAACCGGCTGGAGCAGAAGGTGGACGAGGAGGTGCATCGGGCGGCGGACCGTGCGATGCAGGCGGTGCTGCCGAGCGTGACGCGGGAGGCGATCCTGCGGCACCTGTACTCGGAGGACCTGCGGCCGACGGACGCGCGGTTCGATACGCAGCCGGAGGCGACGGCGGACGCGAGCGAGCGGACGATGGCTGAGCTGATTAACCACTGCCTGAAGGACGAGATGCGGAGGGACGAACGGGTGGTGGTGTTCGGCGAGGACGTGGCGGACGCGACGCGCGATGAGGCGCTGCGGGCGGGAGAGATCAAGGGCAAGGGCGGGGTCTTCAAACTGACGGCGGGATTGCAGACGGAGTTTGGGTCGGAGCGCTGCTGGAACACGCCGCTGTCGGAGGCGAATATAGTGGGGCGGGCGATTGGGATGGCGGTGCGCGGACTGAAGCCGGTGGCGGAGATCCAGTTCTTCGACTACATCTGGCCGGCGATGCACCAGATGAGGAATGAGTTGGCGGCAATCCGCTGGCGGTCGAATGGGGCGTGGAGCTGCCCGCTGGTGATACGGGTGCCGATTGGCGGGTACCTGACCGGAGGGTCGATCTATCACTCGCAGAGTGGCGAGAGCATCTTTACCCATACGCCGGGCGTGCGGGTGGTGATGCCGTCGAATGCGCTGGACGCGGCGGGGCTGCTGCGGACGGCGATCCGATGCGACGATCCGGTGCTGTTCCTGGAACACAAGCGGCTGTATCGCGAGACGTTTGGGAGGGGGGCGTATCCGGGGCCGGAGTACGCGATCCCGTTCGGCAAGGCGAAAGTGGTGCGGGCCGGGAATGATTTGACCGTGGTGACGTACGGCGCGATTGTGCCGCGCGCGTTGCAGGCGGCGGAGAAGCTGGAACGCGAGACGGGCGTGGACGTGGAGCTGATCGACCTGCGGACGCTGAGTCCGTTCGACTGGGAGGCGATTGCGGCGTCGGTGCGCAAGACGAGCCGGGTGATTGTGGCGCACGAGGACATGCTGAGCTGGGGATACGGCGCGGAGATTGCGGCGCGGATCGGCGAGGAGCTCTTCGACGAGCTGGATGCGCCGGTGCGGAGGGTGGCGGCGATGGATACGTTTGTGGCGTACCAGCCGCTGCTGGAGGACGCGATCCTGCCGCAGGCGGAGGACCTGTATCGCGCGATGGAGGAAATGGCGAAGTATTAGGGGGCTCGATCTGCACTCGATACCTCACCCTGTCGCGCGATACAACTGCGCGCCGAGGATGGGGCACCCGGCGCATAACAAACAACCGCAGGTTCCTTCGGCAAGCTCAGGACAGGCTCTTCGACTCCGTTCGGCGCGGGACGCCGAACTTCGCTCAGGATGACAGCGTTAACGGCAGCGGGGGATGTGGATGTGGTCTGGGGGAAGGCCGGAGTGGTAGCGGTCGTAGATGGCGGTGTAGGCGGACTCCAGATGACGGGTGAAGGAGGGGCAGTCGAAGAGCGGAGCGGTGAGGCGGTTTTGTTGCAGGCGCTGGCGGAGGGCATGGAGGCGTGCGGGATTGTGGGCGAGATCGACGGAGAGCTCCTCGTACTCCGACTCCGTTGAAGTGATGAGTTCGGGCAGACCGACGGCGCGCAGCAGACTGGCCGCGACCCGGCCGGCAAAGGTTTCGCCCGTGCGGGTGAGGAGCGGGAGGCCGGCCCAGAGCGCATCGCTGGCCGTGGTGTGCGCGTTGTAGGGCAGGGTGTCGAGAAAGAGGTCCGCCAGGCGGTGGCGCGCCAGATGCTGGGCTGCGGGCAGCAATCGAGCAAAGACCAGCCGCTGGGGTGCTATTCCGCGGCGCGCGGCTTCGGCGCGCAGATTTTCGATGGCCCAGGGATTGTCCTCCAGCAGCCAGAGGACGCTGCCCTCGACCCGCGCGAGGATGTGCATCCAGAGATCGAAGACATCCGGCGTGATCTTGTAAGCGCCGTTGAAGCAGCAGAAGACAAATGCGGATTCCGGCAGACCCTCGCCGGCGCGCGCGCAGGGTTCCGGTGAGATGGAACGCAGGGAATCGTTGACCTGATAGCTGTCCGGCAGGGTGAGAATTTTTTCTGAATAATACTGCCGGTCGGCCTCGGGAATCAGGGTAGGGTCCGCGATGAGATAGTCCATGAAGTCGGCGCCCATGGTGCCGGGATAGCCGAGGTAGCTGATCTGAATGGGAGCGGCGCGCTCGGCGAAGATGCCGGTGCGGCTTTGTTTCGTGAACCCCTTCAGGTCCACCGCAATGTCCACTTCGAGCTTGCGGCTGAGGTCGGCGACCTCATGGTCCGGCATAGACCGGACATCGAGAAACTGGTCCATGGCTGAGGAGACCCGCTTGCTCATCTCGTCGGCCGTATCCGGGCCAAAGGAGAATCCCAGGATTTCAAACCGGCTGCGATCGTGCCGCTCAAGCAGCTCTGCAATCAGGAAGCTGGTTGCGTGGTAGCGAAAATCCGCCGAGAAATAGCCGATGCGAATCCTGTCGCGTTTGGGACGGCGGGGAACCGCGGCGGCGGAACGCGCTGGAAACCTGTCGCGCGCATATATCTGCGCCGCCTGCATCTGCACCGCTGGAGAATTGCTGATGGCCAGAACCGTGAATGGGAGCACTGCTTTCAACCCGCGATCAATGGCGGCCTCCAACTGGCGGCACTCGTTTTCAATATCCGCCCAATCGCAGAGGAGCCCCCTGGTAAACAGCGGCATACCGCGCAAATATGCGTAGTCCGGATTGATGAGGAGGGCCTTGTCATAGCTGGCGAGCGCCTCCTGGTACTGCTTGAGGTCCTGGAGAGCATTGCCTCGGTTGTAGTGGGCGTCTGCAATCTCCGGCTGGAGCAGGATGGCCTGGTCACAGCTCTCCAGAGCCGCCTGATAGCGATCCAGAGCATGCAGCGCATTGCCCCGGTTGCAATGGGCCTTGGCATGGCGGGGATTGAGCAGGATGGCCCTGTCGTAGCTCTCCACCGCCTCCTGGTATTGGTGAAGCGCAAGCAGCGCATTGCCTCGATTGTTGTGGGCCTCCGCAAGCTCCGGCTTGAGCAGGATGGCGCGATCGCAACTGTCGAGGGCCTCCTGGAATTGCTGAAGGTCATGCAGGGTATTGCCACGGTTACTGTATGCCTCGGCATAATCCGGATTGAGCAGAATGGCCTTGTCATAGCTCTGCACAGCCGCCTCATATTGATGCAGAGCATGCAGTGCATTGCCCCGGTTGAAGTGGGTCTCGGATAGCTGCGGATTGAGCAGGATGGCGCGATCGCAACTGTGCAGGGCCGCCTGGAACCGCTGAAGCGCATACAGGGTATTGGCGCGGTCACTGTAAGCCTCTGCATAATCCGGATTGAGAAGGATGGCCTTATCGAAGCTGTTCAGGGCCTCTTCGTAGCGCGCCAGAAGATACAGAGTATTGCCTCGGTTGTTGTATGCCTCCGCATAGTCCGGCTGGAGGAGGATGGCCTTGTCGAAGCTATCGAGCGCCTCCTGGTGCTGCTGAAGAGCGTGCAGAGAAATGCCGCGGTTGCAGAAGGCCTCCGCATAATCCGGCTGGAGCAGGATGGCCTTGTCAAAGCTCACGAGGGCCGCCTGGTCTTGTTGAAGAGCATGCAGAGCGCTTCCGCGGTTATTGAAGGCTTGCGCATGCCACGGATTAAGTTGGATTGCCTTGTCGTAGCTCTCCAGAGCTGCCTGGTACTGCCGAGCGAGATAGAGTTCATTGCCACGGATGCAGCAGGCCTCCGCATGAGCCGGGTCAACCGGAACCGCTCTGCTGGCCGGTTCCGGCGCGGGCTTTGATTCAGCCAATAGCGATGCGAGGGCGGAGTCCCAGGAATCGGCGATCCTGTTCCAGTCGAATGTGGACCTGGCCCATTCGCGCATGGACTCTCGCGACTTCTCGCTGGGAGGGTTCAAGAGGAGCTTCACTGTTTCCCGGATAAATTCTGCTTTCTGTTCGGGGTCTGTGATCTCGAAATGGAACTTGTTGGGGTAAGCCCAGTCGTCTTTGGTCTTTTTGGAGTGGATGAAAACCCCACCGTGTTGGGATTTCTCGCCCAACGCGGCGAAGTCGGTGGTGATGGGGATTGCTCCTGCGGCCATGGCCTTGGAGAGGGAGATGCAGTCAATCTCCGCGTACTCTGAGGGATAGGCGAAGACGTTTGCCTTGAGGTAGAGCTGGGCGATCTCGCCGTGGCTCAATCTGCCGCGCTCCTCAACGCCGATTTGCTTTATGCGTTGCTGCATGCCGGTCTTCCATGCCATCTTCTGCGAGTCAGAGGAATAGACGGAATCCCACACGCCCCAGCCGTAGGCCCACTGCGCACGTGCGTTGGGGACCTGCTTCTTGATCTCTTCGAAGCAGTCGATAAACGCCTCCAGGCTGCGGTCGGCCGAGGAGGTGTTGATGAGCAGGAGCGGGTCGCGATCGGCGGGGCCCTCAAACAATTTCGCGTCGATGCCATTGGGGATGATGACGAACTTCTGGTCGGGAATATGGGGAAAAAGGGAGCGGTGGAATTTGGATTTGACGAAGATCCGGTCGATTCTCTGAAGCATTTCGGGGGTGAAATAAGCCTCGGGGATGACGTCATGCAGGTCCATGACAACCATGTCTGAGTTGATCTGGACCATGTGGTGCAAGGGATATCGCCATAACACCGTGACATTCTGCCTGTCGCGGCAGTTCCACATCCAGTAGGGTTTCCAAGAGATGCCGTCGAAGACCTCCTGGCGCGCACCGCAATAGGCATAGACGGTGACGCGCCATCCGCGCCGATGCAAGAGCGTGGAGAGCCAGATGACGGCTTCCTCCGAACCTCCGATGCCTTTTTCCCTGGCCGTGCGGGGATTCCAAATCTCGCTTGTGGGGCCGCAATAGAAGACGATGTCTTTGCCGTTTGCATCTGACTTTACGAAGTTTGCGTTGCGAAGGCCGGACACCGCGGGATGGGAATGAAGGTCGGGTGGCAATGCGTCAAGCGCGGCCTTCATCTCCGCTTTGTCGGATATATTCGCTATACGCGCGACCGCATTTTCGACGGACTCGAAGACCGTGGTCTGCCTGTTGCATTCATCATCGGGCCTGAGAAGCATGGCCCTGTGATAGATCTCGACATCCGTCCGATACTGCTCGAGAGCCTGGCGAGTATGGTCGCGGTTGCTGCAGGCGCCGGCATAGTCCGGCTGGAGGAGGATGGCCTTGTCGAAGCTTTCGAGCGCCGCCTGGTGCTGCTGAAGGGCCAGCAGAGCAATGCCACGGTTGCAGAAGGCCTCCGCATAATCCGGCTTGAGCAGGATGGCCCTGTCATAGCTCTCGAGCGCCGCATGGTGCCGCAGGAGAGCATGCAGAGCACTGCCGCGGTTGTGGTGGGCCTCCGCGAAATCCGGCTTGAGCAGGATGGCCTTGTCGTAGCTCTCGACGGCCGCTTCGCACTGCTGAAGAGCGAACAGAGCATTGCCGCGGCTGCAGCAGGCCTCGGCAAAATCCGGATTGAGTTGAAGTGCGCGGTCGATCAGCTCAAGCGCGGCCGCATATTGTCCAGCCTGATGCGCGACCACCCCCAGAAGATGCAGCGCGCCCGCATGGTTGGGAGAGGCCTGCAGGATTTGCCGATAGATGGCTTCCGCCTGGGGCAGTTGGCCGGCACTGTGGTGGGCCAACCCTTTCTGGAGCAGAAGGTCCGCAGAGGAAGGACCGGAAGTTGCCGGCTGCCCGGAGATCGGTTGCTTTAATGGGCGGCGAATAGCATTCTTGCGGCTTTTCTTCATGCGTTCCTATCCTCAAATCCAATTGCCGAACAGTGCGTGCGCTCGAGAGCGTTCATTTGCTGCGATGGAGGGCTGCGGTCGTGCTTCGCACCATACCCACCCATGCGCAAGAGCGCGCATGAATGGGGCACCCGCGGGCAGTGGATGTTCCCACGATCATCTTACCCTTGGCCGCGCAGGCCCGGCGATCATGGGGCGACGGGCTCAATGGCGGCGGACTGCGCGGCGGTGAAGAGGCGGAGGAGATTAGCGCCGAGGAGTTTGTGGAGGTCGGCGGGGGAGTGGCCGCGGGCGAGCAGAGCGGCGGTGAGTTTGGGCAGGTCGGCGGCGGAGTTGATGCCCTCGGGCAGCGCGCAGATGCCGTCGAAGTCGGTGCCGAGGCCGACGTGGTCGATGCCGGCGACCGAGATGATGTGGTCGAAGTGGGCGATGAGCGAAGAGAGCGGGGGGCGCGGAAGGCGCGCGGCGAATTCGCGGTCGAGGCGGTTGGCGACGGAATAGGGGACGGGCGTGCCTTTGGCGGCGTACTCGATGGCGAGGGACTTATGCGCGGCGAGGAGGGCGGGCTTCTGCTCGGCCCAGGCCTGGCGGTACGGCTCGTCGATGAAAGCGGGGTAGAAGTTGACCATGCAGACACCGCCGTTGGCGACGAGGGCGCGGAGCTGGTCGTCGGTGAGGTTGCGGTGGGAGGCGGTGAGGGCGCGGGCGGAGGAGTGCGAGACGAGGACGGGGGCGCGGGTGACGGCGAGGACTTCGGCAAAGGTGCGGTCGGAGACGTGGGAGAGATCGACCATCATTCCGAGGCGGTTCATCTCCGCGATGACCTGGCGGCCGAAGGGGGTGAGACCGTTGTGATGGGGGAGTGTGGGATCGTCGAGATCACCGGAGGAGTCGGCCCAGTCGTTGGAGTTGGTCCAGGTGAGTGTCATGTAGCGGACGCCGAGGGCGTGGTAGAGGCGGAGAAGAGCGAGGGAGTTCTCGATGGCGTGGCCGCCCTCGATGCCGAGGAGGATGGCGAATTTGCCGGCGGCGCGTGCGGCGAGAATTTCTTTGGGGGAAGTGCAGAGGGCGAGTTCGGCGGGATGCCGGCGAACCTGCTCGCGGACGGCGTCGAGGAGGGTGAGGGTGCGGAGGGCGTAGCGCGCGCCGGGACACTGCGCGGGATCGGGCCAGAGGGCGAAGAACTCGGCGGCGAGATTGCCGCGGCGGGCGGTAGCAAGATTGAGATGGCCGGCGGGCTGGTCTGCGATGGCCAGAGGCGAGGTGAAGTCCCATGACTCTTCGACGAAGCGCTGCGGAGTGTCTGCGTGGGCGTCGATGACGAGGGCGGAGGCGTGGACGGCGGCGGGGTCGGGCGGGATGGCGGTTGCGGGCGGATTGGCGGGCGGGTTCGGCATCTTGCTTAGTGTAGTGCGTTGGCGGGAGAGGCAACTTGCGGGACGTGGATGGGGTCTTACAGAGTGAGGTGATTTATGGCACAGGGACTGGATTTGGGCAAGATGGCGTCACGGCCGTCGGAAGAGGCGGTTGAGATAGCGGGCGAGGACACTATCAGGGACTTCAAGAGCGACGAGAAGAAGATGGACGCCGTGGCGATGCGCGGGGCCAAGCGCGCGGAAAACCGGATTGTGGCGAATGAAGAGAAGATTCCGGGGAGCACGATCTTTTCGAAGTAGATTTGAATACGAGACCGACCCGGCCCTGCTCCGGTGAGTGGGGCCGTTCTTCGTTAATACCCTTAGCGGGTGAAGAGGTCTTTGAGCTGCTGGAGGAGGGCTTCGCGGCCGGTGATGGAGATGGATTCGGTGAGGGGGAGCTGCTTGGGGCAGGCCTCGACGCAGTTCTGGGCGAAGCCGCACTCCTGAATGCCACCGTCGCCGGCGAGGGCGCGGAGACGGTCGGCCTTGAGGACGGAGCCGGCGGGGTCCATGTTGAAGAGGCGGGCCTGGGCGATGGTGGCCGCGCCGACGAAGTTGGTGTCCTCGCTGAACTGGGGGCAGACCTCCATGCAGATGGTGCAGGAGATGCAGTTGGAGAGCGGGTAGCGGGCCTCCTGCGTCTGGGGGAACTGGCGTGGGCCGGGGCCGAGGTCGTAGGTGCCGTCGATGGGGACCCAGGCCTTGACGACTTTGAGGTTCTCGAAGAGGACGCTGCGGTCGACGGCGAGGTCGCGGACGATGGGGAACTTGGAGAGCGGGGCGAGGTGGATGGGCTGGCCGGGAGCTTCTTTTTGCAGCGTGTCGACCAGCGTGGAGCAGGCCATGCGGGCGCGGCCATTGATTAACATCGCGCAGGAGCCGCAGATCTCTTCGAGGCAGTTGGAGTCGTAGGTGATGGGGGTGGTGGGCGCGCCGTCGGCGGTGACGGGGTTGAGCGCGACCTCGCCGAGAAGCGAGGTGATGTTCATGTTGGGGCGATAGGGGATGGCGAAGCGCTCG
>Ga0116114_1000902_pt1:5000-17053 | contig 17053 bp, 12 predicted proteins | sample June2015DPH_10_5_FD_89823 | JGI IMG/M metagenome (GOLD analysis project Ga0116114, IMG submission 89823) | Peatland microbial communities from SPRUCE experiment site at the Marcell Experimental Forest, Minnesota, USA - June2015DPH_10_40 | ecosystem: Environmental > Terrestrial > Soil... | reverse complement strand
TCACAAAAAGATCGTGCCCGGACTGGGCGCTCACAAAAGATCGCACCCGGACTTGAAGCTTCTGACCAAGTTAGAGATGTCAAGCCCGGACCTGAGCGAAGTGAGGGTCCAGCATTTAACCATGCTACAGATGTCAAGCCCGAACCTGAACGCAGTGAGGGTCCAGCGTCGAGCATCGGTCCAATGTGTAAGCGCGAACCCGAACGAAGTGAGGGTTCGGAGGGCAAAGTTCCCCGAGCTTTTCAGCTTCTTTTGGTACACACTTGAACGCAACTTGGTATGAGTGAATCATTACAAACCAGGAGATACCATGATTGAGCTCAAAATCCCCGAAGTCGGCGAATCGGTCCAGGAAGCACTGCTTGCTCAGTGGCTCAAGCGGGACGGAGAATCGGTCCTCAAGGACGACATCTTGTTCGTTATCGAAACCGACAAGGTCACCCTTGAGATTTCAGCGCCTGCTGACGGCGTTTTGAGAATCCTCGTCCAGGAGGGTCAGACAGTGAGGGTCGGCGCGGTCGTAGGCCGGATCGAGGAGACTGCGGCGCAGAAAAATGGCCGGAGTGTAAAAAAACCGCCCGAACCGGCGGCGGGGAAAGGTCCTGCGGGAGAAAGCAAGGCCCCCGGTCCTGAGACTTCCAGGCCCGCTCCGCCGGAACGGCGGGACTCCGGATCTTCTCCCCCGCCTCTGCCGGAAGAGGCCGCTGCGGTTCGATCGGATGAGCCGGCGTCCTCCAAGCGGATCATCTCCTCATCGGTCCGCGCCCTGGCTGAGAAAAACGGAGTTGATCTTTCCGCCGTTACGCCTACAGGGCCGGGAGGAAGAATTACCGAGGGGGACGTCCTGCTTTTCCTTGAGCAGCATGCGGTTGAAGAACCGCCGGCTCCGGCGCCAAAACGGGAATACCCCGGTGCCGTATCTGCCCAGGAAGAAGGGGTGTGCACTCCCCGCGAAGAAATTATCCGCAAACCCATGTCCCCGATTCGGCAGCGGATTGCCGCAAGGCTCCTGGATGCCCGCCAAAATACCGCAATGCTCACTACGTTCAACGAGATCGACATGAGCCGGGTGCAGGCGTTCAGGAAAGAGTTCGGGGAGGAGTTCCGGCGGAAACATGGAATCCGGCTTGGACTGATGTCCTTTTTTATCAAGGCAAGCGTTTTAGCCCTGAAGGAAATGGCCGAGGTCAACGCCTTCATCGAGGGAAATGAAATCGTCTATCATAATTATTATCACATCGGCGTGGCGATCGGTGCTGAGCGCGGCCTGGTCGTGCCGGTAATCAGACATGCCGACGTGCTCGGGTTTGCCGCTCTTGAACGGGCGATTGCGGATTTCGCAAAAAAGGTCGAGCAAAACAAGCTTGAGATCTCAGATCTTGAAGCAGGCACCTTCACGATCACCAACGGGGGGGTTTTCGGCTCGCTTCTCAGTACCCCCATTTTGAACCCGCCCCAGAGCGCCATCCTGGGCATGCACAAGATAGAGGACAGGCCCGTCGTGGTGGACCAGCAGATTGTTATCCGGCCGATGATGTATGTGGCGCTCAGTTACGATCACCGGATAATCGACGGCAGGCAGGCGGTTGCTTTTCTGCGCACGATCAAGGATTGCGTCGAAAATCCCGAGCGCATCATGATGGAGATATAATACTGCAGGGAGATATGGATGGTTGAGAAATTCGATCTGATCGTGATCGGCGCCGGGCCGGGCGGTTATGTTGCCGCTATCCGCGCGGCCGAACTGGGCATGAAGACGGCCTGTGTGGAAAGAGATGCCCGCCCCGGAGGGGTCTGCCTGAATGTGGGATGCATACCGAGCAAGGCGCTTCTGGAATCGACGGAACTTTATAGCATTGCAAAAAACCGTCTTGGCGAACACGGAATCAGGGTGGAAGGAGTCTCAATCGAGCTGGCCCGGTTGATGGAGCGAAAGGAAAAAATCGTCTCAGGTTTGACTGAAAACGTTCGCAAGCTGATGGAGGGGAGCGGTGTGCGGCTGATTCGGGGATCTGCGCACCTGAAATCCGCCGGGGAAATCGAGGTGCTCGATCCGGACAAGACTTCTGCACGATACGGCGCCGGAGCGCTGATTCTCGCTACCGGTAGCGAACCGGTACAACTCCCGTTTCTGCCATTCGACGGCGAACGGGTCGTAAGCTCGACGGAGGCCCTGAAATTCGAATCGGTCCCCAAACGTCTGGGAATCATAGGAGGGGGCTATATCGGCCTTGAGCTCGGTTCTGTCTGGGCACGTCTGGGATCGGATGTAACCGTGATCGAAGTCCTGCCAAGAATTGCGTTTGCCATTGACGGGCAGACGGGCAGGCGTCTCGAACGGCTGCTCCGCCGGGACGGCCTAAATTTTCGCCTCAAAACAAAAGTAACGCGCGCTGAAAACACCGGGGGCCCAGTGAAACTGTTCCTCGATTCGGGCGACGGCAAGGAGCAGGAAGCGCAATTCGACAAGGTGCTGGCCGCAGTCGGCCGAAAGCCCCTGGTCAGAGGCCTCGGGCTCGATGAACTCGGAATCCAGCTCGACCCGGGCGGCTTCATCGTAGTCGACGAAAATTACCGTACAAATGTTCCGGGAGTTTATGCCATAGGGGACCTCATCCCCGGCCCGATGCTCGCCCACAAGGCGTCGGCCGAAGGGATCGCCGCAGTCGAGCGAATTGCGGGACTTGCAAGTGAGGTCGACTACGATTCCATTCCCAGTGTCGTCTATACCTCCCCTGAGGTGGCATCTGTGGGCAAAACCGAGGAGGAGCTAAAAACTCTTGGCGTCGGATACAGACAGGCGGTTTATCCGTTTTCCGGAACCGCGCGGGCACAATGTCTGGGCGAGACGGACGGATTCGTTAAAATCCTCGCCCGCTCAGGCTCCGGACGCATCCTGGGCGTGCACATCATCTCTGCGCGCGCCTCTGAGCTGATAGCCGAATGCGTCATTGCCATTCAGTCCCATATGAGCGCCGAAGAGCTGAGTCGAACCGTTCACGCCCATCCCACCCTGTCCGAAGCGATCCGTGAGAGCGCATCCATGTTGCTCGGACGATGACCCAAGATGAAGTTTAGTGTCCTGAGTCTAAAGTTCATAACATAATTCGAGCTTGGAACCGAGCCAACGCCTTCATCACCCCGGCCCCCGGACTAGACACTTCCTCGGCAGGGTTCGCCGTGGTCCAGAAGTGATTGAATTTTATTAAAAATACTCGATTCCGGCTCCCGGACTGGACACTTCCGGGACAGGCCTCGCCGGAATGACGGCCTAAGTACTCGGGACTTATGTAGTGGATCTCTGACTCAGGATACTAGCCGTCTTCCAAGTGGTCCAGCACTTGTCTGACCCTTGCCGCAAGCACCGTGTAGCTCAGGTTTTCAAGAATAATCCTACCGAGGTTCAGGATAGCTTCATCGTCCTCGACCAGCAGAATGGTTTCCGTTCCTGTCGGACGCTTGACTGTAATCTCCTCCTCACTCATGCCCTCGCCTGTATCGCTCGCGGTCAGAAGGACGTAATCTCCCGGAATGAGTTCCGGGGCCTTGGCCTTATTGGGATCATGGATCGCAATTATCTATTTGACGTATAGGAAAATTAAATTTATATACCCCTCTAAAATTCAACCAGGAGGATATGATATGTCGAGTTCGTATGATGCAATGTGGGAGAAACTAAATCTTGACCTGGATGCCCATGCGGGGTTGCTCGAAGTGCTCGGGAAGTTCTACGGGGACATATACATGAGCCAGCAGGGGCGGCTGAAGGGTATGGAATATCTCGATTTCGTGCTCTCAGAAGTCCACGGGCTCAGGATTAAGGAGCTTCAGGATGCAAAGGCCCTGGGAAAGAAGATTGTCGGGACCTTCTGCGTCTTTATCCCCGAAGAAATAGTGCTCGCGGCCGGGGGCATTCAGGTCGGCCTGTGCGCGGGGGCGGAAATCGGAAGCGCAGAAGCCGAAAAAGTGCTGCCCCGGAATACATGCGCCTTGATCAAATCATTTGTAGGGTTCAAGCTCTCAAGGCTTTGCCCCTACATTGAATCATGCGACCTTATAGTCGGAGAGACCACTTGTGACGGCAAGAAAAAGGCCTACGAAATTTTTTCCGACTATTCTCCGGTCTACGTGATGGAAATTCCCCAAATGAAAAACGCCTCTGACCGGCAACTGTGGAAAAGTGAAGTCCAGCGCTTCAAGAGCCAGGTCGAGGAGACAACGGGAAACAAAATCACAGCGGACAGCCTCAAAGAAGCGATTCATCTTTTGAACAACCGCCGTCGCGTCCTCCAGAGGCTTAGCCGGCTGCGTGCGGCTGCACCTGCGCCGATTTCAGGAAGAGATGCTCTCCTGATAAACCAGATATCTTTCTATGATGATCCTGTAAGGTTCACCGCCAAGATCGGCGAATTGTGCGACGAGCTCGATGAACGTGTGAAAAGCGGCATCGGAGTCGCCCCTGAAGGGACCACCCGGTTGATGCTCTCAGGGTGCCCCATGGCCGTTCCAAATTGGAAGCTGCCCTATGTAATCGAGTCCTCAGGCGCCATTGTCGTTGGCGAAGAATCCTGCATAGGGACTCGCAATACGCGCGATTTGGTCGACGAAGGGGGCCTGACGGTCGACAACATGCTGGACGCCATTGTGGACAGGTATATGCGAATCGACTGCGCCTGCTTTACACCAAACACGGAGCGGTTGGACAATATCGTCAAGATGGCCCGGGAATTGAATGTAAAGGGTGTGATCCATTACGCGCTGTCGTTTTGCCAGCCTTATGCCATGGAAGCTTTCAAAGTCGAAAAGGCGCTCACCAAGGCCAACATCCCGATGCTTGCCATCGAAACAGATTACAGTATGGAGGATGTGGAGCAGCTAAAGACCCGCGTAGAAGCTTTCGTTGAGATGACGCGCTGATGGAATTCCATTCTTGTGGAATCTCTATCAAAACAGGATTTGATTTTTGATGTCCTCCGCCGCAAGGGCTAATGGAGACTTCATCTGAAACCAAATAGTCTCGAACAGTTTCAAAATACTGGTGAGCGCTTTTTGCTCGACGTTTCCCAATTGCAGGATAAAGGGCAAAAAGTTGCGGGCATTTACTGCCTGTTTGCACCGGTTGAGATTGTGCGGGCCGCTGGAGCCATACCAGTAAGCCTTTGCGGCAAAAAGGAAAAACCGATCGCCGACGCTGAGATGACCCTTCCTTCCAACATGTGCCCGTTGATTAAATCGAGCTATGGCTATGCTGTTACCGATACATGCCCGTATTTCTCGGCAAGCGATTTTTTGATCGACGAGACCACCTGCGACGGCAAGAAAAAGATGTACGAGTTTCTCGGGCGCATCAAAACTCTCCATCTTATGCACCTGCCATATACTGCTGCTGAACCGCACGCTCTTAGGTTCTGGTATGAAGAAATCCTTAGGCTCGCCAGCTTCCTCGAACAGTCCACGGGTCAGAGGATAGACAGGGACCATCTCAGGTTTCAAATTCGAATCCACAATAAAATCCGCAAACTTATCAGGAAAATTTCCCGTTTCCAGGTCGCTGAGCGCGTTCCTCTTTCCGGGCTGGATATGCTGACAGTCATGGAGACGAAGAGCTTCTTCGTCTACCCCGAAAAGTATCTCGATCTTCTCCAGGTATTCATCGCAGAGATGGAAGCTATCGAAGCCGATGGTTTTTCACCTTTCGAGCCGGATGCCCCGAGGGTTCTTCTCACCGGCTGCCCCATCGGAAAGGGTTCCGAAAAGGTGCTCGGCATAATCGAGGAATGCGGAGGGGCTGTGGTGTGCATCGAGAATTGTACGGGCGTCAAAGGATTGGATTTGCTGGTGGACGAGGAGGAAAAAGACCCCTTTCTGGCGCTGGCCCGACGTTATTTGCAAATTCCCTGTTCGTGTATTACCCCAAATACCGGACGGCTGGCGCTGCTCGACCGGCTCATAGGTGAATACGCAATTGACGGTGTCGTAGACCTTACCTGGCATTGCTGTCATACTTATAATATAGAATCTCGGGTAATCGGCGATTCTGTCGAAAAGAACCACGGTCTGCCGTTTCTCCACGTGGAAACGGATTATTCCAATTCTGATGTGGAGCAGTTGCGAACTAGAATTGAGGCTTTCCTTGAAATGGTAAGATGGGGCTCATCGGCTCAAGCTGCGGTAAGAAAGCCTCGTGTTCAGCTTCAGCTTTCCGTTTGAAATGAGTTTTCAATAGAATGAATTCGCCAACGATCGCCATCTGCAATTTTATTCCTGATACCGCCGCTCTCAGGCAGACCGCAGTGCAGCACGGTTTTTCCGGTGTGGACTGGACATTCGAACTGGAGAGCCTTCCTCGAAATCAAATTGAAGAATCGAGGCTTCTCCGGGACATTTCGAAACTGAAGGGGCTGGAGGTCCGGTACCATTGTGCTTTCAAGGGTGTCGATCTGGGCGATGAGGACGATCTCAAGGCAGGTGAGGCCATGGAAGTGTTCAAAAAAGCCTGCCGGGTCATCTCCAGGCTGGATGGCCGGTTTATGACCGTGCACCTCGGACTGGGAAGAAAATCGCCCAAAGGCCTTTCCTGGAATCGTACAATAGACGGCCTTGCCGAACTTGTAAGCTATGCACAAGAGCTCGGCGTGCGCCTTTGTCTGGAAAACCTTGCCTCCGGCTGGTCGAGCAGGCCTCAGCTTTTCGAAAAACTGGTTCGGAAAACTAAGGCGGGTATCACCCTCGATATCGGTCATGCCAGGGTCTGTGACTCGGTTCAGTGCCGGGTATTTGACCTTGAAGACTTCGTCATGCCCCACCCCGAACGCGTTATAAATGCGCACGTTTACCACGAGGAAATCGATGACCGGCATGTCCCTCCCATGTGCCTGGACGATGTCCGGGGACGCTTGGACCTCCTCTGCTCGCTTTCATGTAATTGGTGGGTCCTGGAGCTTCGGGAGGAAGCCCCTCTTCTGGCAACCCTGAAAATAGTTCGTGAGTATCTCGAAAGCCGGGAAAATGAAGCTCAATCCGGTTGAAGCAGTCCCGCATGACAAATGGAAAACAAAGCCGTCGGACAGATTTATCCTCAAATGGATCAAGATCAATCTTTCAGCGCGTCTTACCCCTCAGCTCATCAATCTGCAATGGCTGCGTCCGTGGATGATTACAGTGCTCTCAACAACCACGGGGGTTTTTGCCGGGGTCGTTTTCGCTCTTGGCTGCGGGTGGATTGCGGGATGTCTCGCCGCTTTGGCCCAGGTGCTCGACGGTGTTGACGGGCAATTCTCGAGGCTTACCGGCATGCAGAGCAGGGGAGGGGCTTTCCTGGATTCGGTCCTTGACCGCTACTTCGACACCGCCCTGACGATCGGGCTGGTTGTCTACCTGATAAGAATTCCTGCCGGATTGCCCCTCCCGTTGCTGGTGGTAATGGCGTTTTTTGCGGTTTCCGGCAGCAGCCTTATCAGCTATACCACCGCCAGGGCTGAAAGTCTCGGGATTGCGTTGGGGAAGCCGACGCTGGCAAGCAAGGGGACAAGGACAAGCGTGATTGTGCTTTGCGCGTGGGCGAGCTTCTTTTGGCCTACGGCCCCCCTCCTTGGGCTGGCCTATCTTGCAGTGCATCCAAACCTCGTTGTCTTGAGGCGCATCTTTCTCGTTCACAAACACTCTGACCCTTTATAAGATTCCTGGATGATTATGACAGAGACTGGAGTCGTTCACGGCCGTTTTCAGATTTTCCATCTCGATCATCTGCAATATGTCCTGGCCGCCAGGCAGCGGTGCAGGCAACTGGTGATCGGAATCACCAACCCCGATCCCATCCTCACAAAGATGGATGCGGCCGATCCCAATCGGAGTTCGCCTGAAGCTAATCCACTCACATATTTTGAACGCTACCGCATTATTCGGGAGGTCATGTTCGAGAGTGGTCTTGACCCTGCGGAGTTTTCCATAGTGCCCTTTCCAATAAATTTTCCGGAACTCTATCGCTTCTATGTCCCGCTCGATGCCGTCTTTTATCTGTCCATCTACGATGATTGGGGAAAGAGGAAACTTGATATGTTTCAGTCTCTGGGACTCAACGTGGAAGTGCTCTGGATAAAATCCGCCGAACAGAAGGGTATAAGTGCTGGGGAAGTAAGAAGGCGCCTGGCCGAAGGTCAGGCATGGGAACACCTCGTGCCGCCTGCCGCTGCCTCTGTGATGAAAAAAATGGGCATACCGGAGCGGCTCGGGCACGTTAAAAGCTGAGCGGGAGGTGTCAGGCATTCACCACAGAGGCGCAGAGGAAACCCAAATCCAACAAGATCGACATGAACGTGGAAGTATTTCACCTCATGCTCACGACTTAGAAATTGCCAAAAATTAAGGAATTGCGAATTTAGGGATTCAGGGATTAATTCCTAAATCCCTAAATTCGCAAAACCCTGCCGTTTCCGCGAGAATTCCACGCCCCTCGACTTCCGTAAATGGGGTCCCATGACCCGATCCGGCGAACCTAGCCGCGAGTCTCGAATCCCTTGAGCTTGTCTCAGGGAGGATATTGGATTAAAATCCCGAAAAGTTTCCCCCAGAGGAGCATATCGGGACTGTCTCGATCCATTGTTTCCGGAATCAGGGCCTGAATATGACTAATTCCCTTAAACCACCACGCGGTTTCCTCGAAAAATTTTCCGGCAGCAGTTTCAGCATCATCGCAATTTGCGTTATGCTGACTCTGTTCGTTGCATTTCTGGATTATGCGACCGGCCGCCAAATGCACTTTTTTCTCTTCTATCTTATACCCATAGCTATTTCAGCCTGGTTTGCCGGCATATGGGCTGCTGTCTTTTTTGTCCTGCTCTCCGTTGTGACCGGGCTCTGTGCCGATATGCTCTCAAGCCACCAGCCATTCTCCTGGCTTGTCGAATTGTGGAATGCGCGGATTGAAGGGCTCACATTTTCACTTGCGGCATTGACTGTGTTCGTTATCAGGAGAGCGTTCGACCAGAAACGTGAATTGAATGCAAACCTTTCAGAGAGTCTGCGTAAACTGGAGGAAGCGAGCAATAAGAGGTGGCTTGCTGAACAGGAAATCATCCAGCGAAATGAGTTTCTTCGCCATATATTCGAATCTCTGACCCACCCGTTCTATGTTGTGGACGCTGAGGACTATAGTGTCCTCATGGCTAATTCGGCCACGATTCAGGGCGGTCTGCCCCACGGCACGACATGCTATGCTCTGACACACCAGCGATCCGAACCGTGCAGCGGTGCGGAGCATTTGTGCCCTATGGAGAACGTGAAAAACACCAGGGAACCCTTCACCACCGAACACATTCATTATGATAAAGACGGAAGTGAGCGGCACGTCGAAGTCCACGGCTACCCGGTTCTGGACGGCGAAGGAAAGCTCACTCAGGTTATCGTATACACCCTGGATGTTACTCGCCGCAAACAGATGGAAGAAGAGCTTCGCAAATCACATGATGAACTTGAATTGCGTGTGCTGGAGCGAACGGCTGAACTCGTCAGGGCCAACGAGGATTTGCATAAGCAGGCTGCACTTCTCAATTTGGCTCAGGAAGCTATTTTTGTCCGGGGTTTCGATCACACTGTAAAATTCTGGAATGACGGTGCAGCGGAATTGTACGGGTTCAGCAAGCAAGAGGCTCTTGGCAAAGTTACTCAAGACCTTTTGCACACCGGGTTTCCAGAGCCTATAGATCAGATCGTGGGCCAAGTGCTCGAATCGGGACGGTGGGGGGGAGAACTGCGGCAGACCACTTCCACCGGGAAAGGCATATTTGTCGAGAGCCGTTGGGCCTTGCAACGCGGAACAGACGGCGAGCCGTTGGGATTTCTTGAGGTTAACCGTGATATTACGCCTAGAAAGCGCGGAGAGGAAGCCCTGAGGTCCAACATGGCAAGACTTGAATTAGTGAATGCGCAGCTTCAGGAATTTGCTTTCGCTGCCTCCCACGACCTCCAGGAACCTCTGCGCAAGATACAGACTTTCTGCGATATGGCTAAGACAAGATGCGCCACAGCCCTGGACAGTACCAGCCAGGACTACTTGGATAAGGTCCTCAATTCGGCAAGTCGTATGCGGCTGCTCCTTAGCGATTTGCTCCAGTTCTCGCAGGTAGCCACTAACCGCGAGGCGTTCAAAAGAATAGACCTGGCAAAAATTGTACAGGAAGCCTGGGATGTCTTCGAAGCATCAGTCAAAGATACTGGCGCTCAGGTTGAAATCGAAAACATGCCTGCCATAGAGGCGGATGAAAGTCAGATGTTACGGCTCTTTCTGAACCTGATTGGTAACGCTCTGAAATTCCGCGGCGCCGGGACTCCTCATATCAAAGTTTACGGCAAGTTAGACAGGGGGGGAATGTGTGAGCTTCTTGTAAAAGACAACGGCACTGGGTTTGATCCGCAGCTTGCCGAACTTATTTTCAAACCTTTCCAGAGATTGCATGGCCACAGCGAATTTGATGGAACCGGAATGGGGCTTGCCATATGCCGCAAAATTGTTGAGCGCCATGGGGGAACCATCATGGCTGAGAGTGTGCAGGGAAAAGGTGCGACATTCATCATCCGTCTGCCAGCAAAACAAGATCGGTTTGGAGAATATTAACATTTGATTAACCTCGTTGCATGAGTCACCTGCGTGGGGGAGGGTATTGAAGCACGGAATGCCTTTCTGGTCGAGAACAGCGGTACTCAGATCACTCTCTATCGGTATCCTGTACTGCCCGGTTGGCCTTGGTTTGGGCGCGTTTGCCGCTTATCAGGCCATTGGAGAGGGGTATCGCTTCTTCCCTTTATACGCCGGAGTGGCCGCGCTGATTACCTGCTCGGGTTTGTGGTGGTTAATCATTGAAAGGCCGTGCCGCCGAGGCGTTGCGGCTGGAATCGTTGCCGGCGCCCTTGCCGGACTGCTGTCCCACCCCGTGTGTTGGTATCTTAAGATCCTTGCGGCAAATATCGGATACTGGGTCCTACGCACCGGCGCCTGTTCCTCTTCTTTGGGCGAACCGCCGGTGGACCCATTAAACGGGCTGTGGGGCGCATTCGTATTGAGTCTCTGGAGTTGGTTATTCTTTGGGTGGGTCACTATTCCTTCCGGCGGGATTATCGGCGGCTTGTTCGCCCGGCTCCTCAAACGTTGGTGTAGAACCAGCGTATCCGGGAGTTAGTCAATACATAACATTGCAGCGTCACCTCGAATCATTCAGGCAACTTTTTATGAATGGGCCGCAATGCTGAGGTTCCTGGCCGGCAATTGGTTCAGATATTTGGATAAGGCCGCTGCCTCTACTGCCGGTCTTTTGTGAGCAGGCGCGTCAGAAATCCCCCCGTAATGTTTTTTGCGTCAAACCCGCATTGCGATAAAACCCTCACCGCATAGTAGGACCTTTGCCCGGACCTGCAATAGGCCCAGATTTCGCGATCCAGGGGCAATTCGTCCAACCTGGCCCGAAGCTCGGGCAGCGGAATATTTACGGCCTTTTCGAGATGCCCCTTTTTGAATTCCGAAGGTTCTCGAACGTCTAATATGAGGGCCCCGGTGGAATCGACATCCTCCCACTGGGCAAGTTGGGCATCTCCCCGGACCACGTTTGCAGCGATCATCCCCGCAAGATTTATCGGATCTTTTGCGGAGCCGAATTGAGGCGCGTAACAAAGTTCGGCTTCCTCCAGATCGAAGACGGTTCCCTTTTTCTGGATGGCCATGGAAATGACGTCGACCCGTTTTTCAACACCTGCCTCCCCGATTGCCTGGCATCCGATGATCTGTCCGTCGGTTTTGGAGAAGATCAGCTTCAGGAAAATGGTTTTGGCGCCGGGGTAGTACCCCGCATGGTGTACCGGGTGGAGGTATATCTTGTCGCAGTCTTCGCGCCACAGCCCCAGTCTCTTGAGCGTCTTTTCGCTTGGTCCGGTGGATGCGATCGTCAGGTCGAAAACCCCGCAAACGGCTGTCGCCTGAACCCCTCTAAATCTTCTGTCCCTTCCAAAGATTACGTCCGCTGCGATCCGGCCCTGGCGATTTGCCGGCCCCGCGAGAGGAGTAA
>Ga0116114_1000893_pt1 | contig 17187 bp, 20 predicted proteins | sample June2015DPH_10_5_FD_89823 | JGI IMG/M metagenome (GOLD analysis project Ga0116114, IMG submission 89823) | Peatland microbial communities from SPRUCE experiment site at the Marcell Experimental Forest, Minnesota, USA - June2015DPH_10_40 | ecosystem: Environmental > Terrestrial > Soil > Wetlands... | reverse complement strand
TCGCCGGCAACGTCGCCGCAGGGCCAGCCCGTCACCTTTACCGCGACGCTCACCGGCAACTTCGCGCCGCCGGACGGCCCGGTCACGTTTATGTATGGAAGCACGACGCTCTGTAGCCTGGCCCTGGTTCCCAACTCCTCCGGCGTCAGCAGCACAGCCACATGCACCACCTCATCCCTGCCCGCGGGGACAGACCAAATCACGGCGTCCTATGCGGGAGACATGAACTTCCTCCCGGCGCCCTCCGCCTCATTCTCCGAGACCATCACCCCGCTGATCGCGCCCAGCTTCGCCGTCACCGTGACGCCAAACCCGGTGAGCGTCGGCGTGGGTTATGCCGCCATCCTGAGCGTGTCGGTGACTCCGCTGAACGGGTTTGCGCAGAACGTGAATCTGGCCTGCGGCAATCTTCCCGCCGAGGCAACCTGCATCTTCACCCCTTCGGCGATTGCCGGCGGCGCGGGCTCGGCGACGCTGATTGTGGTGACGACCGCGCCGCATAGCTGCGGCACCACCCAGCCTTACTTCCTGGGCGGCAACCGCGGCGGCCCGGGCCTGGCTCCCCTCGCTCTGCCTGCGCTGGCGGGCCTGCTCGCGATCTTCATTCCCGGCAAGCGACGCTGGCTGCGCGCTCTGCTGGCCGTGCTGCTGGCGGCGGGTGCCACGCATCTCATCGGATGCAGCACATGCACCGACCTGGGCACGCGTCCGGCATCCTATGCCTTCCAGGTGACGGCGGCGGCCGCCGCAGGCAGCTCCGAGGTCGAGTCGCAGGCAGTCACCCTCAACCTCACGATTTGAAATCAGGTTCGAGGTTCAAGGTTCGAGGTTCAAGGTTCGTGGTTCGAGGAATGCACCTCGCACCTTGTACGATGGATGCACACGTTATGTCCGCCCGATCCGCACAGCCCTCCAAGTCTGCCCACCCCTCGGCCCGCGACTTCCTCCGCTTGGGCCGCCAGCACACGCTGGTCCCCGTCTACCGCACCCTCACCGCGGACCTTGAGACGCCAGTCTCGGCCTTCCTGCGCATCGCGCGCGATGAGCCCGAGGCCTTCCTGCTGGAGTCCGTCGAGGGCGGCGAGCACGTCGGCCGCTACACCTTCATCGGCATCGAGCCATACAAAAAGATCGTCTCGCGCGGCACATCCATCACGGTCGAGGAGGGCGGAAAGCGCCGCAGCTTCGAGGGCGACATCTTCGCCGAGCTGAAGCGCGCGCTCAGCGGCCACACCCCGGCCCGTCTGCCCGGCCTGCCTCCGTTCACCGCCGGCGCCGTCGGCTTCTTCTCCTACGATGTCTTCCGCCAGATCGAGCGCCTGCCCTCGCTGGCCACCGACGAGCTGGGCGTCCCGGACGCCTGCCTCATGTTCTTCGACCAGGTGCTCGCCTTCGACCACGTCAAAAAAGAGATTCACCTCATCGTTACCGCCGACCTCACGCGCGATGCCGCGCCGGGCAAGCCGGGCGCCCCATCCATGCGGTCTCATCGCATGGGTGGGTCGGCGCACAGTGCCGAAGCCTATGCCCGCGCCGTCCAGCGGCTCGACCGCCTGGAGAAGCGGCTCGCGCGCGCTCTGCCCAAGCCGGGCAAGCCGCGCGTGGGAAAGCTCGGTGCGCTGAAGCTCACGGCGCGCACCTCCAAGCCCGCGTACCTCAAATCCGTGCTGCGCGCCAAGCAGTACATCGCCTCCGGAGACATCTTCCAGTGCGTGCTCTCGCAGCGCTTCGACTGCGTTCCCGGCGTGGACGCATTCGATGTCTACCGCGCGCTGCGCATCGTCAACCCGTCGCCCTACATGTACTTTTTGCGCTTCGGCATGGAGGCCGTTCGCAGCAAACCCACGTCTGCAAAGGCCAAACGTGGGGCACCCGCTTCGTCGCAGGCGCACATCGTCGGCTCGTCGCCGGAGCTGCTGGTGCGCGTGCATGGCCGCACGGTGGAGTACCGCCCGATTGCCGGGACGCGTCCGCGCTCCGCCGACGAGGTGGAGGACCGCGCGCTGGAGGCCGACCTGCGCGCCGACGAAAAAGAGGTCGCAGAGCACGTGATGCTGGTCGATCTCGGCCGCAACGACGTGGGCCGCGTCAGCGAGTACGGCAGCGTCAAGGTAAAGGACCTGATGTTCGTGGAGCGCTATTCGCACGTCATGCACCTGGTCAGCGCGCTGGAGGGCAGGCTCAAGCCGGAACTCGAAGCCATCGATGCCCTCCGCGCCTGCTTCCCCGCGGGAACGCTCTCCGGCGCGCCCAAGATCCGCGCCATGGAGATCATCGAAGAGCTGGAACCGGCGCGGCGCGGCGTCTACGGCGGCTCGATCCTGTATGCGGACTTTAGCGGCAATTTAGACTCGTGCATCGCCATCCGCACCCTGTTCATGAACGGCGAGCAGGGCCACATCCAGGCGGGCGGAGGCATCGTCGCCGACTCCGTGCCCGAAAACGAGTTCATCGAGTGCGCCAACAAAGCCCGCGCCGTCGTCCGCGCCATCGAGCGCGCGCGGCAACAGTGACAGGAGAGCACAGGATAAAATCGGCACAGCTATGGTCTTTGTCCTCGACAACTACGACTCGTTCACCTACAACCTCGTCCAGTACATGGGCGAGCTGGGCGCGGAGATGGTTGTCCGCCGCAACGACGAGCTGACGCCCGCCGAGGTGGAGGCGCTGCGGCCGACCCACATCGTCATCTCGCCCGGCCCATGCACGCCGCAGGACGCAGGCATCTCGATTGAGCTGATCCGCCACTTCGCGCGGCTGGCGCGTGCGGGCGGACGGCGGGTGCCGATCCTCGGCGTATGCCTCGGCCATCAGGCCATTGGCGCGGCCTTTGGGGGCAAGGTGGTGCGCGCGCCCAAGCTGATGCATGGCAAGACAAGCGAGGTGGAGCACGACGGACGCACCATCTTCGCGGGGATTCCCTCGCCCATGACCAGCACCCGCTACCACTCGCTGATCGTGGCCGAGGAGGGACTGCCGAAGGAGCTGGAGGTTTCGGCGCGTACGCCCGGCCCGGCGGGAAGCACCATCATGGCGCTGCGCCATCGCGTGCTGCCCATCGAGGGCGTGCAGTTTCATCCCGAGAGCGTTCTCACCGTGCATGGCAAGAAGATCATCGCAAACTTCCTGAAGTTGTAGGCTGAACGCATGAGGCTGCGTATTTCATCTGTGCGCTCACTTCCGCCGTTGCTCCTTCCGGTGTGCGCGATGCTGTGCGCGCTGGCCGCGCCGGTGCGCGCGCAGCAGTTGATCGGCTACGTCAATACGCGCGATGCGGACGTCGTCGGCGCCAGGGACGTGCTGGACGGCCGTGCCGTGCTGATGGGGTCGGTGAGCGTGGCGGCCAGGGACCACACCGCGCCCATCAGCCTGGGCCGCGGCGGGACCGTGCGCGTATGCCAGACCAGCGTGCTGCACCTGAGCGAGAGCCGCGAGATGATGGTGGCCGCGCCGCTGCTCTTCTCGCTCGACCGCGGCGCCATCGAGATCCAGACCGGCGCAACCGCGACCGACTCCATCATGACCCCCGACCTGCGCCTCACGGTGCGCTCCCCCGGCCCGCTCGACCTGCGCCTGAGGGTGGCCGGCAACGGCGACACATGCGTCGACAATCGCGGTGCGGGCGCTCCCATGCTCACCGTCTCCGACCCCTTCGGCGATGCAACCTATGAGCTGGCGGCCGGCCAGCACGTCCTGTTTGAGCACGGCAGCCTGCGCGAGGTGGTGGACCACGAGACCTCGCCCTGCGGATGCCCGGACGCGCAGGGCCTGCCGCTGGCCGACGCCCCCATTGCGCCCCCCGCAGCCGCCGAGCACCCCTTCCCGGTCGCCATCAGCGAAGGATTGGCGCCCGTGCCCGAGGTCCCCCAGGCCCCGCCGGGCGAGGTCCATGCCCAGGTCAGCGAGACGCTGAGTTACAACGCCCAGCCCAGTCTTCCGCCCAGCACGGACGCGGCAGCCGGTGCGCCGTCCTCCGCCGCTCCGCCGCCCAACGATCTGGTGCATCTGGTTGGCCGTCTCTTCCGCAAACTCTTTCGCCGCAGTTGACCGCTCCGGGTCCCAGCCCAGGGCGCTTGCCTGCGGGGGTAGTGACGCATTTTCAGGCCGCCTCCGCAAAAGCAGCCCGATCCAGCAATCCGGCAAGTTCTTCCAGACTCCAAATGTGACCCGCTAATCCCGCTTCCATTGCTGGTGTCACCCGTAACGTCTTATGAATCCGCACAAAGTTGTACCACATGAAGTGGAGCGCGACGGCATGGCCGTGGTTCTCCACCTTCTTTGAGAAGCCGTTGGTCAACCGTGTGAAGCGGCGCATAGACATTCGCATGGTGAGGTTTTGACGCTCCACAAACGACGTGCTGACATGCGCCGGATCGGGCACGCCGCTAACAGTCTTCATCACAGACCCGATGCACTGCGCGGGACTGTAGCGCGTCTCAGGATCGCCAGATGCGCCGTAAACCTTGTGCAGCATCGCATAGTCCGCATCGCCGCCAAACGCGTCTTCCACGGCACGGAGATAAGGCGAGTGGGCATCCGTCGTGATCTGTGGCCTACCGACGATCCGCGCTGCGCAATCCTGCATGAATGCATGGGCGGAGTGTCGGCCACGATCCCCAACGTGATATGTCACGCAGAGCTTCGTGTCAGCATCGATGGCTGTCCACGTCCACACATCGCCCCAGCCTGCCTGTGCTTGTTCCGGTGTGACGTTCTTATTCTTCGCCCCTACGAACTGCCAAATTTCATCGCACTGCAAGCGTCGGACGCGCACGTTGCGGACATGGGCATCGTGATAGTCGGCGCAGGCATTGCCGATCTTCGGCAAGAGTTTTAGGACGGTATTGAAGGCTACGTCGCACATCCGCGACGTAGAGCGAAGCGAGTTTCCCTCAACCAGAGCGGCAATAATGCGGGCGCGGTCGGACGTACTCAAGCGGTTCATACAAGTATTATGCATGAGCCGCTCAAGCATGTCAACCGTTATTCTACTGATTGATAAGAGAATCTATCCAGAGAAAGGGGACGTAGACGAATCAGTTGCGCTTGCTTCATTACGTCCAACGCTTCGGCGATCTCTTTATTCTCTTCCATGTACTTAGCAAGGGCGGTCTCAGCCGTAGGGGACCACTTCTTATCTGCCTTCTTTGAAACTTTCTTAGTCGCCATTGGGTTCCCTCCTTGGTTTATTCTGTGCGCCTGCGGCTCATAAGCGCCTCACAACGCGACTCTAGCAGTTTAGCAATGTTGCCAGACGCTAGAGACACATCGGCTCGAATGTAATAGTGCCAAACGTCAATCCACAGCGGATCGTCCTTCGGCAAGAGCCGAACTTTGAGCTTCAGGTCAGTCTTAGCGGCATTCCCATCAATCATCCGACCATGAACCTTGAACAGACCAACCGACGATAGTCTCGTGAGCACATTTTGTATGGCCTTGTTCCTCTCGTTCGCGGGCTTGAGCGCCGAGAACATGTAACGCTCTAGGTATTTAGATGCCACTGTTCGGCTGAAATCCATCAATTTTTCGCAATGGTCGATAAACGGAGCGTCGAGCACCGCTATCTGCTGCAAAATCGCCTTGGCGTCTTCCTTCTTCTTCACCGCTTCAGCGTAGTTTTTCAGCAGAGAAGACCGAGAATCAATGAAGGACTGCGCCGAAATCCATCGGATTAGTCCGCCAACGACCACGGGGACTTGGGCGTCAATAGGCCCCAACTCGGAACAGTATCCCATGATGATCTCGTCCGCGCCGAGGGCAATGATAGTGGCCGCGCTCTTCGCCCGATTTGGAACGATCACCCGAAATTCCTTACAGTAAGCTCGGCACAGTTCGATTATCTTCTCCGCGACAGTGCCGTCTCCGCCTGGCCCGCTGATAATCAGGTTCAACTGATCTACATCCCCAACGGAGAGGAGGATGTCGCCAAGTGCTGGAATATCGCTGCTATCTATTGAGGCTTGGTCGGAGCAAAAGAACGAGATGTATGCGGTTTTCGTCCCCTGAGGGGCCTTCGACTCAAGACCCTCCAGTAGCTTTTTCCGCTTCTCTCTTTGCGTCGCCCCAACATCGTGCTCATCGAGCACGTTTGAAAGAACCTGCTTCCGATCAGGAACTTTTACAAACCCTTCTTGGGGGGTAGCGTCGTCCGTCTGCATGTATGTGCTCATTACTGTTTCTCGCTCTGCCATCGGGCATTCGCTGCGTTCCTTGCGATCTCTTTTCGCTTTTCTGCGGTGAGAACTTCGGCACGCGCTTTGCCGCCCTTTATACCACCTTTCCGGCCAATCGCCGCTAAATATTGAGAAACGGCAGTTTGTCCGGCACTGGACATCTCGAACCGTTCGGTGACGAGTTTCACCGTCAACGCGGCAGCCTGGTTCGGGTCGGAAGGCATCTTTCGTAATCGTTTCACTCATCAATTATGCCGTCCATCCCACGAAAGATGCAAGTGCGGCTCAAGCAAAATGCGTCACTACCCCTGCGGGTGGTTTCTTGACAGCGGGCGAACGCTTACGCGATGCTTATAGGGCTGGGCCTGTGCTGCAGGCCCTCGGCGGCTTCCTGTGTGCGCATCTGCGCGTGGCTAGGCAGGGGTCTTCCGTTCGCCGCCGGCAGCTTTTCACCTCAAGCACCTCCAGGCCAGGTTGCGGGTCCAATCGCAACTCCGGGGCATGCTCCGGCGATGGTCGGTGTGCGACGGTTTGAAGATGTGTTTGGCGACGAATCATTGGTAGCTGGAAGGATGGAATCAGATGGCACCGAACGCTTTCTCCGCGCAGCCGCTTCTTCTGATGCTGGTCTTCGTCGCCTTGATGTATTTCCTGATGATCGCGCCAAACCAGAGGAAGCAGAAGAAGTGGCAGGAGATGTTGAGCAAGCTGAAGAACGGCGACCGGGTGACCACCAACGGAGGCATTCGCGGAGTCATTATCTCGGTCAAAGACGATACCGTGCAACTGCGCGTCCCGCCGGACAATGTCAAGCTCGAGTTTGTGAAGAGCGCCATCGCCGCGGTGACGCTGCCAGAGGATACGAAGCAGAGTTAAGGCACCAGGGATAAGGGGTAAGGCGGCCCGGGCCGCCGCCGCGGGACTGGGATAAGGGAAGCAATGGGCAAGAATCTGAAGGGCAAGACGGCGTTCATCGTAGCCATCCTGGTGGTGTTCTGCTATGGCTTTTTGGGCATCCCCCGTGGATTGACCCCGGCCGCGCTGAAGCAGGCGCTGACCGATCACATCAACCTCGGGCTCGACCTCAAGGGCGGGACGCACCTCGTCCTGGTCGTCCACGTGGAAGAGGCAGTCACCGACACCACCGACCGCGACGTGCAGCGTCTGCAGGACGATCTGGAGAAGGCTGGCGTCACCGGCGAGACGGTGCGCAAGCCGGATCCGGCCCATCCCGAGACCATCACGGTCAGCGGCATTCCCGTGGGCAAGGCGAGCGACGCCCGCTCCGTGATGGACGGCAACGATTATGTCAGCTACGACGTGACATCGCTTCCCGACGGAAGCGAGAAGCTCACCATGAAGCCGGGCGCCATCCGCAGTCTGGAGGCATCCACGCTGGAGCACTCCATCGAGACCATCCGCGCGCGCCTTTCCCCCCTTGGCGTCACCGAGCCGACGGTCCAGCAGTATGGACTGGGCGACAACGAGGTGCTGGTCGAGCTGCCTGACATCTCCGATCCAGGCAAGGTCGAGGACGCCATCAAGTCGCAGTCCAAGCTGGCCGTCTTCGCCGTGGTCAGCGGCCAGGGGCCGTGGGAGAGTGACCAGGCAGCGATGACTGCGCTGAATGGGGTGGTCCCGCCGGATGACCAACTGCTGCATGGCAACACCTCGCCAAACTCTCCCGACCAGGTCTATCTGCTGGAGCGGGCCAGCGTGGTGGAGGGAACGGACTTCCGCGATGCGCAGCCCTCGACCGACCAGAACGGCCGTCCCAACCTCACCTTCACGCTCACCACCGAGGCCGGCGACCGCTTCTACAAGTACACCTCCGCCCACTCCAAGAACAGCGCGAACCCGGGTTCCATGGCCATCGTTCTGGGCAACCGGGTGCGCGAGGTGGCAACGATCGACACGGGGATTCGCGACCGCGGCGAGATCATCGGCTCCTTCACCAAGGACGAGGTCGACAACCTCTCGCTGATGCTGCGCACCGGCGCTCTGCCCGCCTCCATCGACACGCTGGAGACCACCACGGTTGGCCCCAGCCTGGGCGCGGCGTCCATCCGGCAGGGGATCATTGCGGCCGTCGCCGGCATGATGGCGGTGCTCGTGTTCATGCTGATCTACTATCGCGGCGCGGGCATCAACGCGGACCTCGCGCTGTTCCTCAACCTCATCATCCTGCTCGGCTTCATGGGCTACACCAATTCCACGCTTACCCTGCCCGGCATTGCCGGCGTCATCCTGACCATCGGTATGGGCGTGGACTCCAATGTGCTGATCTTCGAGCGCATCCGAGAAGAGTTGCGCGCCGGCAAGACCTCGGCCGTGGCCGTGCAGCAGGGCTTTGGCCACGCCTGGATCACCATTGTGGACACTCACGTCACTACCATTGTCTCGGCCGCCATCCTCTTCCTCTTTGGCACCGGCCCGGTGCAGGGGTTCGCGGTCACCCTCACCTTCGGTCTGCTGGCCAACCTGTTTACCGCCGTCTTCGTATCGCGCACCATCTTCGACGCAATCCTGGCAAGCAAGGATCGCGGCGCGGCTTTGTCGATTTAGGAACGTGGTTGTCCGTTCTCCGTTCTCCGTTCTCCCTTCTCCGTAAGGACGAAACGAGCAACGGACAACGAACACCGGATAACTGGAGCTTTTCGTGGAACTGTTTCGTGATGTAAACATCGACTGGCTGGGCAGGAAGTGGTACTTCCTGAGCTTTTCGCTTATCTTTTCCGTGGCCGGCATCCTCAGCATGTTGTTCTGGCACGGCATTCCGCGTGGCGTGGACTTCAAGGGAGGCACGCAGATTACGGTTCCCTTCGATGCCCCGCCCAACGAGGACCACATCCGTCAGGCGCTGGATCGGGCCGGCGTCAAGGACTTCACCACCCAGCGCATCTCCTCCCCCACCGGACAGCAGCGCAACGATGTGGTGATCTCTCTGCCCCAATCCACCGCCGCCGACCAGAACCACGACGCGGGCCGTCAGGCCGTTGAAGACGCCTTGCGCGCCAACTACCACGACTCCGGCTTCAGCCAGCCCAGCGTCGACATCGTCGGCCCCACCGCGGGCAAGCAGTTGCAGAAGCAGGCGGCGCTGGCCACCGCCTACTCGCTGATTGGGATGCTCATCTACCTCTGGTTCCGCTTCGAGCTGATCTACGGCGTCGCCGCCGTGGTCGCCGTCTTTCACGACACCCTCATCACCGTGGGCGCATTCAGCCTCACCAACCAGGAGATCACCCTCACCGTCATCGCCGCCATCCTCACCCTCATCGGCTACTCCATGAACGACACCATCGTCGTCTTCGACCGTATCCGCGAGAACCTCTCGCTTTCGCGCAGGGAATCCCTGACCGATGTCGTGAACCGCAGCATCAACCAGACGCTCAGCCGGACCGTCATCTCCTCCGGCCTCACCTTCCTCACCGTCATGAGCCTCTATCTCTTTGGCGGCGCGGTGCTGCACGGCTTCTCCTTCGCCCTGGTCGTCGGAATCCTCATCGGCACCTACTCCTCCATCGCGGTCGCCGCGCCCATGCTGGTGGCCTATCAGGACTGGCGCAAGAGCCGGGGCAAGATTTCCAACCTGCCGGCCAAGCGCCCCCGGGCGCAATCGGCCTGATCGGCTCGCCCGGGTTTTCAGCTGTGTGTGTTTTTGTGTAAGATTCATTGGGGCCGGTTTCAGGATTCTGGGCCCCTTCGCAGATAGGCATTGCGGCCCCGGGAACAATGTAGCCCGGCGCGGTGTCTAAGCTGGGTAGAACTTTTTTGCGAGGCTGTCATGTTTGAAAGCGCTTTGATGGAATCCGGCGGTCAGCTCAAGACCAGGACAAGTCGGTGGATGATTGCCACCGGCGCATTCAACCTGACCATCCTGGCCATCATCATGCTGATTCCGCTGATGTGGCCCGATGCCCTCCCCAGGATGGCCCTGACGGCGTTGTTGGTGGCCCCGCCCCCGCCGCCCCCGCCCCCGCCGCCCCCGCCGCCCCAGGTCAAGGTTGAACAGGTGAAGCTTGTCTCCGAGATCGACTCCGGCCTGCACGCCCCAACCAAAATCCCCAAAGAGATCAAGATGATCAAGGAAGACGCAGCCCCGGTGACCGGTACCGGAGTTGTCGGGATGGGGCAAGGTATGGGAGGCCCAGGAGGCGCCGTCGGAAGCAACCTCTTTAATTCCTTGAGCAGCAATGTGCCCATTACCCCCAGGGTCGTTGCAAAGCCGACCGGGCCGGTGCATCTCTCCAGCGGAGTGGTCGCCGGCATGATCATCTCTAAGCCCGAGCCCACATATCCGGCCATCGCCAGGGCCGCTCACGTTCAGGGGGCCGTCATCCTGCACGCCGTCATCTCCAAGCAGGGCACCATCGAGCACTTGGAGGTCGTCAGCGGAAATGGCATGCTGGTCAACGCCGCCAGGGATGCGGTTAGCCGCTGGCGATACAGACCCTATATTCTGGACGGAGAACCCACCGAGGTCGAGACCAGCATTACCGTCAACTTTACCTTCGAATGAGTCAGCGCAGCCGGCTGGTTGCGGTCGTAGATCGGATTTTGCATCTAAGGTTATTGGTTCAGTTTTTTAGTTCGGCTTTTTTAGTTCGGTCCAGTCCAATGTCGTATAGAAACCAGGAGGAAAGATTCCAGTGATTCTCGCTCATCTCGCAAACTTCGCTTACCTTCCCGCGCCGCTCGCCATGTTCTTTCAGGACACCGGCGGAACAGTCAGCTTCAGCGCCTCCGGTCTGATCTCCAACATGGGTTGGCCGGCGCGCATCATCGCCATCATCCTGTTCATCATGTCCATCTGGTCGTTGGCCGTCATGATCGACCGGTGGCTGTACTTCAACGCGGCGCGCAAGCAGTCGCGCGAATTTGCCCCCAAGGTTGCCGGCGCGCTGAAGGATGGCCGTCTGGACGAGGCAATCAAGCTCGGCGACCGCAGCAAGAAGTCGCATCTCGCAGAAGTCGTCACCTCCGGCCTGCAGGAGTTCCGCAGCTTCGGCTCGGGTGGCAATATCTCCGAGGAGCAGATTGAGAGTTCGCAGCGCGCCCTGGAACGGGCCGAGGCGATCGTTCATGCCAAGCTCAAGCGAGGCCTTGGCGGTCTGGCAACCATCGGCTCCACAGCTCCCTTCATCGGTCTGCTCGGGACCGTCATCGGTATCCTCAACGCCTTCCAGCAGATCGCCTTGCAGAAGACCTCGGGCATTGGCGCGGTCGCCGGCGGTATCTCCGAGGCCCTGGTCACCACCGCGTTCGGCCTCTTCGTCGCCATCCCCGCCGTCATGACATTCAACTTCTTCACCAATAAGGTGGAGTCGTTCGACGTCGAGATGGACAACAGCTCCAGCGAACTGGTGGACTACTTCATCAAGCAGAGCCACCGCTAGCAAGGTCGCCCTGCTGATGGGCAGGGGAGCAATTCACTGGGACGGAATGGCCTTCGGAGGCCGGCAAGCGGACTGCCTCCGAAGGCGCACCGCCTGACGTGACCATGACGGCAACCACGGCCCAGGCCGCGAACGACCGAACGGGACAAACTCATATGGGTATCAACAAGCGCGAAGAAGGCAAAAAGGTCAACTCCAACATCAACGTCACGCCCATGGTGGATGTGATGCTGGTGCTGCTGATCATCTTCATGGTCATTACCCCCATGCTCAACAACAAGGTCTATGTTGACCTGCCGGTGGCCACGGCCGCGGTCGTTATGGAGAACGCCAACAAGGAAGACGCGGTCACTGTCGCCGTCACGCGCGACGGCCATACCTACCTTGGCGCAGACCCCGTGAACCCCGACGACCTGGGTGCGAAGGTCGCGCTCAAGCTGGAGAACAAGACCGACAAACAGGTCTTCCTGAGGGCCGATATCCGCGCCAACTATGGCAAGGTGATGAACGCTGTCGACCAGATCCGCACGGCCGGAGTCAGCGAGCTTGGACTGCTCACAGAGAAGCGCGATTCGGAAGATACCGTTCAGAAGTAAGCAGCAGCAACCCCTGCCGTTCCAGGGCAGGCAGACCGGCAGACATCGGTCGATTGCAACAGATGGTCTAAGGAGATTGTTATGGGAATGGGCGGTGGTGGTGATACAAACCATGCGATGTCGGAGATCAACGTTACGCCGTTGATCGACGTTCTTCTGGTGCTTCTCATCATCTTCATGGTGATCGTGCCGGTGACGCCGAAGGGGTTGAACACGCTGATTCCGCAGCCGCCCAAGAACCTGGATACTCCCCCGCCCGAGCAGACGATCGTCGTCCAGGTGCAGGCCAACGGCGCAGGCGAGCCCACCTACAAGATCAACGAGACTGCCTTCAACAAGTCTGAGATCGAGCCCAAGCTGGCCGAGATCTTCGCCACTCGCCAGGAAAAGGTCATGTTTGTCAAAGGCGATCCGTCGCTCGACTTCCGCAAGGTCGCCGAGGTGATCGACTTCGGCCATCAGGCGGATGTGGACAACATCGGTCTGATTACCCCGCAGGTCGAAGCCGGCCATTAAGGCCTGCCGGTTGCCACCGACGCGGATGCGTTTTATCGGGGGGAGGGCCAGGTGGCCTTCCCCTCTTGCGTTAGGGCATTTTCACGGTTATCGCAATGCCGCGATGTATTGTCATTCTGACCCTGAGCTTGCCGAAGGGGAAGAATCCCCGTATTTTGCTCGCAGCGCGGTCCATTACTCAATCGCTGAAAGTGCTTTAATCGTCAGCCTTCCAGCGCGTCGTTCACGTCGCGGACCAGGTTGCGCAGGTAGCTGCGCCGGTTGAGCAGCGCCACCATCGCATCGCGCGCGGCCAGCTTTGCAGGCGCATCGCTCGCGTCCAGGGCCGCGTCCCACCTCGCCCACAGCGTCTCCAGCTCCTCCTGCGTTTCTGTCATCTTGGTATCGAAGCCGGTCTTGGCGGCCAGCAGATCGCTGCGCAACTGCGGATCGTCCTCGCCCATCTTTTTCGCGGCGCGCATCTCTTCCAGCTGCATGTTCAGCTCGAATGCCTCTTCCAGCAGGTCCTCGGGGACGATCTGCTTCTTGGCCGTGCCGCTGGTGCGCGCTGCCTCGGTCGCGGCTTTCGACTGCTCCTCCAGCTCCACGCCTTCGAGCTTCAGCAGGTACTCGGTGCGCGCGATGGGGTCCTTCAGCGTGCGATAGGCGTCGTTGAGCCGCGAGCTTTCGACCAGCGCCGCTTCTTGCTCCTCGGCGGAACGGGCGGCGAAGCGGTCGGGATGCAGCCTGCGGCTCAGCGCATAAAAGCTCTTCTCCAGCGCAGCGGTGTCGATGCCCAGCTTCGCGGGAAGAGAGAATATTTCGAAGTAGGTGCGTGGTCCGTCGTGGCCCATTACGTTGAGAAGCTGGAGCCGCAGCCGCAGGATTTGGTGGAGTGCGGGTTGATGAAGTTGAAGGCCTGCCGCAGCAGCGTCTCCTCGTAGTCCAGCGTCATGCCGCTCAGGTAGATGAAGCTCTTGGGATCGACGAAGATGCGCAGCGGCGGCTCGCCGGTGGCCGTTGGGTCGAGATGCGTCTGGCTGAACGAGTAGATGCGATCGCGCTCGCGCGGCTGCGAGTCGAAGCGGATGCTGTAGCTCAGCCCCGAGCAGCCGCCGCCGGTAATGCCCACGCGCAGGCCGCCGGCAGCGGGCGAGATATGTTCCTTGGCCATGGCGGTGCGGATGCGTTTCAACGCGCGCGCCGTCACCTGGATTCCCTTGGAGCCGTCCGCCTCGCCGTCGGCGGCGATCGCGGGCTGCGCCGGAGCGGGCGCGGGCGGCGGCGCGGCCACTGCGCCGGTTGGGGTTGCGGTTTGTAGAGCTACGACTGCCATGGTTCTTCTTTCTGCTTCTTAGCTGGCTGCCGCAACTGCAACGACAGCCTCTTCGGCCACGCCGTTCTTTTTCTTCCAATCGCCAATCGCCGCGCGGATCGCGTCCTCGGCCAGTACCGAGCAGTGGATCTTCACCGGCGGCAGCGCCAGCTCCTTCACAATGTCGGTGTTGGAGATGGTCAGCGCCTCGTTGACGGTGCGGCCCTTGACCCACTCGGTGGCCAGCGACGAGCTGGCGATCGCCGAGCCGCAGCCGAAGGTCTTGAACTTGGCGTCCTCGATCACCTGCGTCCGGGGGTTGACCTTGATCTGTAGGCGCATGACGTCGCCGCACTCCGGCGCGCCCACCAGGCCGGTGCCGACGCACTCCGACGCCTTGTCCAGCGTGCCCACGTTGCGCGGATTCTCGTAGTGACTTAGTACCTTATCGCTGTATGCCATTGTGTCTCTCCTTGGTTCCTTGAATCTTTACTGTGTGGCCGCAGGCAGCAGGCTTTGCCAACTTCCTACGGCGTCGGGGTCCGCTACAAGACTGCGCGCCGTGTCCTGGCCCCGGTTGCGAAATAGTCGATTGCTCCATAGATCGCCGAATATACGCCCAGCGACAACAGCAGGTTGCAGGCGAAGCGGGCGATCTGGTAGCCGGAATGCGGGTTGCGGCTGAGCGCCAGCGACAGGATCGAAAGCAATGCAATCGGCAGAGCGCCAATCAACCACGTAAGTCTCAATCTCATCTCATCCTCCTGGCCGGCGGTTCCGGCCCCATCTGAATCCCTTCCCGGCCCAACTTCGCTTGCTATTCGATGCTCTCGTCCAACGAACGATGCTCAGTGCGCGGCCCATTCAATCTTGGTCAAATCAATGCCTTCCTGCACCATCTCGTAGAGCGGGCTCAGCTCGCGCAGCTTGCGCACTACGTCGATCACCTTGTCCGCCACGTAATCCACCTCGGCGCGGGTGTTGAAGCGGCCCAGGCCGAAGCGAATGGAGCTGTGGGCGATCTCGTCGCCCAGGCCCAGCGCCTTCAGCACGTAGCTCGGCTCCAGCGTGGCCGAGGTGCAGGCCGAGCCGCTCGAAACCGCGATGTCGTTGATGCCCATCAGCAGGCTCTCGCCCTCCACATAGACAAAGCTCATGTTCAGGTTGCCGGGCAGGTGATGCTCCATGTTGCCGTTCACCTGAACGTAGTCCAGCGCGGCTTCCAGCTTGGCGCGCAGGTGGTCGCGCAGCTCCCGCTCGCGGACGGCTTCGGCGGCCATCTCATTCATGCATATCTCGCAGGCCGCGCCCAGGCCGACAATTCCGGGCACGTTCAGCGTGCCACTCCGCATTCCGCGCTCGTGCCCGCCCCCGTTGATCTGCTCGGTGATCTGCACCCGCGGGTTGCGCCGGCGTACGTACAGCGCGCCCACGCCCTTCGGCCCGTAGAGCTTGTGCGCCGAGATGCTCAGCACGTCGATGTTCATCTTCTGCACGTCCACCGGGACCTTGCCCACGGCCTGCACCGCGTCGCTGTGGAAGAGGACGCCCTTCTCGTGGCAAATCTTGCCGATCTCCGCGATGGGCTGGATCACGCCAATTTCGTTGTTCGCAAACATGATCGAAACCAGAATCGTCTTCTCCGGCCCCTCGGTGACGATGGCGCGTTTCAGGTCGTCAAGGTCGATCAGCCCGTCCGCCATCACCGGCAGATACGTCACCCGGAAGCCCTGCTTCTCCAGCTTCTTGCATGTGTCCAGGATGGCCTTGTGCTCCGTCACCTGCGTGATGATGTGGTTGCCCCGCTCGCGGTACATCTCGGCGATGCCCTTCAGCGCAAGGTTGTTGCTCTCCGTCGCGCCGGACGTGAAGATGATCTCCTTCGCGCTCGCGCCAATCAGCCGGGCAATCTGCTCGCGCGCGACCTCGACCGCCTTCTCCGCCTCCCAGCCGAACTGGTGGTTGCGGCTGGCCGCGTTGCCGAACTTGCCGGTCAGGTACGGCATCATCGCTTCCAGCACGCGCGGGTCCAGCGGCGTCGTCGCATGGTTGTCCATGTAGAGCGGAAGATGCACGCCCTCGGGCAGCGGCGTCGTCGAATGGGTGATGACGACTCCGGTGCCATTCATGCCGGGGACCGCGCCGTTGCGGCCGTTCCCGTTCCCGTTGTGGCTGATCGCATTCTGAAGACTCATTGCGTCACTCCTCCGTACTTCCAATCCCTCGAACCTCGAACCTGGATCTACTCCAGGATGCTCACCAGTCTGCCGCGCAGCGCGACGGCTTCGTCGCCGCGTGCGGCCTCTGCCGTCTCGATCAGGTCGTTGATGTGGATGTTGCTGAGCAGCTCCTTGATGCTGTCGTTCACCTTGCGCAGCGGTTCTTTGATGGTGCAGTGCCCGGCCAGGTCGCACGATCCGTGGATCGTGATGCAGCTGGTGATAAACAGCGGCCCATCGATGGCGCGGATCACCTCGAAGGCCGAGATCTGTGACGCAGGCCGCGCCAGCGCGTAGCCTCCATTGGTTCCGGCATGGGAGACCAGAAGCCCGGCGCGCGCCAGCGTCTGCAGAATCTTGGCCAGCAGCGGTGGCGGAATGTGGTACGCCTGCGCAATGTCCTTGGCACTTTGGGCGCCAGCGCTCTGCGTGGCTGGACTCTCGGTGCCCGCCCCCGGCTGCTCGGCCAGGTACTTCAGGGCCATCAGCCCGTAATCCGCCTTTTTGGTCAGACGTAGCATTTGGGTTCCTCTCTCGCCGGCTTTCCAACTCAGACCAATCTGGGTGCAGTTCGTCGGCAGGAACTAATCCGACCGTATTGGTCGTATTTAGTGTACGGCGGAATGGGGCCGCTTGCAAGTCCTCTTTGCAGACAGGCGCGCACAGCCCACGGAGTTGTCATTCCCTCCATGCCGGGTGCCCCATCCTCGCGCCAGCCGGGTGCCCCATCCTCGACGCGCAGCTTCATCGCGGCTAGGGTGGGTTTACGGGTGCCCCATCCATCGCGCTCTTGTTTCATGCGATGGGTGGGGTATCGCTCGCGGAAGCGAACGACCGCCCTTACCGTTGCCTGTTCTCGCTGTCATTCTGACCCTGAGCTTGCCGAAGGGGAAGAATCCCCGCATTGGCCCTTGCCCTTGCCTTTGTTCCTGAGATAGGCCCAGGCTTTAGCCTGGGCAATCCCGCCCCGCCACAAAATGGGGCTTCAGC
>Ga0116114_1000891_pt1 | contig 17256 bp, 13 predicted proteins | sample June2015DPH_10_5_FD_89823 | JGI IMG/M metagenome (GOLD analysis project Ga0116114, IMG submission 89823) | Peatland microbial communities from SPRUCE experiment site at the Marcell Experimental Forest, Minnesota, USA - June2015DPH_10_40 | ecosystem: Environmental > Terrestrial > Soil > Wetlands... | reverse complement strand
TGGAGTCGATCCGGGTCTTGCGTGCCATAGGGTTGGGTGAGTTTTGCGAGCTTTTTTTCGGCCTCCTGCAACGCCTCTTGATGAGTCTCGGCGTCGCCTTCGGGCCCGGATGCGTGAATTGTTCCGAACCCTTTGATCTCGATACTGACATCAGGAGAACCCGAAAACATGGCTTTTTCTCCGGGCATGACGGTCTGGGATTCGTCGGGCGACCTCCGGTGGATGGTGGTCTTTTTCTTCGGTTGAACCGTGAGATGGATGAGCGATGCCCGCAAGGCAGCTTCGGCCACTTCAGTTGCCGCCAAACATTTCCGCACCGCATGAATGGTCTTGTCATCCGGCGCAACCAGCGCGGCTCGTTCCTCTCTGCGCTTTTTCAGGTCGGCTTCAAACTGCCTCAGTTTCTCGACTCTGGCCGCAAGTGACTGATGAGCTTTGCTGTCTTCCACGAAAGCGCGGGCATCCTCGACCTCGGCCGTGCGCTCGTCCAAGGATGAACGTTGACGGCGAGCCTCGTCTCGTTTGCCACGAGCCGCGTCAACTGCGTCAGTCGCTTTTTGCCATTCGACTGCAAGGTCACCCACCAACGTTTCGCCACTTTGAATTGCGCCTTGAAGCTGGCCAATTTCAGCGCGGGCGCTGCCGATCAGTTCCAAGGAGTTGCCGATGGCATCAAAGCGTTCCTTGGCGGCCTGCTCCGTCAGCCTTTTCTGCTCCAGCTCGCTTTGAAGACGGAGGTAGGTTTCGGCCTGTTGACTGGTTTGAGCAACAGATTCGCGGAGGGCGTCAGCTTCAAATCTGGCCTGACCTCGTTTCTGCCGGGCGTCCTCGACTGCCCGGCTCGTTTCCTCGAATCGCTGCTGATGTTCGAGCCGCTGCTGCCGCTCGGAGGCGGCGGTTTCGTGTTCCGATTCCAATGCGAGGATCGGCGCCGCTTGCTTGCCGGTGCGCGGCTTGCCGCCTTTGGTGAAATAGGTCTGATAACGCTCTTCGAGCAACTCTTCCAAGAGGGTGCCGCTCTCGCCGGTCAACTGCACGCCCAACGCGGCGCGGAGGTTCTCGGTCGCGCTGGAAGAAAGAGAATCCAGGTGGAGCGCGCCTTGCGGCGCCCACAAGACTTCAGCCAGCCCCCAGTGCTCGTGTTTGGATAGCCCGCGACCCGGAGCGTCTGACGCTACGATGATCTCCCGCAATTTGGTGTCGGCATTGCGGCTGTCAGCCAAGGGCTGGAATTTTCCGTTCTCGAAGCGGAACAAGTGTGCGGACGCTCCGTCGAGAAAGGTTTTCTCGGCCCGGTAACGGACGCCCGACTGGGTGAATTCCACTTGAACTTGCGGCGCCAAGGACCGACCCCATGGGCGCACTGCTTCAATCTCCTCGCCAGAAACTTGGTGCGCATCAAACAGGCACCGGCGCATCGCCTCAAACAGGGAGGACTTGCCGGTGCCGTTGGGCGCATGGATGACATTGAGTCGATCGCTGAGAGGTCCCAATTCCACGGAAGTGAGCAAGCTCCGCCAGTTGGCCACGGTCAGGCTGTGAAGAATCATGCGCGGCTCCTTTCGTGGAGTTCAAAAAGCTGGAGAAGAGCCTGAGTGGCCACGGCGCGCTGTTCAGGGTTGGCTGATTGCGCCGCCTGGGAACGCAGTTTGACGGCGGCCTCGCGAAAAGAGCCGGACGCCAGCGACTCAATCCAACCTTCGCCGTCCGGGGCCGGGATGAGAGAGCTTGTGTCGAGCGAGCCGAAAAGAAACCGGCTGGCGAGCAGTTCTTCGATGCGGACCAGGGGATGACGGTCTTCCGGAAACAGAACTCCGGCGAGGAAAACACGCACCAGGGTCACTTCAGGCGGGTCGAGCTTGCCGAGCTCTTCAACCAGCGTCTCGAGCGTTTGAGGTTGATCGATCGTGCGTTCGACCGTGCGCCAATCAAGCCGGCCCGTTTTGATTCGGGTCAGTTTTGGAGGTGAACCACGCTGGGCAATTTCCACAATGACCGCGTTGCCGCTGTCGCGTTCGCCAAACTTGGTCGTCTCGTGCGTGCCCGCGTAGGCCATGCGGCAGACCCCGTCGTCCTCATCATACCGGGCAAACGAATGCCAGTGCCCGAGCGCCAGGTAGTCCAAGCCCAGTCGGTTGGCGGCGTCCCGAGGGATCGGATAATCAGGTTCACCATTCGGAATCCCTTCGACGTTCCCGTGAGCCAGTCCAATCGCCAGCTTGGTGACATCCTTGGCGTTGATCCATGAGGTCGGATTTTTCGTCGAATATTTCTCATGCAGCGGGCAGGGAAAAAGAACGCAGCCATCCAGTTCGACGGGCTCGGATTTGCTGAACACGGTGATGTTAGCGGCATCCTTCCAGACGCTGTGTTCCCAAACGGAGCCAGGGACGAGCGGGTCGTGATTGCCGGGAATGATGTAAACTGGACCAGGGAACGAGCGAAGGATTTCGCCGATTTTGCGAACGAGGAGGCGGTCCACGGCGTTGTCCTCGAACACGTCGCCCGTCAGCACGATCATTTCGGCTCCATTGTCCCGGGCGGCTTGGACCACCCGTTTCGCCGCCTCCAACCGTTCCTCTCGGACCCGCTCGGCCATGCGGCCGACCGATTCGGCTTTCATCCCAATCTGCCAATCAGAGGTGTGGAGGAATTTCATTGGCTGGTTTTGTCCGTTCGCAAAGGCGTTGCTCCATCACGAGGCGGACCTTGCTGGCATCGCGGCCCTTGACCACTTGATCCAAATATCTGTCATTAGGCCATCTCCAGGTGCGGGCGGTGTTGGGGGGAATCCAGGCCAGGAGGGGCGTCAGCGGTGGCACCGGCTGCCCAAACAGATTTTAACAATTGCGCACGAGCCATAACGAGTCTGGTGATCATGCGGCGGTCGGAGAGCAATTGCACGCAAATTCAATGGAGGGATCGGGTTGCGGACCAGTTCGGACAGGACTTTGAGCTGGAGCGAAAATGTGGGATGAATCGGGCAGTGAATTATGGACTTTCCAAAATGCAAGAAGTGCTTGGAGCAAGCCGGTTTGGGGAAGAGGTTGCCGTCGCCGCTTTATGTGTGCCGGGATGCGAACACGCGCCTGCTCGAGCCGCTGGATTCGCTCTTGGAAATGCTGGTGGAGCGATGTGAAATTCCGCCCGAGTTTAACGAGAGCAAGCTCAGGACGGATGAACTGAAGGTTTCGTTTTTGCTGTACCCGGATTTTCTGTCGGATGCGCACCCTGGCCTGGAGGCATGCGATCACGGTTGGCTGGCACCCCGGTTTCCATGGTTTCGGCCTTATGGGCCAGCCAGGGCTAATGCAGCCGCAACCCGATTGGCAAGGTGTCGCCCAACGCTCGCGCCTCATCGGCGGTTTCGAGTGCAGCCACTTCACTGATCATCCGCCACCAAGCCTCCGGTGCGCCAGCGGACTTGAGCGCAGAAACCGCTCGCGCGCGGATCTCGTCATCCAGATCGCGGGCTCGGTCGCCGGTCAGGCGCGCCAACTGCGCGGCGGCGAACGCCGTGCCGTCCATGCGCCGCAGCCCCGCGTCCAGCAGTAGTGACAGCCACATGGCCGCTTGGTCCGCTTCCACGGTCTTGTGACTGCTTCCGTAGAGTGGAACGCGCAAGCCAAGCCGGCCCAACGCCCAGGCCCACGGGCCGGCCGCCGTCTCAGGGTTTTTCAGCCGTTGCGTGATCCAGTTGCCGAGAACGACTTTGTCTGCCGGATTAAGATGTTCCAGCGACGCCGCGACGCGCACCATTTCGTCAAGGCCTTCCGGTTGGATGCCTTTTGGCTTTGCGCCGTCCTTCGGTGGTTCGGGCGGAATGCGGCGAACCAGATGCGGCTTGAGATAGTTCCACAACTCTTGTTGTTGAACCTCGGCCAGCCCGCCGGCGAGGCGGCGCCACATCACCCAGAACTCGCTCCAGATCGGTTGCTCGGCGTGGAATTTTACGCTGTCCTTAAACAGGAGAAACATCTGCTCGCAGCGCCACTCGTCCAGCGGATAACCGAATCCCGGACGCAAGCTGTAGCCGGCGAGCTGGAAAAACACCCGCTCGTGATCGGCGGACCGGCGGCGGTGGTTCGCGTCCGCGTAAAGGTCGCTCCACAATTCACGCAACAACGGCAGCCTCCACCCTTCGCGCGGGCCGATGGTTTTTTCCAAAGTGCGACTGAGCTGCTTCACTTCCTTGGAACCGGCCGGCAGCGGCTGGTTGCCGAACACGCGTTCGACGACCGCGCGCACTTCGTCAAACCGGGCCGGCATGGATTCGGTCACCGTGGCCGCGGCGTGCGCCGTGGCGCCGCGCAGCTCGAACTCCAGCCGCCAGCGCTCCTCGCCGTCGTTGGACACGCACCACAACTCCAGGGTGCCCAGTTCGGTCAGCGTGGCGCGCAGGTGGACTGGCACTGTCGTTTTCTTGGATCTCGCACCTTTGAACAGCGTGTGAATGGGCGGGAGAGCGCGAAACTCATCGCCGATTTCCAGGATATCACCGGGCCGGTCAATCCGATCCGAGGTGGTCGAGAACAAGGGAAATTGCACGGGCCGGCCGAGCATTAACTCGAACGAACGGCTCTTGAGATCCACCGGCTGACCTTCTTCGTGTCCGCGGGGAATCAGGCAGATGGCGCGGGGCGTGGCAGTTTCCTGTTCAGCGGCCAGCCCGGCATACAGTGCGTGCGCCGATCCGCCGCCAATGCGCCGTCCCAGGCCGCGCCGGGCCAGACCATAGCAGGCCGCGCCGCGGGCGACGGCAAATTCAAGTGACTTGTGCGGCAACAAGCGAATGCGGGGCGCATCCGGCCACCAGGACGAAATCACTTCAATCAGTCGCTGGGAAATCTTTGGCGAGTTGAAGACCCCGCCGTTGAACAGAATCGCATCCGGTCGCGCCAACGCGTTCCCGCCCGGTTCCTCCTGGAGCGCGGTGAAACCAGCGGCGGCGTGGTGGCGCAGAAACGCGGCGAGATGGCGCGTGATGGCGGGGTCTTGCGCGTAAGGCAGTCCCAATTCCTGCAACGCCGTCCGCGCGGCGCGGCGCGGGGCTTCGACGGGAGCGCAGACGGGGAAGAAGCCTTCGAGAATCAATCGCCCGGCTTCGCCGCGCTGAATTTCAGTCGAGAGTGTGCCGCGCAACAGCCGGCTGCCTTCGGCCACCACGGCAATGCCGTGCCGTTCCGGAGCGTTGTCGCCCAGCAGCGATTCCTTCGCCGCGCACGCGGCCTGCACCAGTTGTGTCCATTGCGCGGCGCTTAGTTTCCGGCCACCGGCCAACAGCCGTTCCTCGATGTGCCGCGCCAGCGCGGCGTCCATGTTGTCGCCGCCGAGCATCAAATGATCCCCAACCGCGATGCGCCGCAACGCCGGGCCGTCGGACGCAACCCCCGTCTGAATGAGCGTGAAATCCGTCGTGCCGCCGCCCACGTCCACCACCAGCACCAGCCTCACGTCCTTCAGCACGTCGGCCAGATCGTGGCGATGATGCGCGGTGAAGTCATAGAACGCGGCCTGCGGCTCTTCGACGAGCGTAAACTTTTCGAGGGCGGCCTGGCGTGCGGCATTCACCGTCAACGCGCGCGCGACTTCGTCGAACGAGGCGGGCACGGTGATCACCACTTCCTGCTGAGCCATCTGCGCGTCAGGATGCGCGGCATTCCACGCCGCGGCCATGTGTGAGAGCAACAGCGCCGAAGCTTCCACCGGCGAAACTTTGACGACCCCGGTTGGCGCGCCCCACGGCAGAATCGGGGCGGAGCGGTCCACGCCCGCGTGACAGAGCCAGCTTTTCGCTGAGGCCACCAATCGTCCGGGCACACGCGCTCCCTGCCAGCGCGCGAACGCCCCCACGATCAGCTTCGGCGACTCGCCCCACGGCAACTGGGTCGAGCCGGGCGGCAATTCGTGGTCGCCAGGAACGTAGAGACACGACGGCAGCAGCGGCATCGCCGCAACCTCGCCTGGCCGTTGCAACTGCGGTATGGGGAAGTCAATGACCGGAGAGTCCGCGCCTTGCGCCGGGTCCACGAAGGCGACGGCGCAATTCGTCGTGCCAAGGTCAATGCCGATGATGTAGGAAGGTGAAGGCATTGGGACTATCGAGTGATGGAGTGATGGGCGGCCCATGGAGCCGGCGCTCCTCCATTACTTGGGTTCGCGCTACTCCTTCATCCGCACATTCAATTCGAGTTTCCACTTGCCCGGGCCGCTTTTCTGGAGACAGCGCAGTTCGAGTGTTCCGATTTCCGTGACGACGGCTTGCAGGTTGACCGGCACCAGTTTGCCTTCATTGCCTTCTTTGGCCGGCAGCGTGGTTTCGATGGGGGCGACCTCTTCGAGTTCGTCGTTGCCGGCGACGTCCTCGATCATCATGCCGACGCGGTCGTCGCGGCGAAGGGAACTGGCGAAGAAACGGAAACGGGTGGGTTCGCCGACGACCAGACCAAATTCCTGCGGTGGCACGTCAGCCTGCGTGCCTTCCTCCATGCCGAACGGCGCGACGCAAAGGGCTTTGACCGGCGGTTCCATGCCGGGCACGGCGGGCATCGCCGTCTCGACGCCGACATAGTAGGCGCGGGCGGTGCCGCCACGAATCCGCAGACCGTGGCCATGGCGCACCCAGCCGTAGTAGGCCGCGCCGCGCGCGACAGCAAGGTCGAGTTCGGCGCCTTCCAGTTCCTTGGCGGGTTGACCGCCGTCCGCCGCGAGCCAGCCGTTGAGGACTTCGATCACGCGATCTTTGAACGCGGCGGCCTTGAACGCGCCGCCATTGAACAGCAGGGCGGTCGGATGCACGAACGTCTTGCCTTCCACCTTCACCGGCGCGTCGTGAGCGGTCGCCATCGCGCGGGCCTGGCGCGTCAGGAACGCGGCGAGGTGGCGCGTGACGCCGGCGTCTTGGGCGTAGGGCAGGGCCATTTGCGCAAGGCCGGTGCGACGCGCCATCTGCGGCAGGTCAGTGATGGCTGACTTCGGAAAAAATCCATCGGTCAGCACGCGGGTCAGTTCATCGCGGCTCAACTCGGCCTTGATCGTGCCGCCCACCAGCGACGAACCTCTGCCTGGGACGACGAGCGGAGATTTCTTGAGCTTCCCATCCGCAAACATGTTCTCCTTGGCCTGGCGGCAGGCGAAGGTGAGGGCGTTGAATTGCCAGGCGTCGAGTTTCTTGCCTTCGCTGGCGAGCCGTTGATTGACGGTGTGAGCGAGCGCGAGATCCATGTTGTCGCCACCCAGCAGGATGTGGTCGCCGACGGCCACACGGGTGAGCGCCACGTCGCCGTCTTTGGAGGTCACGGCGATGAGCGAAAAGTCGGTGGTGCCGCCGCCGACGTCCACGACCAGCACCACGTCGCCGGGCTTGACTTGTTTGCGGAAGCCTTCGCCCATCTGCTCAAGCCACGCGTAGAACGCCGCCTGCGGCTCTTCAATCAGCGTGATGTTTGGCAAGCCGGCCTGTTGCGCGGCTTTCAGCGTGAGGTCGCGCGCGGCGGCATCGAACGACGCTGGCACGGTCAGAACAACATCCTGTTTGGCCAGGGCATCATCCTGGAACTGGTGATCCCAGGCTTCGCGCAAGTGGGCCAGGTAACGCGCCGCCGCATCCAGTGGCGAGACGCGCTGGACGTCTTCGGGCGCCTGCCACGGAAGGATCGCGCTCAAGCGATCCACGCCGGCGTGGCAGAGCCAGCTTTTCGCGGATGCGACCAGCCGCATCGGGACTTTGCTGCCGTGCGACCGTGCGAATTCACCGACGACCGCGTCTTTGCGCTTCTTGTCCCACGGCAAGGCGAGACTGCCGGCGGGAAATTCCTGATCGCTGGGCAGGTAAAGGAACGATGGCAGCAACTGCTTTTCTTCGACGGTGCCGACGGACGTAATCTGCGGGATGGCGAGCATGGTCTGCGCGCGGCCGCGGGCTTGGGCTTCCGCGAGTTTGAAATAAGAGACCGCGCTGTTGGTGGTGCCGAGGTCAATGCCGATGGAGTAAGTGGACATGGGACAATTGTTAAATCGTTGGTGGTAAAATGAAAGGCGTGATGCGGATTACAGTTCGACTTCGGCCGCCGCGAGCACGCGCGGGTCCAGCGTCTCCGAAACGGCCGGCATTCGCACCGCCGTGGCCACCCAGCCGTGGTGTTTGAGCGTCCCGCGAAACGGCGGTTGGCCGGCGATATTGCCGGTCAGCCGGATGCGTTGCGCGTCGAAGCCCGCGGGCACCTGGATCGTCGCGCCCTCGGCGTCTGTGAGCGCCGGCTCGATGGCGAAGTATTCGGAGAACACTTTGCGGCAGCCCGCATGGACGACCCGCGCGGCCGCGCCGATCTCGGCGTCCGAAAATGCCGCCATGTCCTCCTGGAGAAAATCAATCAGCCGGCCCTCGCGCTGGAGCATGGAAAGGACGGCCAGGCCGGAGGCATGAACACGTTCGGGCGGCAACTCGACGGGCTTTGGTCTGGCCTGAGGTTGTGGCGGGCGCAGCAGCTCGGTGGCCTGGCGGCAAAAGTCAGGATTGGCGAGGGCACGGTTGAAGCACGACAGCGCCGTGCGCAGGCGCCCCAAGAACGATGTTTCTGATTGGATTGGTTGCTCCATATAAATATGCTTAAGGATGCCTTTGGGGAGAGAAAGGGCAAATGTGAAATCCGCTTGAAGGCATGGCGAATTACCCGCCCAATCCCAGCGGTCGCGTTCAAGCTTTGGTCATGTCCGCTTGGGCCTTTTTCACCAACGACAAAATCTGCCGTGGCTTCAGTCCTGCCCTGGAATGGAAGCACGCCTTGGCGGTGGCGGAAGCGACCCAGTAATTGGCCCGGGAGCGGCGGATCAGCGCCGCCATCAAGGAGGAGGCCTTCACCGCCGGCATCCTGCATGACGCGGGCAAAGTTTTGCAGGCCGCCAATTCTCCAGAGGCGTACTCCGTGGTCCTGGCCGACGCTGGCAAGGTCGTCAGCGCGATGCTGGAGGATTAAACGACGGCCTTTTGTTGCACAATAATTCTTTTTCCAGCGGCGATGGCTTGGAAAACTTCTTCCAATACTGCGTTGTTTACGCCGAGAACTGCTTCAAGCTCTTTGGTGCCAGAAGCTGCCGCGCTGGCCAGCGACACCAAATACTTGATTGGCGTCACCGGTTCAGCCCAGCCGGAATCGTTTGCGCTGATGGCCCTCTTGCATTTAATCCAGAGGTACCTCAGGAGCCGCGTGCGATGCCGTTCAAACGGCTGGTATGGGTTGGGTCGTCTTCTTCTGTTTGAATAGCGGATGGAAAATTGGTTCTGCCTCCTCCCGGGATTTCCAGGGCGTTTTTTATTGGTGATTTTCATGGATTCAACCCAAAACCCTCTGATTTCTATGGGAGAATGACGAAATCGCGCCGTCTATTCTCATGGGCTGGCGAGCGGCGGCGGCGGCCTTTCGAGCCACAGCTCGCTTCTCCGCTTTGGTGACGGCAATCTTCAAGCCTGCCCGCGTCCAACACCAGATTGCAATCTGGTGGCAGCGGTGGGCAGAATGGACGTGCGGGCCGTTTCATGGAGACCAGTGTATGCAGGCAACCGAGTCAAAACCAAGCCTCAACATTCCGGTTCCCAGGGGCAGATCAATTTCGCCCCCGGGCTCATGAAGCCAGCCCAAAAATGTTACCATTGGTGCGTAGGGTTTTACCCCATATAAAGAGGATGGTCCGGCAACTACCATGGCCATAATGAACAGCACAAAAGCAGTAAACAACGGCGGAAGTTTGAAAGCCGAAGCAGGTCTTTGGATTGACCACCGCGAGGCCGTCATTGTCGTCCTGTCGAAAACCGGGGAAGAAACAAAGCGGATCCAATCAAACGCGGAAACGCAACTCCGACGTTCCGGGGAGCCTTCCACTGGGCGATTTGAATACCAGACAGTGCCTGCCGACGATTCGCGGCAGAGAGAGTACACCGGGCATCTTGCGCGCTACTACGACGAGATCATTTCCTGTCTTCGTGATGCCGGAGCGGTCTTGATCTTTGGTCCCGGCGAGGCCAAGGGCGAACTGAAAAAGCGATTCGAGAAGGATAAAACCGACGCGCAGACCGTCACGATGGAAACGACCGACAAAATGACCGAGCTGCAGATTGTGGCACATGTCCGCCATCACTTTTGCCACGAAGCGGCAAGCCAAGGTGTTTGACTCCGGCGATGCTCGGCTTGCTCAACGCGTTGTCGCGGTAGCACCCGCCGGTGTGGACGATTGGCCCGCGGAAGGATTATTTCAGCCGCCAGATGATGCGCGCCTTGTCGAGGTCGTAGGGCGAAATCTCCATTTTCACCCGGTCGCCGACGGTCAGGCGCACCCAGCGTTTGCGCATCTTGCCGCAAATGGTGGCGAGCACGACATGTTTGTTGTCCAGTTCGACGCGAAACATCGTGCCGGGCAGCACCACCGTGACCCTGCCTTCGACTTCTATGTGTTGTTCACTCATGGCTGGCAGATCCGCAATTGGGACGAACCGAAAAATAAAAATGCGAAGTCCAGTTCCCACCGCACCCCGGCTTGAAATTTCAAACCGTTCAATAGCGACGGCCACCGCCGCCGCCGTAATCACGGCGCCCACCGCCGCGGGCGGGCGCTCGTTCTTCACGCGGCTTGGCAACGCTTACTGCGAGAGTGCGTCCTCCCATATCCTTGCCGTTAAGGGCTTGAATGGCCTTCTGCGCTTCCTCGTCCGTGCTCATGGTCACGAAAGCAAAGCCGCGCGAACGATTGGTCATGCGATCCATTATCAGGTTGGCTTCCGTGACCGTGCCATGCGCGGCGAACGCGTCTCGCACCTCATTTTCAGTGGTTTCCAAGGAAAGGCTTCCGACAAACAATTTATTGTTCATTTGATCTTTTATTGTCCGACTCACCGTTGCTTTCTGCAGCCTGTTCCCGAACGCCGGGTCTAAAATCATCACTGAACGAGGTTCACTTGAAGATTCACCATGCCTTGAAAGAGACAAGCCATCTGGCGGACAAATGAAGCATGACTGGTTCCGGCGTGATCGCAACCACTATCGGCAACTATCGTTCCAACCCGATCCCCGCCTTTGCCGGATGGTTTTGTCTCCATTTCATCTTGCATCCTTCTGGCTTTCCCCGGCGGACGCGGTGTGGGTACGAAGCGGATGCACACTGCCCAACAAATATGCGATTTTGCGAGCCCCACTACGCGCCCCCTTTAACCACATGGCGATTTAACTGGTTTAATCGAAAGTTGAGGCGCAGGATCGGCCATGAAGAAAATCAAGGCTCCTCGCCGCATTGTTCAACCATCTTTGGCTGCCGGTCAACTCTGGCGCATGGCGGGAGCGGATCTTCGAGTGGGAATGGTTGGCAAATTGCTGGTGCATTACAAATTGGGCAAGCCCAACGTCGCCCGCGTCCCCAATTCCATCAATCTCATAAAAACCGTTGAGAAATATCTGAAGGCGAAGAAGGCCGCCCTGGCTTAGTCCCCATTAGCCGAGCCAATAGTCCGTCGGTTCGGAGGCGTCTGCCGGCCATTCGATCAATAGCCACTCGGCGACCTTCCTGGCGTTCCATCGGCGGCAACGGGTGTCATCACGCCGATTAAACTCGGCATAATTAAAGGCGTTTCAAGAAGGCCATGCGCGGCTTCGGCAATCCGGCTCAAGCCATCTTCTGTTTACCATTTCTTTTCCGAAGATGCCTGGGAATCGAAGGGCTGAAAAATGTGTTCCCCTCGTGGATTTCCCGAATCGCGAGGCAGACATTGTCAGCGGAGGTTTGTTTGACCAGATAACCCATCGCGCCGGAGTTGATCGCCTCTTCGACATACACCTCATCGTTGTAGGCCGAAAGCATGAGCACTTTGGTGGCCGGGGCGACTTTGAGAATCTGGCGAGTGGCTTGCAAACCATTGAGGATCCCTGGCATGGTCACGTCCATCAGAACCAATGCGGGTTGGAGATTCCGGGCCAGGTCGAGTGCTTGAACGCCGTTTATTGCCTCGCCCACGACTTCAAGATCATCTTCCAGTTCTAAAAGCTTTCTAAATTCTTCGCGCACCACCTGATTATCGTCCGCCAGCAGGACCGTGATTGGTTTCATGGACATTGTTGGGGCCTTAAACATTGGTGCTCATATCGTCAAGGTGCGTCAGTTGCCTCAGTTCGTCTATGGGGTGAACGCCCCATAGCGGTCGCGTATTTTTTCCTGCACCTTAACATGAATGTGAGCAGGAAGACTGAGAAGAAACGCATCCTGGCTGTGGACGACCAAGCCAGTAATACCCGGCTGGTGAAACTTTATCTGGAACGGACCAACGATTACGTGGTCCGGGAGGAAAATGACCCCAAGGCCGCGCTGGCCGCGGCGGAGGAATTTCAGCCTCACTTAATCCTGCTGGATGTGAAGATGCCGGGTCTGGACGGCTGGGATTTGGCCGGTTGTTTTCAGGCCAATCCCAAATTGAAGGCCGTGCCGATTGTGTTTCTGACGGCGACCATCACGAAAGGAGAAGTGGAGGCGAGTGGCGGGCGGTTCTGGGGGTACCCTTTTCTGGCCAAGCCGTTCGTCCTGACGGAAGTGGTCGCCTGTCTCAAGCATCATTTGGCGGATGATGCGCCGCGGAGCAAACCAGGCGAGGCCGGAGTGAGGGGGATCGGCGTTCCCTCGCGCCGATCGCGGCCAAGCTGAGTACGAGGCAACGCTAATCGCAGTTTAAGAACGGAACAAATATGGAGCCAACAGCTATTCTCGACCGCGATCCCGCGGCGGTGGAGATCGTCACCGAAGTCCGGGGCGAAAAGGCTCTGCTGAAAGCGGGGACCTTGCAGAATGCAATTTTCAACAGCGCCAACTTCTCAAGCATCGCCGCTGACGAGAGGGGCGTGATGCAAATCTTCAATTTCGGCGTGGAACGATGGGGTCGCGGATATCCGATACCAAGGGACGTTGCTTTTAGCCGGAGGGCCTATTTCCATTGAAAGCTGCTCATAAGATTGCTGCTTCGCTTGCTGGAGCGGCCCTGCTGGTGGCGCTGGGAGTGGCCTTATCGTTTTGGTCTTTCAGACAGATCAGGCAAGCAGCCGAGGAGCGAGCGCATACCGACGTTATAATAAAGAGCGCGGGTGATTTGCTGTCGGCCTTGAAAGATGCCGAGACCGGTCAGCGGGGCTATTTGTTGACCGGTGACGAGGCCTTTCTGGAACCGTATGTGGCGGTGCGCGACAGTGTCCGTGGCCATCTGGAAGAATTGCGTCAACTTGCCTTGAGCCGTGCCGCCCATCAACACCTGGACGCCCTGGCTCCGTTGCTGGATGCCAAAATGGCGGAATTGTCGCATGTCATTGAGTTGCGCCGCAACCAGGACACGACTGCGGCTCTGGCGGTTGTAGGCGGTGGTGCGGGGAAGCGGTTGATGGATTCGATCCGGGTCGAGATGGGGGCCTTCATCCAGATCGAGGAAGACGCGCGGGCGCAGCACGATGCCGAGTTCCAATCGGACATGCGCCGTCTGTTTACCATCATCGCTGCCGCCAGCCTGTTGCTGCTGCTGTTGGCACTTTCGTTCGCCTATTTGATCTATCGGGAAACACAGCATCGACTCCAGAATCAAGTTCATCTGGAAACCCAGCATTTGCTCGAGATTCAGGCGACGACGAATCAACAACTGCAGCAGGCCAACGTCACCTTGCAGGCGAGCGAGGAAAAGCTTGCCGTGACGCTCAACTCCATCGGCGATGCCGTGATCGCCACCGATGCCGAGGGGCGTGTGACGCGCCTGAATCCCTTGGCCGAACATCTCACCGGTTGGACGCAGGCGCAAGCCAACGGTCGCCCGGTGGACGAGATTTTTCACATTATCAACCAGGAAACCCGTCAACCCGCCATTATCCCAGTAAAGGAAACCTTGGCGCGTGGAACGATCCACGGCCTGGCCAACCACACCGTATTGATTGCACTCGGTGGCAGCGAGTGCCCCATTGCCGACAGTTGCGCACCGATTCGCGATCACGACGGTCAGGTGGTCGGTGTTGTGCTGGTGTTCCGCGATGTCACCAAAGAATATGCAGCGCGCCAGACCTTGCTCGACAATGCCGCGCTGATCCAGACGATTCTCAACACCGTGGCGGACGGCATCATCACCCTCCATGCCAGCGACGGCATCGTCGAGACAGTTAACCCAGCCGCTGAGCGAATGTTTGGCTATCCCGCGGCAGAACTCATCAGACAAAAGTTCAGCCTGCTGATACCTGAGCTTGATCGAGACCAGCGCAATGGTTCCCTAGATTATTACAATGCGAGCGATGAGGCGCGCGCCATCGGCCTCGGACGCGAGGTCGTGGGTCGGCGCAAGGATGGCAGCATTTTCCCGGTGGAGATGACGGTCAGCGAGATGTGGCTGGGCAGCCGGCGTTACTTCACCGGCATTTTACGTGATATCACCTCGCGCAAGCAGGTCGAAGCAGAGCAGAAGAAACTCGACCAGCGCTTGCGCGACCAGCACTTCTACACCCGCTCGCTCATCGAATCCAATATTGACGCGCTGATGACGACCGATCCGCTCGGCATCATCACCGACGTCAACCAGCAGATGGAGGCGCTGACCGGCTGCACGCGCGACGAGTTGATCGGCACGCCGTTCAAGAACTACTTCACCGCCCCTGAGCGGGCCGAAGCGGCCATCAAGTTGGTGCTCAGCGAGAAGAAGGTCACCAACTACGAGCTGACCGCGAGCGCCCGGGACGGCAAGAAAACCGTCGTGTCCTACAACGCGACCACCTTCTACGACCGGGACCGCAGGCTGCAAGGCGTGTTCGCCGCCGCGCGCGACGTCACCGAGCGCCAACGCTTCGAGCAGGCTCTGCAGGAATCGAACGTCGAGCTGGAGAGCGCCAAATCCGCGGCGGAGAAAGCCAACCTCGCCAAATCGGATTTCCTTTCCAGCATGAGCCATGAGCTGCGCAGCCCGCTCAATGCCATCCTCGGCTTCGCCCAACTGATGGAGTCAGCTTCTCCATTGCCGACGGCTTCCCAGTCGGAAAGCATTGCCCAGATTCTCCAGGCGGGATGGCATCTGCTCAGGCTGATCAACGAAATCCTCGATCTCGCGGTGATCGAGTCCGGGAAAGTGTCCCTGTCGCCGGAATCGGTGTCGTTGTCCGAGGCCATATCCGAATGCCGGACCATGATGGAGCCGCAAGCGCAACAGCGTGGCATCAGCATGACCTTTCCCCAGTTCGATGACCAGGCCCCGTTCTTTGTCAAGGCCGATCGGATCCGGTTGAAACAAATCATCATCAACCTGCTTTCCAATGCGATCAAATACAACAAGGAGCAGGGAACCGTGGCGGTGGACTGCACCTTCAGCGCCGCGGAACGCATTCGCATCAGCGTCGCGGATACCGGCGCGGGATTGTCCCCGGAAAAGCTGGCGCAACTATTCCAGCCGTTCAACCGGCTCGGTCAGGAAGCTGGCGGCGTGGCCGGCACGGGCATCGGCCTGGTGGTGACCAAGCGATTGGCCGAACTGATGGGGGGCGTCCTGGGCGTGGAAAGCACGGTCGGGGTGGGAAGCGTGTTCTGGTGCGAACTGAACTCGGCTGCGGCGCCCCAACTTAAAATCCAAAGCGGCGAAGTCGAGGCCTCTGTCCGACCACGATTGCCGGATGGCGCGCTGCACACCCTGCTGTATATCGAGGACAACCCGGCGAACATGAAGCTGGTCGAGCAACTCATCGCGCGTTGCCCGGACATGCGGCTGGCGACCGCGGTGAACGGAACTCTCGGCATCGAGATCGCCCGCGCCATTCGGCCGCAGGTCATCCTGATGGACATCAACCTGCCTGGCATCAGCGGTATCGAAGCCTTGAAAATCCTGCGCGAAGACCCGGCCACGGCGCACATCCCCGTGGTTGCCCTCAGCGCCAATGCCATGCCACGCGATATCGCGAAGGGCTTGGAATTGGGATTCTTCCGTTATCTCACCAAACCCATTAAAGTCAAAGAGTTCATGGACACGCTGAATGCGGCACTGGAATTTGCAGAACGAACGGTGGACCAGGCACAGGCGCGGCGGGTTCACTTGCTGGCCGCACAGTCGCTGGCGGGAAGCGGAATTGGGCTTGCGACAGAAGAGGAATCAACGCAAACGGGCGCTCGCGTGGCGAGTTGCACACGGAGATGACCATAAGGTCGAAGTGGACAATCATCTGGCCATGCACAAGAGATCGTCTGGCTTGGGCATGAATCAGTCGAAACGACGCAGGTTTACATACACGCCGATCTCCGTCTCAAGGAAAAGGCGCTCGCACGGATGAACCCCAGAATGAGCAATCCTGGTCGTTATCACCCGCGATGACAAATTACTCGCCTTACAACGTATTCTTCCCCTCCGGCCTGACCTTCGCCCATCTCGCTTTTGCAGCCGCTGCAAGTTTGGCCCTCACTGTTATCACGCTCCGATGACAAATCTTCAAGATTTAACGGCAAGTCAACTCAACCGCATGTTTTCCTGAACTGTACAGTGCGGCAAAACGACGAGCCCCGCTGTTTCCAGCGGGTCTCGCTTGTTAAGCTTGAAGGAATATCCCCCACTCCGGGATGTCATGCACGTTTCGGAGGGTGGCCGTAACCGGGACCTCGCGCGGACGCCTCGGGGTCGTCAAGAGCTTGAGGCCTGCTTCCTCTGGCATCCGGTTGGCCTTCTTGGCGTTGACCTCCTTGCTGGCCCACACCAAGTTCTCCCAGGCGTTCTTGCCGCCCCGGGAACGAGGCATAACGTGGTCGAGGGATCCCTCGTTTGGACGCAGGAGCCTTCCGGTGTACTGGCAGCGGTTGCCGTCACGCTCGCGAATGCTTTTGGCGCACAGCTTCGGGCGTTTCTTGGGCACCTTGGCGTAGTTGGCCAGCACGATGACCGTCGGGATGCGAATGCCTCCGCGGATGGTTTGGACCGCGCGGTCCTGTTCGCGCACGGGCAGCGTGATCCATTCCTCCCAAGTGACCGGGCGGATCTTTTGCTGGCCGTCGATGTCCAAGGCAGTGGCGGCTCCCGTGGCCAGTTGAGGGAATACTTCCTCCGGCGTGCGGATGTTGATGGCCTGCCAGGCCTTGTTCAGGACCAGGACGACTTTTTGTTGCAGTATGCTACTCATAACTGGAGAGTGGAAAGTTCATGCAGCCAAGTCGAGTTCAAAGATTTGACGATTAGAGGCCCTTTGCAGGGCGACTTTGGTGGCGAGGAATTTCTTGAGGGTAATTGCTTGGGGC
>Ga0116114_1000886_pt1 | contig 17331 bp, 18 predicted proteins | sample June2015DPH_10_5_FD_89823 | JGI IMG/M metagenome (GOLD analysis project Ga0116114, IMG submission 89823) | Peatland microbial communities from SPRUCE experiment site at the Marcell Experimental Forest, Minnesota, USA - June2015DPH_10_40 | ecosystem: Environmental > Terrestrial > Soil > Wetlands... | reverse complement strand
ATAAAAAATTATTATTCCGCAATTGCCGTAGAAGCAGCATAAATACTGGCAGCGCCGGCATCTAAAAGTATCCTTCCGCATTCACTCATTGTCGCACCGGTGGTTATTATATCGTCAATAAGTAAAATATTCTTACCCGATATCCAATCGGAATTATTAATTATAAACGCATTCCGTATGTTTTCTTCTCTTTCTGCTATATTCATTGTAGTTTGAGATTGCGTAAACTTTTTCCGTTTTACAATATTCAGTTTGACCGGGATATTTAATTTTCTTCCTACTCCTTTAGCTATATAAAAGGATTGATTATATCCGCGCTCGGTTTTTTTTAATTGATGAAGAGGTATAGGAATAATAATGTCTATCTCCCACTCGCTTGTTTTATTCATTAATATATTACCAAGTTGTTCTCCTAAATATGTTCCGATTGAAAAACGGCCGTTATATTTAAGTGCATGAATAATATCCTGGAATTCTTTCCCTGCTTCAAAAACATAGAGAGATGTAAAACCAAAGATTATATTCTTCTTATGAAATTTCTTTTCAAATTCCGTATAAAGCTTTTCTTTTGTAGCAAGTTTTATTTTATCAAGACATTTGGGACAGATAGTCTTTTCATTAATAGTGAGCCTATTCCCGCAGCCGGGACATATACGGGGCAGAAAGAAGTCCAATATTTCAGTTAAATTTATCAATCTTTAAATTATTTAATAATTATAACATTCCCCATCTTTTTCGGAAGAACCATTCAAATGCGAAAATTATAATTGCAACAAACAACAGCAATTCATCCGACCAAAGGTTTATATTGCTGACTTCAATCTTATCTTTTGATGAACGTGCAGTAATTTCTTTGAGAATGGAATAAAGCTGACGATAATTTGAGTTGTAAAAAAAATTTCCGCCGGTTTGATTGGAAAGTAAGGAAAGGTATTCATTGTTCATCCTTGGATTAACCATTTCTATATCGGTTTCGCCTATATTGAATTTTCCATTATCACTGCCGAGTTTGTTATTATTTTTATAGACCGTCCCCGTAAAAGTGTAATCACCGGGCTGGTTTGTCTGGAATGTACCTTCATACAAGCCGCTACCTACGGAATTAAGATTAACTTCATAACTTTTATTGTCAGATTTTATACCGACATTAACATCAGCATCTATCACCGGACTAAAAGTCTGATCGTAAACCTGTGCATTAAATTCTACCTGTTCACCGACTGAATAAAGCTTTTTGATTGTTTTTATGGAAAACTGTTTATGATCTTCTTTAGTATTAAGCCATCTTACACTGCTCAAAATAAACCTGTCGAATAAATCCAGATTCTTAGGAACTGTTTCAAGTTTCCATCTCCAAATATCTTTTGCAAGAACCGCTATTGATTTTTTACTGCCGAGAATCCTGGTCAATATTAATGGTCTGTTCACCGGTACATTATTAATTTTTATCTTTGAAATAACTTCACTTTCCGGTTTTGATTTCAAATCAACATTAGGCTGATAAACCGGTGGAAGATTATTCCATGCATCAATCGAATTGGAAGCGTTATTCTGAAGTAAAGGATTATCCGACTGTGAAGCAGAAATAACCGACTGTATTTCCAGATAATCGCTGTTTACATTATTTATATTGAATGATAATTCATTTTGAAGAGTTTTCAGTCTTAAAAAATCAATACCGCTGGAAAGAGTTATGAAATACGGCTTATCTATATCTGCAATTTCGTTCAGTACACTTTGCAAAAGCTGCTGAGGTGTTTCTTTTGATGGAAAACCAACAAGGAATAAAACATTTGCGCTATCAAGAAGTTTTTGCCTGTCATTCTTCTCAATAAATTTATCAAGCGCTACCTGTGTAATTGAGCTTATCGATAAATTATCATCGGTTTTAAGAGAATTTTTAATAAATGAAACATCGGACGAAGGGCTTCCGGCAATTAAAAGTACTTTTACTTTGTTGCTAAGAACATTTATGAAAAATACTTTTTTATTGTTTGCAAAAGTAAACTCGCCGGGAGTGTTTGAAACAACCACAGATAACTTTTCCTCACCGCTAGTTTTGGGTGTGTAACTGAAATTTACATTTTGAATCCCATCAGGGCTTAACGAAATATTTTTTTGTTCTGTAAATGTATTGCTTTCGTATAGAGACACGCTTACAATTCTGTTTGCAAAACCTGTGTTGGCAATTGAGGCTACAATTGACGTTGGTGTCCGTGCATATATTATTTCATTGTACAAAACATTTTTTACTTCAACATCATTTCGCGTTGTGGAATCGCCGGTTCCAACGGTAAATACGGGGATGTTTAATTTAATTGCACTTTGAAGCGGGTCACTCCCATCGGTTATTACACCATCGCTAATAATTACAATTGATGAAATATTCTTATTGATTTTGCTTATTGTAGAAAATATCTTGGAAAAATTTGTGCTGCCCTCACCGAAGTTAAGCTTCTGCAGGCTGTCATAATCCAAAGCTGAAATATTGGAACCAAAGGTGTATAATTCTGAGCTGCCGGAAAGATTATTGTCTTTTATCCCTTTTACAAAATCTTTAATTATCTGACTGCGGTTTGTTCCATCGTATATTTTTATAGACCTTGAATTATCAAGAAATATCAAGTTTACCGGTTCAAGAATTTTCTTTTTTACAAGTGTTAAGATAGGTTCAAAGATAACAAAAAGGAGTAAGACAAGAGCCAGCGATCTTAAAATAATCAGTGCGCCTCTTTTACGCTTTGGAATACCCGGAATGGTATAGCGGTATATATAAATAACATATCCAACCAACAACAGAAGGAGCAGGAAAAAAAAGAAAGGAGGAAATGAAAAGTTTAGATTGATTTTTTCAAAATTGAACATTAAAAAGTCATTTCTCCTTTCAATACAGTTACTGCATTGCCGGATATATATAATTCATTTATAGACGGAGAATATTTTACCCCCACTCTTCCGCGCCTGCCGATAATATCCCCCTGTTCAAATGTCAGTGAAATATCTTCATTGTTATTCTTGATAAATCCAAGTATTCTTAATACCAGCATTAATGGTCCATTTGCGGAACCTGTTACCGGGTCTTCGTCAATCCCGTAGAAAGGAGTAAAGAACCGGCTGTGTGCAAAACTTTCTTTATCATAAGTTTCTCGTGTAAAAACTATATTGCCGCCAATATTATTTTGTTTCTGTATGTTCAGCAGGTCTTTGAAATTTGGTTTTATTCCTTTTAGTGTCGAAAGTTTTTTGACGTAAATATACAAATACCTGTTTCCCATAATAATAAAAGGAACCGATTTATCTATATCATCTTCTGATAAGCCGAGAGTTGCTAATATGTCTTCTTTATTATCATTATATTCTTCGGCTTTATATACGGGAATTTGCATGAAGCATCTTCCGTCTTCTATGCGGCATTTTAGTATTCCTGACAGAGTATCGAATGTTATTCCGGAATTATCCTTTATATATCTGTTTTCAAATAAGAAATGAAGTGATGCTATAGTTGCATGGCCGCATAGTTCTGCTTCTGTTGCAGGCGTAAACCATCTTAAATTAAAATCTGCTTCTTCGGATCTAAAAAGAAATGCTGTTTCAGCCACATTCATCTCTCTTGCAATTAATTGCATTTCTTCTTTTGTTAAACCGTCCCCGAAAGTGACCCCCGCAGGATTTCCGCCAAAAGGATTATCTGTAAAAGCATCTATTTGGCAGATACTAATTCTTTTTGCCATTTAACAGCCTTTCAATATTCCATGTTTTCATTTTATTAAAAGTTTTATAATCAGTCAGATCAAAGTGAATAGGCGATACCGAAACATAATTATTTTTTATCGCAATTTGATCGGTATCCATAGCTTTGTCCACTTCCATTAAATTACCTGTGAGCCAATAATAATCCCTGCCCTGCGGATCAACTCGATGATCATAAACCTCATCCCACTTTGATTTCCCCTGTTTGGTTAATAAAATCCCGGCGATTTCTTCTTCAGGAACATCGGGTATATTTATATTCAGTAAGGTTCCCAATGGAATTCCTTTCCCGGCAAATTCTTTAGCCAGCATCTTAGAAATCTTTGCTGCGAACCGGAAATCTGTTACTTCATGATTTGTTATGGACACAGCCATAGAAGGTACATCCATTATTGCCGCTTCCCGTGCCGCCGAAACAGTTCCTGAATAAATTATATTTATTGCAGTATTGGAACCGTGGTTTATTCCTGATACGACAAGATCGGGCGTTTCTTTCATAATATTTCTTATACCGATCTTTACGCAGTCAGCAGGAGTACCGCTTACTGCGTGTCCGAAAAATTTTCCATCTTTAAATGACTTTGTTACACGCAGAGGTATCTGCATGGTAATAGCGTGTCCTACTGCGCTTTGTTCTTTTTGAGGGGCAATAACTATAACCTCTCCAATTTCTTTTAATGATTGAGTAAGAGCATATATTCCCGGTGAATCTATTCCGTCGTCGTTTGTCACTAATATTCGCAATGATAACTGCCTTTCTGATTTCAAATTAATACGAAAATATAATACTTACAGCATAGAGACTCAATTGAATAAAATTGTACCGGGGAATGGTTTTGTTAAAAGATTTTATCAAAAATATGGATATGCCAAAAAATTGCCCCGAAGGGGTGGCTTTGCCAAAAGACTTAAAGATTAGACGGTTTCACCGATATTATTAGAAATTATTCATTTTGCTGTAATCGGTCAGAAATAATTTAATGCAGCCCATAGATTCATCTATGGGAGATGAGATAACTCATCTATACATGAATCGTTTCAACGATTTATCTCAATATAGATTGTTCGTCGACTGATTGATAGTAAGTCGTTAAAACGACTGTTATGACTGTTTTTGGCATGTTTCCCACGAATGAATTCTGAATAAAATATTGTGTATTGGAAAAAAATATTTTTAACTTGAAGCATTCATTAGTAATAGTACTACAAAAAGACATTCATACACTATTATATTTTTACTATAATATGTTATTATTTCAATAATTTCTTTGCAATTTTTCTAGTTAAAATGTTCTTAAATTGTATCTCAAAATTTTAAACCAATAACAGTTTAAATTATGAGCCTAGTAATCATCAGATCAAGACTATTTAAGGAATGCACGGAAATTATATTCGGTTTTAGTACTAAAATAGGCGGCGGTAGGGAAGCCCCGTATTATTTTAACCTTTCTCATTCCGTTGGCGATGATGAAACTGTTGTGGAAGAAAACCGGAAATTATTATTTGAAATGCTTGGGCTGGGAATGGAAAATGTTGCAATTCAGAGACAGATACATGGTGATACTATTACTTATGTTGCTAAAGGCGGCTTCTGCGGAGATACCGATGCAATGATAACAGATAAACCAAATCTTGGGCTTGCAATAAGTACCGCTGACTGTACATCAATATTCCTTTATGATAAAAAAAATAAGGTTATCGCCGCTGTCCATTCCGGATGGCGCGGTACTCAGCAGAAAATTCTTTTAAAAACACTTCAGAAGCTGAAAGATGATTTTAACTCATTGTCGAAAGATATTATTGCTTATATAGGCCCTTCTATAAGCCAGAAGAATTATGAAGTTGGACCGGAAATAGCAGAGCAGTTTGATTGTAAATACCTTATTCCTAATGGGGATAAATTTCTGCTCAATGTTGCGGGGAATAACTATGATATGCTCCTGAATTATGGCTTAGATAAAGGGAATGTACAAATTTCACATTATTGTAGTTATGAATTGAATGAGCTTTTACATTCATATAGGAGAAATGGACTTCATTCCGGTCGTGCTCTTGGTATAATTGCCATGAAAAGTTCTTCCTGAGAAGCGGGTTTACTAAGAAAATATTAAATTACATATCTAAATTTTATAATTTTTCTGTGCTAATTTTATGCTAAATATTATTCGGATAAAAAAAGCCGTTTTTTATGCTTATCATGGCGTACTTTCGGAAGAACAAAGTGTCGGTGGCAAATTTGAGGCTGATGTAGATATTTATACAAGTTTTCGAGATGCTGCGTTAAAGGACAGTCTGAAACAAACAGTTAATTATGATAAAGCATATAAATTTGTGTATCAGCTTGCTCTTGAACAAAAATATCGTTTAATTGAAACCCTGGCGACAAAAATAGCCGATGGGTTATTAAATAAATTTGAGCAAATAGAAAAAGTTGCTGTAAGAATCAGAAAAAATAACCCGCCTCTTGGAGGTGTGGTAGATTGTGTTGAGGTTGAGGTTATTAAAAGCAGGGAAGAGTTGTAAATTTATTGATTCTCCCGAAGGGATGGCGATGCCAAAAAAAATTAATGATTCAAAGAACAATTGGTATAGTTTAGTAGTATTTTTTTTATTATATGTCTGCTTATTATCGGGTGATTAAATTCAGAATAATGTTTACATAGGATTGGGTTCTAATAAAGGGGAGAAACTTTGGTATTTGTGCCAGGCAGCTGCAAAACTAAATGAATCTTCGGGATACCGTGTCGTTAAATGTTCTTCTGTTTATGAAACAAAGCCTTTCGGATATAAAGCTCAAGAGAATTTCCTTAATGCAGTGATGCAGGTGTCCACTGAAAAATCATTATTGGATGTGATTGATAATCTTAAAGGTATTGAAAAAGAACTTGGCAGAGTTGCAAGTACAAGATGGGGGCCGCGGAAAATTGATCTGGACCTTTTATTTTATGACAATCTGGTGTTTTCAAATGAAAGAGTAACTGTTCCTCACAAAGAAGTTGCAAGCCGTGATTTTGTCCTTGTCCCTTTGTGCGAAATAGCTCCTGATTTTATTCATCCTGCATTAAATCTAAAAATTTGTGATATTTGTATAAGTGATTCCGAAAAATATATAATTAAAAAATTACCCGGCACCATTTTTTAACCAAACGGAATAAACATTGGGCGAATTATCTGAAGTACGGTACATTGCAATAGAAGGCGTTATCGGCGCCGGTAAAACATCTCTTGCAAGAAAGCTTAAAGAGAGATTAAATGCCGAACCGGTTCTTGAACAGTTTGAAGTTAATCCTTTCCTGGAAAAATTTTATTCCGACAGAAGAAGATTTGCTTTCCAAACTCAGATGTTCTTTCTTATAAACAGGTTTAAGCAGCAGCAGGAATTAAACCAGGAAAATTTATTTATAGAGTATATTGTCTGCGATTACTTGTTCGATAAAGATAAAATCTTTGCTTATATGAATTTAAGCGGCGAAGAATTAAAATTGTATGAAATACTTTTCCCGCTACTTTCCAGGAGTTTGCGAAAACCTGATTTAGTTGTCTATCTTCAATCAAGCATGGATAGGCTTATGTATAATATTAAAAGAAGAAACCGAAAGATAGAACGGAATCTTACAAGAGGCTACATTGAGGAACTTGTCGAAGCTTATAATCATTTCTTCTTTAGGTACAAAGAAACCCCTCTGCTGATAGTTAATTCCAGTGAAATAGATTTTGTAAACAGCGACAAGGATTTTGATGAGTTATTTAAACAAATTTTTAGAGAAGATAGAGCATTTACGGAATATTTTAAACCTGAATCAAAAAGGATTGATGAGTAATGTTTGAGCTGTTTATTTGGTGTTTCGTAATCTATGTCATATATAAAGCGCTTAGATTGTTTTTAAGATTTTTTATACCTGAGGTTAAAGGCAGACATAATCACGGACAAAACACACCCCCTGAATCAAAATATAAAGATGCAGAAGAAGTAGATTTTATTGAGATAAAGTCTGATAAAAAAGACGCAAAAGATCAAGAATAATCCGAATGGCTGCTAATAATATCTTTTCCAACTTTATTTATTCTTTTGTTAAAAAAATATTAGAAGTCCCTGAAAATAAGAGCCTTAATATAGGTAACCCGGGAAGCATCCTCATAGTCCGCCAGCACAACCAGCTTGGGGATATACTTGCCGGGGTTTCAATCTTAAGAGCAATAAAAGAAACTTATCCCGGGTGTCATTTAACATTACTTGTCAGTCCGGAAAATTATTTAGGATTGGTAAAGAATAAATTTATTGATAGGCTTTTTATTTTTGATAAAAAGAAAATTTGCAACCCTTTTTATTTTGTAGAACTTTTCAAATTGCTGCGGGAATCCTTTGATGTGGTTATAGTGCCGGTTACTGTTTCAATTTCGTTTACAAGTAATTTAATAGCACGTTTCACTAATTCAAAAACAAGAATTGGTCCCTCCTACCTAAACGGTAAAAAGAATGAAAGCGAATTCTTATTTGACAGGCGTGTAGTACTTGATTGGCGTGCGCATCCTGATTCTAATGTAGCGGATAGAATACTTGATATTGTAAGACCGTTTGGAATTAGTACAAATAATCTCCTCTCGGAAATAACATTCGATAAAGATGATATTGAGACAGCGGAGAAATTTATTCTTGGGATAAAAACCAACAGGGATGAGATATTGATCGGTTTTCATACAGGCGCTGGAAAAATTCCAAACCGGTGGTCGCTTAAAAAATACATCGCTCTTATGGAAAAGCTGAAAGATAGTTACGGAGCTAGGTTTTATTTAACCGGCAGCTCTTCAGATAAAGAAGAGATAGATTTTATAAAATCTAGGGTTATATTTAATGTAGGGTTATTTATTAATAAAAAGATTACCGAAGTTGCCGCTTTAATTTCTTTGTCTGATCTTTTTATTTCAAACGATACAGGAATAATGCATGTGGCTGGAATAACTTCTACGCCGCAGGTTTCCATTTTCGGGCCGACTAACCCGTTTAACTGGGCGCCCATAGGAAGCAACAAACTTTTTATAAGAAAATCTGAGTTTATTGATGATATTTCCGTTGAAGATGTTTATGTATTATGCGAATCAATTTTAAAAAGAAAAGCCTAAAAAATAAATTTCAATTTAATAATAAAATAATTTTTATTTTTAGTTCAATCATCTTTAAATTTAAAACTGATAAAACTATTCTTTTTGAAGAGTGAGTTTGCACATAAAAGGGATAAGCCGGAAGCGCTAACCGAAGGCTGAGATTTTTAACTTATTTTTTTCTTATTTATCAAATCAGGAAAGACTATATATATAAAACATGGCATCTAAGCATATTGCAGCAATTGATATGGGGACAAATTCATTTCACCTTATAATTGTTCAGGTGAAAGAAAATGGTACATTTAAAGTCGTGGACAGGGAAAGAGAGGTAATTCGGCTGGGTTCTAGCCAGGGCAAGGATTTAAGCTTTATATCAACGGAAGAAATGGAGCAAGCTATTAAAATATTACGGCGTTTCAAGAAACTAGCTGAATATTATAAAGCTAACATTCGGGCTGTTGCTACAAGCGCAGTAAGAGAGGCAAGAAACAGGGATGATTTCATTAGATCAGTAAAAGAATTGACCGGCATTAAGGTGGAAATTATAGACGGTAAGCATGAAGCGGAATTAATTTTTGCAGGAGCTAATAAATCGTTAGAACTATCTAATAAAACAGTGCTTTGCATCGATATTGGCGGAGGAAGTACTGAAATTATTTTAGGGAAAGACGGCAGGTCGGTTTTTACCGCAAGTGTAAAAGCAGGCGCAGTACGATTAAGTAAAAAATTCTTCCCGAATTATATTTTAACTGAAGAAACTATTCGGGAGTGTGAACAATTGATCAAAGAGGAAATAAACGCTGATCCGGATATTATTTTCAATAAGAAGTATGATTTTGCTGTGGGAACTTCCGGTACAATACAATCTGTTGCTGCAATGATACATTACTATCGCGAAGGGGAAAGAGCTAAAGTTCTTAATGGATTTTCCTTTACAAAAGAAGAATTGTTTAAGATTACAGACGAAGTGTTAAGTAAGAAAACGCTTGAAGAAAGATTGAAGATAAAAGGAATTGAAGAAAAGCGTGCAGATATTATTCCGGCTGGACTGATAATTCTTAGGCAAATATTTAAATTATTAAAAATTGAAAATATGACCGTCTCGGACTTTGCCCTTCGGGAAGGAATTATCCTTGAAACTATTGCAGAAGAAAGCTGAGACACATTGAACACCATAATAAGTATTCAGGTACTTTTTCGGCTAAAAATTAGTGAAAAATGCAGGTTAAGTACTTTGACTTTAAGTCATGAAAAGAAATTTATTAAATATACTGCCGGACTTACAAAATCTTTTCCCGTTCATTCAAAAAAACTATAATGTTAAGTCAATTGAAGATGCTAAACTTGATTTTTAGTGTATAATTCATAGTATATAACTACCCTGTCCTCTTCTTTCTTTCAATATTCTTATTCCGTAAGTATATTTAAAATTCAATCTTTGGAATTTATGAATAATATTAGAAATTTTTGCATTATTGCGCATATTGATCATGGTAAGTCTACAATTGCGGATTGCCTGCTTGAAAAAACAGGAACAGTATCCGAACGCGAAGCAAAATCGCAGGTTTTGGATGATTTAGAGCTCGAAAGAGAACGCGGAATTACTATTAAATCGCATGCTATTCAAATGAAATATAAAGCAAGTGATAACCAGGATTATATCTTAAACTTAATAGACACCCCCGGACATGTGGACTTTTCTTATGAAGTGTCAAGATCTTTAGCTGCATGCGAAGGGGCATTGCTCGTAGTTGATGCCGCTCAGGGTGTAGAAGCTCAAACAATAAGCAATCTCTATATGGCGATTGAGGCGGGTCTGGAAATAATTCCCGTTATAAATAAGATCGATCTTCCCAGCGCCGAGATTGATAAGGTAAAAGGACAGATAATTGATCTTATCGGCTGCAGCTCTGATGAAATTATTCTTGCCAGCGCAAAATCCAAAATAGGGATAGAAGAAATTCTTGAAAAAGTAGTTAAAAAAATTCCTGCTCCAAAAGGTAGTCCCGATGAACCGTTACAAGCGCTTATTTTCGATTCTATATTCGATGCTTATCGGGGCGCAATTGCTTATATAAGAATATTTAACGGTACCTTAAAAACCAACGATAAAATAAAATATTTTGTAGTTGATACTGTAATTGAAGCTGAAGAAATAGGAATACTTGGTTTAAAGAAGATTAAGACTGATGAATTATCCGCCGGTAATGTTGGCTATCTTATTTCCGGGATAAAGGAAGTCCACAACATTAAAGTGGGTGATACTGTAACTCATGCAAAGAACGGTGCGGAACACCCATTACCCGGTTATAAAGATGTTAAACCAATGGTCTATAGTGGTCTTTATCCGACAGATGCCGATAAGTTTGAAGATTTACGCGATGCACTTGAGAAATTCCGTTTAAATGATTCCGCACTTATTTATCAGCCGGAAACATCCGTGGCATTAGGATTCGGATTCAGATGCGGGTTTTTGGGAATGCTTCATATGGAAATAGTGCAGGAACGTCTGCTTAGAGAATATAATCAATCAATTATCACAACTCTTCCAAATGTTGAATACTATGTCTACAATAAAAAAAATGAAAAACTAATAGTTGATAATCCTGCAATGATGCCCCCTGTCGGAGATATAGATCGTATAGAGGAACCTTATGTAAAAGCGCAGATTGTTTGCCCCAGTGAATATGTAGGTAACATTATGAAACTTTCAATGGAAAAGCGCGGTATTTATAAGAATACCACTTATATTGATCCTACAAGAGCTGATCTTCAATATGAATTTCCATTATCTGAAATTATTTTTGATTTTTATGATAAACTGAAATCAATGTCACGCGGCTATGCCTCATTTGATTATGAATATATGGGCTATATAGAATCAGATTTGGTAAAACTGGATATTCTACTTAATAATGAGCCTGTGGACGCCCTTTCAATGATTGTACATAAAGATAAATCATATGATTGGGGTAGAAAAGTTTGCAGCAAATTAAAGGAACTTATCCCGAGGCAGATGTTTGAAATAAATATTCAGGCAGCTATTGGATCAAAAGTAATTTCCAAATCGGTTGTTAAAGCTTTGAGAAAAAATGTTCTTGCAAAATGTTATGGCGGCGATATAAGCAGGAAAAGAAAACTATTGGAGAAACAGAAAGAAGGGAAAAAGCGGATGAAACAGGTGGGGAATGTTGAAATTCCGCAGGAGGCATTTTTAGCGGTATTACAGATTGAAGATTAAAACAGGTAAATAGTTTGTGCCCCGAGGAAATTCAAAATATCAATAATCCCGAAAAACTCTTAAATAAAGAAGATCATTCAGACCGGCATTTTAGAACAAAAGGATTCATTCGTGCAATCCTTATTGCTCTTGCGGCGGCGCTAATTATAAAAATGTTTTTTATTGAAGCAGATGTTATTCCAACCGGCTCAATGGAAAATACATTGCTGGCTGGTGATTTTATTATTGTTAATAAATCTGCTTATACAATTTCAACGCCAAGGACTATACCGCTTACAAATATTACCTTCCCGTACTTTAAGATTATAAATACATCTTCGCCAAAACTGAATGATGTCATCGTATTCAGGTATCCCGGTAACCTGGATGAAATTCAGTCTGCTGGTGAAATCGATTTTATCAAACGTATTATCGGCTGCCCTGGTGATACTCTTCAAATTATAAATAAAACGGTTTATATCAATAAAAATAAAATTCCTCTTCCGCCTAATGCTTTTATATCCCGGCTCAATATTTTGAACAGCGGTATAGCTGACAAAAGAATTTTTCCGCAGGGAAGAAATTGGAATAGTGATAATTATGGACCGGTTGTAATTCCTAAAAACGGGATGACCGTTGACCTGAATCCTAAGAATATAAATGAATGGGGAATACTTATTGAAAGAGAACAAGCTCCAAAAATAGTAAGTGTTGAAGGCACTGTAATTACAATTAATGGCATACCTGCTAGGAAATACAAATTTACAAAAAATTATTTCTTTGTAATGGGAGACAGCCGCGATGACAGTATGGACAGCCGTTATTGGGGATTTCTGCTGGAAGATAACATTATTGGTAAAACTGTACTTGTATATTGGTCTTGGGAGCTTCCTGTTAGCCTGCAGGCATTTTTCCATTCCATCAGGTGGAGCAGGATACTTAAGATTATACATTAATCAGTGGTACTAGAAATGTGTTTTTTAGTTTGGAACATGTAATATATATTAACCGAAAGTAATTTAAATCGTTAGGTGCTTATTTTAAAAATCCAATTTTTAAGTTCATATGAAGAATATATTCGTCCTCTTTTTGCTGATAATACCTTTTACTTTTTCTCAAAATAAATATTTAATCTATTTTAAGGATAAAGGAATAAATCCGACTAATGTCCTTGATAAAAATAGTGCTGCATATATAGAAGCTGTTAATCATTTAATGGCGCACAGCATTACCCGCAGAGAGAAAGTAATGGGTAAGGATAATATAATTACTTTTGAAGATTTTTCCCTAAACAAAGATTATATAAATAATTTACAGGCTATGGGAATTAAAATTGAAAATCAGCTTAGATGGTTTAATGCGGTATCGGCTTATCTGACAAGTGAGCAAATTAGTCAAGTAACATCATCACCATTTGTTAAATCTGTTGAACCGGTAAGAATTATAAAATTTACCAAAGAAAAAACTTTTTCAAAAACCGGAATTGAAAAAACATCTGGAGTACCAACCCAAATTGATTATGGGGGAGCTTATGGCCAGCTTAATTTATCGGATATTCCAATTGTACACTCAAAAGGAATAAATGGAGCAGGAGTTATAGTTGGAATTCTTGATGACGGCTTTATCTGGAAAGAGCATGAGTCATTAGTTAATGCAAAAGTTTTAGCCGAATATAATTTTGTATTTCATGATTCTTCAACAGCACCACAACCTTCACAGAATACAGTTTACGGGTATCATGGCACTATGGTTTTTTCGATTATCGGGGGATATAAAGATAGTTCTATCATTGGTTCTGCTTACGGGGCCAGCTTTATTCTTGCTAAGACCGAAGATGACAGGAGTGAATCACATATTGAAGAAGATAATTATGCTGCTGCGCTTGAATGGATGGAAAGCCTCGGTGTTGATTTAACGACAAGTTCTTTAGGATACAATATTTTTGATGATACTACTTATTCTTATACACCCGCAGATATGAATGGCATAACCACAATCTGCGCCAAGGCAGCAAATCTTGCTTTCCAAAGGGGAGTATTAACTTTTACAGCAGCAGGAAATGAGGGGGGGGATTCATGGAATATTATTGATACTCCCGCCGATGCGCTGGACATCCTCGCGGCAGGAGCTGTTGATTCCGAAAATAATTTAGCCGATTTCAGTTCTCGTGGTCCCACAGCCGACGGCCGAATAAAACCTGATGTAGTTGCACAGGGTGTTGAAGCTTTTGGTGCCGATGTCAGTAGCGGCTTTAGTAGCTATGAAGTAGGAGATGGGACATCATTCTCAACCCCTATTTCCAGCGGCATAGGAGCATTACTTCTTTCTGCGTATCCATATCTTACTAATGTACAGGTAAGAAATATAATTCTTGAAACCAGTGCTAATGCAAATACACCTAACAATAACATAGGCTATGGCTTAATTTCTGCAAAACGAGCAATTTCATATCCTAACCTTTCCGATACTTCAGGTAATTACAGGATTAATAAAATATTTTTTTCTACAAATGCTATAACAAACGCCTACATATACTATTCATTAAATTCTTCATTATTTAGTACTCAAAGCCTTTCTTATGACGGAAAATTAAAATACAGTTTTGCAGTTCCACAATTAACGGAAGAACAAGTGTTAAGTTTTTATTTTACATATTTGGATAACACCGGCAAAAGTTACCGCGAGCCATCATCAGGATTTTATAATTTTAAATATGGTCAAACAAATATTGTTAATTCTATTATAAGTAACGTTAATACTGCAACAGAAAAACTTAGTAATAATTACCCGAACCCGTTTTATTCTAATTCTCAATACACTTATATAGATTTTTATGCAAACTCAAGTGAGAATGCAAAAATAATAATATTTAATACTTTGGGGCAGAGAATAAAAATTTTATTTAACGGAGTTGCAACCGCGGGAAAAAACACAGTTGCCTGGGATGGGAAAAATGATCGTGGAGCGAAATGCGCAAGCGGCGTTTATTATTATATTCTTAATATCGAAGGTAAAAAATACGGTAATAAAATGATGATCATTAAGTAAATTCAAATTAATGATCTGTCAGATTGCCCGGTCCTTTCAATAAATAAGATTTATTTAAATATTTTAATAGTAAATAAAAAATTAATATATATTTATCTGGCAAAAATTAATTAGGATATTTATTATGTTCGGAATTTTAAATCCTCTCCAGAAAACTTATCTCGAAAGTTTTATTAAAGAAACAAATCCTCTTATACTCGAAATGGAAAAGTATGCGGAAGAACACAATGTCCCGATTTTGTCCCGGGATTCGGCGGAATTTTTAGAACAATTAATATGCCTCGTAAATCCAAAACGAGTTCTTGAACTCGGAACGGCTATCGCATATTCAGCGATAAGAATTGCACGGAACTTAAAAAAGAAAGGTTCTGTTTATACTATTGAAAAGAGCGAAGATAATATTATACTAGCCAAAGAAAATATTGCTAAATCAGGTCTGGAAGGGAAGATAAATCTTATTGCGGGCAATGCTCTTGATGAATTACCGCGCTTCGATAAAAAATTTGATTTTATATTTCTTGATGCAGATAAAATAGATTATAAACGTCTTTTTGATTATTCTTTAATTCTGCTTAAAAAGGGAGGAGTGATTTTTGTTGATAATTTGTTGTGGCGCGGTTATGCTGCATCTTCAAAAATTCCCGGCGACCAGAAAAGTTCTGTGAAAGTTATAAGAGAATTTAATACTGTATTTACTTCACAGCCTAATTTGAAAACCACAATTCTGCCAATTGGCGATGGTATTGGGATAGGTGTGAAAATATAGACTATTATATATGAAAACTGTATATTCTAAAAACCCATCAGAGTTTGTTAACGAAGTTGAGAAATTCTCAAAATCAAAACTTAAACGTAAAGCCGAACTTCTCCGTATATATGAAGAGGCATTAAATAATAAGAATGAAGCGCTGTTTGAAGATTTGATTTTTACGGCTAAATATATTCTGGGGCTGCTGCGAATAGTTAATAAAGGAACGATAAATTCTGAGATAACCAACATTGAACAAATAAAAAAAGATTTTTCTGATAATATGAATAAAGTGGTGATTAAGATAAAAGAGGTTATCTCCGGTGCCGAAGAAAATCTGAAATTACATTTCGAACAGACTTATTTTGAATTAACACAGCAGGGATTTTTAAATATTAATGAGCTTTTGTCTGATTTGGAATGGACAAAATTATATATGAATGAAAAAAAAAGGATATTTAGATAAGGAAATGTATTTCCTATCTATCTTTTACTCGCGACTTGCAGCAAGTATTAACTTAAACTTTTATACCCCATTTTTTTAAAGCCGAAAGTAAATTAGTCATTGCAGTAATTAATGGTGAATGCTGCGATTCATCAATATCTTTAAGGATTTCTGTATGAATATCAAGATAAGATTGATTTAAAAGTTGAACAATTTGTTTCCCTTTACCGGAGAGAGAAACGCACATATTACGCCTATCTGTATTATTTATTTCCCTGACAATATACTCTTTCAAAACAAGTTTGTTGATTATTCTTGTTAACCGGCTGGGGCTTAAGTTCATCCTTTCAGCTATACTTTTATTGTTCAAACATTCTTCCGTCCCGAAAGAACGTAGACATCTGAACTCGGCGTGTGTGAGTCCATGCTGTTCTGCTAATCTGTTTTCTTTTTCCTGACATGTAGCTAAAAAACTGAAAGTTAATTCGGCAAGTATTTCCGCATTTTGGCTTTTATCTTCTTTTTTAGACATTTTATAATATAATTATTATAAATGTTAAATTTCGTTAATCCCTCTAACTTAAGCAAGCTAATTAAAAATATTTTAGGGGACAAATAAGAATGCGGATTAGTTGTATATTAACATTTCACTTATTGAAACTGTGATCTGATTTTGAGAAGCTTCAATTAAATCAAATTTAAAGCTTTCTATTTTATTTGCTTCTGCCAGACAGATGAATTTTACTTCATTTCCATAAAAAGTATTAAGTATTTTAGCATTATAAGATGCAAGAATTCTATGTACGGGATTTAAGTGCGGAAAGGCACAGGTTAATGTAACTTCCCGGAAAGGTTTTTGGATAACTATTTCTGAAGACTCAATTACATTAATTGCTGAATTGTAGTATGCCTTCCCTGTTATGTTAAAAGTCAAGTAATAAGCAGGGAGCAATCATACCTTCATTTTTTTTATTTATAATTGAAAAGAGTTAAACTTTACGCTGACCCGTTAATAGT
>Ga0116114_1000881_pt1 | contig 17375 bp, 11 predicted proteins | sample June2015DPH_10_5_FD_89823 | JGI IMG/M metagenome (GOLD analysis project Ga0116114, IMG submission 89823) | Peatland microbial communities from SPRUCE experiment site at the Marcell Experimental Forest, Minnesota, USA - June2015DPH_10_40 | ecosystem: Environmental > Terrestrial > Soil > Wetlands... | reverse complement strand
TCCTCGAAGGCATCGAGGCCGGCGCAGACGACTACCTCCCCAAGCCCTTCGACCTCAACATCCTCCTCGTCCGCATCAAGTCCCTCCTCCGCCGAACCATGTGGCAATCCGCGCCGCCCATCGCCTCCGCCGAACCATCCCCCGCCGACTCCTACACCTTTAACCGCCGCACCATCCGCTTCGACGCCCTCGAGCTCATCGCCCCTCACCGCACCACCCGCCTCACCGTCATGGAGGCCGATCTCCTCCGCTACCTCACCCTCCGCCCCGGCCAGATCGTCTCCCGCAAGCAGATCCTCGAAGAGGTCTGGCGCGTCCGCGAAGACACCGACACGCGCGCCATCGACAACTTCATCGTCCGCCTCCGCCGCTACATCGAGGACGACCCCTCCAACCCCGTCCACCTCACCACCGTCCGCGGCGTCGGCTACCGCTTCCTCCCCAACCCCTGATGCAGCTTCAATCCCGCCAAGTCAGACGACCATAAACGCGTCTTTTCTATCGGGGCACGCAGCCATCTAACACAAATATCACCGCCTTCATGGGGAGTATCTCGTCTCGTGTCTCGCCCCCGATCCGATAAGTTATCTTGGCCTCGGCGTCTCCGACCGGAAGGGGCTTGTTCTCGGCTCGATAATGTTCTCTTAATTGAGTTAGCTGAATCCCAGAAGGCAACATCACGATGGGGTGCGCACATTGCTTATAGGCTGCGTAAGCATTGGACCATGCATTGAGCCAATCGGTAGTTTGGTAATCGAGCGTTGACCACTGGCCAGTCTCTTCGTTCGGGAATGACGACTTGGTATCGTGCGCCGGTACTTCGAAATCTAGGGGAATCGATTTCGATTCGTCGCCACCTAATGATCTCACCGTTGTAGTTATCCCCAAGACGTATATTTGTCCGCTGGTTTTGTTGTAGATGCTGCCACCCTTGAATGGATTGAAGTCCACTAAATCAAGAGGATTTGCGTTCGTAGTACCCTCTCGGCCCAGCGCTTGTACTTTCGTCGAGTTCCCATTCGTATTGGGTACTAGTGGCTGTTGTAGCGGATTCTGATTTCCCTGCTGTGAGCCACCCTCTTGCGGCGAAGGATGGGAAGCAGTTACCCGAGGATGCTCTTTGCGATATTGCTTTACGGTTCCGTAAATACCAATGGCCGCAATTACAGAAAAGAATAGAAATGCGCCGCCGTTGCGAATTAACCCACTCTTATGTGGCACGGCATGCTTCCAAAATGACCATGCACAGACGCAAGCCAGAACAATATACATATCAAGGGACGCTTGCCAGTTCACGTCCACCCCATTTGCAAGCAGGATAGCCAGAACGAGAGGTATCGCGCTGCCAATGATTCCGACGAATACCCCATAGTTCGGCTTCTTGGGTGGGGGGGCAGGAGTTTCAGAGGAATCCGACGATGCAGGGACAGGGGCTGGGGGCTTTGGTGTGATATTGACTACAGCGGCTATCTTGGCGAACGCATCGTGTTCGCGTGCCATTATTTCCAGATCGCGCCGGGCAGAAGCTGATACAGCATACATGCGCCTCTCAGCCTCCTCAGATAGCATCGGGATGAGAGTGCTTGGCCGCTGTGAGAAGACCTTTCTCAAATGTCCGGTTTGGGATCTTGTAAACACCTCTATCTTGCTTGCAACGAAAGCGATGTCTCCGCGGTCGATGTGTCCATTGCGTTGCTTTATCAAATCCACCCATATGTCAAACAAACTGCGGGCCAGCTGCTCTGACCCCACTATCCATATGCGGGCGATGGAGGCTTCATGCTGCCCACTGCGAACGCCAGATGCACCTGTCAATGCCGCATACTGACACTGCGCCTCTCGCACATTCGTGCGAGTTCGCTCCGAGATGGACTCCATCTCTTTGCCGAATTTCAGTGTCGCAATTGTCTCAAGGTCTTCGTACACGACATTTGACCGGTAGCAATATCATAGAGTAGAAACTATGCCGCCTGCCCCACATCTCGATTCTGAGATGTGGGAGATGCCGCCAGCCCCCCTCCCCCGCACTCCCATCCCCTAACCAATTCATCTGCTCTCCGTCTGACGTACATGCGCCTCTGTCGGCATCGCTCCTTCCATCGCCTTGCGGATCGTCTTCCCAGCGCGCCATCGCTTAGTTCCATCAACGATTCACAACCCCGTCTCAGCGCCATAAAGTTTTCCCGCATATAATTGGCCGCTGAAACTTGAAAGGGTGACCCATGGGCCTGAAAAGATTTTTCGCTCTCGTTGCAGCCACCGTCCTGCTGACTGTCGCCTCCTTCGCTCAAACCCTGCCGACCGGCGTTCAAAAGGTGACCGCCGTCGAGGGCGTCACGGAGTACGCCTTTCCCAACGGCCTGCATGTCCTGTTGTTTCCGGATAACTCCAAGCCCAAGATCACCGTCAACGTCGTCTACCTCGTCGGCTCGCGCAACGAAGCCTATGGCGAGACCGGCATGGCCCACCTCCTCGAACACATGACCTTCAAGAGCGCCGAGGACGGCCGCGAGCTCTTCAAGGACCTCACCAACCGCGCCGCCGGCAACTTCAACGGAACCACATCCTTCGACCAGACCATGTACTTCGAGTCGTTCAACGCCAGCGACGACAACCTCCGCTGGGCGCTGGACCTGGAGACCGATCGCATGGCCCACATGACCATGCTCAAGAAGGACCTCGACAGCGAGATGACGGTCGTCCGCAACGAAATGGAGGCCGGCGAGAACAGCCAGCTCAACGTCCTCGACGAGCGCGTCATGGCCGCCGCCTACAACTTCCACAACTATGGAAAAACCGTCATCGGCGACCGCACCGACGTCGAGCGCGTTCCGATTGAGAATCTCGCGGTCTTCTATCACAAGTACTATCAGCCCGACGACGCCGATCTCATCATCGCGGGACAGTTCGACCCATCCAAGGCGCTGGCCATGGTCTCCCAGACCCTCGGCGCACTGCCCCGGCCCTCGCGCGTGCTCACCCAGCCCTACACCGTCGAGCCCACCCAGGAAGGCGAGCGTTTCGTCACCCTGCGCCGCATCGGAGACATTCAGGCAATCATTGCGGTCTACCACATTCCCGCCGCGCTGCATCCCGATATCGCGCCCCTCGAAGTCATGTCCCAGGTGCTCGGCGCTCCGCAGACAGGCCGTCTGTATAAGGCGCTGGTCGACACCAAGAAGGCCGTTGCGGTCAGCATGGGCGCAAACGCCATGCACGACCCTGGGGTTGAGCTGGTATTCGCGCAGCTCAAGCCGGAGCAGTCCATTGACGACGTCCAGCAGGTTCTTCTCAAGACGGTCGAGGGCCTGGCCACCGACCCGCCCACGCAGGAGGAGGTCGATCGCGCCAAGGCACGCATCGAAAAGAACATTGAACTCGCGCTCACCGACTCGCAGCAGGTTGCTCTCATGCTTGGCGACTACGCGGGCGACGGCGACTGGCGCTCCTTCTACCTCATGCGCGACGAAGTGAACAAGGTCACCCCCGCCGACGTGACGCGCGTGGCCCAGGCCTACCTCAAGTCCTCCAACCGCACGCTCGGCGAGTTCATTCCCACCAAGACTCCCGATCGCGCGGAGATTCCCGCCACGCCCGATCCCGCGGTGCGCTTCAAGGACTACCACGGCGGCGCGGCCATTCAGGAGGGCGAGACCTTCGATCCCACCCCGCAGAACATCGAGGCCCGCGTCATCCGCGCCAAACTGCCCAACGGTCTCAAGCTCGTCATGTTCCCCAAGAAGACACGCGGCGGCACCGTCACGGCCACCATCGACCTCCGCTTCGGCGACGAGAAGTCGCTCTTCAACAAATCCGCCGCCGGAACCATGGCTGGTGGCCTGCTCATGCGCGGCACCACAACCAAGAACCGCCAGCAGATCCAGGATGAGACCGACCGCCTCAAGGCGCAGATCAACATCACCGGCCACTCCTCCTCCGTTTCGGTCTCCCTCCGCACCCTGGACGCCAATCTCGCCGATACGCTGCGCTTGACCCGCGAACTCCTGCGCGAGCCCAGCTTCCCCGCCACTGACTTCGAGCAGCTCCGCCAGCAGCGCATCGCCATCGCCGAGAGCGGCAGGTCCGACCCCTCAACCCTGGCCTCCATGGAGATGGACCGCCACATGACCCCGCAGTACCCACGCGGCGACGTGCGCTACACCTCCACCATCGACGAGCGCCTCGAGGACCTCAACAAACTCACCCTCGACGACGCGCGCCAGTACTACAAGCAGTTCTATGGCGCCAGCGAGGGAGAGATCGTCATCAGCGGACAGTTCGACCCCGCCCAGATGAAGAAGCTCGTCACCGAACTCTTCGGCGATTGGAAGAGTCCTAGTCCTTACGCGCGCCTTCACTATAGCTACGTCCCCGTCGCGCCCATCAACGACAAGATCGAAACCCCCGACAAGCAGAACGCCTACTTCCTCTTTGATATGCCCATGAAGATGAGCGACGAGGACCCCGACTACGCGGCCCTCACCATCGCCGGCATGATCTTCGGCGGCTCGCCCAACTCACGTCTCTTCCAGCGCATTCGCGTCAAGGACGGCCTCAGCTACGGTGCTTCTGCCGGATTCACCTTCCGCACCAAGGACGACGGAAGCCTCCTCTCCGGCGGGGCCATCGCCGCACCGCAGAACATGGCCAAGGTCGAAGCCGACTTCAACCAGGAGCTGGCCCTCGCCCTCAAGGACGGTTTCACCGCCGACGAGGTCGCGAAGGCCAAGAAGACCTGGCTCGACGAGCGCGCGCAGCAGCGCACCGAAGTTGGCTCCGTAGCGGATCTGCTCAGCAGCCGCGAGCGTTGGGACCGTACCATGCTCTGGGATGCAAAACTGGAGGCCGCCGTCGCCGCCCTCACGCCACAGCAGGTCAACGACGCCTTCAAGCGCCACATCGATCCCACCGACATCTCCATCGTCAAAGGCGGAGACTTCAAAAAGTCCGGCACGTATCAATAACCCGCTGTGGATGAGCGCAGCCTGTTTTTGCCGTCATCCTGACCCTGAACGCAGTGAAGGGGAAGGACCCCTGTATTTGTTTTGGTCGTCGTTTGTCTTGATCGTCATCCTGAGCTGCGGCGCTCACAGCCGTATCGTGATCGCCGCAGTCGAAGGACCTGCGATTGCTTGTTTCGCTTGTCATTCTGAGCGTAGCGAAGAATCCCCGCATTGGTTTTGCCGCCTGCCCCACCCCCCGCACTCCTCTCGCTATAAATGGCAACCGCGCCCCAAATTCGCCTGTCAAACTCCCAACCACTGAACTCTCTATAGCCCAACCCATCCCCCGCGGCGTATGATTCGCTCCGTACGAGGCCCGCAAGCCTCGCGTCTTCCTGGCAAGGAGGCGTCTCATGTCGAAGTGCACACTGCGCAGCATCTTCACCGTCCTCATCTACGCCGGAGTCGTCATCTTCCTCTTCCCGTACCTCATCGGGCGCCTCACCAACGTCGGCTACTTCGTCCTCGCCGGCCTTGGCCTAGCCCTCGTCTGCGGCATTCTCCGCTGCTGCTGCACCGAAGGCGACTGCATCGAGCCCGTCCCCACTCCCGCCACGCCCACTCACCACTCCACCACCACGCACTAGCCCACCACGCGCCGGGTGCCCCATTCATCGCGGTTTGATGCGAGGAGTGGGAGTCCGCACCACAAAAAAAATAATCCTGATCTGCCTCGATTGATACAAATTGCATCCCATCATCGCCCAACGCACTCTACTCGTTAGATGCCCGCAACTTCGCCGTCAACCCGCGAACCTCGCCCGCTGCGCCAGGCCGTCGCTGCTGCGTTGATGCTGGTCTTCCTCTCGCCGCTGGTCCTGCCTCTCTTCGCCGCAACCTCCGATCCCGAAGCCTCATTGCCCGCCTGCTGCCGCCGCCACGGCAAGCACCACTGCACTATGACGATGGAGATGATGGCGATGCTCGCCGCCTCCAGCGGCCCCACATTGACAGCTCCGACCTGCCCGCTCTACCCCTCCGCGGTCGCGCCCGTGCGCATCGTCACCGCGTACTTCGCCGCACTGCCGCCGCTCTCTATCGAAATTCGCCGCGACGCCGCGACGCCCGCGCCGACTCCGCTTCGCGGTTCAGCCCTCGCCATCGCCTCGCAATCCACGCGCGGCCCTCCCGTGCGCCTAGCTTAAGCGCCCGCAACCTGTCTCAATGACTCATTCCAGCTCGGCCTCGTCGCCCCGCGACGCGCGCCCCTGTCTTGTCACGCTCGCGTGACCATTGGAGCCCCATGCGATCACTCGCCCCGAATCTCCCGAAAGCCTTCGGCCTGGCTCTGTTTCTCTGCCTGCTTCCAGCCTCCATCGCGCGCGCCACCGTCTTCTCCCAGCTCCAGGGCGTCGTCCACGACCCCCAGCATCGCCCGCTCGCCGCCGTGCACATCACGCTCGCCGCCGTGCACTCCGCCTTCACCCTCTCCACCGACAGCAACTCCGATGGCGCATTCACCCTCCCCAACGTCCCGCTCGGCGACTACACCGTCACCGTCACTCACGCCGGCTTTGCAACCCTCCAGCAATCTCTCACCCTCCACTCGAACACCGCGCCCATCCTGCACCTCCAGCTCCAGCTTGCCGGCGTCTCCACCACCGTCAACGTCACCGCCGAAACGCAATCTGCCAGCGTCGACACCGTAACTCCCACCGCGCTCCTCTCCCGCGCCGACATCGCGCAGACCCCCGGCGCAGACCGCACCAACTCCATGGCCATCATCACCGACTACGTCCCCGGCGCCTACATGACCCACGACATGCTGCACATGCGCGGAGGCCATCAGGTCGCATGGCTGCTCGACGGCGTCGAGCTGCCCAACACCAACATTGCCAGCAACCTCGCCGCACAGATCGACCCCAAGGACATTGACTACCTCGAAGTCCAGCGCGGCAGCTACACCGCCGACATCGGCGACCGCACCTATGGCGTCTTTAACGTCGTCCCGCGCACCGGCTTCGAGCGCGACCGTCAAGCCGAGCTCGTTCTCTCCGCCGGCAACTTCCTCCAATCCAACGCCCAGCTCAGCCTGGGCGACCACAGCGAGCGCTCCGCCTACTACGCCAGCCTCAACGCCAACCGCAGCGACTACGGCCTCGCTCCGCCCATCGGCCGCGTCCTGCACGACTCCAACAACGGAGTCGGCGGCTTCGCATCCCTGCTCTCGAACCGCACGCCGAAGGACCAGCTCCGCCTCATCGCCCAGTTCCGCCGCGACTTCTTCCAGGTCCCCTACGACCCCAGCTCCACCGACTTCGAGGCCCAACAGTACAACTCCAGCGGCCTCCGCGACACCCAGCACGAGACCGACGCCGCTGTCCTCTTCACCTGGCTGCACACCCTCAATCCCTCCACCGTCCTCCAGCTCTCGCCGCTCTTCAACTCCAACACCGCCGACTACGGCTCCAGCCCCATCGACATCCCCGTCGCCACCACCGTCCATCGCGCCTCCACCTACGCCGGAGCGCAGGCCTCCCTCACCGCCACCATCGCGCGCAACACCCTGCAGGTCGGCCTCTACTCCTTCGGCCAGCACGACAGCTATCTCTTCGGGGTCCTCTTCAACGACGGCAGCGGAACCGCACCCATCAACGAACCCGACTCCACCAACGGGGGCGTGGTCGAAGAGTACGTCTCCGACAACGTCAAGCCCACCCCCTGGCTCACCCTCATTGCCGGCATGCGCCAGGCACGCTTCCAGGGCCAGTTCACCGAGAGCTACACCGACCCACGCGTCGGCGCGGCCCTTCTCATTCCCCGCCTCAACTGGGTCTTCCGCGGCTTTTACGGCCGCTTCTACCAGCCCCCGCCGCTCATCACCGCCTCCGGCCCCGTCCTCGCCTACGCCAATGCCAATAGCACGACCCTCGTCCCGTTGCACGGCGAGCGTGACGAGGAGCACCAGTTCGGCCTACAGATTCCCTACCGCGGCTGGCTGCTCGACGCCGACACCTTCAAGAACCGCGTCAATAACTTCCTCGACCACTCCAACATCGGCGACTCCAGCATCTACTTCCCCATCACCGTCGACGGCGCGCTCGTCCGCGCCTGGGAGCTGACTCTCCGCTCGCCGCGCATCGCACGCCTGGGCCAGGCCCACCTCGCCTACTCCAACCAGATCGCCCAGCAGCGCGGCAACATCACCGGCGGCCTCATCTGCACGCCCGTCGGCGACCCCGCCTGCAACGCCGGTTTCAACTACACACCGGTCGACCACGACCAGCGCAACACCCTCAACCTCGGCTTCAACGCCACCCTGCCCGCGCACGCCTTTGCCTCCACCAATGTTTACTACGGCTCCGGCTTCCATAACGGCGATCCCGACCCCACCACCCCTTACCCCAACGCCTACCTGCCCCAGCACACCACCTTCGACCTCGCCTTCGGCAAGTCCATCACCGAAAACATCTCCGCCTCCGTCACCGCAACCAACGTCGCCAATCGCCGCGTCCTGCTCGACAACTCCCTCACCTTCGGCGGCTTCCACTTCAACGACCCTCGCCAGCTCAACGCTGAGCTCCGCTACCGCTTCCACTTCTAATCTTCCGCATCGCTATACACTTATTACCAGCACTGTATGCGCCTGCTCACCCGGTACATCCTCCGCGAAGTCGTCTCCTACGCCCTGCTCGGCGCGGTCCTCTTCACCTTCGTCCTCTTCATGCGCGACCTGCCCAAGATCCTCGAGTTGGTCGTCCGCGACTCCGCCTCCCTCACCGACGTCCTGCGCATCTTCGCCTACACCCTGCCCAACTTCCTTACCGTCACCCTGCCTACCGCCGTCCTCGCCGGAATTCTCCTCGGCCTCAGCCGTCTCGCCGCCGATAGCGAGATCACCGCCATGCGCGCCTGCGGCATCGGCGCCGTCAGGATCGTCTGTATTGTCTCCATCCTCGCCTTCGCGGCCTTCGACCTTGGCCTGGTCAACGCCTTTTACTTCGCGCCGCGCGCCTCCGGCAATCTGCTCAAGCTGGAAGATCAGCTCAAATCCTCGCAAGCCTCCTTCGAAGTCGAGCCCCGCGTCTTCTATGAGGACTTCAAGAACTACGTCCTCTACGTCCAGGACGTGCGCTCGGTCGCAGGCGCCGCCACCTGGCACCACCTCTTCCTCGCCGACCTCGCCCAGCCTGCCAACCCCAACGTCACTACCGCCGACCAGGCCCTCGTCTCCAACCCCGGCGCCGCCGACTCGCAAGCCCTCAGCCTGCACCTGCTCGACGGCGGCCAGCACCAGATATCCCCCACCGACCCCAACCAGTACGACATCTCCACCTTCGCTTCCACCAATCTTCCCCTCCAGTTCGACAATCAGGACGACACCCACATCTCGCGCTCAGACACACCCCTGCACGCGCTCTCTTTCAACGAACTCTGGCGGCGCGCCCACGCCCACGCCACCGGTATTCACCCCCTCGACTCCGCAGACGCACGCGCCGCCCGCATCGAACTCAACCTCCGCTTCTCCTATCCCTTCGCCTGCATCGTCCTCATGCTCATCGGCGTCCCCCTTGGCCTCTCTTCCAGGCGCGGTGGCAAGAGCACCGGCGGCGTTCTCACTCTGCTGCTGGTCTTCGCCTACTATCTCCTCTCCAACATCGGCATCGCTTTCGCCAAATCCGGCAAGCTCTCACCCGCCCTCGGAGTCTGGGCCGCCAACCTCATCTTCACCGCCTTCGGCCTCCTTCTGTTGCAACAGCTCGCCGGAACGGGATTCCTGATTCACTTCTTCCACTCCATCGCCGCATCGCTCGGCAAGATGCTCTCCCACGTCGCCCCCGAGCGCATCCGTACCACCCTCGCCCGATTCACCCGCCCCACGCCTCACCCAGCCGCCGGCGCAGCCGGCGCACAGCTCGCATCCATCCATGCAATCGCCGCCGCGCCGCACGCCGGCCTCCACGCACACCATCCCCGCCCAACTCTCGTCCAGCGCATGAGAAGCCTCTTCAAAACCAGCTTCCCCCTCCTGCTCGACGAGTACGTCATGCGCTCCTATGCCACCAACTTCATCCTCTCCCTCGCCGTCTTCTCCCTGCTCTTCATCGTCTTCACCTTCTTCGAGCTCATCGGCGACATCGTCCACAATCACACACCGCTCCTCACCGTCGGCGACTATCTCCTCAACCTCATCCCCTACATTGTCTCCACCGTCGCTCCGCTCTGCTCGCTGCTTGCCGTCCTCATCACCTTCGGCTCGCTCAACCGCAGCTCCGAACTCACCGCCATGAAGGCCACCGGCATCAGCCTCTATCGCGTCGTCGTCCCCATCTTCGTCCTCGCCGCCATTCTCTCCGCCGCACTCTTCGCCTTCAACGAGTCCTACCTCCCCGACGCCAACCGCCGTCAGGAGGCCCTGCGCGCAGAGATCAAAGGCAAGCCCGCCCAAACCTTCCTCCGCCCAGACCGCAAGTGGATCTCAGGCCAATCCGGTCCCGAGGGATCGCCTGACCGCATCTTTTACTACCAGGCCTTCGACCCCGACCGCAAGATCTTCGCCAACCTTACCGTCTTCGAGTTCGATCCCCACACCTTCACCCTCGTCCGCCGTATCTTCGCCACCACCACCCACTGGGACGCCAACCTCGGCAACTGGGTCTTCGACGAAGGCTGGCAGCGTACCTTCTCCGGAGAATCCATCGTCGCCGGCGGATACCAACCCTTCTCCGTCGCTAGATTCCCTGAAATCCACGAGCAGCCCTCCTACTTCATGAAGGAAGAAAAACAGTCGCAGGAGATGACCTACGGCGAGCTCACCGCATACATCGCCGACCTCAGCCAGTCCGGCTTCGACACCATCCGCCTCCGTGTCCAGCTCGATCGCAAACTCGCAGACCCCGCCATCACCCTGGTCATGGCCATCCTCGCCGTTCCCTTCGCCCTCTCCATGGGCCGCCGCGGAGGCCTCACCGGCATCGCCATCGCCATCGCGGTCGCCATCTCCTACTGGGTCGTCGCAGGCACCTTCAGCTCGCTGGGAGAGTTCGGCACCCTCCCGCCTCTGCTCGCCGCCTGGTCCCCCGATCTCCTCTTCGCCATCGCCGGTTCCTACCTCCTCCTTCGAACCCCCACATAAACCACACCCTTTTTTTAAAAATTAGGTACAGTAGGAAGTGATATGAAAACCACCTTTCCGCTCTCTGTCCTCGCCTTGTCCATCGCGGCGTTTCCTCTCGCCGCGCAAACCGCCAAACCGGCCACTCCTCCCGCTGCACAAAAGACCGCCACCAGCACACCGGCAACCGCCGCCGCGAAGAAGCCCGCATCCACACAGGCCTGCTCCAAAGAACTGCCTGCTCTCTCCCCCAAGATTCCCGCGCTCCCCGCAGGCCTGCCCTGCGCCAAACCGCTCTATACGGTCACCCTCCTCCCCAATGCCAAACTCAGCGATGTCTCTCCCATGGAAGACCCCAAGCTGAGCGAAGCCCTCGGCCTTCCGGAGCTCACCACCATTACCCTCAGCTACATCGACACCAAAGTCGGCAGTGGAGCGCTCACCGTCCTGAGACACTGGTACACCATCAAATACACCGGCTACCTCGTCGATGGCACCCAGTTCGATTCCTCCGACAAACACCCGGACCAGGGGGGAACTTTTACCTTCCAGCAAGGTCCGCAGGGTCCCCAAAACCAGCGCCAGGTCGTCGTCGGAATGGACACCGGCCTCGACGGCATGCGCGTCGGCGGCAAGCGTCGCCTCTTCATCCCATACCAGCTCGGCTACGGCCCCACCGCGCATCTAACCATCCCGCCAAAGTCCTGGCTGATCTTCGACATCGAACTCGTCAGCCAGAGCGACAAGGACCCCAGGCCCAAGCCTCCTGCCCCTCCTGCCGCAACCGCTCCCAAACCGCCAACTCCGCCTGCGCCAACAACCGCGCCGGCTCCAGCCGCAACTCCGGCTGCTGCGCCTAAACCGCCAACTCCGCCTGCGCCGGCAACCACGCCAACACCGGCAACCGCGCCCAAACCTTAACTCACCAGCGAACCCAAAGCAGACCGGGAGCCTCCCAAGCTCCCGGCCTTCTTCGTCTCGGGCGATCTATACTTAATTCAGGCCCTCCTCATGCAATGACCCTCCAAGGAGCCTCTATGCTGCACCACTCCATCGAAGCCCTCCGCATGACCGGCATCATGGCGTGGCAGATCCTCTGGGCGCTCTCGCTCGGCTTCCTGCTCTCCTCCATCATCGAGGCCGTCGTCTCCAAGGCCCAGCTCTCCCGTCTCCTCCCAGACTCCTCCCCGCGCACCATCCTCAAGGCCACCGCCCTCGGCGCAGCCTCCTCCTCCTGCTCCTACGCCGCCACCGCCCTTGCCCGCACCCTCTTCCGCAAGGGAGCGGACTTCATCGCCTCCATGGCCTTCCAGTTCGCGTCGACAAATCTGGTCGTCGAACTCAGCGTTCTTCTCTGCGTCCTCCTCGGCTGGCAGTTCATGGCGGCCGAGTTCGTCGGCGGGCCCATCATGATCGCCCTCCTCGTCCTCCTTCTCCGCGCCACCCTTCGCCCACGCCTCATCGAGGCCGCCCGCGCCCACGCCAATCTCGGCCTTGCCGGCCGCATGGAGGGCCACGCCGCCATGGACATGAGCCTCCACGAAGGCTCCTTCCTGCAGAAGCTCGCCTCGCGCCGCGGCATCACCGCCGTCAGCCACTACTACTGGATGGACTGGTACTCGCTCATCCCCGACGTCGCCCTCGGCCTCTTGATCTCCGGCATCCTCGCCGCCTTCGTCCCCTCCAGCTTCTGGCAGGCCTTCTTCCTCGCCGGCCACCCAGTCCTCACACGCATCTGGGGCCCGCTCATCGGCCCCCTGGTCGCCGTCCTCTCCTTCGTCTGCTCGGTCGGCAACGTCCCCCTCGCCGCTGTCCTCTGGAACGGAGGCATCAGCTTCGGCGGAGTCATCAGCTTCCTCTTCGCCGACCTGCTCATCCTCCCCATCCTCAATATCTACCGCAAGTACTACGGCCTCCGCGTCGCCTCCATCCTCGCCGTCACCTTCTACCTCGCCATGGCCGGCGCAGCACTCATCGTGGAAGCCCTCTTCTCCGCCATGCGTCTCATCCCCGCCCACCATCAGCTTGCGATCATGAACGCCTCCATCACCTGGAACTACACCTCCGTCCTCAATCTCGTCTTCCTCGCCCTCAGCTCGCTCCTCCTCATCCGCTTCCTCCGCACCGGCGGTCCCGCCATGCTGCGCGAGATGGGCAACACCCCCGCCAACCCCGCCGCCGCTCCCCACTCCTGCTGCCACTCCGATCCCGAACCCACACCTACCCATTCCTGCTGCCTCGCCGAACCCGAACCAACTGAACCCAAGCCGCCCCACTCCTGCTGTCACTAGCTAGCTGCACTAATTTAAATCTGTCATCCTGAGCGAAGTTGCCCGCGCACCTGGGGGCAACGCAGTCGAAGGACCTGCGGTTGTTTGTTCTTCGCTGTCATCCCGACCGCAGCAGCACCAAATCATTGTCATTCTGAGCGCAGCGAAGAATCCCCGCATTTAGCTTTTGTTTGTTCTTGCCCTTGCCTGTTCTACCCTTACCCCATGCTCCTCTACGCTGCCACCACCAATCCCGGCAAGCTCCGCGACTTCGCCCGCGCCGCCGAATCCTCACCCTCCATCCGCGTCGAGCCCCTCCCCAACATCACCGGCATCCCCTCCCCGCCCGAGGACGAGCCCACCTTCGAGGCCAACGCCCGCGCCAAGGCCATCTACTACTCCCTCCGCGCCCCCAATCTCCTCGTCCTCGCCGACGACTCCGGCCTCGAGGTCGCCGCCCTCGACGGCGCCCCCGGAGTGCGCAGTGCCCGCTTCGCCGCCGATCTCGCCCACCCCGCCGCATCCGACACGCCCGACCTCAGCAACAATGCCACCCTCCTCGCCGCCCTCCTCGCCGTCCCCGAATCCCGCCGACAGGCCCGTTACCGCTGCTCGCTCGCCCTCGCCCGCAATGGCGAAGTCCTCCACACCGCCGAGGGAACGGTCGAAGGCCTCATCCTCACCGCCCCGCGCGGCACCGGCGGCTTCGGCTACGACCCCCTCTTCTTCCTTCCCGCCCTCGGCCGCACCATGTCCGAGCTTTCCCCCGCCGATCGTCTCGCCCTCAACCACCGCGGCCGCGCCATCACCGCGCTCCTCGTGCAACTCAACCAGCCATCCCAAAGTTGACGCTTCCCCCTCCACGCGAAATAATCACTTGCTGCCGCCGACATTTCGCGCGAATCCACAGCAGTTCGATCAGCATCCCAAACGGTAGCCATTCACAGGAGCTGCGCCCATGGCAACATCCGCCCCGCCCGTCCCATCGCACGCCGCCGTGCGTGGCGTTCAGCCGCTCCGCCCAGATGCCGGCCACTCCTTCCTCTGGCGCAAGCTGCACTCCCTCTCCGGCCTCATCCCCATCGGCGCCTTCCTCATCGAGCACATCCTCTCCAACGTCGAAGCCCTCAACGGCCCGCTCGCCTACGCACAGCAGGTCCGTCTGCTCAACTCCCTCCCGCTGGTCCGCGTCCTTGAGTGGGCCTTCATCTTCATCCCCCTCGCCTTCCACGCCCTCTACGGCCTGGAGATCGCACTGCGCGGCCGCGCCACCGTCAACATCTATCCCTGGGCCGGCAACTGGGGATACCTCACCCAGCGCGTCACTGGCCTCATCGCCTTCTGCTACATCATCCAGCACGTCTGGCGACAGCGCTTCAGCGGAGTCATGCTCCCTGAACATCCCGGCGCAGCCTTCGCCAAGGTCCAGCACGAACTGCACAACCCCTGGATGCTCGCCCTCTACATCGTCGCCATGGTCGCCACCTGCTGGCACTTCAGCTACGGCATATGGCTCTTCGCCGCCAAGTGGGGCATCACTCCCGGCACGCGCGCGCGCAAACGCTTCGGTCAGCTCTGCGCCGTCTTCGGCACCGCCCTCTGCATCATGGGCCTGGCCAGCATCTACGCCTTCGTCGGCAACCCGAAGTACGCCAACGCCCCCGACGACGCCTTCGCCCCAACTACCATCACTCAACCCGCTCCCATCGCACCACCGGCTCAATAGGAAGAATTCATGCCCGCACCCCGCATCATCGTCATCGGAGGAGGCCTCGCCGGTCTCTCCGCCGTCATCAAGATCGCCGAAGCCGGCGGCACCGTAGACCTCTTCTCCATCGTCCCCGTCAAGCGTTCGCACTCCGTCTGCGCGCAGGGCGGCATCAACGCCGCCAAGGACCTCAAGGGCGAAGGCGACACCGTCTACAAGCACTTCGACGACACCGTCTACGGCGGAGACTTCCTCGCCAACCAGACTCCCGTCCGCGACATGACCGCGCGCGCCCCCGCCATCATCGACCTGCTTGACCGCATGGGCGTCCCCTTCAACCGCACCCACGAGGGCCTGCTCGACTTCCGCCGCTTCGGCGGCACGCTCTACCAGCGCACTGCATTCGCCGGCGCCACCACCGGCCAGCAGCTCCTCTACGCCCTCGACGAGCAGGTCCGCCGCCACGAGTCCGAGGGCCGCGTCACCAAGTACGAAGGCTGGGAGTTCCTCTCCGCCGTCCTCGACGCCAACGGAGTCTGCCGCGGCATCTGCGCCATCGACCTCCGCAGCATGCAGACCCGAACCTTCCCCGCCGACGCCATTATCGTCGCCACCGGCGGCATCGGAGCCATCTTCGGCAAGTCCACCAACTCCGTCGTCTGCACCGGCTCCGCCCAGTCCGCCCTCTACCAGCAGGGAGCGGTCTACGCCAACGGCGAGTTCATCCAGGTCCATCCCACCTGCATTCCCGGCGACGACAAGCTCCGCCTCATGTCCGAGTCCGCGCGCGGCGAGGGCGGCCGCGTCTGGGTACCCCGCGACAAGCTCGACAAGCGCGCCCCACGCTCCATCCCCGAGGCCGACCGCTTCTACTTCCTCGAGGAGTGGTACCCCAAGTACGGCAACCTCGTCCCCCGCGACATTGCCACTCGCGCCATCCATCGAGTCGTCTACGATCTCGGCCTCGGCCTGGACGGACAGCCCATGGTCTACCTCGATCTAACTCACATTGATCGTGAGACATTGAATCGTAAACTTGAAGGCATACTCGAAATCTACGAGAAGTTCGTCGGCGACGACCCACGCGACGTCCCCATGAAGATCTTCCCCGGCATGCACTACACCATGGGCGGCCTCTGGGTCGACTTCACCCAGCACACCAACGTCCCCGGCATCTTCGCCGCCGGCGAGGCCGACTACTCCATCCACGGCGCCAACCGCCTCGGCGCAAACTCCCTCCTCTCCTGCATCAACGGCGGATTCCTCGCCGGCCCCAACGCCATCGCCTACGCCAACTCCCTCTCGGCCGCGCCCGGCGACGGTGGCCACGCCGCCGAGCTTCAGCGTCAAAAAGAAAAGAACGCCGCCCTGCTCTCCAACCCCGGAACCGAAAACCCCTTCAAGCTCTGGCGCGAACTGGGCGACACCATGACCAAGCACGCGACGATCATCCGTTACAACGCTGGCCTCGCCGAGGCCGACACCAAGATCGTCGAACTCCTCGATCGTTACCGCAACGTCAACCTCTCCGACAAGACCGCGTGGGCCAACACCAGCTTCGCCTTCGCCCGCCAACTGCAAAACATGCTTCACCTCGCCCGCGTCATCGTGCAGGGCGCGCGCCTGCGCGACGAGAGCCGCGGCGCCCACTACAAGCCCGACTTCCCCGACCGCAACGACCCTCAGTTCCTCAAAACCACCATGGCCAAGTACGACGCCACCGCCAACGCCCCCGTCTTCTCCTACGCCGAGGTCGACACCAGCCTTATCCCACCCCGCCCCCGCAAGTACGACGCCTCGGCTTAACTAACCTCAACCGTCATTCTGGAGCGAAGCTCCAGAATCTCTGTAGTTTGCTTTTGTATTTTTTGTTTGCCATTCCGCAGCGCAGCGGAGGAATCTGCTTCTCGCTTTTGTAGCAAAACCGCCTCAACCGCACGTTGAGGCACGAACGGAAGGGCACGGCTTCAGCCGTGCCGTAGAAGCCTAAAAGAGAACGGGGGGGCTTTTAGCCCCGGAGGTGCATTATGTCGAAAGCAACCGAAGTCTTCCTCATCATCCTCGTCGTAGCCTGCACCATCGGTCGTCTCGTCTACCAATCGCGCTCCGTCCATCTTCGCAGCAAGACCAAGTAGAAACAAAGGAACACCAACCATGCCAAGCACCATCCACGTCGATATCCTCCGCCAGTCCGCTCCCGACGCCGCCGCGCGCATCGAGCGCTTCGCCATCCCCTATCGCCCCAACATGAACATCACCTCGCTTCTCGGCGAGGTCGCGCTCAACCCCGTCACCGCCGACGGCGCGCCCACCACCCCCATCACCTACGACTCCAACTG
>Ga0116114_1000879_pt1 | contig 17425 bp, 10 predicted proteins | sample June2015DPH_10_5_FD_89823 | JGI IMG/M metagenome (GOLD analysis project Ga0116114, IMG submission 89823) | Peatland microbial communities from SPRUCE experiment site at the Marcell Experimental Forest, Minnesota, USA - June2015DPH_10_40 | ecosystem: Environmental > Terrestrial > Soil > Wetlands... | reverse complement strand
ATTATAATAAATTTCAAGAAGAATCGTGCCCCTTCTTTCTATGATATTGATTTCCCTATTATTCCGGAACACGTTTTTAAAAATATTAATCGCAAAGATTTAGTTACCGCTGAAAAGGAATTAAAGCCGGTAACCGACGGCGCTTTTACACTTTCTCAATGGAATAAAAACCAGTCAATAATTCTGAAGGCTGATAAAAAATCATTTTTATATAATAATGGAAAGGTTTCCGAGTTAATATTTAAAATAGTTCCGGACTACAATTCAGAACTTACCCAATTGAAAAAAGGCGAAATTGACCTTATGCAGGATATAAAAGCCGATGACTATACCGCTCTTTCAAAAATTAATAATCTCAATATCGTTGCAATAAAAGGACGTGAGTATGATTATGCGGGCTGGAATAATATTGACCCGGAAGTTTATAAAAAGACAAAACATATTGTTCCCAATAAACTTTTCGGGAATTATGAAATTCGTAAAGCATTAACCTTCTCGATAGACAGGGATGAAATAATAAAACAATTCCTGAACAATCATGGTGAAGCTGCCTATGGGCCGGTGTCCTCTATATTTAAAGACGCATTTAACTATGATTTGCACCCTCTAATTTATTCCCCGGATTCATCTAAAAAGCTTTTGACAAAAGCCGGATGGAAAGACACCGATCGGAATGGAACTCTCAAAAAAAACGGTGAGGAATTTTCTTTTACGCTTTGTATCCCGGGTGGTAATCCAAGACGTGATTTTACTGCAACCTTAATTCAAAATAATTTGCAAGCTATCGGTATTAAAGTAAAAATTGAAAAACTGGAGCCTGAAGTTTTCTTTCAAAAAATGTTTAACAGAGAATTGGATGCCTGGGTTGCCGGCTGGACGGTGTCAATTCCTCTTGATTTAAAGTCCTTCTGGTATTCAAAGCTGTTAGATGCGCCTCTAAATGTTGCAAGTTATCAAAATAAAACTATGGATGAACTGCTGGAAAAAATTGAGGTTTCCCAAAACGGTGATGAGAAAAATGTTCTATACAAAAAATTGCAGGAGGTTATTTACAAGGATAACCCGGTCACATTTTTATTTTGGGATGATAAGTTGATAGCATACAATACAAGAATTCAAAATTTAAACATAAGCCCGCTTGGAGTATTTCACAACTGCCGGAATTGGTCAACTGTTAAATAGAATCTTTATGAGAAAAGAAATCTTCAAGGTATTGGCAAAAAGGGTTTGGACTTCCCTTTTGGTTTTATTTTTACTTATGACATTTCTTTTTTTTCTATTAAGAATTTCTCCGGGTGACCCTTCTGTAAAATATATATCGCCTGATTTAAGTCCTAAGCTTACCGCACTTGTAAAAAAATCATTCAGCCTGGAAGGTTCTTTTGTAACCCAGTACAAAATGTTTATTCTTAATCTTAGCGAAGGAGAATTCGGAATATCATATACATACAGGATACCGGTTGTCGAAGTTATAAAAAGGACTCTTCCCTTCACGATTATTTTTTCTTTATTAAGTTTCATTATTCAAATTGTCTTTGGGTTTCTTTTATCCGTCATAGCAGTAAAAAAAATCAACGGGATAACAGACAGAATTATTTCAAAAACAAGCCTGACAGTTTATGCCATTCCTTCTTTTGTTGCGGGCGTTTTTTTAATTTACATATTTTCAGAAAAATTAAGTATTCTTCCCTCTTCAGGGCTAAGCTCATTCGATACCGAATCATATACAACAATTCAAAAATTGTTTGATTATGCACAGCATCTTGTATTACCATTGATAACACTGTCGCTTAACGGTATCGCCGTTTTTTTCAAATATCTTCGCGATAATCTTGAAGAAGTATATAATAAACCTTTCGTGGAAAATCTTCGCGCAAATGGCTTCACGGAAAAGGATATAGTCAGGAAACATATTATCCCCAATGCAATTAACCCGGTAATATCTATTGCGGGCGTAGAACTCGGATTATTGTTCAGCGGCGCTTTAATAACCGAGGTAATATTCGCTCTTCCGGGCATGGGGCGCTTAACAGTTGATGCAATTTTATCCCGTGACTATCCAGTAGTAATCGGATGTACTTTTGTCGCCGGTATCCTGGTTATTTTAACAAATTTAAGCTCTGATATTATTAAAGCTGTCCTTGATAAAAGAATTGCGAAAGGAATTTTAAATTAAATGCTTCACAAATTTAAAATCCGGCAATTAATTTTGGTATTTGCATTCATTTTACTTCTTGTAAGAATAAAATTATTTGTAAATACTTTTCTTATAATATTACTTTATGTGCAATTATTTATCACCTCGCCGTCATTTGCATATGCACAGGTAAATTTTTCTTTTATCGACATAATTGCTTCAGTTTCTTTTTTTGTTATAATTATTATTTATTCTTTAACGGCAGGGAGAAGAATAAAACTTTTTCATAGGAATATAAACTTTACATCTGTTGTAATCATATTATTTCTTTCATTTTTCTTCTTTGCACCGGTAATAACGGATGATAATCCGGACTTTCAAAAAGACTTATCGGTAACAAAACTTCTACCTCCGTTCACAAGTGTTAAAGTTCTTCATTTAAAGGATGAGAGTACTAATAGTGAAAACATTGTTGACAAATTTATAAGATTAAAGAATCATGTAATTAAAAAGTCTTTTGATGAAAGTATAATTTTTGTTGACAGCATTTCAACAGGAGATAAATTACTTTATTATCAAAGCGGCACCGTATTTTCAATAGCAAATGATAGAGTAACATTCAAAAACAATGTCCCTTTAATTACAACAAAGACATTCATATTAGGCACAGATGAATTGGGAAGGGATATATTTATCCGTCTAATATACGGAGCGCGTATTTCCCTGTTTGTCGGGTTAAGTTCGGTACTAATTTCTATGCTGCTCGGTTTATTTTTAGGCTTTTTTGCCGGGTATTCAGAAGGCTTCATAGATACTGTTTTAAACAGGCTGACTGATATGTTCCTTGCATTTCCGGTAATATTTTTTATTATTCTGATAATAGCATTGTTTGGTAATTCTCTTCCAAGCGTTATAGTTGTTTTAGGATTTTCCGGGTGGATGAGCTTATTCAAAATTGTCAGAAGCGAAGTAATTTCTCTTAAAAATAAAGATTTTTTTGTTTCGGCACAGCTTATTGGTTTATCAAATACAAAATTACTTTTAAAGGAAACCGTGCCGTATATCTTTAGACCGGTTGTAGTAAATTTAGTTTTTCAATATGGAAATATTATTTTAGCTGAAGCAGCTTTAAGTTATTTGGGATTGGGAACCGGAAGCAGTTATCCATCGTGGGGATCTATGATTGAAGCAGGACAAAATTATCTGTCGCAAGCCTGGTGGATGATTTTATTCCCCGGGCTGGCATTGTTCTTTGCATTATTTGCAGCAAACAGTCTCGGCAGAAAAATTAGTTCGTATTTTAATCCGCAGATAAAAGCATGATAAATAGAAAATACAAGATAAACAAACTATTGGGGAAAGGGAGAAGCGCTGTTTACCTGTGCGATGATATAGATATTCCCGGGAAAAACATTGCCATAAAGATTCTTCCCAAGAATGTGAATACAGCGGAAGAGGAATTATTTAAATACGAATTTTTTACTCTTCGAAAAATTAATCATCCGAACATTGTAAAGACTTTTGACACAGGTACCGTCATCCTGACAAATGAAGATGATAAAGATATTGCACCCGGCAGTAAATTTTTTACACTTGAATATTTTAACGGCAAAAACCCGCTGGAATTTGATATATTAAATGATGAACTTCTATTAAAGGAAGTTATTAAACAGCTTTGTTCTGTTCTTTATTATCTCCATCTCTCAAATTACATTTACTACGATCTCAAGCTTGAAAACATCCTGGTTTCGTTTATTGGCGGGAAACCATTCATAAAATTAATTGATTTGGGATTTGCTCAGTGGACATTTGGAAATAAGGAAATTGCTATAAGGGGAACCGCAGAATATATTGCGCCGGAGATTTTAAAAAATGAAAAACATGACTTTCGCGTGGACTTTTATTCTCTTGGGATGGCGCTCTATCGATTAGTCTTCAAAAACTTTCCTTTTGATATAAAAAATGAGCTTAATATATATAAAGCCCATATTGAGCAGGAATTTGATTTTCCTGAAACTAACATTTCTAAAGAAACAATAGACGTAATTAAAAAACTTTTAAAAAAGGATCCGGCTGAACGATATACAAATGCAATCCAAATACTAAGCGATTTAAATATTGAAATTGATGAAGAACTATCTAAAGATTGGATGCCTGCAAAAGTCTTTGCCGGCAGGAAAGACTGTCTAACGATTTTAAAAACATACATTTCAGATAAAACCGGCAGAGAAGTTTTTACTGTCAGGGGTTCGGAAGGGGCTGGAAAAACTACTCTTGCATACGCATTATATTCTTGCATTGATAATTCTATACTTATTGAGAATGATAATTTTACAAGCGGGATAGACTTTATAAAATTATTCTTAAAAAAGATAATATATAACAATTTTGTATATTCTAAATTGTCCTCTGAACTGATTGAACAAATAGATAAACTTTATAATGAATTGCCGGTGAACCTTGCCGACGAAATTAAATCTATCATGAATCGTCTTACAATTGAAAGCAGCTTCGTTCTAATTCTTGATTCCTTTAATAGTTACGAAGATTTCACTGTAGAAATATTTAATAATATTATACCAATTCTTCAGGTTAATAATATTAAGGTTATACTCACTGAAAATTCGGATCGGCATTATATTTCCGAGTTTATTTCAAATCTTAGAGAAATAAATCTTACGCCTTTTACTGAAGCTCATTTGTCGGAATATTTAGAAATGAGTTTTGCCCCATACTTCCCCAAGGAACAACTTAAACAGTTGATTTTATCTTATGCTGATCTGCTCCCTGGAAGCCTGGAAAGCTTTTTAAAAGATCTTATCCTGCTTAAGATAATTAAATTTACTTCCGGCAGAATTGAAATAGTAACCGATAAAAAAACCTCGACTCTGCTTAAAAGCTCGCATGAAGAGATCTACAAAATCAGAACAAATAATCTTTCGGAAAATGAATTATACTCTGCCCGGTTTATATCTGCTTTTGAAATTTCTCCCGGCTTAAATATCATCGGGAAATATTTAAAATTATCGGGGGATGAAGCTTTCCATCTTTTGGATGCGCTTTCCCGCAAGAATATATTGCATAATATAACGTCCGGTTCGAACCCGGTTTTTACATCAGAAGGCTTAAAAAAATATGTTTATTCCGGTATAAATGAAAAGAAAAATTATCATAATGCAATTACTGTATTCTTAAGTAAAAATTACCCGGAATATAACCGGAATGAACTTGCCCGGCAATTTGAGCTTGCTGAATGCTATGAGGAAAGCTATAAAGTATTAAAAGATGAATTATATAACGCTGAAAAGATTTCTGCTTATTCATTTCAGAAAACCATTCTACACCATCTTTTAGCTTTTCCTCTTAGTGAAGAGAATAAGCTGATAGTAAAAATTGAATATTGTAAGGTCCTTATTAAATTGAATGATTATAAAACGGCTGTAAACCTTGTAGACGGGCTTATCCTCAGTAATGTAAATGAAGCAGCAAGAGACGAATTGCAAGTATTAAAAGCAAACTGCCTTGTTGGATTAGGTGAGTTAATTGACGGCAAAAATTTATTGGAATCATTAATCGCCGCGATTTCAGAACCTTCCAGGCGAAGCGGTCTTTTTTTTGACCTTGCAAATGTCAATTTCAACTTAAATCATTATGACGAAACAATCAAAATATGCAATAACCTGGTAAGGTTAGAAAATATCGACAAGGAAATATTAGGATCAAGCTATCAACTATTGGGGCTAATTTCAATCTATCGGGATAACGATCTTGATTCCGCATTGCAATTTTTTGAAAAAACAAATTCTGCTTATCAAAATGAAAACCTCAAATTCAAACAGGCAGGAATTTTGATGAATATTGGAAACATTTACAGTATGAAAGGGGACGATGAACATGCGTTGGCTTATTGGAATCTATCGCTAAATCTTAACCAATCTATCGGCAATATTCAACAGGAAGCTAAATTGCTGATAAATTTCGGGATATATTATTTTAACTCTTTGGAACTTGAAAAATCCATTGATAATTATACTAAAGCTTACTCAATTTTTAACAGCCTTGGAATAAAGGACGGTCAAGGATTGGTGGAATCCAATCTTGGTGAAATATTTTTACTAATGTGCGACTATCAAAAAGCAATTGAGTCATTAAACGACTCAATTGAAATTTTCAGACAAATCCAAAATAAAGAAGAAGAACAAAATGCCTTTTTTCTTTTAGGAAAATTATATTTTACAGTTGGAGATTATGAAAAGCTTAATCAATTATTAAAAGAATTTGATTTTACAATGCAGGAAGAATCCGGTGAAACAAATAAAATAAATTATGAATATTTATTAAATTTAAGCAAAATCCCGGACGGAGAATTAAGTAAAATTCTGCAATCATTGACGGTTATAAGGACGAACTTTTCTATTAAAGAAAGAAAGTATGACTATTTTTATTGTACGATGATTATAGCAGATATAATGATTAAATTAAATATACTTGATAAAGCTGCGGGAGAATTGCATTCTGAAAATCTGGTCGAGTTATGCAAGAGTAATTATATCTTTGAAGCTGAAAGAAATTACAGGCTCGGGGCGATATGTGAACGCAATCCACTCTTGGGATCAAAATCATCAGTAGATTATTATTTAAATACATATGACTTAGTGCTTAATCTTCACGTAACAGAATTAACCTGGAAAGCACTTTTTGCTCTCTTTAAGTATTACAGTCGGAGGGGTAACTTAAATAAGTCGAGAGAATATGCAAAATATTCTAAATCATTAATAACATTTATAGCCGAAAATATTAAAGACAGCCGGCTTAAAAGTATATATTTGAAAGAAGCAGAAAGAAATGAAGCTTTAAAAGAATTAAATTATTACGAAGAACAATTTTAAGCAATGTGGAAAAAACGCGTAATAATAAAAGTCTATTCAGATACGGAAGATGTTTCATCCATTCATTCTGCAATTAAGCAGCTGGAGTTAAAAAATCTGCCGGTTTATCCTTCTTATGCTCAAAGATTTGCGATAGTTCCCGATTCAATTATAATTCTTCAAATCAATAGTATCGAATCAAAATTCTTAACAAGGCTGCTAAAGATAAAAAATAGTATTAAAAACAAAATTATTTTTATTGTCCCTGATAATAATGCACTACTTGTAAGCTCACTTGCTAAGCTTGGTTTTATAGATATTTTTATTTTCCCATATGAGCTGTATATGTTCATTTCCTATCTGGAAGAGATATTAATTAACAATACCTATTTAACCACTGTTCATTTAGCCGGGGGTACTAACGAAGGGATATATGATTTCAAATCAATTATTGGCAATTCAAAAAACTTCTTAAGAACTATATACATAGCAAAAAAAGTTGCAGCAAATAAAGATGTAAACATACTTATCCTGGGTGAGACCGGAACCGGCAAAGGCTTAATTGCCAGAGCAATTCATAATAGTAATAAAGAAATTACCGGACCTTTTGTAGATATTGTCTGCTCGTCAATTCCGGAAAATTTGCTTGAATCGGAATTGTTCGGTTATGAACCCGGCGCTTTTACAAGCGCTAAAAACAGGAAAATCGGGTTATTTGAACTTGCTGAAAAAGGCACTTTGTTCCTTGATGAAATCGGGGATTTAAGCTTAAACATTCAAAAAAAACTTTTACGCGCAATAGATAAAAAATTAATCCGGCATCTCGGAGGCTTAACGGACATTCCGATTAATACAAGAATTATTTCCGCTACTAATATGAACCTGGAAGAGTTGATTGAAAAGAATATTTTCCGTGCAGACTTATATCACCGTTTAAATACCGTAAATATTGAGATTCCGCCTTTGAGGAAGAGAGAAGGCGATGCATTACTGCTGGCAGATCATTTTATTAATGATTTTAAAATACAGTTTGACAAGATTATTGATAAAATAAATGCTGAAGCAAAGGATTTTATTAGTAATTATACCTGGCCCGGCAATGTAAGGGAAATTAGAAATGCGATCGAAAGGGCTGTTTTATTAACCGAAGATAATACAATTAAATTTGAAGATCTCTCGCATATTCTAAAAGAAAAGGAAACATCTAAAAATGATAATATTGAAGAGCCTTTTTATTACCCCGATCAAATCCGGTTAAATATTGGTTTTACTAAAACAAATATGACTGAATTAGGTAAGATTTATGCTAAAGAAGTATTAAAAAAGGCTAACGGAAATAAATCATTAACCTCCAGACTTCTCAAAATATCCCGCCCAAAATTAGATAAGCTGCTAAACAAATAATATTTTTCCCCGATAATATAAAATATTGAAGTATGTGAGCTAACATATAAAATATCTAAATTTGCTTATTTTTCAATGAAAATTACATATATGTATAATTTTATTACATATTTTACGTTATTTCTCTAACAATTAGGTAATATTTACTTACCAATATTTTTGCACCTCAAAATTTAATCAAAAAATAAGGTTCTTCTGATGGCATAGTCATTGCATTTGTTATAACGCTTAATAAACTATTTTCACAAAGTGCGAGGAATGATTATGCTTAAATCTATTTTCACTTGCATCCTCTGCTTCCTATTTTTCATAACGGGTTTTGCAAAAGATCCGCAAAAAAATAATAAGGTAGAGGAAGCCGTTCGTTATAAGGTATCACAAAATCAGTCAACTTTAGAAGTAAATCTCGCAGGGGGAGTACAAACAAACTCCAAAATTCAAGAGACTTACTTACCCATTCTGTTATATGGTTCATCCTCACAGTTAGAAGCTCTTGGCAGTCGTTATGCTTTTGCTCATTCTAATTCTCAGCTTGATGAACTTGGAAGCAGATATGCTTTTGCTCATTCTAACTCCCAGTTAGATGAACTCGGCAGCAGATATGCTTTTGCTCATTCAAATTCTCAGCTTGATGAGCTTGGAAGCAGATATGCTTTTGCTCATTCTAACTCCCAATTAGATGAACTCGGCAGCAGATATGCTTTTGCTCATTCTAACTCCCAATTAGATGAACTCGGCAGCAGATATGCTTTTGCTCATTCTAATTCTCAGCTTGATGAACTCGGCAGCAGATATGCTTTTGCTCATTCTAACTCCCAATTAGATGAACTCGGCAGTCGTTATGCTTTTGCTCATTCTAATTCTCAGCTTGATGAACTCGGCAGTCGTTATGCTTTTGCTCATTCCAATTCCCAGTTAGATGAACTCGGCAGCAGATATGCTTTTGCTCATTCCAATTCTCAGCTTGATGAACTTGGAAGCCGGTACGCTTTTGCTCATTAATATTTATTAAAGAATTGTAAATTTAGTAGTTCATAATTTTATCAAAAATTTGTAATTTTAAGCCTTCAAAGTGTTTTTTGAAGGCTTTTTTTTAAACATAAATTTTAAAACATCATTCGTTTTCTTAATTGCAAAAGAATTTTCTTTACTTTTTCATTGCTTTTATTTTTTTTTGGCCATCTATTATAAAATCTCAAACTAATTGGTACGAGAAAGATAGTGAGCACTTCAAAATAATTTATAAACAATCCCAATCATATTTAGTTCCGCATATATTATACTCTGCAGAAAATGCTCTTAAGACGCTGATGAAAATTTTTAATTACACGCCATCCGAAAAAATTGCAATCAGTTTATATGATGCAAGCGATTATGGATTTGCATCTGCTACATCCGTCCCGGAAAATTTTATCCGGCTCGAAATAGAACCATATGAACATGCTTACGAAAACATCCCTTTTAATGAAAGATTTCAATGGGTGCTTAGCCATGAGTTAGTTCATGTTGTAGTGGGTGACCATGCTTCCGATATAGAGTCGGCTACCAGAAAAATATTTTCTAAAGTGTCCCCGGAACAGACTCAACCGCTGACAACTTTTTACAGCTTGCTTACTGATTACAGCCGGTTTACTCCAAGATGGCATCAGGAAGGGATAGCTGTTTTTTTAGAAACCTGGTTAAGCGGCGGATTTGGAAGAGTCCTTGGAAGTTTTGATGAAATGTTTTTCAGGTGTATGGTTTTGGATTCGGTTAAATTTCCATCTTATATTGAGCTTGATGCAAAAACATCTTTAACAAATTATTTACTCGGGTCGCTCTATTATTTATATGGAGCGCGGTTTTGTTCATACCTGGCAATACAGTACGGGCAGGAAAAATTAATTCAGTGGTTCAGGGAAGAGCCCGGCGATGTTTATGAAGGGTTTATAAATAAATTTAATAAAATATATGGATTCGATTTTGAAGATGCCTGGAACCGGTTTATTGCAAATGAAAAGATTTTTCAGGAAGAAAACATAAAACGGTTGGAGGCGTCGGAACTGACACCTGTAAAAAGGCTTACAACACAGCCGATAGGCTGGGTAACCCAGCCATATTTAGAACCTTCAGATACTTCGTTGATATTCGGTTATCATACTCCAAATCATTTAGCCGGAATTCAGAAATTTAGAATTTCAACAGCGGCATCAGAACATTTGGCTACCTTACCAACCCCAAGTTTAATTAGGGTTGCTTCCACAGCCTATGATAAAGAGAATGGACTCTTCTTCTATACAACCAAGAATAATGAACTATACAGGGATATATGTGTTCTTGAGACGGCAACGGGCAAAACAAAAATTTTATTTAAAAATTGCAGAGTCGGGGATTTATCTATTTCACCTTTATCGCACGATCTCTGGGGTGTACTTCATTCCAATGCTGAAGTTTCTCTTACCATTTCTCCTTATCCATACAGAACATTAATTCCATTGATCAAATTTAATGCAGATGACGAAGTACTTAATCTTTCGGTAAATCCGCCCGGGAAAACTTTGGCGGCAGTTCTCCATAGGTCAAATGGAGAACAATCTATAATTTTAGTTAACACTGACAGCCTTAAAACCGGCGGAGCTTTTAAGTTTGAAACTATTACCGATAAAGGATCCCCGGAAAATCCTTCTTGGAGTCCTGATGGAAAATATTTATATTGGAATGCTTATACAAATGGTGTATCTAATATATATCGTATGGAAATAGAAAGTAAAGATATTGAGCCTATTAGTAATACTCTCCGGGGCTTGTTTATGCCCGTTTATTTAGATAAAGATTCCCTGTTTGTTTTTGAGTTTACTACCGATGGATTTATCCCTGCAATTATTCCCATCTCTCCGGCTAATCATTTATCCGCAATAAATTATTTAGGAGAAGAAATAGTTGAAAAAAATCCTGAGGTAACAAAACTGGCGCTAAAACAGGATGAGAATCCCATAACGGATTCTACTTCGGTAGAGGATGAGCAAGAATATAATTCATTGGATAATTTAAAAGTGTTAACTTTCATACCTGTTATAAGCGGCTTTCAGAATGACGCAGTGCTGGGAATTTTTACACATATTTCCGATGCACTAATTATTCATGATTTGACAATGGAATTTGGAGTATCGCCCTTTAAATCATTGGCAGATTTGCCGAAATTTCATTTAAAAGTAAAATATGAGTACCGTAAAAGGGTAACGGTAGGCATTAATTATAATGCAACGGATTTTTATGATTTATTTAATACCCGCAAAAGAGGTATGATTGGAACAAAACTTACATTGGGATATACTCAATACTGGGTTTTTGATAATCCTCTTAAAGTTATGCAAACTTTTTCAATTGACTATTACACAAAAGTAAAATACATTAATGATAACATTGTAAAAGTTTCGCAACCCGACTTTTCCGTGTTCCAAACAAACATCAATGCAAAGGATTTAAGAAGAAGTATCGGAAGTATCGATTTTGAAGATGGAAATGAACTTAATCTTACCGTGATAGCATTCGGAGTAAAAGAACCGGCATGGCTGGTTGCAGAAGAATTGTGGGGTGAATGGGACAATTATTCAACCTGGCTTATTCCCCATAATATTTTTCATTTCAAAATATCATCCGGTTTAACAGAAGGGACAGATAATGTAGTGCAGGCAAAATATTATTTCGGTGGATTCGGAAATAGACAACTTGAAGACACAGATGTAATGCAATTCAGGAAAGTCTTCCGTTTCCCGGGAATATCCATTTACAGCTTGGATGCCGATAGATTTTTTAAAGTAACATTAGAAAATGAACTTCCTCCATTAAGATTCAGCAATGCCGCAATCGGACAGCATTATTTAAGTCATATTAGTATGTCATTTTTCACCCAGGCTCTTACATTAAAAACCGACCAGCAACCAAACCTGGTAGATATTGGTTCCCAAATTAATTTTGTTATGAGGCATTGGTTTAACCTTGAATCCACTCTTTCAGGCGGAATTGCAAAAGCCTGGTATAACGGAGGGAATTCCTGGGAATGTTTTGTTTCTTACAAATTATTAAGAAATTAAAGTCTTTTAATTAAAGACAATGGTAAAAAAATCTATATTGGCTGATATTACTCAAGATATTGTAAAAAATATTTTATCAAATTACTTTGATATATACCAGATAAAAGAGTTCAAAGGAATTGTTTCCCGTTTAATTAATTCGAAAAAGAAACATAAAAATAAAATTCAGGCTTCACAAAGACAACAACTTGGCTCCAATCCTCAAGAATACACTTATCCTTTATATATCGATCTATTAATAACATTTGCGGCAGACAAACTCAATAAAGCAAAATTTATAGAACTGATGCTTTATATTGGAGAAATCTGTATTGCGCGTGGTGAATTAGAAATCGCATCACAGACTTATACCCAAATTTTATCTAAAATCAATAATGAAGACAGGCTGGAAAATATTGCAGCGCATTCTCTTTTAGCGCTGGGTGAAGTCAATAGCCGGCAGGCTAAATGGAAAAAAAGTATCGATTTTATAAATCAAGCAAAAAAATATTTTAGTAAACAAAACGATATAAAAGGTATTGCAAAATGCAACAATTTGCTCGGTACCATATATGCTGACAGAGGGAGCATAAAAAAGGCAACAGAGTGTTTTGAAAAAAGCCTTTCTTTTCTTAATCCACTGACTGATATTGCACTCATTGGCAGGATCGAAACTAATATAGGTATTTTGAACAGTATAAAAGGAGATTATGATGATTCATTACTATATTACCAGCGGGCATTAATAAAATATGAACAAATAAAAGATGCATTGCAAATGTCAAAATTAAGACATAATCTCGGTATGCTGCACACCCAAAAGGGAGAATATGAGTCAGCCCTCAGAGAATTTGACAGAAGCATCGTAATTTCAATAAAGGCGGGTTTCCTGCCCAACCTGGCTTTATCATATCTAAGTAAATCGTATATATATGCAAAATCAAATGACCTGCCTTTAGCCTCAGCCTTTGTCGATAAATCCTTTGAGCTAAGCCGTAAAATAAATGACAGGCTTTCAATTGCCGATATTTATAAGATTAAAGGAATTATAGAAAGGAAATTAAAACATTATGATCTTTCTGAAAATTATTTCCTTACCAGCTTAAGATTAAACGCCGAATTAGAAAACATCCTTAATCACGCGGAAACTTTATCTGAACTCGGCGAATTATTTATAGAAATCAATAAAAAAGAAGAGGCGAAGAAGTGTTTAAAAGCTGCATTAAAAGATTACAAGAAAATTGGCGCGGATCTTCATATTAAAAGAGCAGCGGCACAATTGAAAAATATTACCTGATCCGGTTTTTCAAAAATCTCTTTTTAACTAATAAATATTCTCACGTATACCTCATAAGCAAGTGTTTTTATTTATAATTTCTTATATTATTTTAACATTTTAAAAAATTATTTTTTTAATTACTAACTGACCCAGATGAAATTTTCCGAATTCAAAAAGAATATTGATAACTTAGATAAAAGTCATATAGGCTTCGATGAGACATCTGAAAAGATAAAAAACCTTGAAGTAATACTTGACATTGTTAAAACCATAAACAGTACATTAATACTTGAAGATGTTCTATGGTTGGTTCTACATAATGCAATACGACTTACGAGTTCAGACAGAGGATTTATCGTTCTTAGAGATTCTGCCGAAGAATTGGAATATAAATTGGGTTTGGATGCGGAAGGGAATCAACTGCCCGAGAGCATGTTTAATGTCAGCACAACAGTGGTTAAAGATGTTTTTAATGTCGGACAGTCAAAATTTATTGAAGGGGCACAGAGCGATACGGAATATGATTCCAGCAAAAGTATTCTGTATCTCGAACTTCAAACTATTTTATGTTCGCCGTTAATAACGGGGAATAAAAAAATAGGCGTTATATATGTGGATAGTAAGCATCTGCACAAAGTAAAAGCACGTGAAATTACGGATACATTTGAAATTCTTGCGGGGCAGGCTGCAACGGCTATCAGGAATGCCCAACTTTATAACGGGCAGCTCAATGCTTATAATGCCTTAAATGAAGCAAATATCCAATTAATTCAAGTAGAAAGAAAGGCTTTAAAATCAAGCATTGATTCTGAAATCGGACAATCTTTACAAGGCCTCGTTCACCTTGCTCTTTTAGAAACAGAAAGCTTATTGAGAATTATTGAAAAAACTCAAAAAGATTCCGCCGTTAAGAATGACCCTGCCGCTATTCTCTTCGACCGGCTGAAGTTAAAATTAATAGTAGCTATAGACAGTATCAGGAGCATTCAGAAATTTGCCCAGGTTCTATTAGAAACTTCGCTTATGAACCTTGACAAAGACAGCGGCGATTTAAACATTACTATCCAATCTGTTATAAAATACCTTGCCGCAATGAAAAAATATTACAGGGTAGTTTTTAAAACAGAATTAAATGCGATTCCTTTATGCAATTATGATTCCGAGCAGATACAGCACCTGCTCGTTAATTTATTTAATAATGCTGTTGAAGCCAGAAAAGATGTATCTATAACTATCAGATCATCATACAAAGATAATTTCGTTTATGTAGAAATTGAAGATAACGGCCCCGGATTTCCACCGGAAATTGAAAATCCCTTTTATCAAGTAACTGCCGTAGGAAAAACAAGCTATGGGCTCTATTTGTGCAAAAGTATAATAGACAAGCACAACGGACATATAATAATTTTACAGCGAAGACCAAGCGCTATTATAGAATTTTCTTTACCGGTAATTAATTAATGCGAAAATCCTTATTTAAATATTTTAAAACACTTTATGATCAAATACCTTTCCCTATTCAAATTATCAATGAAAAGGGAAAAATTGTCTATGTAAACTATTCTTTTGCATTTCAATGGGGATATAATTTATCCGAGTTAAAAGAGTATTCAATATTCAATGATTCCGTGCTTAAAGCAAGCGGCGCTCATAAGGTGATTTTAGATATATTCGAAAAGGGAACCAGCAGTTTCATAAATAATTATGCCGACTCACTTTTAAAAAGTAAAGAAATAACACTGCCTATTTTTAGAACTAAGCTTTTCCCTGTATCTGCAGAAGATGAAACCCACATCGTACTTTTTCATGACGATCAGACGGAAATAGTATTGGCAGAAACTGAAGTAAATAAATCAAGAGACAACATTAAAGAAACTGAAAGATTGAAAGATACTTTTCTAACCGTACTTTCGCATGAACTTCGCACTCCATTAAATATAATACTTGGATATTCTTCAATCTTAAGAGACAGCATGAAGGATAAGATGAGCCCTGATGATACAGTATACCTGGATAATTTATACAGCGGCAGCGAAAGGTTATTTAACAGCATAACTCAAATGCTGGAGTTTGCACAGATTGAAGCGGGCAATTATGTTTTAAACATCGAAACAATAAATTTGAATAGTATAATAACCAACTGCATTGACGCCTACAGGGAAAGCGCATTCGAAAAAAAGATTTCTATAAAGACTAATTTTAGCAAGAAAAAGTTACTTATAGATGCAGACATTCAGAGCCTTGAAAACACAATTAATAATTTATTAAATAACGCCGTTAAATTTACACGTCAGGGTTTTATCGAGATTGAAACCGGCATAATTGAAGAAAGAGAAGTTGCAATCTGTAAAATCCAGGATTCCGGCGTAGGTATTTCAACCGAGTATATGGACCATTTATTCCGCCCTTTTAGCCAGGAAGATTTAAAAATGGGAAGAAATTATGAAGGAAACGGTTTGGGTCTTGCTCTTGCAAAACGCTATCTTGAGAAAATGGGCGGCTCCCTTTTAGTCGACAGCATTAAAGGCGTTGGTTCTACATTTACTTTAATCCTTCCTCTTTCACAAAAAAAATGACTCTACTCTGGAAAGAAGCTTTATCAGATAAAAAATACAGATTACAAGCTGTACTAACCGTGATTGTTCTTGCAGGTGTTTTATGGAGTTTAACAAATTTCCTTAATTTTATTGAAAATCGACAGGGGATTATTTTAGCAGATCCGCTGCTAAGCCATTTCAAACCACTAAACCTTACATGGCTTATATTCGGGTTAATATACCTATCATTAATTACAGCATTATTTGAGCTTGCTAAATATCCCAAGCAATTGATGTTTATCTTACAGGCATATTCGCTTCTCGTTGTTATTAGAATGGCAGCTATGTATATAATACCTCTTAACCCGCCTCCGGATATGATTCCTTTAAATGATCCTTTTGTCGAATATTTTGGAACGGGCAGGCTTTTAACAAAAGACTTATTTTTCTCAGGTCATACAGCAACCCTTTTCTTACTTTTCCTTACCGTTCAAAGTAAAAAACTTAAAATTTTGTTCTTAACCTGTACTATTGCTTTAGGACTGTCGGTTCTGCTTCAACATGTGCATTATTCAATTGATGTATTAGCGGCGCCGTTTTTTACATATACTTGTTTCCATATCATCCTTTTCTTTCATAAAAAACAGCCGTTATTTTAAAACTACAAAAAGATCTTTTTCCCTAAACTACGATATCTTGTTGACATTGATTAGGAAATTTGACAAGTTAAACCGGTTATGTTTGTGGGATAAATTCCAGGGATTATTTTCTTATTTATCTCAATTACTCTTCCGGTGAAAATTTATATTAAGTTTTGATTTGATTAAATGCTTTTAGTTATTCGCTTAAAAACTATTTTATCTTAGTCGGCAATTATTTGAATTTATTTTGAAAACAAATCCCTGAGAAGCAGGGGACTAATTTTGCGGGGGCAAAATGGAGAAAAAAACTTCAGAAGAAGATAAAAATAAATTTGTATTTTTTCTCGGCGGACATGATGCCGAGATGGTTACTATACAAAAAATGCTCGCAGATAATAATATTCCCTCCGGATATATTAAAGACAAAAACCTGCAATGGGGTGCAAAGCTTTCCGATTACAAAGAAAATATCTCTAAACTTTCCTTAGAGCAAATACCCGTATTTGT
>Ga0116114_1000875_pt1 | contig 17444 bp, 14 predicted proteins | sample June2015DPH_10_5_FD_89823 | JGI IMG/M metagenome (GOLD analysis project Ga0116114, IMG submission 89823) | Peatland microbial communities from SPRUCE experiment site at the Marcell Experimental Forest, Minnesota, USA - June2015DPH_10_40 | ecosystem: Environmental > Terrestrial > Soil > Wetlands... | reverse complement strand
CCGTGATTGAATCTCCGACACAAACGATTAGGTGCGCGTGCAGCGGGTGCGGTGGAGAGGCTGGGTCTGAAGCAGTGTTACCGCTGCTGCCGAAGGGAAACGAGCCCGCTATGAGCGATAACAGTAAAAGGACTAGCACGCCGTAAAGGATATATCGCTTGTCGACCTGTCGGGAGGGCTCCCGGGGTGCCAGAGCGTGTGACGGCTTATCGCCTGAAGGCTTTTTTGGGGGAGGTTGGAGAGACGGGCGGAGCGATAGCCGTGCTGGGGCGATGAACGACGCACCGCAATCTGCGCAAAATGCGGCGTACGGTTGATTCCTCGCCCCACAGTTCTCGCAGAACTTTTTCTTATCCATAACGCGCTCGTATACGTAAGTCGGCTCAAGGAATAGAGCCAAGGTCGGTTTATTCTAAGTGTTGCCTACCGTTTTGGCTTACACACACGACTTAAAGATACCGATTTATGCCGCCGTTTTTGATGCGTTAACGTGCACGTTCATTGAAACGCGTTTCCCTCGTTGAGACAGACCGCGTCAGCCGCAGCTTGAGAGCACGTTCTGGCAGTTGGGTTGTCACCTTCAGCACGAATTCGCCACTCATGCAAGCAACGCCCGGATCAATAAAGGCGCGAAGAGAGGGGCCTTCTACAAGCCCTTTGCTGCCTACATTCGCACAATACCGCTGGAATAGTTAATAGAAAGCGTGGAACGAGCGCGGCGAGACGCTCAACTACGGTATGTAGTAAAGTACAGGGCGGCCTGCAGCTACTGCTTCGGCAGAGCCGAACGGCTTGAGGGATCGTATGTGCGAACGTTTGCGATCGAGTTGGGGGAGACGGTCACATCCACCCCTTCTCCATCCAATACTCATACTGATGGGCCCAATCCGCCTTATTTGCCTCGATTAGTTGCGCGAAAAACGCTCTTCTCTCTGCGGTCTCCTTCTCCTGCGCCGGATACGCGCGCTTTGTTTGAATCGATTCTGCGAGCGTCATTCCGAGCTTGAACGCCTCGTTAATTGCAGCATCAAGCGCAGCTGGGTTCCTGTCAAGGGCAACGCCGACCTGCCCTACCGTCACGATGCCTAGTTCATTCAGGAAATGGTTCATGTAGTCGAGCACTTCTGAATCACCGGAACCACCGCACGTGGCCACAGAACAGCCATATTTACCCGAAAGCAGCTGACAATGAATGGCATCGGCCATGCGATCGATCACTGTCTTAAGTTGCGCTGTCACGCCGTGCATGTACACAGGCGACCCGAGCACGATGCCATCGGCACTGAGCATCTTGTCTACCAATTCAGCGAGATCGTCCTCCTGGACGCACTCGCCTTCAGCGTAACAAACTAGACACCCTAGACAATACCGTATGTCTAGTGCGCCAATATCAACCAGTTCCGTTTCTGCTCCGTGCTGCCTCGCACCGTCTAAGACAGCGTCAACCAGCTTAAGCGTCCGACTGTTCTTCCCACGCGGACTGCTGTTTATTCCGAGTATTTTCATCGTTGCACCTCGATTACGTACGACAGGCCCCGCTGCTAAAATAGTTATTTCAGACTGACAACAAACATACGCCCGATATAGACTTGCTACCGCTGTGCGGCAATGTTTGCGAGGAGGAGGAACTGGGACTACATAGCAGAGCACAATGTACGCCAAGCGCAGCGACTAGCTGACGTGATGTTCGTATATCACCTGTATGCACACAAAGCGGCCACGCGTGCGATCAAACAAGGATAAGTTGACCCGAGAAAACTACTTGATCTGTTCGTGCATGGTCGCGAGGCAATCTGCGGAAAAGAACGAAGAGATTACTTACTCTGCAGTCAACCCCTTGGACTTTGTTGATCAAGGTTTAGAAACTGCTTGGTAAAAGGCTATCAGCTCTCCAATAACTAATCAAAAGGCATCAATAGCTTCTTCTTTAAAACGCAGGTCTAAAGTTCACAAAAACGAGAATAGACGTCTGAGTGGATTCGAACGCCCGACCTTCGCCGTTTAAAAGCTCTTTTTTCGAACTCGAGCCCGTGCTGAGCTTTTCTGTTGCATGTTCAACAACTTTGACGAGAAAAGCGAGGGCAGCTTCGTGCACCGTTTGATATATCCCCACTTTGGAGCCGACAAGCCCTTGAAACTCCCGCTGGAGCCGAATGATCGGGTAGGCGTGAGACGGCTTCGAACCATGAAGGCCTATCTTGTGCGTGCGGAGCAGTTGCACAGGTGACAATAGGCTATGCCAAGTAATAATGTTGCCAGTCTTGAAGAGTCGATGCTGCTCAAATTATATACCAAACAAAGCCAATTCTGTCTCGGTTCCACTCGTGGCAAACCTTAGGCAATTCGGCTATCGTCTGCTCAGCGCGCCGTACGAACTTATCTTCAAGGAAGAGATGGGCGGCGAAGCTCAAAGGTTCTTCGTGAGTACCTCGCAGGTGGCGGTCGGCACGCTTGCCGGAGCACTAGTGACGCTTGTATTCAGTATTACAGCGGCACGCGCGCTGGGCCCAGACGAGTTCGGCAGCTTCAGCATCATGGTGACGGTGAGCGTAATTCTCGCCGTGCTTATGGGGCTAAGTATGGCGCCGATGATAAAATACGCTTCAGGGGCACAAAACGATGCCATTCGGGTTCGAATCATCTCCACTTCCAACATTCAAATCGCATTGCTCGCTGCCGCTCTCACGGCCATCTACGTTCTACTCACCCCGCAATTATCCCGACTGTTCGGGATTTCTTCGGCACTATTCCTCTTCTCGATCGCGTACGCTGTTATCTCTGCGTTTTTTGCGCTCATGATGAGCCCTCTCAGAATCCTATCAAGAATGAAGGCATATGCACTTGCTAATGCTTTTCAATCAGTCATATTGCTCGCCGTGTTTCTCGCATTTGTGAGCGACGATATGAGGTCGTGGCAGGTAGCTGCGTACTCATCGTACGTCTCGTACGCCGTCATTGGCCTCATCTTGGTCGTGTACCTTCGCACCTACCTGAGGCTTCAATTTGACCGGTTTTGGGCGAAGAAAATAATCAACTACTCGCTCTTCGCTGCTCCCGGGGCTTTCGCAGCCGCGTTTCTGGGCGTCGATAGATTGCTGATCAATGCATTCACGACGACAGCAAACGTCGGCATCTACAACGCGTATTTCCTGCCGTCTATAACCGTAGCCCTCATGCTGTGGAGTATCATTAACGCAAGCTTTTTTCCTTATGCGTCAAAGAGCAGCGATAGGGAGGCGCTCTTTCGCAAAATAAATAGGGCAGTGCCGTACTTGGCCATCTCGCTCGTGCCCTCAATCGTTTTTTTGGAGTTTGTTGCCTTCATTTTTTATGGAAGTCGCTACCCCTTCAGCTGGGAGATTGCGTTCTTTTTTGCAATCGCAGCAGTGATCGTGGTAGTTGATGAGTCCTACGCTTCGCTCGCAGGATCCGTTGGCACGAGTGGGGCGAAGGTGGTCACGATAAGCAGCGTTCTTGCGCTGGCGGTACTCATCAGCGTAGACGTGGTTTTGATTCCATTGATCGGTATTTCTGGAGCTGCGCTCACGCTCATTTTTGCTAACTTAGCACCTACCGCTTATCTCTATTCAAAGCGGAGCATATTGGTGCGGAGTTAGGAAGAAGCAGCCTCTCACGTCTATGAAACGCCTTTCCCTTACTCCAGGATCGCCAGCCATGGGGTAGGCACGCCTGGCGGGATAGGCGGCATGAACGTAGCGCACGAAATCGAGATCAAGTTCGTCTCCAAGAACTTTCCCGATCTATCGCTCTTTCCTGGACGGGACAAAAGAGAGCAGTCGGATAAGCTTAACGAGCTTGTGGTTGCGTGGGTTTGCGCAACACAAAAAGTGAAAAAAGGCTGCAGATCAGTGCTCGAGCCCAAACGGGTTGTGCTGCATTGGCATCAGAAAGTTGGGCCGATTGTGACACCCGAAACGGCGGTCGAACTTAAGGATATCACCGTTGAAGATTCTGAGCGCGATGAAATAGTCCCGTATCTAAACGAGATGGACATCTGTCAGTTGATGCCGCTTTAATAGGGGGACCTGACGCATGGACGCGCCGGAAAGAATGATGGAGCACGATCGAATCGATTGCACATAATTCATCACATAGCTCGGGCAAGGGACTCCATCCTCGATCTAGACAGGACTGGGTTCGGGAGCAATCGTCCAGCGGAACCTCTCCGGTATTAGGTCTCTAATGCAAGCACTGGCCGCACAGATCACCGAATCCGCAGCGCCATAGTAGACGATCAGTTCATCATCCGCATCGAGGATGCCTTTCTCCCCGTCTCTTGGAACAGCTCCACACGTGTACACGACGCCGGGAACCCACGACCGCTCAACCTTGCCCAGCTCCCATTCGTCTTCCGGCTCCAGAATGAAGTTGGGGGAACGATAGAGCAGTTTGGTGGGATTTTCCAGGTCCAATAGCATAACCCCCAGCCGATAGATATGCGCATAGTCGACTCCGTGGGTGATAAGCAACCAGCCGAACCTGGTTTTGATCGGCTGGGAGCCGCCGCCGATCTTGCTCGCATCCCACATCATCCCGGAGGTGGCGCCCGCCAGTATTTTATGCATCTTTCTGGGCCAGGGACAGCTCAGGTGGGGAGAGAAGGTCACCCACATGTGCGGATCCACGCGATGAAGCATGGCGAACTTCTCGTTGAACTGCTCGGGAAACAAGGCGGCATCTTTGTTGGTGATTCCCGGGAAAACCGTGCCGTGTCTCTGCCAGGCTTTCCAGCGTCTATTCAGGAAAGCATCCACCGGAATTGACGCTAGGGCGACTTGGGCGATCATGCCATCGTAGGCAGTGTAGGTCATGTAAATACGATCCCCTATCCGCGTCAGACGAGGATCCTCACACCCTTGCGCTTCCGCTTTTTCCTCCGGCTCGAAGATGGGATGATCGAGCCGGTGTTTGAACCTGAATCCATCGTCGCTGACGGCGAGACCTAGCCGCGAGACGTTGTCTTCGCCGACTGCGCGATAAACCAGATAGACTTTGCCATCCAATTTGATAGCGCCCGCATTGAGCACATATCTGGATTCCCAGGGGTGGTTTTTGACGGACTCGAGCACCGGATTATGCAGATACCGCTTCAGCATTCGGGCCGGAGGCTGCCCTTCAATGGGGCCTGCTGTTGCTTTGGGCATAATTTCGCTGGCTTCCTTTTCCGTTCCCAGCACCAGTTGAGCCAAATCTTCCTGTGCCCTTCCCTGCCCCATCAACTCGGTCACCTTCTCTCCCAAGTCTTCGATGTTCCCTCCGACAGCCTGGAAATATTCGAGGAGGAACTCCCGGGATGTCCAGTCCGTCTCAACGTGCGCTGAGAAGGGTGGTGGGGAAGTCCTACCCCCTTTGAAGCTGTAGCTCGCCCACGACCATGCGGAGCACGTCACAAAGCCGCCATCGGGGAGCGACAACGCCAGATGATAGGAATCGGCTACCGATCTGAGATCATCGGCTAGCGTCAATTGATCCTTATTGCCCGGATTCTTCGTGGCGATGGCCTCAGCCATCTGGCGCAGGCGCGCGGCCACTGATCGGTGGATGGCGGCTTCGAATATACTGTACGCCGACAGAGGTTTTCTTCCCCAGTGGCCCTCAATCGACTCGATGACCTTCCGGCCAAAGTCCTTTCGCTCCGAAGCAAATCTCTGCCACACCTGACCGAACATTTCAGCCTCGACGATATTCTTGACAATGGTCGTCAGGTATCGTAGCCGGGGGAATTCACCGCCCATCCCCTTATGAAGGCTGGTCACCAAAATGCCGGAGCCCAGTTTATCCAGGGCGGAAGAATCCTTCATCTCCACCAGCGACGGGAAATCATCGCCATTGACCACGAGCGACTTGATATCGCAGGGGCCAGAATGTTCTGGACGAATGGTCTCCCGAATGATGCCCCAGAGACCCTCGACGTAGTGTCGATCCTCAACCCAGCTAACCAGGGCCAGAACGTCCCGCGGATCGTATTTTTGCAGGAGTTCATCCAGAGTATCAAAACCGAGTTTGATCGGCAGAACCGTCGGCGGCATCTGCGCCAGTATAGCAGAGATCTTTTCGGGAACAAGGGAGAAGGCCTCCTGAGGGGGGAGGTCGGCAAAAATGGCGTCGACCACCTGTTGGGTGCCTTCGATGGTCGAGAGATCTGCATCGGGGAAAAGGCGGTTCTCCACCGAGAGGAGGAATTGCCGGATAGCCAGAGACGTTTCCTGAGAGCTGGCTTCGCGCCGGACTCCCAGCCGATCATAGACGAAATGCTCGAATTCTTGGCGGCGTCTGGCAAACACCGAATCATAAACATCGTTCGCCGTGACGATCCCGCCGTCGGGGGCTGCTAACTGCGACGGAACCACCAGAGGCACTCCGGGAATGAATTCCCGATAGGTCACCTGGGGCACCGGGGGTTTGAGCGCTTCGGCCTGCTCCTGCCATGCCGCCATGAATGTCGGCCTCTGCACGAGGAACTCATTCACCAGCTCTTCGATCCGCGCCTCGGCTTCGATGGAAATGAGATGGTCGACGTTCACAGGAGCGGTCGACTCCAGTTCGTTTCTCAGCGCTTCGATTTCGATCAAGTTGCTGCCGGTGAACCCGTCATACAGGGGAATGAGGGAATCGAACAGGTCATCCTGGGTAAAGTCTCGATTGAAGGCATAGGCTAAAAGCAAATCATACAGGATGGTTGTCCATAGGCCGGCTGAGAATTTGAACTCGCTCGCTTGGACCTCAGCCATATTCTCCAGTTGCTGGCAGATCTCGGCCGGGAATATCTTATCGTACAGCCAATGGAATCGGTTGAAACCCCCCTGGTATTTGGCCATCAGCACATCCGGAGCCATCTCTGCCACCACAGGCCGGTGCGATTTCCGAACGCCGACTGTCGGTAATCGTTTCAGAATGGGCGGCTCTTCAGCTATTTGAGTCGATTGCCACCAATCATGGTCTTTGAGAATTTGATCGAACAGCGAGCGGGTCACCTGCCGGAACACCAGTTCCCACTTCCCTCCTGGTTCGTTATCGATTTTCACTCCGAGGTTGGCTTCGCCGATCCGGGCGTTGGTGACGATAGCGTTGGTGACAATCCAAGCGTCTATCCCATGTCCGCCGGTTGTTGTGTTCCAGTTGCGGCGCGCTTCATCCCTATAAACCCGAAGCAGTTGGTGGGCGATGCCCCGGAGGCCGCCCACGAGGGAATAGACCGGAGAGTTGTACACCGAACTCAGCAGTGGATACGTCAGATTGGCGTGGGCGATGACATCAGCATAATGCAGATTGAACCGGGAGACCACCAGATCCATCTGACCACGCTTGACGGGGTCGAGCAAAGACCAAATCCACTCCGGAGCCATCCCCACCACCTCTTTTTTGCCTCTTCGGCTGGTCAGATCGGCCTCCAGCAGGACCAGATCGCCCCCCAGTTGATCCGCGATCTCCATGATCGCCCGGATGCTCCAGCCCTTCCCATCCAGTAGGTCGTCATCGAATTTGAAGGCGATCCGCCCCACAAGGGATTTCTTCCTCAGACGCGTGGAGTTGATGGCCTGGAGCGCTTTTCCGCCCGCCGGCGACCCGGCGGCTACGATCACCGATTTCGCATCGGGATAGTATTGATCCAGTCCCTGGACGGCCGTCCTCAGCACGTGACCAATCGAGTCCGCTTCATTGTAGAAGGGAATCCCCACAACGATATCCGCTGCGCCTATTTGCTGAGCCTGGCCGAGAGGGTCGCTTATCGCCTGCCTAAAACGGTCCTGCAGTTGGTTGCGGCTGACGATTCCATTCAGAGGGATTGGCACCTTATTCTCCTTTGGGAATCTCTGGTCAAGGCCTGGTAACCCCCGCGGCCCAGTATGTAGAATTTCAAGGGGTCTAACCACCTTCCATGTCTAAGCAATATTTCTCTTTCTGCCTCGACTGCTGTGTGGCAGACTATCACGAGCCCGCAGGGTTGTCAAGCCCCGTCGCGCGGTACTAGAGTTATCTCATCGTCCCAGGCGTCTTTTATCACATAGGATTTGGCGACCGCATCGCAAAAATAGGTATGTCCATGTAGCGCCCCTCGGAGCGTATTATACTTAGCGACGACGTAGGTCGTATTTTTATCAATAAGCACGGTTTCGGGCGCGCCATTAACCTCTATTGTCGATATGATTATTCCCTTAACACCATCGCGCGCTATTTGTGTTTGACTTGGACGGCAGCATGCCATTTTTAACCTTCTATGCCCTCGACGTTTATATCACTCTTAACAATTCCTATGACGGACAGTCCTGCCGCGATCATGCCTTGCGACTTTTCTTTGAGTTGGAATAGGCAATGTCAAAGCGTCAAGGAGAAGCTCCGTTTCTGCATACCCCTTTTTCGCCCTTAAATAACTTTTGAATCACGCTAGTATTGCCTCTGAATAACACGGGATGGAGGCTGAAGGACTTCTCACAGTTCCTTAAAAAAATACACCGTATCCAGTCTCCTATAGATAATAAAGTCCCTTGCGGATCACTGAACGCGGCGTGACGCGTTTTTACCATGGCTTAGAATCTGAACCAGTCATGGAGGAAACATCTTTCCGATAGAGGTTGAGGGTCCTCCGCGTGATTCCAAGATAAGGGGCAATCTTTAACATATTGCACCTCAGATCTGATATTTCCATACATTCACAAAGCTATATAAGCGACTCCTAAAGCTTTTTACCGATCAGTTTGGCAATAATAGATGTAGAGTGGTTCCTTTGGCAAAATTTCATAAAAAAATCCGAGCTAAGCCAGATGATGTACGTGAAACCGGCGAGAGGGATGAGCTTTTGCCTGGACCCGAAGACTACGATCTGATTATTGTCGGGGGCGGGCCTTCCGGGCTTTTTTGCGCCATAAACTCCATGCAGAATGGTAAAAAGATAGTGATTATAGAAAGAAAGAATTCCCCGGGGCATAAGCTCCTGATATCAGGTTTTGGCCGCTGCAATATAACTCACGATGGAGATATTCAGGACTTTCTTGACCACTATGGAAATCATGGCAGGTTCCTGCGCCCGGCTCTTCTCGGCTTCACGAACCGCGACCTCATTTCCTTCTTCGAAGACCGGGGGCTGGGCATGGTCCAAGAAATGGGAGGTAAGATATTCCCAGATACCATGCAGGCAAGAGATGTGCTGGATATCTTGACCCTGCAATGCCAAGAATTGGGGGTAGTTATCAAGTGCAGCCAGGCTGTCAAGTCCATAACCAGGAGGGGGGATGGTTTTTTTGTGGGCTGTGTTGGCGGCAGCTATCGCTCCAAGCTGTTGGTGATAGCCACAGGGGGGTGCTCCTATCCGGCCACGGGATCGAGCGGAGACGGCTACAGGTTTGCCGGCATCCTTGGCCACAGCATATCTGAGATCGGTCCGGCTCTAACCCCAATTTTCATAAAGGAATATCCTTTCTCTGAGCTGGCTGGTCTCTCGTTTTCGGATATGAAGATCTCACTCTATCGCCGTGCAAAAATCAAAGAACATCGTGGCGATATTCTTTTCACCCACGATGGACTCTCGGGCCCAGGAATTTTGGACCTATCCAGGTATATCAGAGCAGAAGACGTAATTAAGCTCTCTTTTGTGTCGGAGGACAGACGAGAGGAACTGGAGGAATGGCTCGTAGGAAGGGCACGGCGTGATGGTGAAAGGAGCTTACGGTCTGTGTTGGCAAGTCTGCCTAACTTTGTGCCTGCTGGTGTGCCACTCTCTCCCCGTTTGACAAAGAGATTGCTGGAGATCTCGGGGATTGCCTCTGACCTGCAAACGGCTCAATTGACCCGAAAGATGCGAAATCGATTGATTGATAATCTGATAGGTCTACCTCTGGTCGTATCCGATGTTTGTGGCTTTAACCTGGCCATGTGCACCAGAGGTGGAGTGGAAACCGCTGAGGTCGATCCCAAAACCATGCAGTCCAGACTGGTCAAAGGACTATATCTGGTGGGCGAGGTTTTGGATGTGGACGGGGATACGGGGGGCTATAATCTGCAAGCGGCATTTTCTACGGGAATGCTGGCTGCTAGGAGCATCAAGAGCGATTTTGACAGAATTAGCGGCTAAAAAAGTGTTTTAGGTGGCGTAATACTTTTCTTGTGTAAAACTAATAATCCGGTATGTCTGCAGAAACAGAAGCAGTAAAAACCGTTGCCGGACTTATGGCGCTGGCAGCACGGACCGCACCGAAAGCCGTAGGACTCGATTCAATCACTATTGAGATCGTCACGGGCAAAGACCAAGAGAAGATCGCCGAGAAGATGCTCCATCTCGCTGCCGAAACCGGCATGGACTTTTTTCGGATCAACGGCGAACAGGTCAAAGTCAGTGATGCAACGTTCCTCATCGGAGTAAGCGGGGAGAAGTCACTCGGACTGAACTGTGGTGGATGCGGGTACGTAAGCTGCAAGGATATGGAAATAGCCGGTGCAGCGGCAAAGGCCAATAAAACGGATTACAAAGGTCCGAACTGCGTGTTCAAGGTTACTGACCTCGGCATTGCTGTAGGGTCAGCGGTGAAAACGGCGAGCATCCATAACGTGGACAACCGTGTCATGTATACCGCCGGCGTTGCCGCAATGAAACTCGGGATGTTCAAAGGATGCAGTATGGTGTATGGGATTCCCCTGAAAGCCTCCGGGAAAAACATCTACTTTGCTGCTGCGATCGAGCATTAAACACGATCTCGTCCTCCCCCCTTTCTTAGGGCCTCAGAGTTCTGTTCAGGGCACCGAGCGCTAGAGCCGCGAGGAGCGTTACGGGAGTACCTAATCGTGCAGTAGTTTATGCACGAAGCTCTACATCTCGCCAGTATCGCATGGATGTGTCGTAGACGTCCTCGGGAAGGGGGTGCTTATAATGTTCCCAGTCACCGCCAGTCTTCCCAGGCCCTAGGACATACTTGCGGTTTGTCGCATCCCAGCCGATTATATCTCCAAATTGTTCAGCGAACTTGCGGGAGTCACTTAACCACATACGTGCCTTGCTTGCGTCACGAACACGCGAAAGCGGGATTCTCTGTCGTTCTATCACAGTTTTGAAACGAATTGAACATAAAGAAGAGCTTGGCATCGTCTTTTTCGTCAAAATCGTGCGCTAAGACCTCGCTAATTGTATCATAACTGAAGGGTGCAAAGGCACGTAATGCTCGATCCCGTTCTTTTCTTGCTCAGCAAGCACGTGAAGCACAGGCTTCTCTTCACGGAGTGCGGATCTAAATTGTCCAACCGTCAAGCGTTCTAATGTGCTCGGTCGTAACCCTGTGCACGAAGCAAGGAGAGCAAAATGAAACAGCGCGTGTCAAGGAGCATGGTGCGTGAGTATGATTCTGAGTATGATTCGACAGTTTTAAAGACTTAAATGGCCTTCTATTTTTTGGACACAATGCGGGAAGAATATGAGAGTGTCGGTGATTTGACCTTCTATCTTGACGATCAGGTGCAAACTGGGCAGGGCTTTGCTAGATGCTCAATCAAGCCAGATGAGATACACGCGGGAACTTTGGAAAACCCAAGGGCCACGGCTAACGGACTTGCGGACATATACGGTGTAATTTTCCTTGATCCCCAGGAAGACCAGAGGTTGTTGCCGCAGCTATACCAGCACCTTAAAACTGACAAGCAGATGCACCTTGAGGGTGACTTCATAAACAGACACACAGATGCGTTTACACCGTTGAGGCTCGTGGTTCACCTCTCTCGAATCGATATGTCAAGCCCTGAAACCATCGTTTGCGAATTTGACTCAGCCCATATATCAATAATCAGCAGGGGCTAACTAACGGTTGAGTGACTCACAGTATTTTTTTTTAGATATCTACATAAGGCCGATTTAGGTTCTCACTAGGTTGAAGTCGATCTTATGCGCTAACTGTGGACAGCCTCCATGCGCCTTCAAACACGAAGGCGAAGCGTTGCGAAAGGAATCCACGATAGCACTAAAACGCTGCAGTATATTGAAACCTATGCCCGAAGAAAAAAAAGAGAGATTTTATGTATCCAAGGTTATGGCTGAATTATTTTGTGAACAATGCAGCAATTCCACCTAGGAATAATATGATAACTGCCAACCAAGCTAGCCAAATTACTAAAAATGGAAACAGCGCTAAAAGGATTCCGAGTATGATAGCAAGTCCTATCATCCCACCCGCACTCAGTTGGCTTGTCCCCGCCATTATTTCACCTCCTGTTGAATTTTAGTCTAATCTTTGTTTCAGTTTAATCGTTATATTTATTTTTTCCTTTATTGAGTGGAAAACACTGGATTTAAGAGTTTCTTGAGGCACAAGAAAGAAAGAATGGATTAAAGCCGCAATTTTGACTTTTTTGCCTTTGCTGGCCTGAGCTGTTGCTGTAAGCAAATGGCGGGAGCTAAATGATGACCAGCAAGAGATTTACCCAAGCTCAAAAAAAGAAATCGATTACCCCTCCAAACAGATGACCGTCGTGTTTTCCCAGTGCGATTGGCAGAAAGTGATGCTTGTTAATTTTCCAGCAACAAATGAATCTCATCAGATTTTTGCCGGAGCTTATGAAGTGTTATGATGTAACAAGGGACGGCGAAGTGCGAGCATCCGCACGACTCGCAAGCAACTAAGCCAGCAAGAAGTAAGAACTTTCAAGATTTTTTTCTTAGATGACAAGAAGAGCGCAACGAGCGGCTCGCACTCTGCTAACAACGGAGGCAACAGTACCGTTTGTAATAGTATTGATTCCCTTATTTTGCCGTCTGATTGGCAAACGCAATGAGCAAAGACCAGATACGCCTATTGATATTTTCAACATTATATAGCGAAAATCCCTTTGGGGGTACTGTAATAATTTTTGCCGCGAGCTGTGCACATCAATGTACACCGTCGGTTAACAGCGCCTATTTATCAAATAGAGACCAAAATGCAGCCAAAGGCTGGTAATTTTTCCGGGTAGTCCCCGACCAGTATAGCACAGCATGTTCTTCCTCCTTTCCATAGTTCCTGACTCGTTTTTTCCTTCTTTTCAATCTCAGGGCCTTAGAGCGCGCTGCTCGCCGTCAGTTTCAGACCGCAGCCTTTATGTATCTTCTGACACGCTCATATGAGTCTAAGAGCATTTTAAGAGGTAATCATGCGTGTATCCAAAAGCGTCTCATTGTCTGTAGTTATCCTTCTCGTAACCGTCTTATTTGCAGGCGTTGCAATCGTTCCTGCAGCAGCGCAGTACGATACGATGCAGTTCCGCTACAACGCTACGCATAGCGGCGATTACAGCCCCGTAGCGGGGAGCAACACGTCGAAAGGGCTGCTGACGTGGAACTTCACGACCGGAGGCCCCGTGGGCTCCTCTCCCGCCGTCGTCAACGGCGTCGTCTATGCGGGGAGCGAGGATAACAACGTCTACGCTTTCAACGCCTCCACAGGCACCGAGCTCTGGAACTACACGACCGGAAACGCTGTGCTCTCCTCACCCGCCGTCTCAAACGGGGTGGTCTACGTGGGGAGCGGTGACAACAACACCTACGCCCTCAATGCTACCACCGGGGCGAAGCTGTGGAACTACACAACCGGTGGCCCCGTGGGCTCCTCCCCCGCCGTCTCAAACGGCGTGGTCTACGTGGGGGGCGGTGACAACAACACCTACGCCCTCAATGCTACCACCGGGGCGAAGCTGTGGAACTACACAACCGGTGGCGGAGTGGACTCCTCTCCCGCTGTCGCCAACGGGGTGGTCTACGTGGGGAGCGGTGACAACAACACCTACGCCCTCAACGCTACCACCGGGGCGAAGCTGTGGAACTACACGACCGGTGGCCCGGTGGAATCCTCACCCGTCGTCTCAAACGGGATGGTCTACGTGGGGAGCGATGACAACAACACCTACGCCCTCAACGCTACCACCGGGGCGAAGCTGTGGAACTACACGACCGGAGGCGGCGTGTTCTCCTCCCCCGCCGTCGCCAACGGCACGGTGTACGTGGGGAGCGAGGATAACAACACCTACGCCCTCAACGCTACCACCGGGGCGAAGCTGTGGAACTACACGACCGGAAGCGCTGTGCTCTCTTCTCCAGCCGTCTCGAACGGCGTGGTCTACGTGGGGAGCGAGGACAACAACGTCTACGCCCTCAACGCTACCACCGGGGCGAAGCTGTGGAACTACACGACCGGAGGCGGCGTGTTCTCCTCCCCCGCCGTCGCCAACGGCACGGTGTACGTGGGGAGCGTTGACAGCAACGTCTACGCCATCGGCAACGCAGCTGCGGCCACAAGTCAGAGTGCGACGCCCGGCTTCGATGTCATGCTCGCTCTTGTCGGACTCGTAATCGCCGCTTACGTAGTGAGGAGGAGGAGCTAACCCCCTCCTCTTTTTCAAGCGATGCTATAACCTCGCTTTTTTGGCGTTATCCCGGTATCAGCAATCGTGGCTATCATCGTTTTTTCGGACATAGGTAACGAATGTAAGGGGGGGCGCATTAATTCACTTGCATAAATATAGATTACCATAAGTGCGTTAAATTCGTCGGCTGCAAGATTCGCGGCAAAGATGAAGGTATCCCATATTGCGAGTATTATCGCTGTGCGCGTCGCGTGGCATGGTGACGGGCCTCAGCCACTATTTCTTTTTAATTTCAAGGTCTTAGAGCGCATTGAGTGCTGCCTCTCGTCATCCGTAGCAGACCGCAGCCTTTATCGTATCTGCTCCACTTTCTTGGGCGTCAACAAACGCAAGATGCAATCATATGCGCCTATCGAAAATCGTTTCATTCTCTGTAGTAATCCTTCTCATTACAGTCGTATTCGCAGGCGCCACGACCGTTCCTGCGGCGGCGCAGTACGATACGATGCAGTACCGCAACAACGCCCAGCACAGCGGTGATTACAGCCCCATGGCGGGGAACAACATGTCAATTGGAAAGCTGACGTGGAACTACACGACCGCAGACATCGTGTTCTCCTCTCCCTCCGTCTCAAACGGAGTGGTCTATGTGGGAAGCTATGACAGCAACGTTTACGCGCTTAATGCCACCACGGGGGCGACAGTGTGGAACTATACGACGGGGGGGCCGGTGCTCTCCTCTCCTGCCGTCGTTAACGAAATGGTCTACTTGGGGAGCGATGACAACAACGTCTACGCCCTTAACGCTACCACGGGGGCTAAAGTGTGGAACTATACGACCTTTGGCATGGTGGACTCCTCCCCCGCCGTCGCAAACGGCTTCGTTTACGTAGGGAGCGATGATAACAGTGTCTACGCCCTCAACGCGACTAACGGCACCTTCGTCTGGAGCTTCACGACCGGAGGCGGCGTTGAATCCTCTCCCGCGGTCGTCAACGGCACGGTCTACGTGGGGAGCGATGACAACAACGTTTATGCCCTCAACGGCACCACGGGGGCCAAGCTGTGGAACTACACGACCGGAGGCGGCGTTGAATCCTCTCCCGCGGTCGTCAACGGCACGGTCTACGTGGGGAGCGGCGACGAATATGGTGTTCTTCGCGGCAACGTCTACGCCATCTACGCCAACAACGGCACCAAGCTCTGGAGCTACACCACCGGAAGCGCTGTGCTCTCCTCCCCGGCCGTCGCCAACGGCACGGTGTATGTGGGAAGCGAGGACGACAACGTCTACGCCCTCAACGCTGCCACCGGGGCGACAGTGTGGAACTACACGACCGGAAGCAGTGTGTACTCTTCCCCCGCGGTCGCCAACGGCACGGTGTATGTGGGAAGCGAGGACAACAACGTCTACGCCTTCAATGCCACCACCGGGGCCAAGCTGTGGAACTACACGACCGGAGGCGGTGTTGATTCCTCCCCCGCCGTCGTTAACAGTGAGGTCTACGTAGGGAGCTATGACAACAACGTCTACGCAATCGGCAACGCAACTGCGGCTACTAGTCAAGCGGCAACAAGTCAGGCGGCAACAAGTCAGGGTACGACGCCAAGCTTCGATGTCGTGCTCGTTTTTGTCGGATTAATTTTTGTCGGACTCGTAATCGCCGCCTGCATGGTGAGGAAGAGGAGCTAACTCTTATCTTCTTTTTCTTTAAGCTCAGTGGCGTGCTGAAACGCCTAGAAATGGCATGAGCGCGCCCTCAGATTTTTAGGCGCACGCCGCCCCAGTACTTCATGTAGAGGTCATAAACCGAAGCTGGGGGTGGGTGCTTATAGAATCGCCAGTCGACACCCGAAACGACGTGAGTAAGAATATAGTTCTTATTCGACTGGTCCCACTGCAAAATGTCGCCCATTTGTTCACAGAATTTCCGAAGATCTCTGGGAAATAGCTCAGAACTGAAATGAATCCACTTGCAGTCTTAGACTGTGAAATCGACATTTCTCCAGTACTTCATATAAACGTTGAACACTTGCTCAGGGAGCGGGTGTTTGTAGTGTTTCCAGTCGATGCCGCCCACGCTAATAATAAGAATATGATATTTATTCTCGTGAGTAAGATCTGTGACCATGACACACGTTTCACCTTTCACCCAAGAAGATAACGCGATCCTTGACCGAATCCTCGAATCACGGCGTTCAGTGAGATTGTTCGCGCCCGATGTTCCGTCAAAAGAGCATATCTTGAAAATCATACGGGCGGGATTGCTCGCTCCCTATGCGGCGCAGGCCGTCGCTGGACAGGACTTCCGTCGATTTTTTATATTCCAAGAGGGGAGCCCCCAACTTGCACACGTCGCGGAGCTTGGGAAGCGTCAGGCGAAGCGCATGGCGGAACAGCTGCGCGATAAACTGGCGACTAATCCATCCTTGGAATACCAAGCCCGGGAGTTTGTAACAAGAACAAAACTGGAGCGACTCGCAGAGATGGGTATACTAGGTATCGGTACCGCTCCCTACTACATCGTCGTGGCAGAACGGAGAGGCATCCCCCCTGCAGAGCAGCAATCACTCGCTTACTGTCTTGAAAACATGTGGCTGAAGGCAACCGCTCTGGGCCTGGGATTTCAGCTCGTGTCAGTGACTGCTCAGGTGGGGCAGGATAGCGAGTTTTGTTCAGTACTTGGAATACCGCACGGTGAATTTGGGACAAACGGATGTGCGATCGGTTATCCGGTAGAGCGCCTCCCCCCAGTCGAACGTCCCGACGCGAGCGCGGTAACCAAATGGATCGATTAACGTAACGCTTCCTCTCCGCGAAAAGGCTTAGGCTGGTTCGAGAGCAGGATCGTTCAGCGACCGTCTTAGACTGTGAAGTCGACGTTCTCCCAGTACTTCATATAGATATCGTGTACGTTCTCTGGCAATGGATTTCGATAACTGGCATCACTACCTGCCCCTCACAGACTCAAAGGAAGTACAGCTTCGTTGCAGGGGTCTTATTTTCCGATCACTTTGTGACGGACTTCAAACTTTTGCAACATTTTTTGGAGGATTAAGAAATCAGAGTATCAGCTAGTTTGTTTAGATTTAAGCCATTTTTCTAAAAT
>Ga0116114_1000871_pt1 | contig 17499 bp, 13 predicted proteins | sample June2015DPH_10_5_FD_89823 | JGI IMG/M metagenome (GOLD analysis project Ga0116114, IMG submission 89823) | Peatland microbial communities from SPRUCE experiment site at the Marcell Experimental Forest, Minnesota, USA - June2015DPH_10_40 | ecosystem: Environmental > Terrestrial > Soil > Wetlands... | reverse complement strand
GATAACAGGTTAAAATTCCTAACCCTTTTAATCGACAAAATTTCTGTTTTATAAATTGAATTCAAGATGATTTAGGCTTATTTTTGCTATTGAATAATTGAATTGTTTGATTAATAAATTAAAATATTGGAGTTGAAATGTCAGAGAAAATTAAAGAACTATTAGGCAAGGAAGCCGAAGCGTTATTAACTTATAAAGCTAAATTTCCAAAAGAAAAATTGCACCTGCCGGGGCCGGATTTTGTCGACAGAATATTTGCACAAACCGATAGAAATATTAATGTACTTAAAAATCTGCAATGGATTTTTTCCAGCGGAAGATTAGCCGGTACAGGATATGTATCAATTCTTCCGGTTGACCAGGGAATTGAACATTCCGGCGGCGCTTCATTTGCTCCAAACCCGGAGTACTTCGATCCTGAAAATATTGTTAAGCTTGCTATCGAAGGCGGCTGTAACGCTGTAGCTTCGACACTCGGCGTTCTTGGTATGACTTCCAGAAAATATGCTCATAAAATCCCCTTCATAGTAAAAATAAATCACAACGAACTTTTAACCTACCCTAATAAATTTGACCAGATTATGTTTGCCGGAGTTGAACAGGCTTATGATATGGGCGCTGCCGCAGTCGGAGCTACTATTTATTTTGGTTCAGATGAAGCCACAAGGCAAATTGTAGAAGTAAGCGAGGCTTTCAAATTTGCTCATGAATTAGGTTTGGCTACAATACTTTGGTGCTATCTGAGAAACCCCGCATTCAAGACAAAAGAAAAAGATTATCATGTATCAGCCGATTTAACCGGACAGGCAAACCATCTGGGCGTTACAATTGAAGCGGACATCATCAAACAAAAATTACCCGAATGCAACGGCGGCTTTGAAGCATTGAAATTCGGTAAAACAAGCAAAAAAGTTTACACCGATTTAACTACCGACAATCCTATCGATTTAACCCGCTACCAGGTATTGAATAATTATGCCGGCAGAGCAGGATTAATTAACAGCGGCGGCGCTTCAGGCGAGAACGATTTTGCCGAAGCAGTTAAAACGGCTGTTATTAATAAAAGAGCCGGCGGTATGGGACTTATCTGCGGAAGAAAATCATTCCAGCGTCCTATGACCGAAGGCGTTAAACTCTTGAATACAATTCAGGATGTTTATCTTGAAAAAGGAATTACTATTGCTTAGTTAGTAGTAATTTTTAAGAAAAAAATGGTCCCGGTAAAAACTACCGGGACTTTTTTATTTATTGAGCGATCTTTCTACTTTTGAAGCCCCTGTAAATAATCGGCAATCTTTCCTAATTCCTTTACATCAATATTGCTGAACGAAGGCATGATTGTATTTGGATACATAGCTCTGAAGTTTTTGAAACTCTCTGAGTTCATATAGGAAGACGGATTGCGAAGATAATTTATTAATTCATCCCTGGACCAGTTTTGTTTAAGGTTATGCAAACCCGGAGCCATATTTGTACCTGCTAAATCACTTCCATGGCAGCCTGTACAGCCTAAGCTTGCAACAAGTTGACCGGGTGTTTTAGTTTTCGATGACTGATCAGTTCCCGTATTCATATTGGGTATCCCTTTTTGTTGTACATCCGATCTTTCAGTGTTCTTTTCTAAAATAAATAATAAGAAAAATAATATTAATACTGCTGCTATCCAGGCTTGAGGTTTTGTCATAATAAATTATCTCGTTTCTTTCAGGTAAATATAAAGCGCTAAAGCGCAAGGAAAAAGTTCAAAGGAAAAACAATAAAGAAAATTTTATTTATCCTTCACAAGGATATTTTTGTTTTGGGACTCTATTTATTTCGCCCAGCTCAAAATTCCTTTATATAAAAATACAGGAAGTAAAATAAAAAAACGATAAGAATTATTAAAAGTTTGAAGAAGCTTGTTTTACATCATTATAGCGGCTAAGATGTGGCTAAAGCCAATTAATTTTGAATAAATTTCACAGGGTGTGGATAGTTTCAATTCTATAATGTAAATTTGTCCGGTTTTATTATGGATAAATGTTAATTTGTTTATTAGTTATACGTTGAAGGAAAATCCTGGTACAGAATAATCAGTTAGTCCGGTCTCTCATTCAGAATGTAAAAAATGGCAATAAGTCATCATTTGAACAATTATTTCAAATGAGCGTGGGGAAAGTGTATACTTTATGTCTTAGGCTTACAGTTGATCCTGCTTTTGCCGAAAAGTTAACTACGGAAGTATTTTTGACTACGTGGCGTAATATTTCTTTTTTCAGGGAAGATGCGCTTTTTTCTTCATGGCTTACGGGTATAACAACTTATACAATATTAGAATGGATGAGAAATAAAGGAAGTATAGGGGACAATCCGGATCAAAATAAATTGCAGCAAATAAAAGTCAGTTTAAATAAAAAAAATATGGTCCGTTTTGAAGTTGATATTCAGTCTTTGCCGCATCAAGAACGTTTTACTTTTGTTCTGCATGATATAGAAAAATATAGCAATGATGAAGTAGCCGATCTCCTTTCTCTAACAAAGGAGAATGTTAATGATATATTGCAAAAAGCATACAAATTGCTGAAGTCACCGGAAGAAGTTATGGATAAGAAAGCATATATAGACAATTGTCTTAATTCGCTTCCGCAGATAATTCAGCCGGAAAACGACATCTGGAAATATGTTTTTTCCGCACTTAATAAAGAACAAGTTTCTGAATTGAAAAATTCAGATGAACATTTAAAGGAATCGAAAGAGAAAATTCAGACGGAGAAAGAAGGGAAAAAATTCGGTTTCCTAAACCGGAAAAAGAAATAAAAAGCCCGTATTTAAACGAGCCGTAATAGTATTATCTTTTAGGCCTGTAAATATGGGTGCTCTGCCCAAAGAAGACTTCCGCCGCTTCCATTATTGTTTCAGAAAGCGTAGGATGAGGATGAATTGTTAATTTAAGGTCAGTTGCATTAGCTCCCATTTCAATTGCAAGTACACCTTCCGCAATTAATTCTCCCGCACCGGGGCCGCATATACCGATACCAAGAATTCTTTCTGTTTCAGGATCAATAATAAGTTTAGTAACACCGTCACTTCTATCAATAGTAGCAGCCCTGCTTGAAGCAGCCCATGGGAATTTTACAATTTCGAATTTGATATTTGACTCTTTAGCTTTAGCTTCAGTTAATCCTGCCCATGCTATTTCGGGATCCGTAAAAACAACGGCAGGAATAGCACGAGGTTCAAAAGCTGTTTTATGACCCATTATTGATTCCACAGCTACCCTTGCCTCATGCGAAGCCTTATGAGCCAGCATTGGTTCTCCGACGATATCGCCTATTGCATAAATATCAGGATCACCAGTCCGCATCTGAGGATTGACTATTATCCATCCTCTATCATTAATCTTTACTTTTGTGTTCTCAAGCCCTAAACCTTTAGTCTCAGGCTTGCGACCAATAGACACTAAAATATAATCATAGACCTGTTCGGCAACTTTGCCTTCCCCATCCTGAATATTTACGCTAATCCCGTCTTTCACTTCTTTAATTGACAGGACTTTTGAGCTAAGCATTACCTTATCAAACTTACTCTCGATTTTTTTTGCAAGGAATGAAACCAGATCCCTGTCGGCGCCCGGCAGCAGTCCCGGCAGCATTTCCACTACAGAAACTTTTGTGCCTAATGCGCTGTAAACAGAGCCGAGTTCAAGCCCAATGTATCCGCCTCCAATAACTAAAAGAGATTTGGGAATTTCAGGTAAATTAAGTGCGGAAGCAGAATTTAATATTCTTTTGCTTTCAATATTTAAGAACGGTATTGTTGCAATAACGGAACCTGTTGCAATAATTGTTTTGTCAATTTTTTTTTCTTCAACTCCGCCTTCAGCCTTTTCAATTTTTAGTGTGGTTGAATTTATAAAGCTTGCAGTTCCCCGGACATAATTTATCTTTCGTTGCTTTGAAAGGATGCCCAGCCCGCCGGTAAGCTTATTAACAACACCGTCTTTCCATGCTCTTAGTTTATCAAGATCAATTTTAGGCTGTGAAAATTCAATTCCCCATTTCTTTGCTTCCTGAGTTTCATTTATTAGCTTTGCTACATGCAGTAATGCTTTTGAAGGAATACAACCGCGGTAAAGACAAACACCGCCCGGATTCTTCTCTTTATCAATAAGAGTTACTTCCATTCCGAGATCGGCTGCATAAAATGCCGCTGCGTATCCGCCGGGTCCGCCGCCGATAACCGTAAGTTTTGATTTTTCCATTATCATTACCAATCTTTTAATATAATTAGAGTTATCATCCTTCGAATAAAATCTTAACCGGTTGTTCAAGAGCCTGGCAAACCCACCTTAAAAATCTGGCTGCATCTGCACCGTCAATTACCCTATGATCGTATGACAATGATAGAGGCAGCATCATTCTGGGTTCAAATTTACCATCGATAAGAACAGGCTCATAGCTGCCCCTGGAGATACCAAGAATTGCAACTTCGGGCGAGTTGATAATAGGAGTAAAGAAAGTACCGCCGATACCTCCTAAATTAGTAATGGTAAAGCATCCGCCCTGAAGTTCCTCGAGAGAAATTTTCCTAATTCTTGCTTTCCCGGCAATTGTGTTAAGTTCAATAGAAAGCTCCGTAATATTTTTTTGATCAACATTCTTAATTACCGGAACAATTAATCCATACTCAGTATCTACAGCTATGCCTATGTTGAAGAACTTCTTATATATAATTTCTTTCTTCTCGAAATCAATGCTGGCATTAAACTGCGGATATTCTTTAAGCGCTGATGAGATTACTTTTAATAAAATTGAGGTAATCGTTAATTTGCCGCCCATCTTTTCAATTTTTGGATTAAGCTGCTTCCTGAGCTTTTCCAGTTCCGTTATATCCACTTTATCATGCTGAGTAACATGAGGAATGACAGACCAGGCATAGCTCAAATGTTCGGCAGTCTTAGAACGAATGTTACTCATAGGCTTCTTTTCTATGCCGCCGTATTTTGAAAAATCCGGAAGGGGTTGTTGTTTAAAACCTGCGGAAGGCTGAGAAGCTCTCTCATCATTTAACCTTTTAACGTAGCTCTTAACATCATCCATAGTGATTCTATCAGCGGGGCCGCTTCCGGGGACTTTATTTATATCTACACCAAGTTCTCTGGCGATTCTTCTTACTGAAGGCGCTGCAGGCGCTGCGCCCTTTTGAATAGGCGGCTGATCGTCCCTTTCGGACGGAAGAATGCTTTCGTGTTCGTCTTTGGCTTCAACTTTTTGAGCACTAACTGTTTTTTCAGCAGGCTTATTTACCGGCGCCGGTTTGGGTTCTTCTTTAACAGCATCTACGTTTTGTACAAGCCCGCTTGAAACAGCGGCGGCAACTTTTATTAAAGTCTGTCCTACCTTCGCCTTTTCACCGGCTTTTATAAGTATTTCAATTACTTTACCGCTTAATATTGAGGGCACTTCTATGGTTGCTTTATCCGTTTCAATTTCCAAAATGCCCTGGTCTTTTTCAATTACATCGCCAACTTTTACAAGCACATTAAGAACATCTGCCGATTCAATATTTTCACCAAGTTCCGGCAATTTCATTTCAATAAGTTGAGTGCCTGAAGCGCCGTCTTTTGATGAAGAAGGAACTTTTGTTTCAGCTTTTTCCTGCGGAGCAGATTCCTTTTGCTTATTATTTTCTTTAACTGCTTTTACTTCCGCCGCCTGTTTTTCAACTTTGGCAGTTTCTAAGCTTCCGCCATTTCCTCCTGAATTACCTGACTCCTGAACAACCATTAGTGTTTGTCCAACTTTAACCTTATCGCCTGACTTTATAAGTATATTTTGAACAATGCCGGAAATAGTTGACGGGACTTCAATAGTAGCCTTATCGGTTTCAATTTCAATTACACCCTGATCCTTTTCAATTTTGTCCCCGGTTTTAATTAACACATTAAGGACGTCGGCAGATTCTATGTTTTCGCCAAGCTCAGGTAATTTAAATTCTGTTGACATTTTCTACCTTAAAAAATATTTTCTATTTTATAAAAATATTCAATTTATCATTGAGTCATAAATAAATTGGATTAGGTTTATCAGAGTCGATTCCGAAATCTTTAATTGTCTTATCAACCACTTCATTTTTAATTTTGCCTTCCAAGGCAAGAGCATACAGGGTTGCGACGACAATATGTTTTGCATCCACTTCAAAGAAGTCCCTTAAATCCGCCCTGCTTTCGCTTCTTCCGAATCCATCGGTGCCAAGGGCAAGTAAAGGTCCCGGGAACCATTTAGCAACTGAGTCGGGAAGGGCTTTAACATAATCCGACGCGGCAACAAAAACTCCCTCTTCATCCTTGAGCATCTTAGCAATATAAGATAACTTCGGCTGCCCGGTTGGATTAAGCATATTCCATCTTTCAGTATCCAGACCATCTTTCCTTAATTCTTTATAGCTTGTAATACTCCATACATCGGCAGAAACTTTAAAATCTTCTTCAAGAATTTCACTCGCTTTAATTACTTCATTAATTATTGTTCCGCTTCCAAAGAGATGCGCTTTAAGCTTAAGAGTTTTTTTAGAAGAAGCTTTAAATTTATACATACCTTTCAATATGCCCTCTTTGACTCCTTTGGGCATTGGCGGCATGCTGTAATTTTCATTCATTACGGTTAAATAATAAAAAACCTTTTCCTGTTCTTCATACATCCTTCTGATACCGTCGCGAATAATAATTGCAATTTCATAAGCAAAAGCCGGATCATAAGCAACGAGATTCGGTACAGGGTAAGCCATCAAATGGCTGTTGCCGTCCTGATGCTGTAATCCTTCACCGGCAAGAGTAGTCCGCCCGGCAGTACCGCCAACAAGAAATCCTTTGCAGCTCATATCGCCCGCCGCCCAGATTAAATCGGCAACCCTGTTAAACCCGAACATAGAGTAATAAACAAAGAACGGTATCATGTTAATGCCATGTGTTGAATATGCAGTACCTGCTGCTATAAACGAAGACATAGCGCCTGCTTCATTAATACCTTCTTCAAGAATCTGCCCGTTGGCAGCTTCCTTATAGTAAAGAAGTGTTTCTTTATCCACAGGTTCGTATAACTGACCAACATGAGAGTATATTCCCACCTGACGGAAAAGAGCTTCCATACCGAAAGTTCTTGCTTCGTCCGGAACTATAGGGACTATAAACTTCCCGATTTCTTTATCCCTTAAAAGCTTTGCAAGAAGACGTACAAATACCATAGTTGTAGAAGCTTCCTTACCTTCGGTTCCTTTATAGAATTCTTCAAATATATCTTCCGGCGGAGTTTTTAACGGGCGTATTGAAGTCTTTCGCACCGGCACATATCCTCCAAGGAGCTTTCTTCTTTCTTTTAGATACTTTATTTCAGGACTGTCTTCCGAAGGTTTGTAAAATGGGGCTTTTGCAACCTCTTCGTCTGATATAGGAATTCCGAATCTTGTGCGGAATTCAGCCAGTTCTTCTTCATTTAATTTTTTCTGCTGGTGGGTTATGTTCTTGCCTTCACCGCTTTCTCCCAATCCGTATCCCTTAATAGTTTTTGCTAAAATTACAGTCGGTGAGCCGGTATTATCAACAGCGGCTTTAAATGCAGCATAAACTTTTTCAGGATCATGACCGCCGCGTTTCATCTTTCGCAATTGTTCATCCGATAAATCCTCCGCAATTTTCAATAATTCAGGGTCTACACCGAAAAGGTGTTCTCTTATATATTTGCCTGATTCAACGGAATATTTTTGATACTGCCCGTCGACAATTTCACCAAGACGTTTAACTAATTTGCCGTTTACATCTTTTGCGAGCACAGGATCCCAATCGCTTCCCCAGATTACTTTAATAACGTTCCATCCGGTACCCCGGAAATTAGCTTCAAGTTCCTGTATAATTTTCCCATTACCTCTTACGGGCCCGTCAAGCCTTTGCAGGTTGCAATTTATTACGAAAATTAAATTATCAAGCTTTTCTCTTGCGGCCAGACTGATTGCGCCGAGAGCTTCCGGTTCATCTGTTTCACCATCGCCGAGGAAAGCCCATACTTTACTGCTGCTGGCTTTCTTAAGCCCGCGGTCCTCAAGGTAGCGGTTAAACCTTGCCTGGTAAATAGCCATAATAGGACCAAGCCCCATGGATACCGTAGGGAATTCCCAGAAGTCAGGCATAAGCCAGGGATGCGGATATGAAGATAAACCGCCTCCGGGTTTTAGTTCCCTGCGGAAGTTATCCATTTGTTGTTTTGTTATCCTTCCTTCAAGAAAAGCCCTGGCATAGAAGCCGGGTGAGGCATGTCCCTGGAAATAAATCTGGTCTCCGTCGTAACCATCACCCTTTCCTTTGAAAAAATGATTGAAGGCGATTTCATAAAGTGTTGCTGCGGAAGCGTATGTTGAAATATGGCCGCCTATGCCGTGTTCGATGTTATTAGCTTTAACAACCATAGCCATAGCATTCCAGCGGATTAAGCTTTTAATTCTTCTTTCAATTTCTCTATCGCCGGGGAACGGCGTTTGTTTTTCTCTTGGTATTGTGTTTATATAGGGTGTGTTAGCTGTAAAGGGAATTACAACTCCTGCCTTATGAGCGCGTATCTGCAGTTCCTGTAAAAGCTCTTTAATTCTCTCAGGTCCGCTATGTTCCAAAACATAATCTAACGAATATAGCCATTCACTGGTTTCTATGTCCTTATATTCCTGTGATTTATCATTGCTCATTTGAAGTACCTTTGCTTCGATTTATATAGACGTTAAAATTTATTAAATCGCGCCTGTTTGTTTTACAAACGGGTCAGTCCCAAATAAAACCATGCTTAACGGTTTTACACATTTAATTAACCTGCTTAACAATATCCTGAAAGACGCTAAAGGAAAGCGTTTTCATTAAATTCACGCATCAAAATAATCGTTTTAGTAAATAAATACAAGGAAATGACCCATTCTTGGAGTTTGAAGTGATGTAGTAAGCAGATAAGAAAGGACAAAGACAAAGGACGGAGTTAGTATTTGTCTGTCTCGTACTGAGGTTGTCTAAAAAGTTTTTATAAATCCTTTTATTTTGTTTAAGGTGAGTTAATAAAAGATTATATTTCCTTAAATCAATTTATGTAAATAACATGCCTTTCGTAAGAATTAGGATTCATTTAGTTTTTGGCTATTAAGAAAAAACATATATGTCGAAGAAAATTATTCATAAGTCAAAAAAGAGTTTACAGGTTCAGAAACCTGCGAAGCGGAAAATATATCTTATAATTTTAGCAGTCATTTTAGTAATTATAATTGCAGTTTTTTTTATTTTTCAGGAGTTTATAAATAAAGGTGAAAAGGATCCGGAATACATGTTTAGGAAAGACGGGATTTTAACTTTTTACGATTCTACTAACGTGATTAAAACAAAATCGGAAATTCAAATTGCCGACAATGAATTTGAAGAAGAGCTTGGTTTAATGTACAGGAAACAAATGGATGAAAACAAGGGGATGCTGTTTGTATTTCCGAAACCTATAATTCAAACATTTTGGATGAGAAATACCTTTATACCGCTTGATATGATCTTTGTTAACCCGGATAAAATAATTGTTACTATCCAAAAGAATACAAAAATATTATCCGATTCTACCTACTCATCAACGGCACCGGCTCAATATGTTATTGAAGTAGATGCAGGATTTTGCGACAGGCACAATATAAAAGTTGGAGATAAGGTAAGCTGGATAAGAACTCAATCAAACCCGGATTGATTGACAGTGCAGAGTGTTAATTTTTTCCGTATAATTCTTCCTCAACTAATTCGCAGATAATATGGGCAACAGTTATATGTGCCTCCTGTATTCTCTGCACATTATTTGAAGGAATAATGATTGGTACATTAACTAAAGATTTTAATTTACCGCCGGAACCGCCTAAAAAACCAACCGTTTTAATATTTTTTGATTTAGCCATTTCAACTGCTTTTATAACATTTGACGAGTTTCCGCTTGTTGAAATAGCTATAAGAACATCGCCTGCACTTCCAAGTCCTTGTACATTACGTGCAAATATATTCTCAAATCCAATATCATTACCGCCTGCCGTCAGGTTTGAAGTGTCTGTAGTTAACGCAATTGCGGCAAGAGCAGGGCGGTTTATTTCATGACTTAATCTAATCATAAATTCGGCTGCAATATGCTGACAGTCGGCGGCGCTTCCGCCGTTACCGCATAATAACAGCTTTTTACCGTCTTTATATATTTCGGCTATTAGGTCGGCGGCAGAAATTATATCCGCAACACATTCGCTCTGCATACTAATTTTAGTTTTCGCACTTTCCGATAATGATTCTATAGCAAACTTTTTCTTATCCAATTTTCTTCTCTTAAAGAATTTTTGTTTATTAAAAATAATACCCGTCAGACAGTGACTGTTAATTTATAGTGAATTGCTTCGGCAAAACTTCCGATTAATCCCCAATTACCTTCATTTTCAAAAAAATTGCCGGTAACAATAATTTTAGCGCCGGAGTCAACTTTTTCTTTGGCAATGTGAGGACTTTTTATTCCTCCGCCGACAATTACAGGAATATTACAATATTCAGAAACCGCTTTTACCATTTCGTTTGGCACGGGTTGCGAAGCTCCCGAACCTGCCTCTAAGTATATTAACTTCATCCCGAGGTATTGTGCTGCCAGGGCTGTTGCTGCAGCAATTTCCGGCTTATTTCTTGGAACGGGGAGGCTTCCGCTGATATATTCAGCGGTTGTCATAGAACCCGATTCTACAATAATATAGCCGGTTGATATCGGCTCAATTCGGCTTTTCTTAATTAGCGGGGCTGCCAAAACATGTTTTCCGATTAAATGTTCCGGATTCCTTCCGCTAATTACAGATAAAAAGAGAATTGCATCGGCCTGGTTACAAACCTGGTTTACTTCTCCCGGGAAAATAATTACAGGCAGTGAAGTTGTTTTTTTTATTTTTTCAATAAAAACCTTAATGTCACCGTCAATTATTAAACTTCCTCCTACTAAAAACCCGTCAACGCCGCTTTTTTCACAATGTATTATAAAAGGGAATAATTTTTCATCCGGTAATTTATCAGGGTCGAGTAAAATCAGGTATGCCGCACCCTTGACAACAATAGTATTTAATAGCTTTTCATAAACCATAAAAAATAATCAGACGTTTTTGTGAATATATATAAATTTTAGCTTATAATAAAAAGAAGATATGTATTATGTTTCTAATGTGAAGCCGCTCCAAAAATACATTTAAAATTATATTAACAAATATATAGATATCTTCAATTTTTCATACTAAGGGAAATCCTGCCTCTTTCTATTTCAATTCCCACTATTTTGACATCAATAATGTCGCCTACGTTTATTATTTCAAGTGGATTTTTTACAAATTTATTCGCAATCTGCGAAATATGGAGTAATCCATCCTGCTTTACACCAATATCGACAAAAGCGCCAAAATCCACAACATTTCTTACTGTCCCTTTTAACTTCATTCCCTCTTTCAAATCTTCCATTTTCAGAACATCGCTTCTCAGAATTGGTTTTGGTATATCCTCACGCGGATCCCTACCCGGTTTTTCCAGGTTGTCTATTATATCTATTAAAGTGGGTTCGCCTATTCCTATTTCACCGGCTAAAATTTTTGTCCCTTTTTGCTTAATAAAGAGTTTTATCAGCGTGCCTGAGTCATTCACTTTTGCAACGGTTAAATTCAGCTTTGTAAGAAGCTTTTCAGCTGCAGAATAAGATTCCGGATGAATAAACGTATTGTCCAGAGGGTTTTCTCCGTCTCTTATTTTTAAAAATCCTGCTGATTGTTCAAATGCTTTTTCTCCAAGACCGGTTACTTCATTTAATTCAGAACGTTTATTAAACTTCCCGTGTTTTTCTCTGTATTTAATAATGTTTTCTGCAGTTCTCTTATTCAAACCCGATACATAAGTAAGGAGTGAAGCCGAGGCAGTGTTTACGTCCACACCGACAAAGTTTACGCAGCTTTCGACAACATCGTCCAGCTTTTCTGCAAGGAGTTTTTGATCCACATCGTGCTGATAAAGTCCGACGCCAATTGATTGAGGGTCTATCTTTACCAATTCTGCCAAAGGGTCAAGAAGTCTTCTGCCTATGGAAATATTCCCGCGTTGGCTTGCTTCAAGATCAGGAAACTCTTTTTTTGCAATTGCGGATGCGGAATAAACCGAGGCTCCCGCTTCATTTACTATAATATACTTACAATTTAATCCATTAGTTTTTATAAGTCCAGCTATAAAAAATTCGGTTTCCCTGCTTGCAGTTCCGTTTCCTATAGCAATAATCTCAACTTTAAATTTGTTTATTAAATTAACAACAATCTTTTCTGCTTCGGCGGTTTTGTTTTGCGGGGGATGAGGATAAATAGTTGAACCTTCAATATATTTTCCTGTTTTATCAATTACCGCAACTTTGGAACCCGATACAAAACCGGGGTCAATACCCATAATTATCTTATCTAAAAGAGGCGGCTGAAGCAAGAGCTGGCGGAGATTTGCAGCAAATATTTCAATTGCATGAATATCAGCGGCTTCCGTAAGAAAGTTACGTACTTCTTTTTCAATTGATGGAAAGATCAACCTTGAAAAAGAATCTTCAATAGCAGCATCAAGTATTTCCATGAAGACGGATTCTTTATATTGTAAGAATTTATTCTTCATCTTTTTCAGTAATTCGGGATGCTCATAGCTTAGAATTATTTTAAGCGTTTTTTCTTTTTCGCCCCTGTTAAGCGCCAGTGTTTGATAAGGCTTTATTTTTGTAATCTCTATTTGAAAACCATAATAAACCTGATAAATTTCTTTTTTATCTTTTAATTTCTGTTTCTCACTGATATGTTCATCTCCGACTTTCTCTTTAGTTTTTTCAGATTTCACTATAGATGATTCAAGTAAGGATTCTCTAACAACTTTACGCACTTCTGCATCATCACTTATCATCTCAGCAATAATATCTTTTGCTCCCTGCAAAGCTTCCTCAGCAGAGGCAACCCCGAGTTCCATGTTTATAAATTCCGCCAATTTGTCTTCAAAGCTGCCGTCATAATCCGGATTTTCCAGGATAAAAAGCGCCAGCGGTTCAAGGCCTTTTGCCTTTGCAATTGTTCCGCGGGTTTTTCTCTTTGGTTTATAAGGCAGATATAAATCCTCAAGCTCCTGGAGTTTTTCGCATTCCATTATCTTTGCTTTAAGTTCACCGGTAAGCTTTCCCTGTTCCTCTATGCTTTTTAGTATGGTCTCTCTTCTTTCTTCAAGAAGCGTTAAATAATTTAACCTGTTTTCTATTTGTCTTAATATATCTTCATCCAGACCGCCGGTATGCTCTTTACGGTACCGGGCAATAAAAGGGATAGTTGCATCTTCTCTAAACAGCTTAATAACAGAATCAACCTGTTCATTTTTAATATTGAGTTCTTTTGCTATAGTAAAAGGGATATTCATAATTATCTTAAAGCTAAAGAAATAAATTTAATTGTGAAATAAAGGTTTTTAAAGAAAGAATAAAGAAAACTCTTTTGCAACTTTATAAAGAAATATTTTCAATATGAAAATATTTTAAAAGAAAATATTGCCGGTAAAGATCCTACATACTATTTTTTGATATATGGTTTAATACAAAATGACATCTAACAGGCAGGATAAATATCCGTATAGAAAAAGCTTTAAGTTAAAATCAGCACAAGGAGCAAGAATGGATTCAATAACAAGCAAAGAAAAATTTAACCGGAATAGTTTGTACCTGATACTTGGTTTCTCTCTCTTTGAGCTTCTGCTTCATCTTTATACAAATGCTTTTGCAGGTTACGGCTACTTCAGGGATGAACTTTATTATACCGCATGCAGCAACCATCTTGCCGCAGGGTATGTTGATCAGCCGCCGTTGTCTGCTTATATATTGTTTTTAAGTATTAAAATTTTAGGCAAATCAATTTTTGCATTAAGGCTTCTGCCGGCAATTGTTTCTGCGGTTATTGTATTTATTACAGGAATAATCACCCGGAGATTAAATGGAAGATATACAGCACTAACCCTTGCCTGCCTTGCAGTTGCCCTTGCGCCAATATTCCTTGGCACCGGCACATTTTATTCTATGAACATATTTGACTGGCTGTTCTGGGTGCTGGCTTACTATATTGTAGTTCTAATAATTAATTCTTCTCAAACGGGTATCGAGGTTGATAAAAAATTATGGGTTTGGCTGGGTATTGTATTAGGCCTTGGTTTGCTGAATAAAATCAGCCTGCTCTGGTTCGGAGCCGGACTACTTATCGGCTTAATTCTTACACCACAAAGGAAATACTTGAGAACCCCGTGGCCTTATTTTACGGGAATAATCGCATTTGTTATTTTCAGTCCTTATATAATCTGGAATATTACGCACAATTTCGCAACTTTAGAATTTATTCATAACGCTTCGGCGTTAAAATATTCATCACAGAATCCCGGAACATTTATAAATGATACATTTCAATCATTAAACCCCGTATCATCAATTTTATGGATTGCGGGAATTTTCTTTTTATTCTTTCATAGAGGGAAAAAGATTGTGAAAAAGGTTACCACAGATAAAGCAAAAAGGAAAATTCTTACATCTATTTTTTTGCTTTCGTTCTTAGTTTTTAATTCACAGTTAGAAATTATTGCTCAAACTTCCGGCATATTAACCGATGCTTATGCAGACGTAAACGGGGCTAAGCTTTGGTACGAAATGAAAGGCAGCGGCGATCCAATTGTTTTAATACCCGGCGGACCTGGGAATTCCCATCTTTACTTAACTCCCTGGTTTGATAAATTGGCAAAGAATCATAAAGTAATTTTTTACGACGCATTAGGCAGAGGTAATTCAGGCAGAGCAAAAGATTCCACGGAATATTCTTTTAAACGGGACGTGGAAGATCTTGAAGGACTCCGCAAAACGCTGGGCTTTGATAAATGGACTGTCCTCGGACATTCATACGGCGGAATGGTCGCACAGGCTTATGCGCTGGAATATCCAAATTCAGTTGATAAGCTTATCCTATCCGATACATTTTACAGCGGTGAAATGTGGCAGGGAAATGATGATAACTCAAATAATGAAATTAAAAATCAGTATCCGGAAGTTTGGAGTAAACTGGAGAAGCTTAGAGATGAAGGATTTAATTCAAGCGCACCGGAACACCAAGCCGCTTACAGTGTCCCATCGGGACTGCTATATTTTTATGATGCCTCGAATGCAGATAAAATGACAAATGATACAGGTTTCAATCCAAAGGTCTATTATACAATCGTCGGTTATGACGGCGACTTCATCATAGGCGGTGATGTAGCGAAGCTGGATTTCAGAACAAAGCTGAAAAATTTAACAATGCCTGTGTTAATTATTGAAGGCCGTTTTGACCGTGTAGCAATTCCGCGTTTCTCAATTAAATATAAGGAATATGCTCCACAGGCAAAATTTGTAATGTTCGAAAAGAGCGGGCATAATCCTTACGTTGAAGAAAAAGATAAATACTTTGAATTACTTAATGATTTTCTGCAAAATTCAAAATAGATTATATTTATTGAAATTTTACTTCACTGATTGCGGATGGTGGAGAAGCAGAGATTTAAAGATTGAAAGAGTAAAAGATTTAAAAATTATTTAGCGGAATAAAGATTATGAAAGAATACCATCATTTGGGAATACCGACTTCGATAGAGAAGGAAAACGAAACATATCTTAAAGAATTTAAGATGTACGTTTCCGGTTTCGAGGGAAGTCCCTACGGAATTGAATGGATGAGGTATGAGCCGGATTCACCGTTACCTGAATTAGTTAAGACAATACCTCATATAGCATTTAAAGTAGATAATCTTGAAGAAGAACTTGCAGGGAAAGAAGTAATAATACAACCGAATTCTCCATCCAAAGGCGTTAAAGTCGCATTTATAGTTGACAACGGTGCGCCAATAGAGTTTATACAGATCGATCAAGAAGATAAAATAACTTCGTAATTCTAAGTGGTCCTAGTGTCTATGTGGTAAAATTTATCCTTAAATAGAAGGCTCACCACTTAGACACTAAGATCACATAGACACATTAAGAAATATTCATTCAAGAAAATGTTATGTGAATTAATCTTTAAATTTACTCAACAAGTCTTTGACTGCATCCTTGTGAATAAGAAAGTCCATCATTTTTAACTTAACATAATCCTCATGATAAAAATAATATCCTTTGTTCTTTGCATTCCTTGAACCTGAACCTGAATCTTTAATCAGGAACCAATCTTTACCATCTTTATTTTCATAGCCGACAAGATGAATGCCGTGGTCATCGGTGGTTGTATGATTACTAAAACGGAACTCACGTGCATTTTCATCTATATAAGCAGAAGGTATATCGAAAGTTGGAATCATTGCAGCCTGCACATGCGATTCGTAACCCGGCTCGGAAACATCTCCGCCGATTGCCATAGTATAACCGTTTCTCACTGCTTTCTTAATAGCGTTCAGCCATTCATCAAGCGGGACGTTGTAATAATCTTTATTATGCCACCAGTTGTCCTCAACAGTATATTCAACCTTTTGCCAGTAAGGTTTTTCCAGCAGGGAGAAAATATCAACATAATCATCCATATTCAAATCAACAATTTTCTCAAAATATTCCTTAGGTGTATATTCTTTCCCCTCAACAGTAAATTTTTCCGGCGGCATACCCATATAGTGATTCATGATGGATTTTATTGTGGAAATTGCCTCTTCTTCGTTCCATGAATTTGACTTCTTAATATTCTGCAGGTAATCATTCATTTCTGCATACATCTTGCTATGGTCATGAAATATTTGCCCGGGTTTCATTCCTGTGTAAGCCTCTTCGGGAGCAACGCCGTACTTTTTCCAAATCTTTTGAACGGCATTAGCTTCCGAGCCTTCACCGAAAGCAGAATTTCCCCTTTCCTCAATAAACCGTTTTGCTTTTTCCGCATATTCCCAATAATCCGTATACATTTCTGAAAACTTTAACTGTTTTTTATGAATACGGTACACTTCAGATTCAAAAAAAGAAGTCGTTGAGAAATCCCAGCAAGTACCGGTCTCACCCTGCGAAATAGGAGGATTATGCCAGTATGATTTAAATTCATCCAAAGAGTTTGGAAGATTCACACCGGTAAAATCCATCTTGAAGGTTTTATCTACGGTTTTTTCCTGCTTTTTAAATTCGCCGATAGTTTTCAGGATTTCATCGTAAAATTCATTTTTAGGTTCTACAAATATTCCCTTTGACTTATTCTCATCCTGGCCAAAGGACATGGAGGCAGATAGAATAAAAACTGTTGTTAATAAACAAGCAATTAATTTTTTCATGAATTGCCCTTTTATGCTTTAGTTATTAAAATTTTTAATTATCAACTATATTAAAATTAAGAATAATTAATTTGAAAATTAAGCATGGTAACTGTCATTTAAAGAAAAATTTTTCAGTATATGGAATGAAGTTAAAAAATAAATTATTATAG
>Ga0116114_1000864_pt1 | contig 17537 bp, 20 predicted proteins | sample June2015DPH_10_5_FD_89823 | JGI IMG/M metagenome (GOLD analysis project Ga0116114, IMG submission 89823) | Peatland microbial communities from SPRUCE experiment site at the Marcell Experimental Forest, Minnesota, USA - June2015DPH_10_40 | ecosystem: Environmental > Terrestrial > Soil > Wetlands... | reverse complement strand
TAAAGCCAAATCCAATTCCGATAAATAAAGCAGCTACAAGATTTAATTCATTTCCAATAACTTCAGGTACTAATGGTCCCATAATTTTATCTCCTCTCTTATAGCCAAAGTTTTCTGAAAAAGTACGCGAATGCGTAAGCACCGCCAAATATTGCACCCATTGTAATTATACCTCCGAATGATAATACCGCCATTCCACTGAGTGCTGCACCGCTTGTACAGCCTCTTCCGAATTCAGCTCCGAAGCCGAATAATGCTCCTCCTATAAGTGCACCTATAACCCTTGTGGTGGGCTTAATTTTAGATGAATGTTCTAATGTAAATTTCAGCCTGTTGGAAATTAATCCGGAAATAAAAGCGCCGATAATAACCCCGGCTATTTCAAATATAAGCCAGTTTTTTAACGGATTGCCTGGATGCTCCACAGAATACTCACGGTAAAATTTAGCGCTGGCAGTATGTGCGGGTGCAACAGTTTCCATAGCAGAAACAACTGTGCTTTTTACTGCGCCGCTTGCTCCTAATCCTCTTCCGGAAACGTATATTGTTGCCAGAAGAATTAAGCCCAGAAAAAATCCTGCTAAATACGGATTCATATATTTTGTCTCAGACATGGCCTACCTCATTTTTTATAATTTTTGTTCCTGCCGGTATTTTTTCCGGCAGCTTTATGTCTTTTTCCTTTCCTTCGCTTTCAAACTCTTCATAGCCTGTAATCATCGCTTTAAGATTTGATGTTACTGTGGCCCCTGTAGTTATAAGATAGAGATGCACTATTATGAATGCCAACAGAAGAAAAGCGCCTGCGGTATGAAACAGCGCTATGACCTTAACCGAATCAATATTCAATCCCACTATGCTTCCCTTTTGGGGATACCTGTAGAACATATAAAGCAGTCCTGATATAACCATAGTCGGAATTACTAGAATCTTCAAAGAGAGATAGACCAATTTTTGCAGGGGGTTCAGTTTACTCAATATCGTTTTCTTTGTAGGGTGCGGGGCATTTTTAAATATTCCGAATAAATAATAATTTATCTGCGCTTTCATATTTTTAGCAGTAGGAAGGTACTGCCTCCACTCGCCGGTTGAGAAATGCCAAAAAATTGCAAACGCGATTAAAACAATAAAGCTGTATGCTGCAATATTATGAAATTTAACAGCGTTCTGATATCCGAAAAAAGTTATAGAGCCGTGAATTTCGAACCCGGTGGCGGCAAGGAAAAAGATAATTATTGCCTGCATCCAATGCCAGAAACGCTCGAATGATCTGTAGATATAAACTTTTTGTTTCATTATCATCCTCTCTTTTTCATTTTATAAGATGAAACCAGCCGCATAGCGCCATGTACAAACACTCCGAGTAGTGATAGTACTAATAACCACCCTCCTGTGTATTCAATAACAGTATTGTAATCTCTTGCCGGCATGTAAAAATCATTCAGGCCAGCCAGACGGCTGTTTTCGCGCGAATGGCAGTCAGTACAGGTAAGTGCATTTTCTTTTGATGATACCATATGATTAATTGGCCAGTACATTTCAGTACGGATAAAGGAAACGTGGCCGCTGAACGGGAGTCCGGCATCTTTCATTCCAACTTCAGATGCTTTCTCCCAATTGAAATCTTTCCAAAATGCTCCTTCGCCTTTTTTATCAGCGTAAAGTTTAGGCTGTATCAGCATTTTTGTTACCGGATCGAATGGCTGTTTGGCCCTGTGAATTTTTACCGGGATAATTTTTGAATCCCTGTCCTGATATGAGCCATAAAGCGGGTTTAACAACAACGGAACAGTAGTGTCTGCTACCGTATCGCCTAACAGGTAATGGTCTGCCGTTCCGTTAAACCAAATATAATCCGGTTTAAGGTTTGTGCCCCATTTAAAGCTGCCCTTAATAGACAGGTAAGTATGGTTGCCGTCTTTGTCGTCCTCTTCATAAGGCTCGCCGTTCTTAAGCTTCCCGGCAGTTGACCAGTCCCAGTATATTTTAGTTGCATTAGCCTTTGCATAAACAGGAATATGGCAGGTCTGGCAGGCAACTTTAAGAGTATGCTGATTAAGAATAGCATCGGCATGAGGATTTTCCGTATGGCATTCTTCGCATGTAACCCGGTTACGGTTCATGGAAGAAAGAGAATACATCTTTCCGCTTATATTATGTTTTTCGGTTTTATGGCAGTCAACGCACTGCATATTCATACCATCCGTGCCCATGTGTATGTCAAGGCTTTTAGGACCGTCAAACATTGCTTTGTCAAGGTCGCCGTGCTTAACATTATTGCCGCCTCCGCCGAAGAAATGACACACACCGCAATTTGATCTTTTCGGTTTGCCCACATGCTGTGCAACATTAGATAAATCAACCGTTACGTCCGGTGCACCGCCTTTTTCGTTGGCTTTAGCATATGTTTCGGTATTGTCATGGCATACAAGGCAGTCTATGTTTGTTGAATCGGTATAAGAAAATGTTTTGGAATTTTTCATTCCATATCCTATATGGCACTTGGCGCAGCTTTCTTCATTACTTTCCGTGCCTATACAGAAATTATTTATAGCATTTTTCTTACCAAGGTAAACAATACCGCGGCCCTGAATATATTCCGCACGCTCCCAATTCCTGTGGTTGGATTTCATTACCTCTTTAGCCCTCTCCGTATGGCATGAGATGCAAGCCTCAGTAACCTGCTGTGGAGTGGTAAATTTTTTCTGCAAAACTGCAAACTTTGTATGATCCACTGACGGAGCCGGTTTTTCGGACAGCTTTGTCTGAAGAAGAGATAAAGGATTTTGTTCCGTTTCCTTTGAAGAAAGGATACCTATAGCTATAGCTATAACTAAACCTATTAAGGCAACTGAGATGAATATTTTTTTCATAACTTACAGTTTTTTTTAGATGAATATTTAGTTATCTAATAGTAATTGATTTTATAAGGTTCTTAATCCTGCCGCAATCTGAATGTTTCCGGTAAACATCACATTCGCGGCAATTTCTCTCCTTACATGTGTTTTCATGAGCATAGCACCAACATGGTTTAGAATGCTCCTTAAATGAATTGCAATTTTCTCTGTCATCTTCAGAACATTTTACTATATCCCAGCATGGAATAAGAGAGTAAATAGCCTTTATCCCGGCGATGCTTATTTTATATTCGTTAATACCTTGTCTTATGCATTTTAATCTCTCTATATCCGAATTAGAATATAACCGATGATGTGATTCCTTTTTAAATGGTACTATCAATCCTTCTTTTTCATACATTCTAAGTGTGTGTACGGAAATATCAAGAAGTTTAGCCGCGCTGCTTATAGGGTACAGAGGCAAATCATTATCAATCGCAGTTTCCAAAAAAGATCCCTTTTAATAGTTGATATTTATAAATATCAAATAATCTGCCAATTATAGATATTAAATATTTTTTAGAAAACAGGCAAAAAATAAGGTTTTGATTCTTAAAATTAAGAAAACCAACAAAATAATTTTCTTTTATAAGAATATATATATCTTCACTACTGTCCGGTTATAAGTTGAATAAAGACAATTGATTATAATCAGGTTGAATTTCATTTATGTAATTAGAATCTGAAAACATTGAAATAATTGGTGTTTTCTCAAAAATTGATACACTGACTAACTGTAAAAAAGTGTAGAGCGAATGTTCTAATTTTAATTTTTTTTTAATTATAGCAAGCAGGACATAAACAGAGATAGCAATGCATATCTGAGTCTTAACAGCGTTTGGCGAGTTACCATAAAAAGACTTAATCTTAAGATTCTGTTTAATCCACTTGAAGAATAATTCAATCTGCCACCGTTGCTTAAATAGATTGGCAATAGTAATAGCAGGTAGGCGAAAATTATTTGTAAGAAAAACAAGTCTACGGTTGTTTTGGGAGTCAAAGAATTTTATACGACGTAGTTTTTCCGGATAATATTGATATCCAGAAGGAATATGGAAGCGATGTTGTAGTAATCGGAATTTCAATGGATACCGATTCTAAAAACGATGTAGTTCCCTTTGTAAAGGAGAACGGGATAAATTATCATGTTGGTTATGCTAACCCTGAAGTTGTTCAAGCATATGGGGGGATTGAATCGATACCCACATCTTTTGTTATTAATAAAAATGGGAAAATAGTAGATAAACATGAAGGACTTGTCCCTAAATCTGATTTTACAAATGTATTAAATAAACTTTTGCACAAGTCTTAACTAAGAATTCCTGCGTGGGATTAAAGTTTGTTTCATAATGTAAATAAATGACCGATATTTGTTTTTTATTTTACTCGTAAATCAGTATAAACATTATACAAAGACAAATTTTAATAAGGGTTCTATAAAATGGATACAGTTTATTTATTACTTACCGGATTATTAGCCGGGATACTAAGCGGATTTCTGGGAATTGGCGGGGGAATAGTTATAATTCCCGCACTCGTCTATGTGTTGGGATTTTCTCAAAAACAAGCGCAGGGAACTTCTTTGACAATGCTGCTTCCTCCAATCGGCATTTTAGCATTTCTAAATTATTATAAAGCCGGTTTTGTAGATTTAAGAGCCGCAGGATTAATGATAATCACGTTTCTTGCTGGAAGTTATTTGTCGTCAAAATATGTTGTTGCTCTTCCTGAGTTTGTGATTAAGAAAATATTCGGTGTCTTTCTTCTTGTTTATGCCGCTAAACTATTATTAGAAAAATAATTTTTTTAATGTCATAAGTATTGCAATAAAAAACAGACATGTGGAGTTTTTGAATATTTTTTGGCAGCAACTTGTTTCTGATGCTTGCCTTTATATCCCGGTTGTGTCAATCCTATTGTTCAGGTAACAATTATTCTTGACTTAAGTAAAATATCCGGGTATATTTGTTATGAGCATATGCTCATAATAAAATTATGCCAAGAAACAAAAAACATAGAACCGTTAAATGCAGGCCGACCGCATACTACTATAAGCCCCAATCTATTCCATTGTCTCTGCTAGAAACAGTTATACTTGAAATCGACGAGCTGGAATCACTAAGATTAGCGGACTATCTTGCAAATTCACACGAACAAGCCGCTGCAAAGATGAACATATCCAGGGCAACATTCGGCCGCATTGTTGAAAGCGCACGAAATAAAGTCGTAGACGCCATTTTACACGGAAAAGCGATAAGGATAGGGAATGAATTCCCTGCGGAATTAAAAGAGAAGCGGGCGGTTAAGTGCAGAAACTGCAGTTCACAACAAAGAAATAATTCAATAAATGATAACTTAACTTGCCAAAAGTGCAAGAGAACAAATAAGGAGAATTAAGATGAAACTCGCTGTACCCACAACACAAAATAATCAAGTTGACGCTCACTTCGGACATTGTGAATATTTTACGGTTTTCACAATTGAAAGAAGTGAGATCATCAAATCCGAAATAGTCGAATCACCCGAAGGATGCGGATGCAAGTCAAATATCGCTGCAATACTCAAAGATATGGGTGTTGAAGTAATGCTTGCCGGCAATATGGGCGGAGGTGCCGTTAACGTCTTAAATAGTTATGGTATCGAAGTTTATAGAGGATGCGATGGTGATATAAATAATCTTGTTCAAGATTATGTTAAAGGAGAGCTTGCTGATTCAGGTGAAACCTGTCATCAACATGAAGATGGACATCAATGCGAACATAATAATTAAATGATTAAACCTTATAAATAGAATCTTTGGAAAGCATTTAAACCAAACGTCGAACAAACAATTTAAAGGAGTACTGATATGACAAAGAATGTAGGAAATCTTGATCGAAATATTCGTTTAGTAATCGGAATTGCCATTATTGCTTTAGGAATTATTTATCAAAGCTGGTGGGGATTAATTGGAGTAGTTCCGCTTTTAACCGCCGGTTTGAATTTCTGTCCTCTGTATAGTGTCCTGGGAATGTCGACTAAGAAGAAATAGTTATTTTGTCTACCGGTTGCGATGCCAAAAAACTGATTGATTTTTTGGCATATGCCTCTCAATTTATGATCTCATGGTATAGAGAGAAATATTTAAAAATTTCCTGAATTGATTCAGGAAAGTATTATTTATATAACTTATAAAGTACCAAACTGGTTAATTTTATAACTACCACGTTTCGGAATCCCGCCTCTTCGGCTATTTCCTGGATGAATGAATTCTTTAATCTATGTTCAAGAGGAGGTCCAAAGTCTTCTTCCTTGTATTCCCATTCAAGAATCGAAACTTCTTTAATGGCTACCCTATATAATTCTTTAATTGACTGTGCGTAATCATTAACCTCATGTAAAACAAGACCCATAAAGACAAGGTCAAATGAATTATCCCCGAAAGGAATTTTTTCTGCAGAAGCTTCCCGTATCTCGAAACCTGAGAGATACTTCTGTGAAGCTGTAACCATTTCCGGACTAGAATCAATCGCTGCTATTTTCAAACCGCGTTTACCGAATTCTTCCGCAAAAAGACCGCTGCCGGTTCCGACATCCAAAACCGATGCTATATTGTATCCTACCAGACAGTTGTCAACTACACTTGTAACTTCAAGACGCGATACTCTTTCAGATGACCTTAACTGGTCAACTCCACTGTTATATACCCTATCATTCATTTTAATTCCATTTATTACTTTAACTTTAAAAATAGTCTGTATTTAGAGAATTAAGAATACTTCCTATCAATATTATCTAAGATACCACATTAATCCAAGAATGGCGCCATATATAGTGGATATATACGGATTCCTTGATATAGGACAAGAGCCTGTTCTGTTGCCTACAAAACGGTATTAACCAAAGCCCAGTAATCCTCCTATTAAAATTGAGAGGATCATTTTGAACGTAATTAATTCTAATATCTGCATTTTACCCACATGGAATGATTAATATTATTTGAAAAATTTTATGCTTTTCAAAGCAAAAGTTTTATGAAAGTGATTATTATATTTTTCTTTCTTTCACTCTTATAAGATGCTGGAACTAAAGAAGCTTGATGATGCGGAAGTGTACATTAATAAAACGGTAAGTACGGCAGAATTATTACAGAGCATATACCCTGACAGAGCTTTGTCTTATACTTATCTTGCTTTGCCTTACGGTAATATTGCGATGTTTAAGGGCGGCAGAGAAAAAATAAAATATGCTTTTAAAGTAAAATTAAATGCCGAAAAGGCAATGAAAATGAATCCTGAAGATATCTATCTATATATAATTCTTGGTATATATAACCGTGAAGCGGCTAATTTAAATTGGTTTGAAAAACTATTTGCAAACTCTTTTTTAGGCGACGTTCCGGAAGGAATTTATGATGAATCGAAACAAATGCTTTATAAATCTCTATCAATCGATCATTATATAATTATTGCTTATTATAATTTATAAAAAGCCTATTATATATTAAACGACCGGAAAAATGAGATTGATTGTCTTAACAGAGTTATTCAATTGCCCGTAAGAAATTTCAGGGATAAATATTCAAAAATTAAAGCAGCTAAAAAATTGGACGAATTAAAAGACTAAATCTCTAAAGTTTACTTCCGGTCAATTGAATTTTCCTGATTAATAATTCAAGAATAATTACTCAGCCTTCTGATCTTTGTTCTCAACTATTTCTTTTGACTTTTTTTCTTTTAACGTTTTCACAATTTTATGCTCTTCTATTGATACAATATGACTTGTATTCAAATAAATTTTTGTAACATTATCAGTAGATCCGTCAAAGGATAAAAAATTTGATGATAGCTTTTTAACGGTGAGTTTTTGATCGGAGTTTACTGAGATGGTTTTACCATCAATGAAACGAACTTTGTAAGATTTCATATTTGTCCTATTTATATTAATTAAAGGTATAATGTGTCTATTTATTGAATGAATTCAAACAATTTCAGGCATAAGCGCATTATTTATTAATTCCAATAATTGATTTTTTTCGTACGGCTTTGCAATATAGTGAGAAAATCCGCATTTAAGCAAGTTATCCTTATCATCATTCAAGGCGTAACCGGTCATGGCAATTATGGGTATATCGATATACTTCTTCATTTTTCTGGCAGTTTGGGCTATATCCACGCCATTCATACCTTCGCCAAGATTTATATCCATTAATATTATATTATAAAATTTTTCATTCAACATACGCAATGCATCCGATGCATTCTGTGCATAATCGACAACACAAGTGTCCTTCAAATAAACCATTGTGAGTTTGCTGTTCAATTCATTATCTTCCACAAGCAGTGCTAAAGGTAAATTATTAGATTTATTTGCAAGTTTAGTGTGAACTTTATGCGAAGTACCCAACTTAATCTTCTCATACATAGCTGGAAACTTAAGACTGAATATGCTGCCATGATATTTTTTGCTCTCAACTAATATTTCACCCCCCATGAGTTCAGTCATCCTTTTAGCAAGAGTCAGCCCAAGTCCGGTTCCCTCATGCGTTCTGCTAAAACCTTCACTTTCCTGCTTAAATTCTTTAAATATAGATTCTAAATTTTCTTTTGAAATACCAATTCCTGTATCTATAATTTTTATAATTGCATATGGCTTCTGACCTTCAAAAAGTTCTTCAATAACAATTTTGATACCGCCGGTTTTAGTAAATTTTATTGCATTGTCAACTAAGTAATGCAGTATCTGAATTAAAATCGACTCATCTAAATGAAGCTTTAATGAAGGCGATTTGATCTCGATGTTGAAAAATAATCCTTTATTGAGGGCTTCCTCTTGAAATTTCTTAGCAACTTCGGAAATAATATTATAAAGGTCTATTGATACGTTATAAATTTCTTTTCTCTCGGCTTCAAGACGCGACAGTTCTAAAATTGAATTCAATGTGCTGAACAATCTTCTGCCGGATTTCAAAATGTGGTTTGCCATATCTTTCTGATCGGGAATAGTTAATTCTTCTGAAAGTAAATTAGCAAAACCAAGTATTCCGTTAAGAGGTGTTCTAAATTCATGACTCAAATTGGAAAGCAGAGCGGTTTTAAGCCTATTTGATTCTTCGGCAAGTATTTTTGTTTTTAAAAGCTCGTCTTCTCTTTTCTTCCTTTCAGTCAGATCCCGTGCAACAACAAGTATATAAACACAGCAATTCTTTAAATCCAGGATAGGCTTTAAAGAAGCATCGAAGAAATAATTTTTTTTGTTGAATACACAACTAAATTCAGCCTTTACCTTTTCTTTTTTAGAAACTACTTCTTTAGATGCTTCATTAAAACTGAAAGAAATATTGTGATCGAATATTTCTTCAACCTGTTTACCAATACAGTTGTATTTTGAAAATCCGGTTATATTTTGAAAAGTACTATTTACGGATAAATAAGTGAACCCCCCATCGTTCTCTACATTTATGAGGAACATTAAATCTGAAGTACTGTCATAAATAACTGAGAGTATTTTGTCTTTGTCTTTTAAGTTATCTTCTAAAAAAGTATCTTCAACCAAAGGAGATAATATCCAGGTCTCTAAATCTGCATAAGACTGCAAAGTGAATTCGATTTTTCTTGTTGAATTATCCTTTTGAATTATTTCGGCTTTTGCTTTATTTGTATTCAATTGAGAAGTAATTTCTTTGTTATCCGGTGTTAACCGGATAATATTTTTTAAGCTTTCTTTACAATTTAATTCTTCATTATTATATCCAAGAAGCATTTCTGCCTGGCTATTCATCCATAAGCAATCATTATGTATGCAAATAGTGGATAATGGCAGGCTTTCTATAATCTCCTTAATCAATTTATTCTTCATAAGTTACCTCTGATTGATAGTGTATTGCAATATCTGATTTATGCATATGGCATTGTTAATTCTCATCAGGCAAGTTCTTTATGTAAATTTATACCGGAAATAGAATTAGGTAAACAAACTTTAAATGTGCTTCCGAATCCAGGTTTACTTTCAACATCTATCTTGCCCCCATGCTTATCAACTATCTTTTTTACAATATACAACCCTAAACCTGTTGATGATTCATGGCCGGTAGGCTTTGCGCTCAACCTTTGAAATTTTCCGAACATTTTTCCCAAGTCCTCTGGCGTTAAACCGGGTCCATTGTCTTGAACTTTTATTTCAAGATCATTATTAATATGTTCTACGCTTACTCTTATAATTGTATCAAATTCAGAATATTTAATAGCGTTGGAAATGAGATTTTCCAAAACCTCTTTCAATTTTTGTTTATCAGCATTAACAAGCAATTCCTCTCTGCAAGCATTGAAATTAATTGATTGTCTTTTTGCAGATAAAGAATGTTCGAATAAAAAAATTGCAGACTTTACTAATGACGTCACATCAAAGACTGTTCTTGCAATATCAATATCGGTTGCATCATTCGCTGCTGAAACCAGTAGGTCGCTTAATAATTCATTCATCTGGCTTGCACTATTATGTATATACTCTATGTAAGACGTAATTTCATCGTTATTAACCTCTTCATTAATAATAAGTTGTGAAAAACCAAGTATGGAATTTATGGGATTACGTAGGTCATGGGCAGCGATTCCAAGCACCTCTTTTTTAAATTCATTAGCATCAGTCAATGATTTAAGAGTGAGCATATGTACCTGAGTTTGTGCGAGGAGTAAGTTATGAAAATCAAGCAGCTTTAAATCACCATTTTCCAATTCAACAATAATCGGATCATGCCTGTAATGCTCTTCCCGTTTTAAAGCTTCATTAGCGGCGGTCAATACGGATATGTTACAAGATAAAAAAAGAAACGGTTCAACATGTTTCTCGTCAAAAAAAGAATATACGGTTCTCTTTGAAAAAAGCTCAAACATGAACTTTTTGCTCATTGATTCATGAAACCTTGTTCGTGAAAGCATCCTAAAGAAAGAATTTCCATTATAAACAATAATGCCGGAAATACCCTTGTCTTTTTCAAAAATTTTAAATACTTCCATCAAAAAATCAGTTGTTTTAATTGAGGCAGTATACAAATCAAGGTCGCTTAAAACAGCATTGATACCAATATTAAAGTTCATAAAATCATTCTACCCTTTTCCCTTTTTTTTTACTACAATATAAAGAATAAAGGTTAAGTGTACTTTAATTAATTGTTACTAAATTATTAACAAATTTGCTAATTGAAAGAGGGAGGATAATTGTTGCCGATTCAGCCTAAAAAAGCATAAATAGGCTTCATTTTGGATGAAAACACATTAAACTAAGAAGTAAAGTGATTAACCCTGCAGGGATTCTTGAGCAAGTTGTATTGTCTTTTCGATCCCGGCTTCATAGGAGGTAGGCTTAAAATTGAAATGACTTTCAAACTTTGACGAGTCAAATTCGTAACCATATTCATTCTGGTAAAGCATTTCATATATCTCTCTAATTGGTTTATTAAAAAGCCCACTAGCTTTTACCATCCATTTTGATAATATTGTATATACCGGATTTGCGTTAAAATATTTAGCTGCTAATTCAATAAATTGTTTCCCGGTTAGAGCAGGTTTTGCTGTGGGAAGATGCCATATTTTATTAAAGGCACTCTCATCTCTTGAAAGTAAATATAAAGACTTGCCGCAATCTAAGGTATAAGTAAACGAATGTTTCACATTTGAATTCACAAGCCATTGTGCTTTCTTCCCTTTTGCCAGATTCGTAAATACCATAATATTTGATATGCTTGAATTTGCTGCATAAGGTCCATAGAAATCTGCAGAGCGTGCAATTAATGCAGAAATATTTTTTTGTTTTATTTCCGAAATTAAATATTCAGCAATTTTGGCTCTTACTTCACCCTTTTTACTGCACGGATTCATTGGAGTATTTTCATCCATTTTCCCAATTACTCTTCCGTACATATAAACATTATCAAAGAAAATAAGCTTTGCATTTTTAATTTTGCATACTTCAACAGTGTTTTCCATTATTTTAGGCCAGCGTTCCTGCCAAATTTTAATATCATAGGGGAGACCGGCTAATAAGTACACAAGAGAATTTTCTTCAACAACATTCTTTACCTGTCCAATATTAATTAAATCGGCTATTGCTGACTCAGCATTATTAGTGTTATGTAATTTCCGTGACACTAACTTTACTTTTTCGTTGTTAGTAAGCAGTTCTTTTGCTAAAGATACTCCAATAGCGCCGCCTGCACCAAGAATAATATGTTTGTTGATTGCTTTCAAGTAATAATAAACCTTTCGATTTTTTTTGGTGCAATATAATAATTACAAATTTTATATAACAAAACTTTAAACATTATAAATTTATGTAAGTAGGGAACCAATATGTGGGGTATAGGTCAAAGTATAGATTGTGGAAAAACACTTACAGAATTTTAAGCAATAGATTCTTCTTTATTTTTAATTTTAGTTTTATAAAACTTATGGATCTCTTTTTGAATCTTATCCCTTGTTTTTCTGAAAACAGCTTGAATTTCTTTTTCCGTTCCCACAGCGCTTGCAGGATCTTCAAAGCCTATATGAAACCTATTCCTGACATTTCCTAAAAATACAGGGCACTCGTCCTTAGCATTGTCGCATACTGTAATTACATAATCAAATGATTTATGTATAAACTGATTTACATTTTTTGTGTAGTATTTGGAAAGATCAATGTAAACTTCCGCCATTACTTTAACTGCTAATGGATGAACCTGTTGCGCAGGAGTCGTCCCGGCAGAATAAACTATTAAATTAGGATCAAATGATTTGAGAAAACCTTCAGCCATCTGACTTCTGCACGAGTTGCCTGTGCAGAGAATTAATATCCTTTTATTCAATTATATCTTACCCTTATTCAAGCGACCAAATTTTTCTCTTTAGCGATGATAGAACGCATTATCTCAATACGGTCAAAATTTCTGAAAGAAATCATCAGGCACGTACCGTCTTCACAATCTAAAACCAATTTAGAATCACTTACAAAGGATATTATAGCTAAAATAAACTTTTTATTCTCATCTTCAGGCAAAGGGAAATGATATTTTACTATATCGCCAACTTTCATAGCCGTTCCTTCAGATTATGCTGCTTTTATAGTTTTGTATATTAATGTTTTTTTGTAGTTATCAATTATTCCGGTATAACTTTGCAACAACCGGGAAATAATGGTGTCCCATGATTGAGTATGTGAATATTTTAAGGCATTCAAACCGATATTATGGCGTTTTACTTCGTTGTCTAAAAAATATAAAATTTTTCCGGCGAAACTTTCCGCATTATGAGGTTCAGCTATTAAACCGGTTACTCCTTCATTTATTATTCCATAAGCGCCTCCTGCGCGTACGCAAACCGGCGGTATTCCTGAAGCCATCGCTTCTACTGTTACATTGCCAAATGTTTCTGTTGTGGAAGGGAAAGCAAAAATATCGCAGGATGAATATACAGTTGATAGGCTATTGCCGGATTGATAGCCTAAAAATACAGCATTGGGCATCATTTCCTGCAACTCAGACCGGATTGGACCATCACCAACAAGAACAAAAACTGCATCATTCCTTTTAGCCGTAATTATACCGTATGTATCGGCAAAAACTTTCAAATCCTTTTCCCAGACTAATCTTCCGGAATAAAGAATTATCTTTTTATTTTTGCAGCCGATAGACTCCTTCCATTCAAGGGATTTGAAAGAAGGGTTAAATACTTCCGTATCGACCCCGTGAGGCAGAAATTGAATTGTTCCCAAACCCTGCATGGATAATTCCTTCATTATCGGTAGCGAAGGAACATAGACTGCTTCACATTTGTTATATAGTGACCTTAAATAATTCCATCCCCAATTTTCAAGAGCTTTAACTTTATAATATTTTGCATAACTTGGGAAATGAGTGTGATATGTTGCTACAACAGGGATATTATTTTTCTGACCGTACTTAACGGCGGCATAACCCAGTGAACATGGAGAATTTATATGCAGTATATCAGGCACAAAGTTTTTTAAACTTTCTTCAAAATATTTAATTCCAGGAACAGCAAACTTATATTCCTTATATAACGGTATTGTAAATGACGGTACTTCATACATTCTTGTCGGCTGTTCGAATTCTAAGGGAATAACCGGTGAAAAAAAGATGTTCTCAATTCCGTTTTTATTAAGGTACTCTATTATTTTATAGAGTACCCTTGTAACTCCATCCTGTCCAGGCTTCATTGAGCCTGCAAAGTATGCTATTTTTATTTTATCCTGCATCATTTTCCCGGAAATATGAAAATAATTTTTACCGTTATACGTGTCTGACTTTTTTACCGCCTAAAAGATATTGCAAAATGAGTAAGAGCACGCCTACTATAAAAAAGAATGCCGTTTTCATCCTTGCCTCTTTATTTGAACGTCCGAAACTTAATTTTTACATGTTATTATATTGTTAACTCATTGTTAATTCTATGTTATTTTTATAAAACAGCTTGCTTACCCGCCATTGATATATGATTTTTAAACACTTCATTTGGTTTATTATATACAAGTATCTTCTTTATTCCTTAATATTTATAGATAATTGATTTATTAGGCAATGCTAAAAAAAATCCTATACAAGTTAATCTCGTTTCTACATTTACCCTGTGACGCACTTAAGATGTTCGAGCTGGCTAATGAAATAAGCGGGATAAATAAAAAGACACTTCCTTCAGAGCTTCTACCTCTTAATACAATTCAATTGTCGAGAGGACTCTTAAATTACACTGTTTTACAAAGCAGGCTTAATTGGATATTCCCATATTGGGCTGAAAAACAATATAATCATCAATCACTTTCATTTATTCCAAGATCACATCTCAGCCTATCAATGAATGTGACTGAAAGAAATTGGACTGCGGTAGGTAATCCGGAATGTGACACTGAACCCATTGTGGATCCGAGAGGATTGGTAACTCCATTTAAAGATGGTTGGTCAATTGATACGTGGATGCAAATAAATAATGATATTATTCTTCCTTCAAAAAATAATTATACTACTCAGACATTAATAAATAATTTACCCATAGTCGAGACAAAAACCAGGGTGGGAAACAATTCATTGGTTTCCCATGTATATACATTAAAAAAAAATCTTTATATAAAAACTGAGATCAATACGGAAATTGATAATGGTGCAGCTATTATATTTTCAATTAGACCTTTCAATCCGGAGGGTGTTAGTATAATAAACAACATCGTTTTTGATTCTCCTGCCAATTCATTCTTAATCAATAATAAAGATTATGTCGTATTTAATAAAAAGCCTTCTTTTGTTTATTGCTCAACATTTGAGGAATCGGATTCATACCATGCTTTGGCAAAAGAAAAATCCAAATTTGCATCAAGTTGTGAATATGGAATGGCAAGCGCAGTGGCGGTTTTTAAATGCTCTGAAAGAGAAAACAGTGTACTATGTACTTACAATCTGAATTCAACTAAGATTCCATTTGAATTTCATTCAAGCTCTGAAACCGAATCATATTGGGATGATTTATTGCAGAAGTGTGTTAAGATTGATACACCTGATGATAAAATTAATTCTTTATTTAATTTTTCCGCTGCCACTCTTTTAATGCTGCTTGATAATGATTCAATTACTCCGGGCCCGTTTACATATCACCAATTTTGGATTAGAGATGCCGTATTTATGCTGAACGCACTGGACAAGCTTGGTTATTCGGAATTAACTTTGCCTGTGATAAATTCGTTTAAGAACTTTCAGAATAGGAAAGGATATTTCCGTTCTCAACAGGGAGAGTGGGATTCGAATGGTCAGGTGCTTTGGTGTATTTACCGGCATGCTATAATAACCACTAATTATAAATTGTTTGAATCTTTTTTTAATTCACTATTGAAAGGGGTACATTGGATTGATAAATCAAGGCTTCATAATAAAAAATTTGCCGGTAAACCTTATTATGGACTTTTACCCGCCGGTATAAGCGCTGAGCACCTTGGTTTGGTTGATTATTATTATTGGGATAACTTTTAGTCTTTAGCCGGATTGCAATCATTTGGGGCAATATGCGGGATATTAAATCATGTAAAAGAATTAGAATATGTTAATGCTCTGATTAATGAATATCAAAATGATTTGGAGAATTCAATCGAAAGGGTTTGCAACAATTATAATTTAGAAGCCATTCCTGCTTCATGCACAAGGGGAATTGACTGCGGTATGATTGGTTCAATAAGCGCAGTCTACCCAACACAATTATTTAATCCGGATGATAAAAAAATATCGTCAACATTGGATGCTTTATACCAAAAATATTTTTATAAAGGAATGTTTTTTCAAAACTTTATTCATTCAGGTATGAACGCATATCTTACTCTTCACGTTGCACATGCGTATTTATATTCCGGCTGCAGGGAAAAATTTTGGGAAATTTTATCGTCGGTAACTTCTCATTCTACACAAACTCTTACTTATCCTGAAGCTATTCATCCGTTTACCGGAGGGGGAGTCATGGGAGACGGTCACCACGGGTGGGCGGCGGCAGAAATTGTTTTAGCTGTCCGTGACGCATTTGTATATGAAAGTTTTAGTAATTCATCAGAACTTTTGGAATTAGTTTTATTTGCCGGCATTCCTTCATTCTGGTTTGAACAATCAAAACCTTTTTCAGTCAGAAATACACCTGTACCCGGAGGGGAAATATCAATAGATGTTATCCCTTCCGGATTGATTATAGCTATAAGGATTGATTTCCTTAATTCAAATCATAGTAGAAATGTAAAGTTGAAATTAAATTTACCGTTCGAAATTGAAAAAGCTAAGGTAGATGGTATTCCTGTGTCGTTCTTCAGCGATGAGAAAAAATCATTTGTTGTATATTCTTCAGATAAGGAAATAATTATTTGGAGGAAACAAAATGAAATTCAGGCTGTTTCTAATTCCAATGTTTCGTCTGCGATTAAATCTTTATAAAATAAATCTTTTTGATCTGTTACCCATTTATCGACTGTAATATTGACAATTTCAATATCTATATCTCTTTTGCCAATATCGATAATATTTATATTCATTTCTCCTTTTTCCGGTCCTTTTAGGCTTGCTCCTGCATTTGAAAAAATAATTCCTTTACGCACATAATCTTTTGATACATGATAATGACCATGTAATACAAGCTCTACTCCAAAATGTTTAAAGATTTTCAACAATCTTTTCTTTTTTCGCAATTTCATTGTCTGTTTTTCAATTTTCTGCCAAAAACTTCCAGGTGAGTTTTGAGGAATATTCATTTTGTTAAAATGATGATGAACTAATACAATTTTTCTGTATTTCTCGTCTTGATATTGTTCCAATATTTCCGATATAATATTAAGCTGTGAAAGCTCAATTATTCCGTTAGATGCAAATGGGTTGCTCACCTTGGAATACTCAGCAATTGAGTTCAATCCGATGAATAAAAAATTATTTATTTTTTTTACAAACGGAAATACATCTAAAGGATTATAATTAATACTGCCGTTGAAAAGTTCAGGAAAGAACCCGTAAAAGCTATTTATCGTTTCTCGGTAATTTACCTTGCTGCATTTATCCGGGAAATTAAATATATCTTCGGCAGTTTGTACGCCGCCGAAGATATCGTGGTTCCCTATAACAAGAGAGAGTTTGTTACAGTCCAATAAGTTTAATTT
>Ga0116114_1000856_pt1 | contig 17631 bp, 14 predicted proteins | sample June2015DPH_10_5_FD_89823 | JGI IMG/M metagenome (GOLD analysis project Ga0116114, IMG submission 89823) | Peatland microbial communities from SPRUCE experiment site at the Marcell Experimental Forest, Minnesota, USA - June2015DPH_10_40 | ecosystem: Environmental > Terrestrial > Soil > Wetlands... | reverse complement strand
GCTAAAAGTATAACTTTGTAATAATGAAAATGAAGAAGGATAAATAAAATTAGTCGTAAATGTCATATCAGAGCCGGAACTTGTTCCTCCGCTGTTTGTCGCCTGAACTCTGAAATGATACAATGTATATGAGGTTAAATTGCTGATATTTGCGCTTACATTTACATTTGAACTGCCTGTTACCGGGCTTTGTGTTGCTGTTACTGTAGTTGTGTAACTTGTTGATGTTCCGTAATCAAATTGTACTGTAGAGCTTGAACCATTTGCATTTACAGTACCATTTAAAGTTGATGAAGTTGAACTAACGCTTGCAGCGCTTAGAGTTGATACTGTTGGAGGCGGCTGAACATTAATATTAAGTGTAGTAAAAGTAGAATCCGCACCAGATTTCACTCCGTTACTGTTTGTTGCCAAGCATTTAAAATGATATAATGTGTTTGGAGTTAAGCCGGTGATATTTGCACTTACATTTACAGTTGTATTGCCTGTTACAGGGCTCTGAGCTGCTGTTGCTGTGTCCCCATAACTCGTTGTAGTGCCGTAGACAAATTGTACTGTAGAGCTTAACCCATTGGGATTTACCGTACCATTTAGTTTAGCTGTTGTCTGAGTAATATTTGATGCCGAACCGGTTGTTACAACCGCCGGATTTGAAATAGTAGTGAAGTTCCATACACTTGACCATCCGCTTGTTCCTGCCGCGCCGGTTGCATTCGTACGCCAATAATATTTTACCTGGTATGACAAACCGCTGATAATTTTTGACGTGCCAGTTATGCCGCTTGTATCATACGATGTTGTTGCAAATGTGGAATCGGCAGATACCTGCAGTCTATAGCTTGCCGCACCCGTAGAAGCATTCCACGATAACGTTGGATTAATGGAAACTCCCGTCGATCCGTTTGCCGGACTGGCAAGCACTGGGGCTGATGGCACAGAAGTTACTCCGGCAGGAGTATAAGCTTCAACGGTTGCCACAGGTCCGCCACTCGCGGTAATGCCGCCCACTGCATAGAGGGTTCCGTTGTAGACTGCTGAAGTCCCATTTTGGCGGGCTGTTAACATAGACGTTCCTGTTGACCAGGTGTTGGTAGAGGGATCGTACACTTCCACTGTAGCGACAATTGAAGTGCCGTCGCTTCCCCCGGCAGCATAAAGCTTCCCATTAATAACTCCACTGAATGCAAATGAGCGCGCCACGGGCATTGGCGCCAAAGTAGTCCATGTGTTGGAAGAAGGATCATACACATCTAATTCGTTAAAAGTTGTACCGGCGCCATTTACCCCTCCCGCCAGGTAGAATTTCCCGTTGATCACGCCATAAGCCGCTCCACCGTGCGGAACCGGTGAGCCGGCCAAACTCGTCCATGTATTTGCGCTTGTATCATACACCCATAGAAAATTTTGATATCCGCTAATTCCATCGCAAGATGTCGTTACGTACAACTTGCCATTGATAACTCCGCACGCACCTGTGCCGGTGAGCGTGGGAGTGTTTGCCAGGGTACTCCAGATGTTTGTCGAGGGATCATAGACCCACAAGTTATTGTTCGGTAGTCCGGAAGAAGAAGTCCAACCGCCGGTTATATATAACTTGCCGTTTATTACGCCGGCGCCATCTCCCTGATAACGTCCGCCCGGCATGGATGCTAATGTAGTCCATGAGTTCGCGGCAATCGTGTAGGCTTGCAAAGAAGGGTCATCACCTGAGCCATTGTTTCCGCCGGCAACATAAATGATACTATTGATTACTTCACTAGCTGACTGGGATCTCGCCAATTGCATGCTCGTTTTGGTTATCCAGGTGCCGCCCGAAGATAGTGTAACGAATGTTGAATCCGCTCCATATGTGGTTCCCGTTGAGTCTGTTGCCCAGCATCTGAAATGATATAATGTGTCTGGTGTTAAGCCCGTTATGTTTGCGCTTACATTTACATTTGAACTGCCTGTTACCGGACTTTGTGTTGCTGTTACCGTGGTACCGTAACTTGTTGTAGTTCCATAATCAAAATTTACTACTGCGCTTATCCCGTTGGGATTTACTGTGCCGTTTAGAGCAGCTGTTGTTGATGTTATGCCTGAAGCAGAGTTTGTTACAACTGACTGAGCAGTAGTCGTGCTGCTTGTACGATAAACTCCCCCCTCATAAGTCCCGGCAAAAACATAGCCGGAGGAATTGATAGCTAATGCGCTGACATTGTCATTTGATAAACCGGACAGCGTCCAACTAGCTCCGTTGTTGGTTGAAAGATATACACCCTGAGTATAGTAACCCGTTCCGGCAAAAATGTCGCCGGAGGAATTAATAGCTATTGCATATATTTCAGTAGTGCTTGGTAAACCGGTATCTACCGGCGTCCAGTTTGTACCGTTATTCATTGATAAAAATACATCTGAACCATAAGTTCCGGCAAAAATGTAACCGGAGGAATTTATGGCTAACGACTGAACATAATTATTGGTTAAACCATTGCTTACCGGGGTCCAGCTTGTACCATTGTTTGTTGAAAGGAATACACCTCCGCCCCAGGTTGCTGCAAAAATGTAGCCGGAGGAATTGATAACAAATTGGCGAATGCTGAGATTGGTTAAGCCGTTATTTACCTGCGACCAGCTTGCACCGTTGTTAGTCGAAAGATATACTCCTAAACTATCCGTCCCGGCAAAAATATAGCCGGAAGAATTGACGGCTAATGCAAACACATCGTTATTGCCAATGCCGTTATTTACCGGCGTCCAATTTGTACCGTTGTTTGTTGAAAGGAATACGCCTGAACCATACGTTCCGGCAAAAATGTTGTTGGAAGAATTTATGGCGAGCGACCGGACAAAGCTATTAGTTAAACCATTAATTACCTGCGACCAACTCGTCCCGTTGTCCATTGAAAGATAAGTCCCATCACCGCCAGTCCCGGCAAAAACGTAACCGGAGGAATTAATTGCTAACGCTAAAACATAGCCTTGAGGATTACCCACTCCAGGCAACTGATTATAAAGACTCGTTTGCTGCCATGTTTGGGCAGATGAAGATGTTATAATAATACTGCCTTCAGTAACACTTGCAGCCGGAGTACCATTATTAAACTCAAAAGTACTATTAAAAGCTAATGGAGACGTACCTGAATTCACAAAGTGAACCTTTAATTGTACCAGCGTCCCGGATCCTGAAAGAGCCGATGCAGATGCAAAGGCAACCTTAATTAATTGATTAGCCGTATCGGCATTAAAAACACATGAATCCCCGGAAGCTACCGGCCCGGAAATAGCGCTATCTATATATATTACACTTTTATTATATGAAAGTGTAAATTGAAAAGCCGAAACATTCTGCCCGGTTAAATTGCCTGTAGTGACATTTATCCATTCCGGCGCAGAGCCTTGTTGTATGGTTAAAGTTGGAAGACTAACGCTGACTTGCGCCGATAAAACATTATTGCACAGCATAAACATTGCAGTTCCAACTATAAGAATCTTTACTATACTAATTTTAGATTTTCTCATTTATAATCTCATCTTGTTAAACTTAATTATTTTAGTAAGTTCATCTTTAATGTTTTAATAAAGTTACCTGCTTGTAATCTATATATATAAATACCGGAAGCAGCCTTACTTCCGGAGTTATTTGTGCCATCCCAGGTAATGTTGTAGTAACCAGCTTGCTGAAAACCGTTAATTAGTGTTTTAACTTTTTGTCCAAGTATATTATATACAGTCAAACCGACATGTGCATCCTGTGCAAGCTGATACTGAATTACTGTTGACGGGTTGAACGGGTTTGGATAGTTCTGACTTAATCCAAACTGACCCGGGACCGCTTTAACCGTAAAGCTGTTTATCTGTGAATTAATATTTGCATTTAATTTTGCAGAACCGCTAACATTAAAATTAGTTCCTTTATTTTTAAGATTTAAACTGATCGTTGCAATGGTACCATCCGGTAAAGTATTAACACCTGCCATAGCTATTTTTAAAACCCCGTTAACATAATTGTGAACCATTAACCATCCTTTAGGTAAATTGCCGGTAACGCTGTCAACATCTGCATACCTGCCGTCAATATTCAATGCAAGGTAGCAGGCATGAATACCCTGGGATTTCTGAAGAATGACCGGAATCGTAACTAAATTAGAATTTTCTTGTGAACTTAATTTACCTACAGCAATATTTCCCGTCTGAATTCCGTTCGTTTTTGGAAGAGAGCCGTCAGGGAAAGTTCCATAAACAGTTGCATAAAGTATCCAATAAGCATCATTAGCTGTAACCTGAGCATTTCCATCAACTTCTGCAGTAGCTAATTGTTGTGTATTTAATGTGTCTAAGTCAGCTAAATATTTTAGAACTAAAGAAGCGCTATAAGCATCGGGACCGCCGCTTGCATTTCCATCAACATCTCCACGTTTTAATATCAGAGTATCAATAGTTGAGAAAAAGCAGCCGATTGAACCGCCCTCTAGTAAGTAACCGTTTGAAAGCGAAACAAAATTAACGAAGGTATAAATAGTTGTATCCACATCATATTGAATTTCACTAGTCAGTGAATCAATATTTATTTTTGCCAGCAAGCCGTTGACGCCGCCAGCAAAAGCATAATCCGTATTAGGGACAAAACAAGCGCTATAAGCGAGAACAGGGAATTTTTCTATATATTGCCATGATAAGCCGGCGTTTACAGTCAGCCAAAGTGTAGAATCTGCTTTTACAACGATACCGGTATCTGCATCTTTAAAAGCTTCGGCATCTGAAGATACCGTTGAATCTAATGAACTACTGCCAACAGAATTGAACTTCCAGTCTTTCCCTAAATCGCTGGTGTACCATATACCTTCATATGACTTGCTGTTATAATTATAATAACCTAATAAAAAAGCATTTGAAGGAGGCTGAAAACTTATAACGCTATAGTTCGCGTATCCTAAGATGAGCGTATTATTATTCGTCCATGTTTTCCCACCATCGGTAGTCTCTAAAAATGCCATAGGAGAACCGGACGTAGACACAGGCTGGTCGCCAACCGCTATGCCGATAGTAGGCGTAAAAAATTTTATTTTGTCTATATAACTGGTTACAGAAATATCGCTGAATGAGACTGTCCAATTCAATCCGGCATCAATAGTTTCATATATAGTTCCATTGCCGCCTGCGGCAAAAATTGTCGAAGTATCTATAAATTCAAGCCAGGATATCGTTTCATTACTATTTATTCCGCTATTTCTGAGCTGCCATTCATTTAGGTTGGATAGGCTTGCTCTTACAATCTTTCCTGAGTCTCCGCAAATCCATACATTTCCGGAATCTTCGGTTATATACCAGAAAGCTATATTGGAATATTCAGAAGGCAAACTATGTTTGTAAATTGTCAGATTTAACGAACTATTATTTGTTATTTTCGGAAGCGGCTTTAAACTAACTGTGCTGCTTCCGGCAAATAAGTTCGTACCTGAGACGGGCAAGAGGTTGACAGCTCCTCCGCAAGATCCCTTTGTTTGCAGCCGCTGTGCATTTACAGCAACTGCACAAATCAGCATTAAAATAAATAGTAATTTTTTATTCATAAAAAGTCCGCAGATTTATATTCAAAATTATTGGTGTGTTACGATTTCGAATAAACACACTATTTTTATTCCTTTTATTTCCCGATTAAATCAATCTTTTTTTCCACATAGACCCTTTGCGAGCGGTTTGATTGCAAGACTGAATAATTTTTCTATAATAATTACACTCCTTCGGAGTTTTTTAAACTATGAATTTTATTATTTAATTCATGTTACACAAAATTTTATTTTTCAATAGCCATGACCTTGTAATACAAATAAAATAATTCTATAATAATTACACTCCTTCGGAGTTTTTAAGACTGAATATTTAATTCCTTTTAACAAAAATGAACTGCCCTCCTTCATCGCCGGTCTCTCTTACAACCTGTAATAAAGGGGTTTGCTCCGAGTTATTTGTAACTGCAATTCTAAAATCATTAAAAAGCTGGGATGCATCCCAATATTTGCTTTTATTTTCTTTTAACGATTTAAGCAGGTAATAAGTAAAAATTGAATGTCCTTCTTTTCCCGCATCTTCAACTTCTTCCAATCCGCCCGATGTTATTGCAATCCTCGAAGTCTTGCTGAATACTTCTTTATAGTATCTCTCCATATTATTAGGGTCAAAAGGAATGCTTTCAGTAGACTTTCCTCTGAATATATCACCCGCAAAACAAGCATCGCTTATTAATAATGTATGCTTTGCCGGTATTCCGCTAAGGAAGGTCTTTACATCACTGTTGGATATAAAATCGGCTATTGAATTTGTTTTTGCGTCTACCGGAACCCAGAATCCTTTGTTAAGTTCCTTTTTAAACTGCCCATGCCCCGAATAATAAATAAGCAGGTTGTCATCACTCTTCATTGTTGTAGTAAGCAATTCCAATTCATGAATTATATTGTTCCTGGTTGCCTGCTGATCTATAAGTGTTATTACAGAATCGAACATATAATCATTTTTCAATACATTTGCTACTTCCCGGGCGTCATTTACTGCATTGGATAAAGAAGGCCAATAACCATCGTAAGCATTAATTCCTATTACTAAGGCAATATATCTGCCCGCCGTAATTAAAGATTCCAAATTTCTTGTAACAACAAAAGTATCTATAGTTACATTATATTTTTTATCCGTTGCTTTAACAATTAATGGATTATCACCCGCCTGCAGAAATAAGCTGATATTAAAATTTCCGTTTGGCTGCAGGGCAGCTTCACGGTTATTTACGGATACTTCAAGAATCCCGCTTTCATCTATCGCCTGACCTTTAAGCAATACAACATCGGTTTTACTGATAATTTTAATCCCCCTTGAAACGGGCGGATCAATTATTTTTATAACCGGTCCTGCTAAGTTAGGAGTCCAATTTACAATTATATTTTTATCCGATGAATTACCCTGCTTATCTATAGCTTTAATTGTAATATTATTAGCGCCATAGGCAAGTTCATAGTTTATATAAAACTCATCATTATTTAAAAGGGAAGCATACTTATTGTTAACTAAAATTTCTTGTATCCCGATGTCTGTTTTAACCATGCCTCTTATTGTCAGCATTTTCTCTTCAACAGGTAATTCATTTCCTTCCTTAATTTGCGGTTCAAACAGTGTAATTTGAGGTTTTATTATAGGCGGTGCATAAAGAATTGTGAATTTAAGATCAGAAGAATTCTGATAATTATCAACAGCAGAGAATTGGATTGTATTTGAACCCTTTATGAGATCAATAGTTTTACTGAACTGATTTTCTTTAGTAAGAGGTTCAGCCGTATTATTTATAAATAAATTTACGCCGTTGTTTTCAGCAGAAACACTGCCGTTAATAGTAATTAAATTACTATTTACCGTTAGCGTATCGCCGTTGTGAACATTTGGCTGTATTAGGATAATCACCGGAGGATTTTTAGAGGGGATTAACCTTCCAACCTGTGTAGTGCCTGTTAATTGAGCATAGGTTGTGAAACAAATTAAAAGTGAAACCGGTATTGTTATTACAAATTTCATTTTACTTTCTCCTTATTAATTTGGTCTGCCCGGAGGGCTGGGAAATGTGGCGCTTGTGATGGTACTGGAAGTTGAATTCTTCTTGCCTGATAAAAGGACGGCAGCGGCGCCTCCTCCTAATACTATTCCGCCAACATATACATACCATGCAATTCCGCCTCCGCTAATTTCATTTGCATTAATTTCAAAGTAATAATCTTCCCCCTTAAGATTTTCTTCCTCCTGCCGGGTCAAATGCCATACTATTTTCCTCTTTCCATCTGCATATTTCCCCTCTCCAAAATCTCCGGTAAGTAACCCCGGTGTCAGATTAAAATAAGAATTTGAGGTTCTCTTAAGAACTACGGATATATTATACTGCTCCTCTGCATCTCCCTGGAATTCATAGTAAATGGTTATCTGATGATTAGAATATTCAAAAGAAGTATTTATTTTGTTTTGCGCTAAACCGGTACAAAACGGCAGCATAAGAAATATGAAAATTATCAACACCTGAATTTTTATTGGTTTCATAAATATCTCTCTTCTAATTTGCTATTTATTCAATGGTTTAGGTATTTCAACTAAAACAGGGACAACAATTTTCCCGCGGCTTTTTGCATTAAACTTAATTTCATCACCGTCTGAAAATTTAATGTTATTGTTATCCACCTGTATATCTTTAACGGCATCATTTAATCTCTCTTCAAAATTTCCCGTACCGCTTTCAATCTTTTTCATAATATCGCTTATATCCAAACTTTTTTTCGAATATAAAAAGCAATAATAGGTTGGACCGGCAGCGGTATCAATCATGTTATAATGATCTTCATCGGGAATAGCTATATCATTCTTTTTGTAAGGAAGATAAGCGAGCATTTTTTCATTAAAGGGAAAAATTTTAGTTACCCTGCAGGAATTATCCGAACCGAGAGCATATACATAGGCAGGCTCATTGTTTGAAATTCTAAGTTCAAATAAAGTTTCGGCAGGGTAAGAATTCTGCATTACAAAATATTCGCCGTTAAATGCGGCTTTCATTTCCTTTCCGCTGCTTTCCGTAAACTTTAATGAACCGGTCAAATCGGGGGTGTTGGAAGGATCATTTGGTTTATTAAGAACTTCAAAAGCAAATACGCAAAATTTTTGGAAATCGGAATACCGCATCCAGGTAAATCCTTTTTTGCCCCAATTTGTACCCCAGCTGTTTATGAGCTCAAAAGCTCCGCCGAATTTATTATCGTCATATCCTATAACGGCTATTCCATGCCCTGCCATCAAATGAGAATTATAATCGCTGCTGTCCGGATTCCAGACTTCCTTAGCATTATCAAATGATTCCGGGCAGTTCATGGCAATTGCAACAGGCCTGTCATTTGAAATACTTTTTTTAACATACATACTTTTGTTATCCGTGCGGGAATTAGCAACTTCTCTATATTCAATTATTTTATATTCCTCTGCATGCAGTTTATCATTTTCCGATACCTCGCGGTCGCAGTCATAACTAAAGTCTGTTAGTTTCTCACACCCCATATCCTTTAATATATCAAGCGCATCCATTATAGATGTCCCTTCATTACATCCCTTTCCATACCTGATTTGGTTATAAACAAAAGAAGGGGAGAAGGCGTTGCTGTCAATGGTTGAATGATTCCATCCGGATTTAATAGCTTCGAGAATAGTTCTTGCGGCATAGGCAGTGCACCAGCCTGCGCAAGTTCCATACGATCCCTGGTAACCCGGAGTAGGCGCATATTCTTTTAATGAATATTTTGAAGGCACATCATTATAGTCTCCCCTCATTAAAGGCGCTGCAACCGGGCTGTTGGCATACAGTGAATCATTTAATAAAACTCCCCTCCCATATTCCTGTGAATATGCAATTGTTTGAGTAATGAAAATGCTGAAGAAAAATAATTTAATTGTATATCTTATTATCATTATCCGCCTGTACCGTTATAATTAATCATCCTGGTTAATTTCATCTTTAAAAGAAAATTCGCAAACATTTTCTTATAAACATCTACATCCGGCGCCAATTGAAGCGCCTTGCCGTATGCATTAAGCGCTTCAATATTTAGTTGATTGTTTTGGTAAAAAGAGGCATAAATAATCTGAGTAATTGCCGTAGTATCTTTTCCAAATATGGAATTTAATTCATTAATTGAATCCCTGATTGCTTCTAATTTACCGGCAGCGGGTATCATTATATAATTTGTATCTGAAGAAATCCCGGAATTATTATAAACAAAAACTATCCATTTATAATTTTTACCTTTATTCAGGTGAAATAAATCTATGGGACAATCAAGCGTAGTATCGGTTAATTCTTTCATAAACAACGTAACGTCATTATTATTTAACAGCTTAAAGATGTAATTAGAAGAAGTTGAATACGGATACCATTTAAAAACAATATTTGAATCAATTACCAAAGACGGGGAAGGTATGCCTATTTCTATATAGTTTGTTCTTTTCCTGACAACAGCGCCCATTGATTTCATGTCTTCGGAATCTTTAGCTTTTTTCGTTAACTCATTAATAACATACTCGGTAAATTTTCTATTGGATGATTTATAGTTATTTTTAATTGAATTTTTAAGCCGGTCGAAATCATACACTCCCTCTTTTTTAAGCTCAATAGAAATCCCGCTGGAATATACTAAACCCGCATACTCATTATTTCCGACTTTAAGCTTTTCACCCGGATTTATCTTATCCCCGGTTTTAATATCTATCCAATTACTTTTGCCGTTTTTAAGTAAAGAGATTTTCCCTTGCGCCGCCAAAACAGTAAAATAGTTTTCCTGGGCAAATAAATTACATGTTCCGGTTATTATAAAGAAGAAAAATAAAATACGTAAAATTATTTTCATAACATGACTCTAATTATGAGTTCATGAATTGTTTATTGGATTTCTACACTACTTAAAAAAGCTTTTTCCCATATCCTTCATAAAGCATTTTGAAATATAAGAAGTAATGTAAATTACATCTATTAAATTATTCTGTCAATAACAAGATACGGTAGGGTCTCAGTTTCAAATAATCTTAAATTTTAACTGTTTTTTTTAAACTTTTTTAATAATTGTATTATATCGCAGAAGACTTTTTGGAAACGTTTATTGTGCATAGGCATATTTTCGGAAGTTATAATTTCTTGGCAAGACATGGCCAATTCGGTTTGAATATAAGTTCTTAATATTTTATTACAGGTTTTTGCTAAAAGTAAATTGCCGTGATAAGGATTATTAAGATTAGGATTCTTATCCCTTTCATATGAGAATTGTGATCGCACACGTGGTAATTTTTTAATCCTATCAACATCGCTTCGGTGTATAGGTACAACCCCTGCTTTAAATTGAAGTTCCCCATTTTTCTTTTGGTTAAGAACTAAATTAATTGTGTTTTTATCATCCTTCCAGCAAATAGAAGTTTCTAAATTATTGTCTTGCCTATCTGCCGTTTTATCTTTGAATTCAAATAAATACGCCAGTGGATAGCCATCTGCGCTCAAAAAATCTTTATTGGGTATCCCCTTTAGGATTGATTCTGGAAAGTTCATTTAAACATTTTCAAAAACAAAATATAATAAATTATATAATAACTCATAAAAGGTATTTCCGTTTATTGAACCAGAGCTATGTGAATAATCAAATTTTTCATTGGATGCAAAATACCAAGACGATTCTTTTTCGTTTTCTTCAAACGCAAAACCCATTCTGAAATCTTTGAATACCCATTCAATTAAAAGTGAACCGTCATCGCTTATTACAAAAGATAATGAAGGGAGCGAACCCGAAAAAGATATTTTATCTTTTATTAAAAATAACATATTTTGAAATTGGGATAAAAAATATGTTGCCTGCTTTTTAACATTTTCAATTTTAATCTTGTCTATTTCACCATAATATTTAAATATGTTGAGATTATCAGGTAACGCATACATATAGCCGCCTATATGATTTATGTCTAACCCAGACACAAAATCATTTTCGCTCGGTTCCTCTCCACTATTTGGGAAAACATTATAAGTGGAATCATCGAACTGATTTAGATCGCAATTATCAATTGTGTTCATAATCTGTTGGCTCCATTGCAATATGAAGTTTATCGGTAATTATTTTTCTAATAAATCTTGTTGAGCGAAGATGCAAAAAATAAAGTTTTTCCATTGATTCTTTTTGCATTAATTTTTGCGCACAATAGAAATCACTGTTAATCATAAAATTTGTCTTCCCTGAATTCAATATCGGCAATAACCAAATTAATAATCTTACTTTACTTATATTATCTTTTAAATTAATTTCATATGTAGATTGAAATTCTCTAACACTGTTCCTAAAGTCAGAAGACAAAAGACCAAGAAATTCGGGTTGGATAAGTTCTTTCCACTCACTATCTTTAAGCCCTAACAAATCTTTATCGATAATATTAATATAACGAAGACTAATTCTTGTAATAAATGCTGGAGAATAAATTTCAAAGAGAGCATCCAGCAAGAGTTGTAATGTTTGTACAAAATTTTCCCATCTTTCATATTTACTTGTTGCTAACGATATATATGTTCTATTCAAAATTATTTTCATAGATCCATTTTCATTTGAAAACTCATGGTTTCTTGTGTTTGTGGCTCCCATGAATACCGGATTAATAATTTTTAGCGGTAATGGATTAGAAGGTAAGGAAACTTGTATTGTGTTTTTTACTTCACTATATAGTGGAAAATGTTTTATAATTTTTTCCTGAAATTTTGAAGGGACTTCAGTATCAATGCGCAAAATAGGGGGAAATCTTAATTCACAAATAACATTATTAAGTGTATTTTTTTTATAAATTACTCTTTTAACATCCGGGAAAGGCATAAATATCAAATTGTTTTAATTTTAAATATTAGAATATTAACAAATTCCTTTTGATTAATCAATGCCTTTCGACATATTAGTCTAATAATTTGCAAATATCTTCTTTTATCCTCAAAATTTATTGGGGCAAAACTAACTAATTTATCAAAACAAAAATTTGGAATAGCTATTTTAATAGGTGGGCTAAATCCTCAATTGACCACAAATGATTAGTTAATCCTGCTTGCATCGCCGGAGTCACCCTTAATGTTTTATGTATCCTGACAAAATTATAATACATGAAATGTAATGCTATAGCATGAGCGTGATTTTCTACCTTTTTAGAAAAACCGTTTGTTAATCTTGTAAACCTTCTCATTGACATACGCATAGTTAAATTTTGACGTTCAATAAAACTTGTTGAAATATGTTTTTCTTTAGGATTCCCTTGAATAATAGTTTTCTGTATTCCGGTACATTCAGCCGGGCTATATCTATGTTCGCCGTCAATCGGTTTACCATACATTTTCACAAGCTGTGCAAAATCAATGTTGCATCCAAAGTTTTCTTCTACTGCTTCCAAATATGCTTTCAATCCGTCTGTAGTAAGTTGTACACGTCTTGTCAATCGTTTAGCTGTATCTTCCATGAATATCTTTGCAAATTCAGCATCACGGTTCTCTACAAGCCAAGATACTACTTAAAAATTCATACACTCTGTTTTATGTTTTAATTCCAACTAGAATTTAGTTTACTTTTTTATATAGTCTTTCCAGATACGATAGCCTGCTAATATAAAAGCGCCGGAAAAATTGAAATAGCCCATTACATTTTGAAACTCTGTTGGTTTTGACTGTAAATAGATATTATTAAGATAATTCAAAAATTCTTTTTTATTTTCCGAAAACGTGTATTCTATAGGCGATGTTAATGATAATGCAGGTAAAGATAATTCATCATTATTAAAAGAGGTAGTGTCGTTAAACGGGAAATGCAGCCTTAAAAAAAATATATCTTCCGGCGTAAATAATTTATTTTCTTTAATCAGGTCGAAAGGCATTATATTAAATTCAGTAACTGTATCCCGGTTCCGATAAATAGTATTGTCCGGTTTAATTTGTCCGGTACCGGATGAATCAGCAGGTAATACCTGGCAATTAAGTCCTTCTGCAATTAAACAAAAATAAATAATAAACAATAAACGATTCATTTCAAGCTTCCCTCCATTTCTTGAATTAATGTTTTATTAATTCAATATGTATTAATATACAAACTATACCGTTAAAAATTTTGATTTCCGAATACATTAAATTTGTAGTAACAAACAAATTATTTATTCATGTTACGCAATTATTACAAATTTTATTAAATAGCCCCGACATTTATGTCGGGGACTGCTTTCAAAATATTTTTATCGTTTAAGAATTATTTTGTACACTTATGTTTTTTGATATAATATTGTACATAATATATTCAGGTTTTATTATAAATGTTTAAATATACTTTACTCTTTTTTTTATCTTTAATAATATTTTCAACAATTAATGCTCAGCAATTAAGCAGCAGTAAACTGGATTAATTGTACTACTCTGTAGTTAAGATTAAAAGGCCTGACCTGTTAAGAAACAAAATACCGGCTGTTAGTGCGGCTGCTGCTCATATAAAGAGTGCGACAGGTTTGTTTAACGCCATAAGAATGCAGTTGCAGTTTTTTAATAGTCAGCAGAAAAGCGTATTACAAAGCATCCTTCAGGGACCTGTCACGGATACAAGCTTTGTTTCGCCGGGAGGTTTTTTCAGAATATTTTATGATAACAAAGGAGAATCGGATGCCCCGACATATAATGTTGATTCGTTAGCTGCAGCATTGGATTCAGTCTATAATTATGTGGTGAACTATATCGGCTTTCCTCCTCCGCCTTTTTCGGATGGCGACAACAAGTATGATGTTTATGTACAAGCTTTAGGATATGTTTACAGCTATACTACGCCTGAAACCGAAACTCCTGCGGGATCAGGCAAGTACACGTCATATATTGAGATTAACAATGATTATACAGGTTTCTATACAACCGGAATTAATGCAGTAAGAGTTTCCTGCGCTCATGAATTTGACCATGCAATTAATTTAGGGAATTATGTTAACCGGTATTTTGCAGGCGATGAATTCTTCTATGAGCTTTCGGCTACAGCTATGGAGCATTTTGTTTTTGCCACTATTAAAGACTACCTGCAATACCTGCCGTCATATTTTGACAATACTTCAAACAGTATGGCTGTTAACGGAACATTGCAGGAATTCGGCTTGGGTATATGGAATATATACCTTAAGGACCGTTTCGGCGGGTTTGATATAATCAAAAAAGAATGGGAGCTAATGCCAACAGAGGCAGCTATGGATTGTATAAACGATGCAGTCCAGGATTACGGTTCATCCTTAGGAGCCGAGTTAAATAACTTTGCCGTATGGATGTATTTTACTAATTACAGAACCGTCCCGGGAAAATATTTTGAAGACGCATCTTACTATCCTCTTGTCCTGCCTTTATCTACCTTGAATTTTAATTCCGGCTTATCATTCCAATTAGAGAGCGGGGCATCATCAAATAGTTTTGTTACAATAATAAACCCGGTTTCTCTTGATACCCTTATTATTATTATAACAAATTCCGATGTTCAGGACGCAATAGCTAATACGGATTCACTTTATCCTTTTAACGTTAGCTTATATAATTCTGATGTCAGCGGAAGTACAAAGATAACCAATAATTACTTTATCAATTTTTCTGCCGCTAACAGCACATTTTGGACCAATGGTGAAATCCTCAATAATGCAGTTATTCAATCCGGGCAGAGTTTAGCAGGCTCCATAAATTATCCGTTCCCTTCTCCTTTCAACTATCTAAAAAATGCTTTTATATATATTCCTATTAATCCGGTAAACAATACCGGCATTCAATTTAATGTATACACGATTGCCATGAAATTAGTTTATTCTTCTAATCAGCCGTTTAATTATTTCAACGGTCTAAAGGTTATAAAATGGAACGGGCGAAATTCAGATAATAACAAACTCCCAACCGGTGTTTATATTTATACTGCTAAAACCGGGGACAACCTGACAAAGGGGAAATTGGTTATCTTTAATCAATAATTCATAGATACGAGGCATGCCCCGTCTCGCAACTTTAAACATACAAGGTTAAGGATTCTCAACGTTTTGACTCGGCTCTTTCTCGACTTGGAGGTCGTTTGACTTACAAGAAGTTAATAGAAGATTAACGTTTTTTATAATACAAGTTATTATTAAATTAAGTACAGTATCGTGAATCTCTTTTACATCCTGACTATCAACGTTATCATTTAGGTATTTGCTTATTTCCCAACTTATAAATTTATTTAAGGAGTCTTTCGTGGGTATAGATGGGAAGAATGGTTCGGTTACAATTGCTTGGGGGCAATTATTATCGATGGTCGGATTAATATCGGTAAATCTTGTTTCTCTGGAATATTCAATGATAAATGCCGTATCGAAGTTAACATCAACAGATTTGAATATTACAGTTCGTTTATTGTCTGGCGATTCATTCACTATTTTGTTAAAAAAACTCACAAGAATAATCCATTATAAATTTGATGATGAAATAATTAAATCTTTCAAAGAGGTATATAATTCATTAGATACAGTTGGCAAAAAGAGAAATAAATATATACATTCGAAATACTATATTGATAAAAACAAAAACATATTTAGATTTAAGATTAATCCCAATTCTGAAACATCAGTAGTCGAAATAGAAAAAGAAGAACTAAAAACTATAGCAAATCTTTCCACTGAAATTAAAGAAGCGGAAAAACAATTATTATTATTTGTTGACGAAATCATATTAAAATTTCCACAATATTTTAAGGATACAAATGGAAACAACCAAAACGAAACCGAACAAAAAAACAACCAAGAAAAAACTTGAAAAGCCGCTCAAGCTTAATATGAGTTTTGATGAAGCTATTAAGAAAATCATAAATGTAAAAGTCCCTAAAAAGGAATAAAGGAAATTTTTTATGCCTAATCTTGAAGGCCTTAAAAAGCTTTGGGATGATTTTGAAGCACAAAAACAGCCGACTATAGAAGGTATGCGTGAATTATTCATACAAATTGTTAAATTACAAACTCGTGTTTTGGCACTTGATGAAATACTCATTTCTTTCCTCGCTGAAGCAAAGGGTGTAGAAACAAAAGAAATCTTTGATGAATTAGATAAAAAATACGACGAATGGTGGAAAACCCTTTCGGCTTTTTATCCGAATATTTTATAATCCAACCACTTTTAATATATCTTTCGGCAAGTTCATTTTTTAAGTTAGTCATTGTATATCTCCCTTTCCCTATATTCATGAGAGTAAAAATATGAAATTAATTTTTCCCAAAAACCCGTTTTATTTACCAGACTTTTATGATTTGTGTGTTTAATTTATTAGGATGTTCCTAGAACAATCTACCTTAAAAAAACAAAAAAATTAGCAAACTCCAATTTATAATTACCCAAATGCTACAACGATTGAAACAGTTGCTTTGAGTTGTGGGTTACATACTTGTTTATTTCGTAATTTATTCAAGTCTCATTGAAGTGTTAGATTTAATTTCGATTGCCAAATCATTCCTGTTTTTCTTGATCACATTATCAAAAATATTTTGAATAAATGAAGCTACATAATATTGTGAACCTTCTTCTGGAGTTAATCCGCAATCCAAATTATCTATGTAATCACTTGCCATCATGTAATGTTCATTTAAACAAAACACATAAGATAGATGCATAATAAAAATGTTCTGTAAATCTATCGAAAAATTGTCCAGCATTGTTAGTCTGTTTTTTAGATATATCTCATTGTCATTCAAAAGAACGTTGCGAAAGAAATTGTAATGGGTATGGTCATTGCAGCGATCGCGGATTTTTTCATAGGTATCATCTTTATTAAGTAGCTCATTGATTTTAGTTAATTTGTTTGAAGACCTAATGTATTTTGACATCTTACTAACTCTTGGGAGCTGCTCTTTACCCCTCAACCAATTATCAATCTTTTCGACAACAAAGTTTTCCAGACTAAAATTGTCGGATAGATACAAATCACAATAAATATTAATGATAATAGAATCATAATACTTTCTGAGCAATGCATAAGAATCATTAATCCTGCCCTTTATCAAAATATCCTTGATTGATTCGAGTGTGCCTTGGGTAGATGAATAGAGATAGCTATCAAT
>Ga0116114_1000854_pt1 | contig 17646 bp, 17 predicted proteins | sample June2015DPH_10_5_FD_89823 | JGI IMG/M metagenome (GOLD analysis project Ga0116114, IMG submission 89823) | Peatland microbial communities from SPRUCE experiment site at the Marcell Experimental Forest, Minnesota, USA - June2015DPH_10_40 | ecosystem: Environmental > Terrestrial > Soil > Wetlands... | reverse complement strand
GAAAATAGTATAAGTCGCCTGACAGATATAATGCAGGAGTACCCCATACAGTATCATTTTTATGTGAATACCAAACATCAGTTCCTATAGCCAAAAATAAGGTTGAACCATCAAGTGATAATGTAGGGTGATAATAATTCTCAAATAAAAGATAAGGCCCATTCCATCTATTGTTCGAGAACTTATAGTATTTAATCCTTACACTCGTATTTGGGAGACCCCAGCCATTTGTGACATCGGTGTAATAAATCTCTTTGCCATCGGGCGAAATTGCAATTCTTCCTCCTGCCCAATCACCAGGACTTGCTAAAAGGCCGGGAGCAAAAATTTTAGGTGTATTGCCCGGAGGAGTTTGACCTAAGTATAAACTATCCTCCGGAATAGATTGCGAATAAATTGATGTAACTACCATTAATAAAATTATGAACGTGATGGTAAACTTTAATTTGTATTTCAATTTATCCTCCAAAGCAAAAGTGCTATACCTTTTATATTTTAAAATTTTTCGTAAACAATAAAATCTTCCAGGTTTTTCTTAGGGGGTGTTTCCGGCCATTCAACAGGAATTCCTAAAGGGGTAATGCACACCCTGGTGTACTGATCCGGTATTTGTAAAACTTCTTTTGTCACATTATCAGGTATTGCATCGGTGATAAAGACCGTTCCATATCCTAATGCCCGTGCTGCCAACATTAAATATCCGGCTGCCAATGGGCCATCCCAATGGTTATAATCCGGATAAATGGAGTTATTATCAGTCAGGACAACAATATAAACCGGTGCGGAAAAATAGTTGCCCATCCCGGCTCGTACCAGTTTTTCATAGTTCTCTTTCGTTATTTTCTGCGGGTTCGCCGGATCATATCTTAGCATATTTTCTGCTATACATTTCTCCATCATTTGGTTAATCTTGTTTTTATCCCGGATAACCAGGAATTTCCAGGGTTGTTGATTCCCGGAAGTAGGCGCCATTCGCGCAGCATTTATTATCTTTATAATATCTGCTTCCGGTACCGAATCCGGTGTGAATGCCCGAACCGATCTTCGTTTCATGAAAACATCCCAAATATTAGGCATCTGCTGAGCGATCTGTCCCTTTGTACTTGAAGAGGAAGGCAACATTTCCTGAGCTTTTATTGAATTTGATAATGAAATAACTGTCAAGAAACAAAAAATATAAATTACGTTTTTCATTTGGATTCCTTTTATTTGTACTGATTTATTTGTTAACCCATTTATCATCTCTTCTAACAAAAATACTATTTTCATTCGGGCTATTATTTATTATTCTGACTTGCGGATGTTTCTTTATATAAACGGACAAAATACAGTGCTAATTTTTATTTCATAATTTAAGGTTTTTCGGAGCCGCGGGCGTCCGCCGGAAGCAGTTTTACCATCATTACATCATGCGGTAGTATATTCGCCGTCAGTTTTTCCAATGTTGTTCCGATATCTTTGTATTGCGCCGATCTCCTCTTTTAAGGGAACAAGCGTTTGATTGTTTTTAGATAGTGTATAACGGAAAAAATCGGATAAATCGGCTATCATTTCCTTCGCACGAGCTTTGTCCTTTTCAACCATTGATTGGATTGCGTTTAATGAATTAAAAAGGAAATGCGGGTTTATTTGATATCGAAGCATTAATAACTGCGCTTCATCTGCCAGAGCTTTGGTTTTTGCAATTTGTTCTTTTTGCCGCAATGAAATATTAATGACCATTGAACCTCTTTTAACACCTCGGTCAAATTTTTCTTATATTTAAAAATCAAAAATCAGAAAAAATTGAGAAATTAATGGCCGGAAGAAGCTTTTCACAAATCCCGAAAGCCTACGATCCTTCAGTAGTTGAGGACAAATGGTACAAATACTGGCTTGATAATGACTATTTTCACTCGGAAATAGATAAAAATAGAAAACCATATACAATAGTAATTCCGCCGCCTAATATTACCGGCATGTTAACAATGGGGCATATTCTGAACAATACAATTCAGGATATTATGATCCGGACTAAAAGGATGCAGAATTTTAATACATGCTGGGTGCCGGGCATGGATCATGCGTCTATTGCTACGGAAACTAAGGTTGTAAGTTATCTTAAAGAAAAAGGGATTGAAAAATTCGAGATTGGGCGCGAAGAATTTTTAGAACATTGCCGTGAATGGAAAGAAAAATACGGCGGCATAATAATACAGCAATTAAAAAAACTTGGCGTTAGCTGCGATTGGCAGCGTGAACGTTTTACAATGGATGATGATTATTATAAAAAAGTAATAGAGACATTTGTCAATTTGTATAGGGAAGGGAAAATTTACCGCGGTTACAGGATGGTAAATTGGTGTCCTGCTTCAAAATCTGCAATATCCGATGAGGAAGTAATCTATAAAACTATTAACGGGAAATTATGGTATCTGAAATATCCTGTTCTTGATATGGCTAAATTTATTACGGTTGCAACAACGCGTCCGGAAACAATGCTGGGCGATACAGGTATAGCAGTTAATCCTAACGATGAAAGATATAAGAATCTGATCGGGAAAACAGTGCTGCTTCCAATAACCCAGAGAGAGATACCGGTATTTGCCGATGAATATGTCGATATGGAATTTGGTACAGGGGCTGTAAAAGTAACTCCTGCCCACGATCTTAATGATTATGAAATGGGCAAACGCCATAACCTGGAGTTTATTAATATTTTTAATGATAATGCTTCTACCAACCATAATGTCCCTGAAGAATTCAGGGGGCTTGACAGGTATGCAGCCCGCAGGAAAGTTATAGAAAAATTTGAGAAACTCGGTCTGCTGGAAAAAGTTGAAGATTATCAAACTAAAATCGGTTATTCTGAACGAGGCGGAGTACCGATAGAGCCTTACCTTTCCGAGCAATGGTTTATGAAAATGGACGAACTTGCCGCGCCTGCCCTGGAAGCAGTAAAAGGCGGAAAGATAAAGTTTTATCCTGACCATTGGATAAAGACTTATGAGCATTGGATGGGTAATATAAAGGACTGGTGCATCTCACGGCAGCTATGGTGGGGGCATCGCATCCCGGTATGGTATAATAAATTAACAAAAGAAGTTTACTGCGATGTTATTCCGCCTGGTGATTCCGAAAATTGGGTACAGGATGAAGACGTTCTGGATACATGGGCTTCAAGCTGGCTTTGGGCTTATGACGTCTTTAGAAAAGATGAAGAACAGGATTATTATTATCCGACAGATACTCTTGTTACTGCGCCCGATATTATTTTCTTCTGGGTTGCCAGAATGATTATGGCAGGTATTCATTTCAAAAAAGATATTCCGTTCAGGCATGTATATTTTACAAGCATTATAAGGGACATGCAGGGAAGAAAGATGAGCAAATCTCTCGGCAATTCTCCCGATCCGCTTGATGTTATTGCCGGGTATGGCGCAGACGCTCTCAGGTTTACCATTATATATTTAGCGCCTTTAGGGCAGGATGTCCTTTTCAGCGCCGATAAGTGCGAAATAGGAAGAAACTTTGCAAATAAAATCTGGAATGCCGGACGTTTCCTGCTTATGAATGCAGAAAATATCCCCGTTACCAACGAACTAAAAAACAGTTATATTGATTTTTCCGACAAATGGATATACTCCCGCCTGCATCATACTCTTTCCGGGCTAAAAACCGCTATGGAAAAATTCGAAATCAATAGCGCTACAAAAATAATTTATTCTTTTGTATGGAATGATTTCTGCGACTGGTATATTGAAATGGCTAAGAACAGGCTTTATACCGGCAGCGATGAAGTTAAATCTGCTGTTCTTACACGTGCACTTGGAATATTTGAAGACTTATTAAAAATTGTTCATCCGTTTATGCCTTTTATAACTGAAGAACTTTGGCAGCTAATTGATGAAAGAAAAGACGGCGAGAGCATTTCTATTTCCCGTTACCCGGAGGCAGATAATCAATTGATAAATGCCGAAGCAGAAAAGGAAATGGAATTTGTTCAGGAAATTATAACCGCTATAAGAAATATTCGCGGTGAAATGAATATACCTCCGTCAAAGTTTGTAACGGCGCATATAAAATCCTCGCAGACAAAAGAATATCAAATCGAATATATAAAAAAGCTTGCGCGGGTGGACAAAATTATCGTCGATGAAAATATCGAAAAGCCGAAGGCAAGCGCTTCAACCGTACTAAAAAATTGTGAGATTTATATTCCTTTGACAGGTTTGATTAATCTTGATGTTGAAAGGAACCGTCTTCAAAAAGAAATTACCCGCCTGGAGGGCGCTCTTTCAGGAATTAATAAAAAACTTTCCAATGAAAAATTCGTCAGTAATGCTGCCCCTGATGTAGTTGAGCATGAAAGGACTAAACAGGCGGATTGGAAAACAAACTTAGAAAAGCTAAATGAAATTCTTTCAGGTTTAAGTTAATATTTGTACATTTTTTAAAAATAGGTGAGGCAATTTATGTTCTATAAAATATCTGACTTTCAAAAAGACTGGGATATTGAATCTAAAGCGACTTTAAAGCTTTTAAGAGTTCTTACTGATGAATCCCTTCAACAAAAGGTGGACGAAAAAGGAAGAACGCTTGGCAGGCTTGCGTGGCATTTAGTCTGCTCTCTCGATAAGACATTAGTTCAAGCCGGTTTTCCTATAAAAGAAGTTACGGACGAGACTGAATTACCGGCAAGCGCAAAAAAAATTGCCGATGAGTATGAAAATTCTGCGAAAGAAGTTATTGATAATGTAACAAAAAATTGGCAGGATGAATCTCTGGAAGAAGAAATACCGATGTTTCGTGATAAATGGAGAAAAGGACAGGTACTTACGGTGTTAATAAGACACCAAATTCATCACCGCGCTCAAATGACCGTACTTATGAGACAGGCCGGATTGAAAGTCCCGGGTATCTACGGTCCAAGCCGTGAAGAATGGGAGCTTATGAAAATGCCCCCGAGAGAGTAAATCAGTGCAAATCCGTGTCTGTGAAATTGGAAACTTTAAAGTTAATTTTTATTAACATTTCGAAAGAGTTATTACATTTTTTTAAGCTAATTAAGAATTTTATTGATTTTGAGTTATATTATTTATAGTTTTATTTATATCTATCAGGGTTATTTTTACTAAACGCTAATTAACTTTTGATGTAATAATACGTACAAAATACGTTTATGTTAAGTATTATTTCTATGTATTACTATTATTCGATCTATTGCAATGGTAAAAACCGACAAAATAAGTAAATATTTAAATATCCCGGTGGATAAAAAAGTTCCAAGAAAATTGCTAATAAGAGCAATCAGGCAGAAATATGATACACTTGATGAACTTGGAGAGGCGCTGGGAATATCAAAACAGAGTGTTTCCGACGCGATAAACAGGCAGACAGATAAGTTTATGCAAAGGCTTGCCGATAAAGCCGGTATTGATTTGAGTGCAATAAACAGCCAGATAATTTCCGATAATAAATTCGGCAATATTAAAGGAGATATAGAATTTAATTCTCACAGCAGCAGCAATGCACAGGAAGAAATAAAAGAACTAAAAAGAGATTTAAAGCAGAAAAGAAATTATATAGACAGGCTGGAAAAAGAAAATAAAGAATTGAGGAAGCGGCTTTCTAAATATAAAGGGTTTAAATAAAAAGGGAATTTCGAACACTAACACAGAGGAGCCTAATGCAAAAACAGAAGGTTAAAAAAAACAATATCCGCAAAGTTGCGGGGAATATTAATATTAATTTTTACAATTTTCCTGCATCTAACGATCCGGAAAAGGATAAGAAATTAATTATCATGTTGGTAGATAAAAATGTCTGCCTGAAGAAAAAATTACACAGCAGCCGTAAAAAAAGCACAAAATTAATTAGTTCATTGCGAGTTCAAGACGACCAGTTAACTAAAAAGAATGCTGAAATCAGGGATTTAAGAAGAAAATTAGGGAAATTATTAAAAGGGTGAAATAACGTCCTTTAGCCCCAATTTATCGGAACGGCGTGGTGAATTATTGATTAGTGCACCTTGTCACCTCTATGCCGTTCTGGCTGTTTTGCCTGATTGCGTTGTACTTTAATAGAGTAGGAGGAGGTGAAACACCTCCGTCCCCTCATTAATTCCGATTGTTATCGCATAAGCGTCGACCTAATCTGAAGCGCTATGACCGTAATATATTTGGACGTAACAAGTTAAGTATTAATTAATGCTTATAATGAATATATTTAACCCTATGCAACGAGGGAAGCCTTTGCTGTCGTTTCCCATGCAGCGGTTAATTACATCAATACGCCCGTCTTCTCTCAATTTATAAGTTGCGGTAGTATTACATGCACAACTGCGTTGAAAGCTATTAGGTATTTTAGCAATCTCATACCAAAGCCCAATATATTTTTGTAAATCAACCGAACTAACCGTTAGGGGTTCACCTTTCTCAGAGTTCAAATTTTGACTTCAGTTCAGTATTCATAATCAACAATAGTAAAGTTAAACAAAAAATTGCTTTACAAACCCCGGCAAATAAGTTTTGCATAGAGTGACTTAGTAAATAGTTTTTATCGCAAGGTTTTTAAAAATAAACGCCCAAATATCTGTCTGTTCCTCAATAATTTTTGAAGTCGGTTTCCCGGCTCCGTGTCCTGCAAGCGTTTCAATTCTTATAAGAACAGGGTTGCTGCCTTTGTACTTTTCTTGCAGGGTTGCTATATATTTGAATGAATGTGCCGGGACAACCCTGTCATCATGATCTGCTGTGGTAACAAGAATTGCAGGATAATTAATCCCTGATTTAATATTGTGAATTGGCGAATATTTGTACAGATAACTGAACTGAGTTGAGTCATTACTCGATCCGTATTCATTTACCCATGCCCAGCCAATTGTAAATTTCTGGTATCGCAGCATATCCATTACGCCGACTTGCGGAACGGCTACTTTAAATAAATCAGGGCGTTGATTTGTAACAGCGCCTATTAGAAGACCTCCGTTAGAGCCGCCGTTAATTGCAAGCTTTTGAGGAGATGTATATTTATTTTTAATCAGATATTCCGCAGCAGCAATAAAATCATCAAATACATTCTGCTTTTTACCAAACATACCCGCTTTGTGCCATTCTTCACCATATTCACTTCCGCCGCGAATATTAGCTATAGCCAGTACACCCCCGTTTTCAAGAAGAATCAATCTCGAAATGCTGAATGCCGGATTGATGCTTATATCAAAACCGCCGTATCCGTAAAGCAGAGCCGGGTTTTTGCCGTTTAATTTTAAATCTTTTTTATGAACAATAAACATCGGGACTTTTGTCCCGTCTTTGCTCTTATAAAATATTTGTTCGGTTATATATTTACTAAAGTCAAAATCAATTTCAGGCTTGTATAACACTGATGAAGACTTTGAATTTATATCATACTTATAAATAGTTGTAGGAAAAGTAAAAGAAGTAAAAGCATAAAAAGCAGTTGTATCTTCCCGCCTTCCGCTAAATCCGCCGACGGTTCCAATAGCGGGCAGTTTAATTTCTTCTTCCGATTTCCCGTCTAAATCATATATATAATCCTGACTATAAGCATCCTTAGTATATTCCACAAGTAATTTACCGCCGATAATTGATGCGGATTGCAGTACATAATCTTTTTCCGGCAGAATTGTTTCCCAGTTTTTTTCATCAGGATTTTTGGGATCAATTAATACAAGCCGGAACATCGGGGCATTTTTATTAGTCAGCGCAAGAAGCTTACTTCCCAAATTATCAATAACACTATAATTGTTATCAAAATTTTCAACTATTTTTATAAAACCGGAATTGGGATTCTCAAGATCTTTTACATAAACTGCATTATTGCTTGTCCCGGTTGATAAGTATAAAATTAAAAATCTTTCATCATCAGTAGTCTGCGCACCCAGTAATAATTTAGGAGCAGCGCTGTCCTGGAAAATTAAACTGTCAAGACTTTGATCGTTTCCAATTTTATGGTAATATATTTTATGATATTCATTACTTGAAACAAGTTCTTTCCCTTTTTCGGGTTCGGGATAACGGCTGTAAAAGAATCCATCCTTATACCATGCAATGCCCGAGAATTTTATCCATTTTAAGTTATCGCCGAGCTTTTGCTTTGCGGATACATCCATAACAGAAAACTCATTCCAGTCCGAGCCGCCTGATGCAGTACCATAAGCAAAATACTTCCCGTCCTTAGAAACAGCATAAGTAGTTAATGAAACAGTCCCATCCGATGATAATTTATTAGGGTCTAAAAAAAGTTCAGGCTTAGCTGTCAAATCATCCTGAATATACAATACGCTTTGATTTTGCAGTCCGTCATTTTTAAAAAAGAAATAGTGAGAGCCTCCCATAAATGGGACAGAATATTTTGGGTAGTTCCAGAGTTTCTCAAGACGTTCCTTAATCTTATCTCTGAAAGGGATTTTACTCAAGTAATTAAATGTAACCTTGTTTTCTTCTTTTACCCATTCGCTTACTGCCTTTGCCGTATCATCTTCCAGCCAGCGGTATGGATCATTGACAATAGTACCGGAGTAATTATCTTTAATGTTATCTTTATTTGTTTGGGGATATTGAAGTGTTTGCGGGTAAATAACCATATTAAAAACCATCAAAAAGAATAAAATAAAATTTAATTTGATGTACATGTAAAACTCCACTTGAGTTTAAAAATAATATTGTAATTATAAGCAAAATATTTGCAAACAGGCAAGGAAAATATAATTGATTGGGAATCATTCTTCATATTTATAACTGCAAAAAATCAGAAAATGATTTTACTTATGTGATACAGGATATGACTATTTTGACAAGTAAGATCAAAAGTATTATAATTTCGAGCAAATTAAAATCAATTTATAAAAAGGAAAAAATATGCCTATAAGAAAAGCTAATTCAGAATGGCGCGGAGATTTAAAAAGCGGAAGCGGAAATATTAGTACGGAATCAGGAGTTTTGAAAAATGTAAAGTATAATTTCGTATCAAGATTTGATAAGGGTGATGAAACAAACCCGGAAGAATTAATTGGCGCAGCTCATTCTGCCTGTTATTCAATGGCTCTTTCAAATATGCTTTCCGGCGGAGGCTATAAGGTGAATTTTGTCAGGGCTGAAGATAAAGTTCACATTGATAAAGTAGGGGACGGATTTTCAATAACAAAAATCGAAGTCCATTGTGAAGCAAGTGTTGAAAAGATAGACGAACCCGCATTTAAGAAATTTGCTGAAGATGCAAAAAAAAGCTGCCCGGTTTCAAAAGCGCTGGCAGGTGTGGAATTTGTCCTGACAACAAATTTGCAGTAATAGGATTACATAGAATAAAAAAAACGGATATTCGCCCCGGATATCCGTTTTTATTTTTAAATATATCAGACTCGCTTATGCTAAAAGATTTTCAAATTCCTTATGGCGCTTTATAAAAGCTGCCGTATAAGAACAAGTAGGAATAATTCTAAGTTTCTTCTCTTCGGCAAAACTCAAACATTTGCGGACAATCTTACCTGCTATACCCCGGTCTCTTAATTCATTCGGCACGTAGGTTTGAATTATTTCCATTGTATTATAATCATCCATTATATATCTAAGATAGGCTTCGCTGCCGTCTACAATTGTATAAAATTTATTATCGTCTTCGTCATGTTTTATTTCTAAGCTCATTTTATCTCCGTTCAAAATAAATGCCGGTTTACCGGTGATTAGTTAATTGCTTCAAATTTATGAGTAAAAAATAGTTCTTTTTGAAATGTGTAGTTGTTCTTTGCATCAATGATAGGAATAATAACTGTAAAACGGATAAATTTCTAAAGTTTATGATAAAAAAGCGGAAGAGTTCCCCATTATATGCTTAAATGATTTATCAACCTGAAGATTGTATTTCTCGATTAACGGGAAAGGCGTAACATGATCGTAAGGATATTCAAAATCCATGACATCCACACGTGTATTGATATTTTTGCGCCCTCCCTTTATATTATTTAAAACACCGAACGGAGGTACAACTTCATCCTTAATTAATGCTATTGCGCTTATTCTTTCATGTATCCGGGAAAGACGCTTTTCACGCAAGTCTTTGTAGTGCTTTTGATTAATCAAAGTTGGGAAATAACTCTTTTCAATAGACACACCGCTGAAATAATATTCAAGTTTCTTTTCCATTAATGGCTTATTATTTAGCTGCTCTTCAAAATAATTTTCTACAAATTGAGATGCTCTCATATCTATTATATACCGGGAAACAGGCATCATATTATCAAAAGTAGCTCCGCCGCAGAATATAACAAGACGGGAATTATCCAATTCTTTATAAGGATTATCCATTAAAAGGAGTAAGGAAAAAAAAGCCCCGATAGAATAGCCAAAAAAATCAATGTTTGCTTCCGGCGGGATATTTTTTTCCAAGCCGCATCTAATTGATTTTAATAAACCGCAAAAATCTATATATGTCTGCAAGCCGGATAAAAAGAACCTTTGAGGGCTTGCTTCAAGTCTTTCACTTATGGCTGCATTTATAAAAGATGTTTTGGCATTTGGTAATTTATTAGCTCTTTGTACAGCGACTTTGTTCATCAAACGGGAATCCGACCATACATAAGGAGCCCTGTTCATATGAAATGCTATCGGGAAGAGGATAACGGTTTTGCCTGTCTGCCTGGCAAGCTCATACGCCCACGGGAAATATTTATCCCACTTCTTTTCATTTAAGCCGTGAAATAGAAATATTATACCGCTTGATTGCGAATTACTTATATTCTCTACGGTGAAATATTCAAATGAATTATTACTTGAGATATTACTATCATTTATACCTGTCAGGAATTGTGCATCAGGTTCCTCATTATAAGCCTTTTTATCGTAATTATCAGAAAAAGAATTTAGTGAACCGGAATTGATTATAGCTGTTCCCGTTGAAGTGAAACTTCTTTTTCGTATTCTTATTGAAAGATCTTGTAACTCTGTAGTAGTAACAACATTTTCAAAAGCATCCTGCAATTTTTTATACAGGCTGTGATAAATCATAGGCATATTACAGACTTTAACTGCAAATCAACGTTATAATATTGGTTCCTTATGACCTGAAATTTGCAAAAAATCCCGTTAATGATTTGTAAAAGAATTGTAAATACAATTTGGATGATTAGAGTGCAGAAGAAGCGGCATGGGAAAATTTTTACCTGAATATTCCGGTAAAAGAACAACTCAATATCTTAAACATTTGGGTTCATGCAATTGTCAAATGTAAAGAAAAATTATTCTATACCACTTTCCATTCTTTTGGCTTTTCTATAACGATATTATTGCCGATATCTACCTTATCATTTAATTGGCAACTTTGTAATTGTAATTCTTTGATTTTAAAATGATGATCAGCAACTGATTTTAATTCCTTTGCATCTCTCCCGAAGGGTATCATTATTTCAATGATTTTGGTTGGATATAGTTCTTTTACTGCCTTAATTGTGGGAACCTGATCACTGTCACCAGTCAAGATTAAAGCTCTATCAAACTTGTCTTCTTTTGCAAATTTCATAAGCGAAATAGCAATATTTACATCAGTTTGCTTTTCTTCATATGTACTATAATATGTCTTGCAATCGGGACAAAGTTTTTCCACGGGTTTAAATTTGCCATAAATTACTTTGATTCCGTAATATTCCAATACACGAATATATATCATGTGCCTTTGTCTTTTGGCATAATTCCATGGTGTTAATGAGGTAAAATAAAAAATGTCTTCTAATGATTCGTTATTTGGTAAAAAAATTTTACATAATTGATGAAGATTGAGCCATTTATATTTTGTTAATTGTGGGAAAGCGGGATTGGTCAAAGAATGATATAAGTTAAATCCGTCTATTAAAAAAATGGTTTTATTCATTTGTGTCCCCATAAATAAAAAACCCGGGTCTATCAGAAACCCGGGGGCTATATCGTATAGATATAGGGATGATCAATTACATTTCAAACATAGGAAAATATATTTTATTTGTCAAGTATCTATTTAGCATAAAATTAAGCTGCCTCATTAATGTTTTTATTTATATATAAAAAGTCATACCATGTCCATAAATGATTACCGATAAATTTTCTTTGAGAGCGTAGAATAACATACTCCACCCACCTTACAAACATATTTTAAATTGAGTGCGTTTCTTAATTCGTTTAATTGTTCAATGTCTAATATTTTATTAGTTCACTTTCTTTTTTAATTTTATTTTAATTATTATTTTCCCAAATTAGGACACTACCAAAATTTAAGAAGACTTTACTATACCCCGGCTTAAATCCTCCCTTCCGCCTAGCGGCGGACATGTTGTCTAGCAGCGGACAGGCTTCGGGGTTATTTAATTTGCGTAACATGAGTCAGAAATTTGCTCCAGCGCATTTGCGTTTTTCAATAATTATCATTTACTTGTAGAGTATCAGTTTCGTTTTTACAACGGAAAGCAGTATAGCTTGGTAAAAAGCCGGACTTCTAAAATTTTGAATTTTAAATGAATGTAAAACAACAACTTATGCCGGTAATAATTTTGATTGCAGTTCTATTTATATCCGGATGTACGGGATCATATAATACTTTGCGGGCAAAATACATGGTTGGTGAAGTTGTAGTGGTTGGTAATGAACCTTTCACACACTTAGCTATACAAACCGGTCCGTCAAGTATAATTATACTTGATTGCGACAAAGAAACAAAAGATTTTCTTCTTAATAACCAGGGCAAGACGGCAAAAATCTTTTTTGAAAAGATGGACGATAAGGAGACTCCCAATGTAATATATGTGAAAAAATACGAAATAATATCTAAGGTGAGGCAATAGTCAGCCGCCATTCTTTCCAAATGTCAGCTAATCTGTAGAGAGAATATTTTTTAATTGAGTGTTGATATTTATACGTCGTGATCTTTGGGGTAAAAATTTTTTAATTTGTGAGTAAATATTGAGGTAAATATGCGTTTTCTTTATTATTTAGCAATCTTCACGCTTATTTTTTCATATTCTGCATTGTCTCAGAAAAAGATTATGAAAGTTCCGGTGAAAGAGCAGAGTCTTCCTAAAAGCTATCCTATAGACGGTACACCTCTTTTGTGGAAACAGGATCAGGCAGTTGCGCAATGGGTTAAAGAACATCCTGATTATAATAAACAGAAACTTGCAAAAACAGCATGGGGTTTTACCGTAGGGTCTACCCACTCCTGGTATGCTTATAATTTTACCAGCGGCAGTTATTATTTAGTTCCTTCAACTTGCCAGTCAATAGGTCCACATAGCTATGTTTTTGTTGAAAATGCTCAATGGAATGTTAGAGTAACTCAGGCTGCGGTTGACTCAGTTGAAAATGCATTCGAAAATGAAACGCCTGCAAGACCCGACACAGGAATTTATCAAACCGATGTGGATGCTTTCGGAAAGCCTCCTGATGTTGATAACGATCCAAGAATTATTATTCTTATCCTTGATATTAAAGATGGTTACAATGCTTCCTCCGGAGGCGGCTATACAGCGGGCTATTTCAGCGCTAATAATGAGATACCAGGTACCGGCAGTAATGACGCAGAAATCTATTATATGGATTGCAACCCGACAGATCTTACAGACACAACAGCGTCCGGTGGATTGGAGACAGCGCTGGAACCATGCGCACATGAATTCCAGCATATGATTAACTGGTACTATCATCAAACAAATCCGGAATTGACTTTTGTGAATGAAGGCTGCTCTATGCTTGCAGAAATTAACTGCGGATACCCGGCATTCTACCCGGGACTGTATGCTAATGAAACTAACTACCCTCTTTTGAACTGGCGGACAAACGATGCCACATTAGTTCTAAATGATTACTCTCGCGCACAAAGATATTTTACTTACTGGCTTGACCAGTTTGGTATAGGTATTTTTAAACATGTTGTTCAGGACAACCTGGTGGGATTAGCGGGACTTGAAAATGCCCTTACAACCGACGGTCAGACTATTTCATTTACACAGTTGTTTATTAACTGGCTTATTGCAAATAAGCTTGATGATGTTAATCTTGGTAATGCTTACGGATATCCTATTCATACCGGACTTGCCAAAGCAGTTAGTAAATATATTTACTACAATCCAAATGTTACTGTAACGGATACCGTAGAACCTCTTGCAGCCGAATACATAACTTTTACAGGCGGCAGTAATCTCAATATAACTTTCACAGCCCCATCCACAAATAATTTAGTTATAGAAGCCATAGAAGAAGGAAGCAGTTCAAATCGTGTTCTTAATGTACCTGTAAATACTATCTTTTCGGAACCTTTATATGGAAGCACATATACTTCTGTAAATTTTGTGATTATAGATACGAGTACTAATAGCAATACAGTCTTTTATTCCTATAAAGCAACCGGTACGGCTCCTACTTCAGAAACAGTACTGCAGTGGGATAATACAGAACCCACTAGGTACTATTTATGGACTCCCAATGATACTATTTGTGTTGCTTTTAATGCTGTTGCAGGCGGAAGGCTCGATTCAATAAGAGTTGCGCTCAAGAGAGCCGGTTCTATTACAGGTGGAATCTGGACATATACAGGTGGTCCTTCATCTTCAAATCCATCACCTCTTGGAACTGCTTTGGCTTCTATAAATGCTTCAATTTCTGACTCAGCTACATACCCATATATGATTCCCTATAATAATTGGAGTACGGTCGATTTAAGAACTTCTAATATTTCAACTAATAATCCCTTTGCAGTTGGTTTTGTCATCGGACGCAACCCATCTGCTCCCGGTATAATGTCAACCGATTATCCCGGGCAGGATGCTTATCATAGTTATACTTATTTACAAACTGCCGAAAGTGCGCCGGGTCCGCCGGGATGGTATTATATAGCTTCAAGCGATACTACGGTTGCTATTTATTTAATACGCGCATACGTAAGTTTAATAACCGGTGTTAAGCAGGAAATTGAATTGACGCCAAAAACTTTTTCTTTATCGCAAAATTATCCTAATCCGTTTAATCCTTCTACAATAATTAATTTTGCAGTGCCTAAAGCCGGAAAAGTAAGAATAGCAGTTTACAATCAACTTGGTCAGCAGGTAGCGCTTATTGCTGATAAAGAATATTCACCGGGAAGTTACTCAATTAATTTTAACGGCGCATCACTTGCAAGCGGAATTTATTTTTACAGGATTGAGACAGGCAGCTTTACTCAAACTAAAAAGATGGTCCTTTTAAAGTAATACCGGCGAGACTGACTAAAATGCAGGTCGACTTGTCAAGCCGACCTACATTCATCCTTCAAAAATCTTTTTCAGTTCCTTCAGGTCTTTAGTAACTGAGAGCGCCAGCATAAGTTTAATCCTTGCCTTCTGTCCATTCAGGTAATCTGCAAAAATCACTCCTATTTGATGCAGCCATTTACCGGCGCCCGGATAGCCATAAATATCAAGTGTTTCACCAGCAGGGCATCTTGAAACAAGAACAACCGGAATTCCCTTTTCTACGGCGTACTTTATACCGTCAAATGCAGCAGGAGGAACGTTGCCAACGCCAAGCGCTTCAACAACAATTCCTTCAACACCGCTGTCGGCTGAGAATTTGAAGAACTTTTCATTCATACCTGCATATACGGTAAGCAAATCAACATTTGTAACTAACTTAGCGGTAACAATACGTTGAAGTTTTCTCGGAAGACGATTCAAAATTACTCTTCCGTTTTGTACAAATCCTAAAGAGCCAAAATCAAGACTTCTAAAACTGTCGATCTGCTCGGTAAATATTTTCGTTACTTCGCTGGCTGCGTTTATCTCCCCGTTAAGGCAAACCAGCACTCCTAAATCTCTGCAATTCGGATTCAAGCAAATGCTAATTGCATCTATAAGATTTTGCGGGCCATCCCACCCCGGTTCGGAACTGTTTTTCATTGAACCGATCACTACTATGGGTATTGACGTTTTAATAGTAAGATCGAGAAGATATGCGGTTTCTTCAAGAGTATCTGTTCCGTGTGTTATTATAACGCCGCTATAATTAGCGCTTGTAATTAATTCATTTATTTTTTTAGAAAGCCGGAACATAAGTTCCGGCGTCATATGCGGTCCGGGGTACTTCCCGAAATCATAACATGTAATCTTTGCAAGGTCTCTTGCCTGAGGTATTTTCTCAAGTAGTTCTTCACCTGAAAAGCGAGGCACAGCGCTGCCGGTATCTTTATCAATCATCATTGAAAATGTACCGCCTGTAAAAACTATCAGTATCTCTTTCATACTATTCCCGTATTTAATAACCAAATATAAATTAAAGAAAAATTTAAAAATACGTCCGTTGCACTATTTATTCGATAATACACACATTGATTACTCATATTACACAAAAATAAAGGTAATAATAATTTCAAGAGATACACACTCCTTTTATTTCCCCATATAGTTGCACTGCCACATAGTGACGCAGCCTGAGGGATGCCTTTATCAAGGGATGTGTTTATTTAAAATAGTAATACATCAAAAAGTTTGCGTAATGTGAGTTATTATAACGCACTTAAATAAAAAATGACTGTCTATTGGTTTGTAGGTAATTTTATATTGAATTATTTTTACCGATATTATTTGGAGAAATAAGATGTTATTTATTGTAAACGTAGATTCGACGCCAAATCCTAACGCATTAAAGTTCGTATTGAACGAAAGATTATTAAGATATGAAACGAGGCAGTTTCATAATATTGAAGAAGCTAAAAACGATCCTTTGGCAAAGGGAATTTTTGAAATTACCGGTGTTGTTTCCGTTTTTTATATGGATAAATTCATTACCATAGAAAAGTCAAAAGATGCAAATTGGGGACAGATTCAGAAACCATTTATTAATTTTCTAAAAATTTTCGACCGGAATTTAATACCTTCTGAGGATGAACTTAAACCGCCCGACGAAAATACGGATGAATTGTTAAAAAAAATTAACGAGCTTTTAGACAACAAAGTCAGACCGGCTTTAGCCGGAGACGGCGGCGGGCTTCAGGTAATGGGAATTGACAGGTACACAGTCAAGATACATTACCAGGGTGCATGCGGAAGCTGTCCAACTGCAATCTCAGGTACCCTGATGGCAATTGAAGGATTATTAAAACAAGATATTCACCCGGCAATTGAAGTAGTAGCTGCTTAGCGCTTTTTAATTATTTAAGCTCTGTCACTTTATTAATATCAGCAAGTTTAACGAACTTTTCGTTAAATTTAAAACTACCTTTTTCAGTTTTAACAGATTTAATCATCTTAACCGTAACACTGCTGTCTTTTTTCTTTATCTTAGATTTATCAGCAAATGTCTGTTGTTTAGCCATTTTAATACTCCAAATTTTAGTGAGCAAATATAGGAATTACAACTTTTAAATAAAAGCTCTAAAAAGGACACAGGACAAAAAACTTTACCACTTTTAAATCTTTGGATATAGTATTAAAATTGGTTAAAAAACATCCTCAAACACTAATATTAGCTATAATAAGTCGGTAAAAACCGCATTTATTATATTCTTCAAGTCATAGGGGGAAAGGCAAACCTGCATTCCTCTAATACCTGCGCTTACATATATTTTTTCAAATAACCGGGCGGTTTCCTCAATAAAAGCCGGGAAGTTCTTTCTCATTCCGATGGGAGAACAGCCGCCGCGTATGTAACCGGT
>Ga0116114_1000848_pt1 | contig 17753 bp, 16 predicted proteins | sample June2015DPH_10_5_FD_89823 | JGI IMG/M metagenome (GOLD analysis project Ga0116114, IMG submission 89823) | Peatland microbial communities from SPRUCE experiment site at the Marcell Experimental Forest, Minnesota, USA - June2015DPH_10_40 | ecosystem: Environmental > Terrestrial > Soil > Wetlands... | reverse complement strand
AGCTTTTATAAAGTTCCAAATTAATTCTTAAATTAATATTTTTATTTTTAAGTACATCGAAATTGGAAATACTAACTATAATAAAATAATATTAATATTTTTTTTATTCTTCATATTTTTTTGAACTGTCTCACTTAGTTCTTTTATATGATATCAAACCGCTTTAAACGCGATTATTATAGAATATTTTACGTATTTGATTTGACTATTCATTTCATTATTTTTTTATAAATGAAAATTTGGGTTTACGCCCAAAATCCCGATTATCAAACTAAAAAATTATAATGCAATTAATATGAGATATCTACTGGTTATTCCGTCAATCGACATAAAGAATGGAAAAACTGCAAGAGTAGTTCAGGGTATACCGGAATTAAATTGCCAAGAGTACGGCAGCGATCCTGTTGAAATGGCAAAAATATGGCGTACGGAAAATGCTAAGCTTCTTCATGTGGTTGATTTTGACGGCGCTGCCGACCATAGCAATAATAATTTGCATCTTATAAGGGAAATATGCGAATCAGTAATCATCCCCGTACAATTTGCCGGAGGTATAAGAAGCCTTGAAGATGTTGAAGCAATAATGGATACGGGGATAAGCAGGCTTATAATCGGTACTATGGCAATTGAACACCCGGACTTCTTTATAAAGGTTTTTGAAAAATACGGCCCATTAAAAATTGCTATCTCATTGGATATTATTGATGAGGAGCTGGTTACAAAAGGCAGAAAAATAATGACCGGTATAAACTACTTAGACTTTGCAAAAAAGATGGCAAATCTTGGCATAGAAAGGTTTATTGTAACTGATGTTCTTCGCAATGGAATTCTCGGCGGCCCTAACCTTGTTTATTCCGCTAACGTTGCTGAAATTACTAAAGGCAAGGTAACGCTTTCAGGAGGCATTCGTAATAAGGATGAATTAATGGATGTTCAAAAACTAATGCCTGCCGGGATTGATTCTGTAATTGTCGGCAGAGCTTTATATGAGAATAGATTCCCCTGCCAAAAGCTGTGGCGCATTGCTGAATCCGGAATTTTTTAATACATTTATTAAGCAGATTACTCGAGTTAAATTAATAATAGGAAAAAATGGACAAGGATGAGAACGAAATAATTCGCAGTAGTTTTTGATCTAATCTTTTTATTTCGTCAGCAAAAAAGGCTGATCTTGAAGATCATATTTCCTTTGTTCCAATTTTTAAAGATTTAAGTTCTAAGGAGATATCACAGCTTATAAAAATTATTCATAATAGAAATTATCTCGCCGGAAAGTGTATATTCTATGAATATGTTAAAAAATAAAACCGGAGGAAGAATATGAAACCAGAAATAAAAAAAATATTAGTCCCAATCGATTTTTCTGATTATTCCAAGAGCGCTCTTAAATATGCGGTAAATTTTGCTAAAAAATTTAACGCAGAATTATACCTGATATATGTGGTAGAACCAATAATTTATCCCCCTGATTTCAGTATGGGACAAATTGCAATTCCCACCTTGGACCTGGGCATGGATAAAAGAGCCTTTGAAGAGCTGAATAAACTTGCAGAAAAAGAGATTCCGAAAGAGTTAATTGCCAATACAATTGTAAAAACGGGAAAACCGTTTATTGAAATTATAGAATCAGCCGAAGAAGAAAATATTGACCTTATAATAATAGCAACACACGGTCATACCGGTATGGAACATATTTTATTCGGAAGCACTGCCGAAAAAGTGGTAAGAAAAGCACCCTGCCCTGTCCTGACTTTAAGGGAACCAATCAAAGGTTATAATTTTACAAAAGAAATTGAAAAAGAAAAGCTATAGTGGAAATAAGGGTTAAAAAAACAGATAGTTCAATTTTTTCGGTCAATTACAAAGTCTACCAAGTCTTGAAGAGCGGTTTTGCTAGGTGTATCAGGGAATATGGTCAGCATAGACATAGCTTTTTTTGAATAGGCGGAAGCTGTTTCGGAAGCATAATTTAGCCCATTGTTCCTTTTAACAAAATCTATAATTTCTTCAACAGATCCGTTTTTATCGACGTTTTTAATAATCTTTTTTATTTTAGCAGCTTCATTTTTAGACACCTGCTGAAGCGAGTAAATTAATGGAAGCGTTATTTTCTTTTCTTTAATATCCGCGCCTACAGGCTTACCTATTATAGAAGTATTCCCCTCGTAATCAAGTATATCATCCCTTATTTGAAAAGCTATCCCAATATATTCCCCAAACTTTCTCATTGCCTCGTAATATTTTTCATCAGAGGATGCACTAAGAGCGCCTATCTGGCAGCATGTCTCCAGCAAAGAGGCTGTTTTATCGGAAATAATTCTGAAATAAGTTTCTTCATCGATATCGAGCTTCCGCGTTTTTCTTATTTGAAGCAGTTCTCCTTCAGACATCCTTTTTACCGTAGTTGTAATTATATCAAGGAAGTCAAAATCTTTACCTTGTACCGCAATCAGTAATCCGCGGGATAAGAGATAATCCCCCATTAAGACGGCAACTTTATTTTTAAATATTTTATTTATTGACCAAAAGCCTCTTCTTTTATCGGCATTATCAACCACGTCATCATGCACAAGAGTGGCGGTATGAAGCAACTCTACCATAACTGCCCCCCTGTAGGTACGTTCGGAAACTCCCCCCGCAACTTTTGCGGCAAGAAGAACTAAGAGAGGTCTAATTTTTTTCCCTTTTTGCCGTATAATATACCTTGCAATTAAATCAATCAGGGTAACATTAGACTTCATGGACTGTTTAAAAAGTTCTTCAAATCTTTCCAGCTCAGATTTGATCGGAAGACTTATTTCTGCAAGTTTATTTTTAATCAAGATTTCTTAACGGCTAGTTTAGAAATTATTATACTTATTTCATAAAGCAATACTAAAGGTGCGGCCAAAATCAATTGTGAAACAGGATCGGGACTTGGCGTTAAAAATGCCGCAACGATAAAAATGAGCACAATAGCATGCCGCCTGTATTTTCTCATGAACGCCGGCGTTAATATACCAATTTTTGTAAGAAAAAATGATATCATAGGTAACTCGAACACAACCCCTGAGCCAAGCATTATGCTAATTATAATAGACATATATTCATCAATTGCGAATATATTTTTAATTTCGGCAGAACCAAATTGAGCTGCAAACTTTAACGACATCGGCAGCATAACAAAATATGCAAATACAATCCCCACCAAGAAGCAAAGACTTGAGAATGCAACTATGGCAGATATATGCCTGCGCTCACTTCTTTTTAGAGCAGGTGAAATAAATTTCCATAACTGGTAGAAAATATTAGGAAGGCTGAGTATAACACCCCCTACCATAGCAACCTCAAAATAGAGTATTAATTGCCCGAATGGTTTTAAATTCTGAAGCGCTACGCCTGCATGTCTTGCAGGGGTTAGTAAAATCTTATCAATAAGAATATTAATAAAAATCCAACAAAGAAGAGAGCCAACACCAACCCCGATAAGCGAATAAATTAATCTCCATCTTAGTTCTTCAAGATGTTCAAGAAAAGTCATTTCAGAACCGGAATTGTCTTCGCCCTCAGGATTCAAAGCCTCCGGAGAATCATCTTGAATAGTTATATCTTCTGATGCCACTTTAATTTAATATAATTAACTTAACTGTGAATATAGGGGAAACTTTGAGCATAATATTTTAACACGGTTATTTATTTCAGTTAAAACTTTTTCATCTTCAAAATTTGAAATTGTTTTATCGATCAATTCAGCAATTTCAAACATTTCATTTTCTTTCATACCTCTTGTTGTCACAGCAGGAGTACCGATTCTTATTCCGCTTGTAACAAACGGGCTACGCAGGTCAAACGGAATTAAATTTTTATTAACAGTTACCCCGGCAAGCCCGAGAGCCTTCTCAGCTTCTTTACCTGTAATATTTTTGTTTGATAAATCTATGAGCATCAAATGATTATCCGTACCGCCGGATATTATTTCAAAACCGTATTGATTCAATTTGTCAGATAATACTTTTGCATTTTTAATAACCTGTTGGGCATAATCAGTAAATGAATCTTGAAGCGCTTCGCCGAAAGCAACTGCTTTAGCCATAATTATGTGCATCAAAGGACCGCCCTGAATACCAGGCATCACCATGCTGTCGATAATCTCAGACATCAACTTTAATCTGTCACCTTTAGGTGTTTTCGTCCCGAAAGGATTTTCCTTGTCTTTACCAATAAGGATAATTCCGCCTCTAGGCCCTCGTAATGTCTTATGTGTTGTTGATGTAACAATATCACAATATAGAAGCGGATTATTAAGTAAACCTTTGGCAATCAAACCGGCAGGATGAGCCATATCGCACATTAAATAGGCGCCAACCGAATCAGCTATTTGCCTGAATTTAGAATAATCCCATTCCCGTGAATAAGCACTGGCGCCGGTAACAATTAATTTGGGCTTTTCCTGTTTTGCAAGATCTTCAATAATATTATAATCTAATTCTTTAGTATCTTTATTTAAAGGGTAACCTACAGCCTGATACAAAGTACCGGAAAAATTGACGGGAGATCCATGAGTTAAATGTCCGCCGTGAGCAAGGCTTAAGCCAAGAAATTTATCACCCGGCTTCAAAAAAGTCATTAGGACGGCCATATTTGCTTGTGAACCGCTGTGTGGCTGAACATTTACATATTCAGCATTAAACAATTTTTTAAGCCTTTCTCTCGCCAAATTCTCGGCTAAATCTACATATTCGCAGCCGCCATAATATCTCTTACCGGGATATCCTTCTGCATACTTGTTTGTCAGAACAGTTCCGTCAGCTTCAAGCACAGCAAGACTCACAAAATTTTCAGATGCAATTAACTCAAGATAATTCTGTTGTCTTTTCGTTTCAAGAGTTAATACTTCATAAATTTCTTTATCGTTTTTTAAATTATTATACATTTTATTTTTTCATAGAAATGATTATTTTTTTAATTCAGTTTTTTATATATAAGAATAAAACTTTAGTCTTTAGCTCTAACAAACCATAATTCACCCAAACTTAGTCCGATGTTCATCTTTGTAAAATGTTCCAGTACCAGGTCAGATTGGGATGAGCCTCTCGTACCATATAATAAAGTGAGATCAACAGTATTAAACTGACTTAGAGGATAAGAAAAGCCTACGGCAACTGAATACTGATTTATACCCGTCCCGTCTATATCATATTGAAGCTGCTCATAACTTATCCCTGCACGCCAAATAGTTTGTTGCCACGAGGTTGTACCCGATTCCTGCATAGGTCTATATTGAAAGCCCGCACTAAATTTTGTTGCATTTCTGAGATCACCCGGGTTAACACCGTTAAAAGAATACTGTGACCAATTCTGGGAAGCAACATCCAAGCTGATACAATATACCTGATTGATGGCAAAGCTTAAGCCCGCCATAAAACGAACCGGTATCTTCATCTGTACAGTACCCTGAACGATTGTATCCGTTCTGGAGGTTGTTGTAGAAGTAAGAATTGTATCTGTTCTCAGTTGACCAAGAAGCTCCGCTGCAAAGCCTATTCTGAAGTTAGAAATGGTACCTGAATGAAATAGTGGGGATATGTCAGGACTAATCAGCCCTATGTTTGAACCAAGCCCGGAAGGACTATACGTCAAATTATAATTGGAATTAGCAGCATCCGAATTAATGAATTCGGAAGTGGCGATGTAATTAATGTTGCCGAAATAATAATTTAATGTAACTCCCAGGCTAAGATCGAACGGAAGTTTATACGATGTACCAATAAAAAATTTAGATAAACCGCCATTACCCTGATATACTGTTTGGTAATTACCGGTAGCCTGAACTAAATCTCCGTTTTCTCCGGAAGCATTATAATTCACAGTTGAATAAGGAACAAGTCCCATTACAATAGTTGCCCCATTAGAATCACTAACAGGAAAGGCAAAAGCAAGTCCGTTAAACAGAAATTGACCGTTAAAGCCATTTGAAGAATTCTCAGAAAGGAATGAACCGCTGTAAGATAAGCTGGCGCTAAAGCGCGTTTTGTTTATTTGATTCCAGGAAGCGGGGTTGACAATATCAAAGTAAGAAGGATTAGATAAAGAAACACCAAGCCCGCCGATGCCAAGCCCATAAGCAGAAAATGAATAGACAGCATCACCTATTCCAAGCCTGGTATAGCTTGAACCACTTTGAGCTAATAAACTTATTTGTAAGACAAAGAATACGGCAATAAGGATTTTTATTAATTTCATATTTATTTTTTTCCCGTATAAGTAATTTGTAAGCGGGGTCTTAGCGCCCGGCTTGCCGCATTGCTTCCTTTTATTGCAAACAGTTCAAGACCGTCAATCTGGCTTGTTACCTGAATTAACAATCCCTCATTCACACCTTTATCAATCCAGCTCTGAACGTAAGCTGCAATATTACCCTGGAAAGTGTTGCCGCTACGGCTTAAAGTAATGGTTTGTGTGGAGTCAAAAGCTCTTGCCGAACTATCTGTTAATAATAGTACCGTAAGGGTATTGAGATAATTTGAACCTACAATTGTAGCTACAGTATCCAGCGTTAAAGTCAGGTTAGCATAATTGATTAGTGTATTCGGAGGGATGGCAGATACATTAAACAATAATCTGGAATTAATAACAAGACCGGCTCGTACTAATATATCTTCCGAACTTACAACAGGGAGTGTTCCCGAAACTATACTTGATTCCCTCCCCGTGAGAAATGATAAAGTATCGATGTAATCTCCGGATTTTACTATCACTACTTGCAGAGTTGTAGTTGATGGGTTAAACCCCACTACTTTTTGCGAATTGCTTGTGGGGTTAAAGTAAATTCCATGATCAATTCCAAGAGTCGAATCGGAAGCATATTTAAGAATATTAAGAACGTAAGATTTATCAAGATTAAAAGTGACAAGTGAATCGGAAAAAATTCTGTTAGAACTTAAATCTGCCTTGATAAGGCCAAGTGCATTTATACTATCTGCGTCAACGCCTGCTGCAGTCCAATCGTACGAAATTCTATTAACCGTGAAGTCCATCGAACGTGTAGAATCGCTGAAGAAATAATTAGGATAAAGCGATACACCTGCATAAGTAACCACAGCAGCGCCGTCTAATATATCTGTCTCAATTGTATCGGCTAATGAAATAGAAAATTCAGCAAGATAGGATCCCGAAACATTAGCTGCTTTTCCTATTAAAAGAGAACTAGCAGAACCTGTAATAGGGATAGTATATTTGGCATAAGAAGAAGATTGTTTCATTGAATCCGCATAAGAATCAATTTCTTTAACATTCAGATAATCATTTTTTAATAAACCGATGCCAACAGAGACAGGATTTTCACTACAGGAATATAAAGTAATGGCTATAATCCCGATTAGAAGTAATAACAGCTTTTTGTAAATCAATTAGTTTTCTCCATTTTATCATTTTTTATTATAGAAGATACTTCGATAATATTTTGAGCAACAAAAGTGGGAAATTTATTTTGTTTTTTCAAGACAGAAAAACTTTCCTCACCAATCCCGGTTCTTACAAGAATAGTTTTTAAGCCGGCGTTAATTCCGCACTCGATATCGGAAACTGAATCACCTACAAGATATGAGCCTTCCAAATCAATAGTAAAATCTCTTACCGCTTGAAAGATCATTTCGGGTGAAGGCTTTCTGCATTCAGCTTCTTCCTTTGTACTAAAATCAGGATGAAATGGGCAATAATAAAATGCATCGATTGATACACCATAAGCACTAAGTAGTTTATTTATCCTGTTATTAACAGTGTCCACCATTTCTTTACTAAGTAACCCGCGAGAAATACCAGATTGATTTGAAACTACAATTAATTTAAATCCCATTTCATTTTTAAGTAAAGAAAGTGCTTCCCCCGTTCCAGGTAAAAGTTTAACTAAATTAGGATCGCCTAAATATCCCGGGTCTTCATTAAGTGTGCCATCTCTATCAAGGAAAACAGCGAAAATAGCCATTATTCGTTGTTCATTACTGTCTTGTATAATTCAATATACTTTTTAGCAGAAGAATTCCAGCTAAAATCACATTTCATTCCATTCCGCATAATTTTAGCCCACATCTTTTTATCTTCAAAAGTTCTTAAAGCTCTTCTAAATTCTTTTAGGAAGGTTTGTGCTTCATACTGTTTAAACACGAATCCCGTACCTTCGCCGGTTTTTTCATTAAACCGTGTAACTGTATCTGCAAGACCACCTGTTTCACGCACAATCGGTACGGTACCATAAGTAAGGCTGTACATTTGGTTCAAGCCGCAAGGCTCATACCGCGAAGGCATTAATAACATATCTGCCCCTGCATCAATTATATGGGCAAGTTCGTCATTAAAGCCAAGATACGCAGCAAACTTTTCGCTAAATTTTCCATTCATCTTTTCGAAAAAGTGATGATACTTCTTATCACCTGTACCAAGCAGTACTACTTGTATATTTAATTTCATTAATTCTGTAAATGTTGATGAAATTATATCCATACCCTTTGCATCAAAAAGGCGGGAAATTATACCTACAATAGGTATATTTTCATCAAACTTAAAACCGAATTTATTGGCTAATTCCTGTTTGTCAACCAGCTTTCCTGAGATATTTTTTGCAGAATATTTCCTTGCAATAAGTTTATCTTTTTCAGGATTCCATAAATGAGTATCGATGCCATTTATTATGCCGTATAAATCATTTTTTCTTTTAGCAAGTACCGGTTTCAGACCTGCGCCAAGTTCTTCGTCAGATCTAATCTCATTTGCATAAGTTTCGCTTACAGTATTTATTACATCTGAAAATAATAAGCCGGATTTCATAAAATTAATTTTGCCGTAAATCTCTAATCCTTTTTCTGAATTCAATTCTTCAGGCAGCCCGGTTTTATAAAAGGAAGATTTTGGAAAAGTACCCTGATATGCAAGGTTATGGATTGTAAACACTGTTTTAAATTTGGAAAATTGTTCGTCGTTTTTGTAAATAGTCTTTAAATAAGCAGGAATCAATCCGCACTGCCAATCATTGCAATGAATTATATCGGGGATCCAGCCTAATTTGGAAATAAGTTCAAACACGGCGTTTGTTAATAAAACAAATCTTTCATCATTATCCGGGTAATCTTCACCGGTATAAGGGTCTACATAAAGACTGTTCCGGCTGCCAAAATATTCCTGGTTATCGAGAAAATAAATTTGCACTCTGACTTTTTGTCCCGGCAAAAAACACGATCTAAGCGAAAATATTACGTCTTTTTTTCCAATTTTAATATGTAAATCTTTCAGCCTGACGACTTCATGTATTTTAAATTTCCGGTCGTCCACTGCGCCGTATTTAGGTACTACTATGCGTACTTCATGCCCCATTTCCATTAACATTTGGGGCAAAGCTGAAGAAACATCCGCTAAACCACCTGTTTTTACAAACGGGACAATTTCAGAGGTTACATACAAGATTTTGTATTTTTTTGCAGCCATAAATGTAAGCTTTTTTTATTATTAGCATTGCAATTTACGAAATTAAATGATTTTTCTCAAGATTATCTTTCACTCATATCCATTACCATGATAAATGACAAACAGTTAGAATATATCTTGATTTTTTAGATTTTTCGAAATATTATCTTCTCAAACAATATTATCTTCACTTGATCCAAATAATTTCTAACATAAGTCTTTCACAAAATATTTTTTTATTTTATATTAGAAATGATTAGTTCAACAATAAGCAGTAACAACTATATGCACAGAAGAAAAACTTTATTTTGTATTACAATCCTGTTTTCTTTCATTCTGATTTCTTGCGGCACTTCCACAGGAAGCAGATTTCCGCAGGAACAAGAATATAAGAAAAAAGAAGTTACAGACAGCGCCGGGTATTCCGAAAACTTCGATTTGACAAAATACCATTCCAAAATTGATATAAAAGAAAACGCCAAACCGGTTGACTCCTCTACCACCGACGTATGGTATTCGTATCATTCAAGTCCCAATACTTCTGATACAGCTCAAACAGTTATAAAGACTTTGCCGGGCTATAGGGTATTAGTATTATCAACAGATGATTTGGATGAGGCAAATAATCTGCGTTCCGACATCTATTTCAAAACTGATCATGCGGCTGTTTATGTAATTTTTGACCCGCCGTTTTATAAAGTTGAGGCAGGCGATTTTAGCGATATAAATGATGCACAAAGTCTAAGCTTCAAACTAAAACAGATGGGATATAATGAAGTAAGAGTTGTGAACGAAACAATAAATAAATTTAATTAAACAAACTGCTAAATGCTGAAAATAGTTGCTAATCCCTGGCAGATTATAACTGTAGATACATTCGGTCAGAATGTAAAACGCGGTGCGGAATTAAATGAAATAGGCTTATTAACCGGTTACTCCATAATAATAGAAGACGGGTTCATAAAAGATATTGTTCCAACCGTGTCAATAAAAAGTATTGAAGCAGATGAAATAATTGACGCTGCCGGCAGGATTGTTCTCCCCGGTTTGGTTGAATGCCACACACATACTGTTTTTGCAGGCTCGCGATCAGATGAATTCAGGAATAAATTAAAGGGGATATCATACGAAGAAATTGCTCAATCAGGCGGCGGTATAAACAAAACAGTGAATGCTGTATGTAATGCCAGCGTTGAAGAACTTATCGGAATTACTATTCCCCGTATCGATTATTTTATTTCACAGGGCATAACAACTCTTGAAATAAAAAGCGGTTACGGTTTAGATTTTGAAAATGAAATTAAAATATTACGCGTTATTCATTATCTGAATGAAAAGTATCCTATTGATATTATTCCCACTTTTCTTGGAGCACACGTTTATCCTCCTGAGTTTAAAGATAACCATAAAGCTTATATCGATCTTTTAATAAATGAATCGCTCCCCTATGTTGCAAAGAATAATCTTGCTAAATACTGTGACGGCTTTTGTGAATTAACAGCATTTAGTATTCCGGAAATTGAAACTGTCTTTAACAAAGCAAAAGCGCTGGGAATACAATTAAAGCTTCACACCGATCAGTTCAATAGTATTGGCGGAGTTGATATTGCATTAAATAATAAAGTTGTCAGCGCCGATCACCTTGAAGCGATAAAGGATGAAGATATAAAAAAACTCGGGAATTCTGATATAGTCTGTGTTCTGCTTCCCGGAGTATCTTTCTTTCTTAATCATAATTTTGCACCTGCAAGAAAATTAATAAAACAGAATGCCATTGTTGCACTGTCTACTGACTACAATCCGGGTTCATCTAATATCAGCAGTTTAAATTTGATAATGAGTATCGCTGCTTTTAAAATGGGAATGACAATTGAAGAAACTATATCTGCAGTTACAATTAACGCTGCAAAAGCCATCGGGTTGAATAACGAATGCGGGAGTATTGAAATTGGTAAGAGAGCAGATTTGGCATTGTTTAATACCGGTAATTATTCAGATATTGTTTATAACGTCGGCAAAAATTTAAATTACATGACCATAAAAAACGGAGAAGTCATATATATTTCTGATTAAGTACACATCCAACTTTTAACTTCCTAAACCGGCAATATTTTTGTGAAATTCTCATAAATAAAAGGAGATGAATAATTAGAAAAATATTTCGTCTATAATCGTACCTTTCGAAAATAATTTGATTGAATAAATTATTATCCCGCTTGCTAAGTATTAAACGTGGAAATAAATAAAAAGACTTTATTTTCGAAAAGACATAAGTTTACTACAAATGATTTGCATTAAAGAGATTAGTAAAATCCGGATGGTTGATTAGGTTTGTAAGTTGTTGTAGTTAAGGGCTTTCCTATAATATACATTATAAGAAGTCACACTACAAAACAACCCAGTCTTTCTGAGCTGCTTTTCCGTATCTGTCTACGATGACTACCAGACGAACGGGATTAAGCGATACTTAACCCTACTCAGATATTCTGCATAGCCCGACAGATTCTTGGTCAGAAACTTCTCCTCATCAAGAAGCCTCCATATGATGACAAGCGCGATTGGAATGACCGCCAACAATCCCAACCATGAGCCAAGCGCGAGAGGTACACCTATAAGCATGGTGAAGGCTCCGATGTACATCGGGTGGCGCACGAGTGCATATGGCCCCGTCGATATGACTTTTTGTTCAGTACCGACTTCGATAGTCGCCGAGGTAAACGTATTCTCTTTGAAGACAAGAAATACGATGAGGAGCCCAAGCGCGACAAGGACGTCTCCCGATACAACGATATACATCGATACCACGGACCATCCGAAACGATGATTTAGTGCGGAGAGAACGAAGATTGCAATGAACGCTATTCCCGCGATGGATTGAATTATCTTTTGAATCGTCTCTTTTTCCGCAATCGGACTTCCGTTTACGCGTCGCTCTAAGAGCTTCTGGTCTTTTTTCATCAGATACAGGGTGATTGCCAAAATTGACATTGAAAACACGGCCAAAAAAATCCATGCTTGCCAGTAATCGAGCATCCACGCCGGAAGGAATAGCGACATTGCAATGACGAGTAACAAGAACAGCAGCCCACCGAATGCTTTAATATTAAGGTTTTTCATGATGATATTTTTAACGGCCTTTATTTGATGTGAATGAACTCCCTTTCCTATAATATATATTATAGAGCACTGCTAAAAACTAAATAAAAATAAGGGGAAAAGCCAGAATAAATTGTCATATTGGATATAAGAATAGCAATGGCATAGCCATTACTGTTTTAAAATATTTTTATAAATATAAAAAAAAGAATCCACATTTATGCAAATTCAAAAAGATATTAGCAGTATGGAATATTTTGCTAAAAGAATAACAGAGATTGATACTAAGAATAAAGATGTTCGTGTATTAGATATTAAATTTCACGTATTCACTTCTTAAATATAAACTTCGCATTTGTAACAGACCACCGTGGGCGAAGATTCAAGGTGTCGGGATAAAAATAAAACTGCTCTGAAGGTTTGTACGGAAATGATTTGCCATAATAATATGTTTTGCTGCTATCTGTATCATAATAGCCCCAAAGAGAATACTTACCCGCCTGGACACGGTCAAAGTTGAATTTGTTGGAACCTTTTAATTCCAACTGATAAGTAAGCTTCCCTTCGTCAATTCCCTGAAGAATTAAATAAGGATTTTTTGAAAAGTCAACATTTTCTACAGTGCCGGCAATACCGGTAAAATCAAGTCCGTTTATCGTTCTAAATTTATATTGGTAGACTGAATCATAAGCGTTTCCGGCAGCATCCTTAAACCAGTTAAGATCAAGCTTAATTATATAATCAGTATTTGCTTCAAGGTTTTGCACCGGAGTTATTTTAAAAGACGCATCATCAATAAAGAATACATTAAAAGGAATTTTCTTCCTGGAAGTATCGGAAAAAGCAATTTTGTCCTTTGCAGATGAGGTATCAAATGCATCGTTAAAATAAAAAAATATATTTGTTTCCAAATAATCCACATTACTCGATCCTTTTGAGGGAACGGCGCTTATTATACCCGGTTTAGCCGTATCAGGTTTTTCACTTAAAGTAATTTGGATGAAATCATTAGTATAAACATTTTCGAACTTATCTTTTATTGAATCCGCCTTAAGGTAAACTTCGTCCTTTGCAGGAAAATTGTTCTTGCTAACGAGAACAATTTCCGTCGGTTTTGTGTTTCCCTTAAATACATAAACCGGGTTCACCGTTACTTTAGAAGTAGAATCTATAATCATGAAGTTGTTTGACCTGGCTATTGAAAAATCTACATCCTTAGAAAAATTTACCAGCACATGAAATTTATCGGTCATAATTGCTGTGACGAGTCTTGGTTTTACAGTATCAACTTTTGTTAGAAAGAAATTTAACCCCGAATACAATGTATCGGTCTCAGTTAATTTTACATCCGCTATCGCCATACCTATATCATCCTGCTCTGGGTGATAAAGCAGGTCATGAGCCTGATCTCTTACTGCATAAACTCTGTAAGTAGCAGGAAATAAGCCTAATAATTTATACGTACCCCCCGTACCGGTCTGTGAAATATAATCGGGTTTTCGTTCCATCGGATTAATAACACTATCGCCGACTATATAAGCAAAAATCATTATACCTTCGGGCTTATTATCGAAAACCTTCCCTGTAATTTCGCCTTTATCAATCTTACCACCGGTAGAGAATGTAATGTTATATGCCTGAGACATCCTGTTATGATTATTATAATCTTCCAAATCTGTTCCGATTGTAACTACATAAGTAATGTTCTTCTTAAGTTTCTTGGGAAAGCTTATCCTTACGGATGTTCCCGTCCAATCAAAATCGAGATCGCCTTCAACAGCAGGTGAAATAAATAAAGATCCTTTTAGGGTTTGCTTATCAATGTACTTGGAAAAATTAAATTCCATGTAGTCATCCGAAAAATTAGTGGTACCGCTTGCCGGATAAGCTTCAACTATTTCGGGTGGAATTAAATCGGCAGGACCTCCTGAAGGCGGAAGCTGGTTTGCACATCCGGCTAAGATCATTCCCTGAAGAATGATGAAAAAATATCTTTCTATTTTCCTTTTGAATCCAGCCATTTTCGGTATTTATCTGCGTTTTGAAGATGTTCTTGATAATTAGATGAAAAACTATGCCCGCCGCTGCCATCTGCTGCAAAATACATATAATTATTTTTATTAGGGTACAAAGCCGCAAGTATAGCGGCTTTATCGGGGTTATTTATAGCGCCCGGCGGAAGTCCGTAAATTATATAAGTATTATAAGCAGATTTTATTTTTAAATCATTGTAATTTAATCTCCCCCATTGTCCTTGCTTTGCAAATTCAACTGTAGGATCAGCCTGCAGCTTTATACCGGATTTCAATCTGTTATAATAAACTCCGGCAATAACCGGCATCTCCGATTTTTTATTTGTCTCACCTTCAATAATTGAAGCCAAAGTTACTATTTGTTGAACCGAATAACCCAGTTTCTTTGCTCTTTGCTTTAAGGAATCTGTCATAAAATTTTGGAACCCCCTGAATAATTCTTTTAATACTTCATTAGGTGAACTGCGCTCATAAATATCATATTTCCTTGGTAAAATATATCCGAGCAAAGAAGGCGCTTTTACACCCAGCGAATCAAGAAAATCCTTTTTCCGGCTTAGCTTTAATATTTCAGTCGAATCGGTAAAAACATCACTGCTAAGTGTTGATGCAACCATGTTGAGCGATGAACCGGGAATTATTACCACTGATTTTAATAAATCACCTTTACCATCTACAAGATAATCGATCAAATCCAGATAACTAAGTCCGTTTGGTATATAATATCTTGCAGCTTTAATTTTTCGTTCGGCGCCGTAGATAAAAGCAGCAATTTTAAAATTTGTCTTCCCGGGAATGACCCCTTTCGAATAGAGGTCATTTGATATGTCGGAGAGAGCTTCTCCTTTTCTTATTTCCACCTTTATCGGCGCCTGACCCATATAATAATTTGGAGTAAAAAAAGTGAGATACATAATTGTAAGCACAAAAAGAAAAAATATTGCAACAATAAAAACTTCTTTCTTAGAAAGAAGTTTTCCCATACCAATTTTCATTTTTTCAGTTGAAATATTAAAAATATTTCCTTTATCCATTTCTTCTCTTTGAATAGCACGCGACTCATCAAGAATTCTTTCGTAAATGCGAAGTAAAACATCCTTACGAAGAGGTTCTTCAACATATGATGATATCCTTTCCGCAATTTCTTTTTCCCTTTTAGGATTATAAGTCGGCAGATTCATTGAGCGTTTAACTCTGCCTATTAGGACCGAGTGTAATGTGCGTTTACTTAATAAACTTACGATTTGTTTATCGATATCATCCATACCATCGCGTAGTTTACTAAGAATTTCTTCTTTTTCTTTTGAACTAAGCGTGCTGAGTTCTGTTTCTATTTTTTTATAAATATTATCCATTAAAGATTAAAAAAATATTTTAAGAGTCATACAATTTTTATCATTAGAAAGATACAAACATTCATTTTGAATAAATATTTCTATTTGAAAACTCAAAAATATTAATATAATATTACATAGAAACACTTACACAAAATGTTTTTTCGATAATCCCGGGAAAGGACTATAGCTTAAGTTAGAAGTATAACCGGCTTCAAATAATTTCAATCCCCTGAAAGCGATCATAGCAGCATTATCACCGCAGAATTCCGCCCTGGGAATTACGATCTTCTTGTTAAACTTTGCTGCTACTTTAGTCATTTCTTCTTGTATGGCTTTATTAGCTGCAACTCCTCCGGCAAGAGAGATGGAATTTACTTCAAAATTATTTAACGCCCTCACCGTATTCCTGGATAAAGCTCTAACAACAGCATTTTGAAAAGATGCTGCTATGTCATTTAAGTCTTGTTCGGGAATATTTTTGCTTCCGTCAAAATTATTTTGAATATACCGCAAAACGGACGTTTTCAATCCGCTAAAAGAAAAATTATAAGGCTCTTTAAGTTCGGCTATAGGAAATTTTATTTTTTCTGGATTCCCTTCGGCAGCCGCTTTTTGAATATTTGGTCCGCCGGGATAACCAAGCCCGAGCATTTTAGCAACTTTATCAAAAGCTTCTCCGGCAGCATCATCAACAGTTGAGCCAAGTTTTTTTATTTTTGTAAAACTTTCCACAAGAAGTAAAAGTGTATGGCCGCCTGAAACCACAATACCAAGAAATGGAAATTCAGGCTTATCTTCCATAAGAAAACCTGAATATAAATGTCCCTCAATATGATTTACGGCAACAAAAGGCTTTTTTAATGAAAAGGACAAGCCTTTAGCAAACGTCAGCCCAACAAGTAAAGCGCCTATTAACCCTGGACCTGCAGTCGAGCATATAACATCTATGTCGTTAAGATTTAAACCTGATTTTTTAAGCGCATCCTTAACTAAAGGAATAACTATTTGCAAGTGGGCACGACTTGAAAGTTCAGGTACAACCCCGCCGTATTTTGAATGGAAATCCTGCGAAGAGATTAGATTCGCCGTCAGGTATTCATTCGATATTATGGCAACCGAAGTTTCATCGCAGGAACTTTCAATACCTAAAATATTCATCTATTTATCATAAATAAACTTCTGAAAATATATCCTGCAATTTGCGGATTTTCTTTCAATCTTCTTACAGAGTAAGCGTACCAGTCTTTTCCGAACGGAACATAAATTCTGATTTTATAACCTTCGGAATTAATTTTATTCCGGAGGTCTTCTCTAACTCCAAGTAACATTTGAAATTCAAATTTATCTTTTGGAATATTAAGATTCTTAATCATTTTCTTAGCAGCCTTAATAAGATATTCATCGTGAGTTGCAATACCTACATAATTTCCGGCTTTCAAAATAGCTTCAAGAATTTTTAAATAATTGTCGCGTATTTCCTGTTTGCCTTTGAAAGCAATTGAACGCGGTTCAATGTAAATTCCCTTACAAAGCCTGTAATTTGTTCCAATCTTATTTAACATAATGACATCATCGTAAGTACGTTTCAAATAAGCCTGGACAACTACACCGGTATTATCATAATTTTCTTTAAGCCTTTTCAGCAATTTAAAAGTTGAATCGGTATAAGGAGAATCCTCCATATCAATCCTGATAAAATTGTTTATTTTTTTTGCTCTTTCAGTCAGTTCGGAAATTTGCTTAAAGGCAATATTTTCATCTATACTTAACCCCATCTGTGTAGGTTTAATAGAAAGATTTGCCGGCAAATTATATTCATGAATAATTTCAAGAACTTCAAGAGCTTTATTTT
>Ga0116114_1000847_pt1 | contig 17760 bp, 10 predicted proteins | sample June2015DPH_10_5_FD_89823 | JGI IMG/M metagenome (GOLD analysis project Ga0116114, IMG submission 89823) | Peatland microbial communities from SPRUCE experiment site at the Marcell Experimental Forest, Minnesota, USA - June2015DPH_10_40 | ecosystem: Environmental > Terrestrial > Soil > Wetlands... | reverse complement strand
TTTTACCCATACTCCCACAGAATAGGATGAGACGGCAGCGTATGGGTCCAGAATGTTCAAATAGCTGCTGTTGGCCGCGTTCAGTTGCAAGGACTGTACGCTTCCAGGATCCAAGGATGGGTCGTTGGTGTAGGTCGGGCTGGATATTGGATTGACTGTCAGCCCCATGCTATTGACCGTGTTGCCGGCAAATGCAAAATATGTTCCATTCAGCTGGGCGGAGTATGCTGTAAGAACCGTATTTGCACTGCTTCCCTGCGTGTCCACTTCCAATTGTCCTGTGCATGCGGGGGTGAACGAATACCAAACCGAGTTGTTGGGAGCATTGAACACGGATCCTGTTGTAGGCGTATTGTTGGTAATGGCAATGCTGTTGGTGGCATACTGGTTGGTGGGCGCTCCATAAAAGGTTTCCACATTCAACACGAAGGGTCCTGGAATGGTCCCATCAATGCAAATTTGATAGGAGGTCCCAGAGGTGCCTGTGAAAAGAAAGCTGGAGTTTGGCGTGGCCCCTTCCGTGCCCGCACATCCTCCCACCCACCCAGAATTGAAGGTGGTTCCGCTGTAAACGGCTATCAAGTGCGACCCCGGGCTGTTTACGGACAAATAAACCGGCCCCGTGTTGGTGGGCGTGAATGAATACCAGACGTTTTGGTTGACCGGAGCATTAAGATAACTGCTGAAGTTTTCACCGGAACTTGTAGCTTGTGTAGTGCTTCCCGCTAGCTGGATCAGGTTGCCAGTTTGATTGCCGAATGCGACGGGCACCCCGCTGGATGGAAAGAGGATGGTCCGATTGGCATAGAGGTCGTTTGTGGGTGGTACAGGTATGGTAATTGTAAGGTTGACCGCGCCATTGGAACCGTACGACGTGCCCGTTTTTCCATCAACATCAACATAATTGGTTTGTCCGAAGGTGACTGGGACAATAACCTGGCTTTGGACGACTATACCTGGAATGTAGTCGTCGTTGTAGTAGGGCTGCTGGCCGGAGGCTGTGAAAACGCCCGCGCCCAACAAGGTGTCGAATGTGCTTCCCTGCAGTGAAATAGTGGCATTCCCCGTTGCTGGAGGATTAAAATTCCACCAAATTGTCTCTCCTCCGGAAGCATATGTGCCTGTTCGAGTGCCAAGACTGTATCCGTCGGACGTGGCATAGGCATTATAGCCAACCGCAGTAGCAACGTACGCGATGTTGGTGATGGTATACCCTCCGTAAGTTTGCAGATTGGAAACTGTGGTAAACGACAGGGCAGTGCCGGGGTAATTGTCATTGGTCGGATAAGGGTTGATCGTCACATCGAGATCGATGACACCGCAACCCGCATCAAGGGTTGTGCCATCAACGCAGAGTGTGTAAGAGGTTCCAGCCGCAACGGATTTGCCTGTTAGATAGCCATTTCCAGAATATCCAATGCTGTTTGCCCAGGTTCCTCCTGCGCCCGCAGCGGTGAGCTTGAGTCCCACCTGGGTCATGAACAAGCTATTGGTTGAGGACAGCGTTATGAACCCGGACACAGGTGCCACAAATGTCCACCATACGGATCGGCCGGAGCTTGTAATTCCGGAATAATTGCCGATGGGCGATTCTCCAGACTCTGCTGTGGCGCCAAAGTTGTTGCCGACAAGGGCGGCCGTCATGGCAACGTTTGTAACGATGCCATTAGACAATGAAATCAGGCTGTAATTGGTTTGAAACGCAAAAATCGTGGCATTGGTGAAATTGTCATTGGGTGGCGACGAAACCAGGCACATATCCAGATTGAACAGGCCGTAGCCTTGATCTGATGTGGTGCCATCAACGTCCAGCATGTAGGAATTGCCCGCATTAATATAACTGGTGAACAGCCCCGTTCCATTGTGGGCAATTCCGGAAACATACCAGCTGGATCCTTCGCCGGCGGAATACAGCCTTAAGCCGGTTTGTGAGATAAACGTGCTGTTGGTGGTGGAAACGGTGATGTAGCCCGACTGTTGGGGCACAAAGGAGAACCACACGGTTCGGTTTGCTGTGTTTAGGAGCATGGATTCTCCGGGGTCCGTAGTTGCTCCAATATTATAGGACGGTACGTGCGCTGTAAAATTGGTGTAATAACTTGTTCCATCCGGAACGGTTCCCGACAGGACATTGGTTTGCAGGATAATGGTTGTTGGAGATGCCCAGTAGTCGTTGGGAGGAACTGGGACAAAGATTACGTTCAGATTTATTCCTCCCATCCCAACTGGATCCAAACTCGATCCATCAACACAGATGGTATAGGATGTGCCGGCGGTGATTTGATAATTTGTAATACAGTTGTTGTTGGCGGTTTTACCCCCGCAAACATTGTAATTGGCACCTGCGCCAGCGCTGGTGGGCTTGATTCCAACTTCGGTAATGAATGTGGATAATGTGGGATCGATGGAAATCCAACCGTTGGTGTACGGCGTAAAACTCCACCAGACAGAGTGGCCCGCTGTAGACACCCCCGTGTAATTACCGATGCTCTGCTCTCCCGCGTCCACTGTGGCCTGATAGTTTTGCCCCACGAGATTGGCCGTAAGTGTGTAGTTTGTGACTTGCCCATCCACAAGAGTACTGGCGATTGCGTTTGTGGCAAAGATGATGGGTGTGGCATTGGCAAAATTGTCGTTTGCGGGCGGGTTTGCCAAAAGCAAGCTGACGCCGCTGGTTCCCTCCCCATTGACCCCATTTTCCAGCCAGTATTCCTGGCCTCCATTGGCGGAAAAGCTGGTGGAATTCCAATTTCTAGCCGCGGATGACGTCCCGAGCAAGTTAGCGTAAGAGCTGAAGGCATTCAGATATTCAGAAAGTGTTGCTGAGTATGGGTCCGTTACGGTAACAGTGCCGGCAACAGGCGGAACGAATGTATACCAAAGGTCTCCGCCGGGAGGCGCTTGCAGCCCAGAAGGATTCCATTCCGGTCCCCAGGTTCCCTCGACAAAATAACACGCGTCTCCTGTCAGGTAATTTGTGGATGCAACAGTTCCATTGGGAAGAGTCCAGGTTGAGACAACGTTTGTAAATGCAAGCATCTTTGGATCATCAATGTTGTGATATTCCTCCATTGGATAGAACTCCTGAACCACGAATTGCATTTGAAAGTTCATGAAGCTCATTGGGGATGCTGTTCCGGCGGACAAAGCCGCGATTTGTGCCGGGGTTAAAACAGTGTTGTGATAAATGGCCAGCCCGCCAAGCTCTCCATTAAAATAATTGTACCCCAGTGGCGGAGTTCCAACCTGCCAGCGGTCTCCTGTGGCTGACAGTGAGGTAATGGTGACGGGCGTGCCTTGGCTGACTCCGTTCACGTAGAGGAGTTCCTGTCCTCCTGCGCTTGCGGCAATGGCCACATGATACCATGTGTCAGGTTGTATGACCGTTGTACCCGTGACGGCGTATCCCGAGCTGCCGCTCGAGGTGTAATGCTCGAAGACCCCCGCTGCCGTGATGTGGAGATCATCGGACAGCACTGAGCTGATGCCCGCCGCAGTTGTGCGCCCCACAATGCCCATGGCCTTCACCACCGGAACTTTCACCCATGCAGATATGGTGTAGGACGTTGGCACAAACTCATCCATGACATCCAAGTAGTTGTAGTAGGATAGATTGCTGGCCGTGACCGTGTTGAGTCCCACGTTATCAAGAAAAGCCGCTCCTCCGCTCACGCCCTGAAATTCAAGGACGTGGTTGCCCGCTGTGACAGTGAAGTTGGGCGTGGTTACCGCGGTGAAGCTTGTGCCGCAGGGCGGGGTGAAACCGCCAACCGCGCTTCCATCAATGAGGACATTGAAGTTTTCCGGAGTACTACCCGGCCTGCTGTCGGTAAAGAAGCTGATGTTGTAAGTTCCCGCTACCATGTTGCTCAACGTCTCGTAGCAATTCCCAGCGCCCTGCACAAAACCAAACTGATTCCCATATCCCGAGAAAGCGCTTCCCCAGAATCCGTTCCCTTGCGCAATAATTCCACTCTGTCCGCCATAGGACCAAGTTCCTCCAGAGGGGCCATAGGCATAACTGGTTTCACTGGGTGTCTCAAATCCTCCGCCAGGAACCAGTGTGGCGGTCGTGTTGTTGCCGTTCAAAAGCAAGGATTGCACGCTTCCTGGATCTGGTGAAGGATCATTGGTGAATCCCGGATTGTTGTAGCTGTAAACCATCAGACCCAGGCTGTTTTGGACGCTTCCATTGAAGGGAAAATAGGTTCCTTGCCCGTCGAGCTGGGTGGTTCGGATTTGATACGTCGTTCCAGCCGTGCAGGGAATCATGACAATATCATTGTTGATGGCGATCATGCTGCTTCCCTGCCAGATTTCGAAAGCCTCGTGATTGATCGGCACTGTGCTGTATATTCTCAAGTCATGAACAGCACCCCCGCCGGCGCCCAGGCTGTTAAGGCTGAAGCTGTTGCCGTCAAATCCGGCAACAATAGTCCCGATTAAGACGTTGTTGATCCAAAGAGTGTAGCTGGAATTTCCTGGGGCGCCGTTGCATTCATAAGCAATATAATAATCAACCCCGAGTGAAAGTGTGTAATTGAATGGGGTAAAAGTGCCGAGACAATATGTTCCCAGTTGCAGGGTCGCGTTGTTAACGGCCAAAGGCGCGTAGTTTCCATTGCCGCTTGAGAGAATGATGCTGTTGGCTGTTCCCAAGTTGGCCACGTACATATAATTGAGCTCGGCACGGAAAACACCGGAGGACAATGGATGGCTGGTGAAACTGGTGGCGGAGCTGGTGTTGGTGAAATACGCTCCGCTCGGCGTATAAACAACGTTGGTGTTTTCACCAAAAGGATTTGGCAAATTCACGGGGTTCATGTTGGCGTCGTATCCCAATCCAGTTCGAAGGGCCACGGATGCCACCAGGGCAGAGTTATAGACAACCAGCTCGTTGTTGGAGGTTGCAGTGTAATTCCACCATAACGAGTTACTTCCGTTAAAATTGGTGTTGTAATAAGCATTCAGTGGCACCCCATAATTAATGAGGTCGGTCAGGGCGTTTGATGTTCCGCTTGGAAGGCTGAAGTTTGTTGCGTTGCCGTTGAGTATGGCTGTGCTTTCCCCGTATGTGTTGATGTTGGTTGGGAGGATGGTAAAAGAAGTGGAAGGGCCGAAGTTTCCACTAAATGTGCTCCCGGGTGTGACGTATTCGTAGAACGCAAGTGAAAAGGCTCCGCCGCTTCCATTTGGCGAGTGAACTTGGATGTTGTAGATGGTGTTTGAAACAGCATTGAATGAAACCCAGCTTCTTCCATCCGCCCCCGTATAAGGAGTGGCTATCGTGGCAAGAGAAGTGACGGCACTTCCCGTGTAAATAAACAGGTTGCCGGGGAACGAAGAGGACATGGCGATATAAGCCTGTCCGGTTGCGTCTGCTGTCCACTTGTACCAAACGGATCCCTGGGTGTTATTGGGCTCCCCAGTCTCGACGGTGGCGTTGGATGTGGCTCCATAAATCAGGTTGGTTTCAAGAAGCGAACCGTCTGTGAACACTTGTTTAATTTGGGTGACGGGAATGGCATTGCTGAAATAATCATTGGTTTGCGGCACATATTGCCGCCAGTTCAGCAGGGTGATTCCTCCGCCAACTTCGTCCATCACTTGGATTTCATATTCCGTTCCAACGGTTGGAGTCAAGCCTGTGGTTCCAGCCCAGGTCCCAATATTCTGCTGTCCGTACCAAAGCTGGGACAGTGCGCTGACGGCCGTTCCCGTATTTACTGACATGAAGGTGGTCAAGGGAGTTACACCATCCGGCTTTACGCTTCCGCAAGTATTGATGTCAAAGGGTTGAGGCCTTGTAGGCGTCCAAGAATACCAAATGGAACGCGGCCAGCCGCTCCACTGTTCACCGGACTCCACTGTGGCGCCCAGAGTGCTTCCTGGAACCGAGGCGACCTGGTCCACAGACAGCACCAGTGTTTGCCCTTGCCATGTGATGTAGTTTGTTCTGTAACTGGTGGGGAAAGTTTGGCGGGCGGCAAACATGTCATTGGCAGGCTGGGGGTAAAATATGCCGGTAATCTGCCCGGCATCTTCCTCCCGGGAATTCCAGTTCGCGTAAATGACCTCGTAATTGGTGGTCGGTACGACGTTGACCGAGAAACTCTCGCTGGAATAGGTTGAGTTGATATTATTCCCCCCCAGCTCTGTGTAATTGTTTGCAGCTGTGCCTGTCTCCAGCCAAAAAGACAGGCCGCCGAATGAGTTGGTTGCCGACAACGAGATGGATCCTGCGCTGGGTGGTGTCCACCCATACCAGACAGAGTTTCCGCCTGATTGCTCTCCAGATTCCTTGGTGGCGCCGTATGCGTTGACCAGCCAGGAGTTGCTGTAAATGGTTTGATTCCATGTGCCGGAAAATTGCCCGTAGGAAAGGCTGTATGGAACTGTGTTGGCGGTTTGGATCGGCAATGCAGCGCGGTTTGTCCAGTAGTCGTTAGCCGGCTCCGGGTAGAACACTGCTTGCATTGTAAAAAGCCCCGACCAAGTGGCCCAGGATGTTGATGTCCAAATGCGTACATAATAAGTCTGCCCTCCTGTTAGCATGCAGGAAAGACTGGGCGTGGCCGTCATGGATGTCGAGGTAACGTTCGTAAAATTGGAGGGGGATCCCTGCCCAATGTCGAGATACTGGTTCACCGAACAGTTGGCGCTGACGGAGAAATAACCCGTGGCTGGAGCAACAAATGTATACCAAACCGAGCCTAAAACGCTGCCGGATGTTCCGTTGCCGCCTTGTTCTCCGGACTCCGCTGTGGCCTGCAAGGTGTATCCGTTGGTGGCATAGGATATAATCGGCACAGAGCCGGACACCTGTGAAAACGAAAAGTTCGTCGCGCCGTAAGTGTTTGGAATAACGGTTGCATTGGCAAACATGTCGTTGGTTGCGGGAGGAAAATAGTAAAAACCAAATGGATAGCTGAACACATTCGATCCGGGGCAGGTGAATGCAAGGTAGTAATTAAGTCCGGCTGAGGCCGAAACGGAAAGATACCCGCTGGTGCTGGATCCCATTGATGTTATTTGGGTGAGAGCTGTTGTGATGTAACTGGTGGGAGATGTGGACCCGGAGGCGACTGCCGCAATCTGGGCAGGGGCCAGCACTGTGTTATGATAAATGGCCAGTCCGTCCAGCTCGCCGTTGAAATAGTTGTATCCAGGAGGTGGTGTTCCCACTTGCCATCTGTCCCCTCCTGCCCATAGCGATGGGATGCTGTTTGGAGTGCCTTGGCTAACTCCGTTAACGTACAAAAGTTCCTGGCCGCCGGCGCTTGCCACAATGGCCACATGATACCAGGTGTTGGGTTGAACGACGGTGGTGCCCGTGACCGTATACCCGGAACTCCCCGTGGAGGTGTAATGCTCAAAAACGCCTCCGGCTGTAATATGCAGATCGTGGGACCAAACTCCCGAATTAAGGCCTGATGATGTTGTGCGCCCGATGATTCCCATGGCCCGAACGGAGGGAACCTTAACCCAGACAGAGACCGTGTAGGATGTCGGCTCAAAGGAGTCCATCACATCCAAATAACTGCTGGACCCGTTAAGTTGCAGCGATTGAATGCTTCCAGGATCCGGTGAGGCGTCGTTGGTGTAGGAAGGGCTGTTGTAGCTGTTTACCGCAAGCCCCATGCTGTTGAGGCTGTTTCCTTCAAAGGGGAAATAGGATCCATTGAGTCCGCCCGTGTAGACTGCAAAAGCAGTGGATCCTGCTACCAGCGTGGAGCCGTTTGTTGTGATTATTCTCATTTCCCCTGATGTCGACGGGGTGTATTTATACCAAACGCTGGCAATGCCGTTGGCGCTGGCGTGGTTCGGTTCTCCTGCTTCTGTCGTGGCTCCTATCAGATTGGCCTCTCCAAAATAACTCCAAGCGGGCCGAACCGCCGTGATGCTCCCGGATGCATCTGTTTGATTGGGATTCCAAGTTGGCACAATCACTTGGGAATTGGAGAACATATCGTTAGCCGGCGGTGTTTGCGCTTGGGATCCCCATGGGATCAACAAGGCCAGGGACATGATCCAACTTATAGCGAAAGATCGGGTTTTGTTCATATTGCGATGTGGCATGAAGCCGCCTGAGAGCAAAGTACTACAATGCTCTGCACAGGTGGCGGCACGCGCGCCCATGTGGAGGGCTTTTTCCATGTGTCATTCTAGGGTCTAAGTCTCCAAAATCAACCAATGCAACACCTCTGCTCAGGCCTTGTTCGGCGGGTTTTATAGCGATAATCCTGCCGGGATGTGGTTGCTGCCTGAATCCGTCAAGGGGCGTGAAACGACTCCAATGCAGCTCCTTGTAAAAATGGCCTCTCTGCCGTGGATTGTTTCTCCCTTAATGTGATCCCGCGGTCGAAAGCGGGGATTCCCGCGCATGCCTCGTGAAGGTTCTTCAGGGCGGGGTTATCCTTGGTCGCAAGCCCCATGAGCAGGGCCTTGCCCTTCTCAGACTGGCTGTCGAAAAGATCGCCCGCCGCCCGCTCATTGGGGATTTGCATGATATGCGGTGCCTGTATGAGGAACAGCTTCCGCAGCTCCGGCTCACGCAGCGGGTCCGGCGACGTTCGCAGCGCCTCCTGGAGTTCCTGAACCCGCTCAGCCTCCTCTAAGCACTTGGCAATTCTCCGCTTTTGTTCCTCTCCCGGGTACTTTACCGCGGGTGGATTCGTGGGGATATAGATTGCCCCCTCAATGATGTCTATCAGAGGTTGAAAGTTGAAGCCGTCGCCAGAGCGGCAGTGAGCCAGAGCAAAATCATCGGCCCCCTTGATCTTCTTCCCGAAGGGAAGGTTTGGCACAAATACGTCGGCGCCCTCCTTCTGCATCACAGCGGCTGTTTGCAGCAGGGCATCCATCACGGCCGGGTTAAACGCCTTGTCGTTGTCGAAGAAAATCAGGCAGCTTCTTGGTTTACCCTCGGCGTCCCGCATGTCGAAGTGGGCGATCTCCGCTGCCAGCCGGCGGCTCTTACGGGGTCCAACCACCCCCATCCAGACGCCCGGGATGGAGATGACGTGGTACTGGAGGTTCAGGTCCTGCATGACCTGGGCCAGCATGGCTGCCTTCTTCTCACCCTCAATGATGATGAGTCGATGGCTGACGTCCTGAAAGCGCCTCTCCATCTCTGCCGGTCCTAATCCGCCAATGATCTGGCTTGCGTCCCAGCACGGGTTCTGAATCTCGCCCACGGGCGTTCGGTACTTGACCCGCACCATTTCTGCCGGCTTGACGCGGCAGTAGAAGTTCTCGGCGGCGCTGTTGCTTTGGCCGTGGTCTTTGTACTTCAGGATGAAGCAGGGCCGCAGGGCCTCGGTGATGTTTTCGTCGGTTGGCTCCTGCGTGCTGCCTCTCAGGATGTTAAGGGTTTCGGCCGGAGAAAAGGAGGTGTAAAATTGCATCCTGGCGATGCTCCGCGGGTGGAGGCATGAGCCTCGAAGCTCGTTGTACGACAGCTCGGAGATTCGAACGCCCTGGACTTGTTCCTCGTCGATGCAGGGCCTCTTGCCGAGATCGAGCAGGCTGTTGGCTGCATCCGCTGCTGTGCTGGGCGAAGCTCCTTTGGCCAGGCAGACTATGATCCGCCCGTTGGCCAGCTGAACAGAGTAGTCCGTAAACGGCTTTCCGGTTCCGCTGTCCGTGTAGCTGGCCATTGTCACCCAGTCCGCAGGGACCTCTCCAGTACTCCCTTCGTCGCCGGCGGCGAGCACCACCGCGACTGCTTTGTAGTAGCTCTCGATCTTGCTGCGTTCCTTTGGCGAAACCTCCTGCAGGTAAAGCCTTTGCAGATGTTCCTTGTAGAAGCCTGCTTGCTGGACTGCGATGTAGTCTGACTGCATCAGCGCGTTGTGGTACAGCGCCAGGTCTTGTAAGATGCGGGGCAGCGCGCTCTTGGCCTGCGAGACGATGCGGCTGTCTTGCGCGGAAACCGCCTGCTCGCGCCAGCTTTTTACTGATCGGACGATCTCATGGGCGACTGCGGCATTCAGGCATGTTTGGACCAACGTCCTGTCCACCCGGTTGGCGCGGAGCGCCTCCTGGACGCTCGGCTTGTCCAGAAACCCCCTGAGATCGGGGTTTTCATCGATGAATCGCTGCAGGACCGCGCGCTGCTCCTTGCTGATGTTCTCAAGGAACCCGAGCATCTTGTAGAGGCGGATGTCGCCCCCAAGCTTCTGAAGCACGCCCTCGTCGGCCTGGCTCTCCGCAGGGCTGAGGTCCTGCGGCTTGACGATGTTAAAGTATACCTCGGCGAGCAGGCTGGCGGAGATTTTCTGGTTGAGGGCCTGCTCTGCCGTCCATGGGCACAGCCCCTCCTGGAGGTTCTTGAGCATGTTGCCGTTCATGCCTAGAAGCAGAGCCTCGTAGACGCGCATCTGCTCCCCGGTAGCGGGCCGATAGTCCGCGGGCCTTGGGTTCAGACCGAAGCGGATAAACATCTTGCCGGCAAACAAGCCCTGCAGCTCCAGGGGCACTTTGATGGCTATCGAACCCGTTCGCTCCTCGAAGAACTCGCCAACATCGGTGGCCAGCAAGAAGAACTTGCGCGCCGCGATCATGTTCGACAGGGTGGCCATTTTTCGCGCGACATCGCTCAGGCTGGGCTCCCCTCCCGCTTTTGGCCTGGTTCTCTCCTGGAGACCCTTGGAAAGCCGCTCGGCGAGGCTTAGGGCTGTGCGGTGTGCCTCCGGACACTGCTCCCGCCAGTTCTCCAACTGCTGGTCTTCCTTTACCAAGTAGGGGGTAAATTTGCGGATGCGGCCGGCTGTCTGATCATACAGCCACTCCAAGGCAGTCCTCTGCTGGACATCTGTATCCCGGAGAGCGCCCTCGATCTCCGGCATGTTTCCAATGAGGTACCTTGCGGCCGCCGTTCGAATGGGGCTGGTGCTCATTCCCTGCAGCGCGTTGCCCCACTCGTAGCCGAAGTGCTTCTCTTCCGGGTCCACCCGGCCCTCCATTGCGTTGAGGATGGTTTTTTGAGCCAGGGGCCGCAGTTGCCCGACCACGGCCTGCTGCAGGTCCGGGGCCAGCGCGGTGAAGCTCGTCTTGCAACTATCGAGGATCGCCTCGATTTGCCGCCGGGCCTCACCCTCTATGTTGGAAAACCCTTTGTATCTGTTGGGTTGCCCAGCGTCTTTGTCGGAGAATTGGCGCATCACTTCAATGGCCTATTATAGTTCACTCGCCGGTTTTCACATGAGCGGAGCTCTTTTTGCCCTGGTTTTTATTTCCGACACCATATTATTCCGCTGCGCGATCATCGCTGAAGTGGGAGGCTGATGAGTGCATGGTAGGGAAGGCGGCGTCGAATGGAGTTCGGTGAATAGCCTGAAGCGGTCGCGGTCGTTTGGGGGCATCCGGGCGGTGGGGCGGGGTTTTCCAAAGGGGCCAGTTCGGCTATGGATGATTTATATGCAAAGAATCTATCCGACCTCACTGACCCCCGAACAATATGGCGAACAGGAGTATCACAAGCAAGTCAAGCCGCCGGAGAACTGTCCCAATTGCCAGCAGGCGCACATCTTGGAAGGGCTGGCTTATTACCACCGTTATATCACCACCGCCACGGCGCTGGTTTTGCTGATTTGGGTGCGCCGGTTTCTGTGTCGGCACTGTCGCATCAGCGTCAGCTGCCTGCCGCAGTTTGCGCAGCCGTATCGGCCGGTCAATACGCCGACCATTGCCGCTGGGTTTAATGGCCAGGATGATTGTCCTGAGGTTCAACGCTGGAGCGAACTGATCGGAGTTTATTGGCGACGTTTTAAGGCGCATCTGCCGCTGCTGTTGCGCCAACCCACCGCCACAGGTTTCTGGCGGCAACTGCTGCGTCATTGCGGCGATCTGGCCGCCCGCAGAGCGAAACCTCAAAACATGACAGGCCCCGAAGTTGTCCGCAGCAGGGCCTGATGAACAAAAGGTTTCCCGGATGGTGGCCGCCGCGAGGTGTGTCGGCTGTGGTCTGGCGGTTAGCGCAGCGGTTGTGAGTTCTGTGGCCAAGGTACTGATCATGGACTTCAACGTGAGGCCGGTCGTGTCTGGTCTGGGGAGCAGGAATCAACTCCGGTTGCTGAAGATTGTGGAACCCCGCAAATTGAGATTGCTTACCTCACCAACGACACTAAACTGAACGAAGCGACACTATATGATCCAAATGCAAATCATCGAACAGCCGGGGGCCGGACTCCACGCCGAACTCGTCGCAGCCATGCGCTCCGGGAGCCTCCAAACCTTTTTCCTCAAGAAACGGGGAAAGCGCGTGATGCACACGACCTTTTCAACCCCCGGTTGGATGAAGTGGACCCACGAGGACGGCGTTATGAACTGCTCCATCCTCAGTCCCAAGAAGCCTGGCATGGAGTGGAAGTTCTTCGGCGCGTTCCTCGGTCGCCTCGCAGACCGCTTCGCCGACGAAATCCACAGCATCAACGTCCAGTTCCCAGGCGAACCGCCCGGGCCACCAAAGCCCGCGAAGAAGCGAAAGACCCGCCGCTGAGATTTTTCTGAAGGTAGCATGAAACTAACAGCCAAAGGTTATGTCCACCGAGCCGGACTTCGCTGTCGCAAAGGGGACCGTTCCGGCGCACTTGCCGACCTCGACCGGGCAATCGATCTAGACCCTTCCATGGCGACTGGATACTTCGCTCGCGGCGACCTCAAGCGCGTCGGAGGTGATCCTGATGGTGCGATTGCGGACCTCACAATCGCCATCCAACTGAACCCCAACTTTCCCAGGGCATACGTCTCTCGCGGAAATGCGCACCGGAACAAGGGCGAAGCAAACGCTGCTGTAGCCGACTTCAACAAGGCGATCCGCCTGGATGCCAAAAGCGCGCTGGCCTATATCGGCCGCGGCATGGCTCGACTCCCGGCCGGAACTGCCATCAGGGATTTTAACCGGGCAATCAGGCTGGACCCAAAGTCGCCCGAGGCATTCTTCGGACGCGGCTGGGCGCATTTCTCCAGGGGCGACGCGGATGGCGCAATTTCGGACCTCACCAGAGCCATCGACCTAAACCCGCAACATAGCGTGGCCTTCATGTTCAGAGGCGAGGCATACCGTGACAAGGGTGAGACCGACAGGGCGATTGCCGACCTGACGGAGGCCATAAGGCTCGGGGTCCCGGACTGGGGTTACGCTTATGGGCAGCGCGGAGTAGAGCGTCTCAGAAAAGGGGACTTCAAAGGAGCCTTGGTGGACCTTACGAAATCGATCGAGTCCCACAGCAAACAGCCCTCTCGCTCGGGGGCTACTGATGCGAAGCTGGCGGCGCTCTATCTATCTCGAGGCACAGCGCTTCTCGGGTCAGGCGACGCGCGCAGTTCAATCTCCGACTTAAACTTTGCGGTGCGGATGGATCCCTCTCTGAAGCGCCTCGCGCGTCCACTGCTCAACAGCGCACAGCAGCAGTCATCCAAGCCGCGAAAACCTAGGGCTGCCGTCGCGCCAAAAAGGTCCAAAGCATCCCGTCAGCCCCGCGCGAGCGAATACAGCTCGGCATTCCTGCAGTGGGAAAGGAGCTTTCGAGCGGAAGCCAGAGCCGACGACTTTGCCTGTTTCCGCCGCTTGTTAGAGCAACTCAAACTGGAGACATTCACCCCAAAACAGGTTTTGGAAGGCACGATCGAGCTTGTGCGGTCGTCGTTGGTTTACAGCAGCGGTCTGGACGGACGTCCATTCCTGCCCTTTTTACAACTTCAACACTACAACCCATCCCAAAGCCCCCCGGCTTACTACACGTTTACTTTCGATATCCATACGCGGGGCATCGGACGGTTGCTCGACACTAGGAAGTTCGAACACATCGATCTGGCAGACCTATATGGCCATCCTTTCGAGAAGTATAAGCTCGTCGGATTCAGCGACCTTTGGATCCTGCGCGCTGATTACTCGGCCTTCGTCCCTTCAGAACTGCGGCGAATAGAACGGTACGTTCGTGACGACCTCTACTTTGACTATGGCGAGGACGAGATAGACGTTTGCGTCCGCACGGAGTGGGCTGACCGCGTTCTGGTGCAGGTTCAAGATCGTTTGGATTCGTGAGAAAAGGACTGATCTGCCGGAAAACATGAAGCTTCGGCCCTGCTCCAACGGCCTTTCCGTGAGGGCGAACCGTTGCCTTTCGACCGCAGGCATTCCCGCCGAAAAGGAAGCCGTCCTCCACGCTCTCCAGGCTGAACAAAAGCGCGGCCGTCAGCACGCCTTGGAACAACTGCACAACCTTAAGGATAAGCTGCGCCAAGGGCTGCTCTGAATCGGCGGGGACCACTTCGGCTTCACGCTAATCTCGGCTCAACCCGTTCCTTGTTCATCACAACACCCACAGACCGCTTCGTACCGATTATCACGATAATCTTCTCCCAGATTTTCGTGAAGCGGAACAACCATATGCCTTGTCATGTCTTATAATAACGGTGTCTCCACAAGGAGCGGATGAAATATGAATGAGATTGAACCAAAACAAGTTGCAAGCCGGGCCCCTGCGGCAATCGAGGCTCCCAATGCCGCTCCTGCCTCCACGGCCAGCGTGGCCGGGGGGGCCACTGTTCCTGAAAGCAGGCGGCATCCGAAGAGCCCGCTGCGCCTCCGGCTCGAGGCGCTGGAGCCTGGTCGGGAGATTGCGATCAGCTATGCCAACATGAAGACCCCGTTTTCCGTGCTCATCGCCATTAAACGGCAGCAGTTGGGCAAGCACTTTGTATTTGAAGAGACCGAGCCTGGCCAATTCAAGGTTTGGGTTGGGGCAGGAACCGATCGCTCCCATAGCCTCCGTAAAAGGATCGCTGCGGCTCAAGTTCCCGTGGCTGAACCAACGGGCGTGGCTACGCCGGCTTGACTTCCGGCGCCTTTGCAACCGGTGCTTTGAGCTCCATGTTGGTCAGGTGGAGTGTCGCACAGTAGGTTTCCCCTTCAATCCGCCCGCGCAGAAACGCAAAGCAGGGCAGCCCTTCCCGGCGAAGGACCAGCGGCTCGTTTCCTTTGAGGCCAGCGGCAAGCCGGACGAACCCCATTCGCTGAATTTTTTCGCATTCAGCAAAAATGAAGTCAAAGCTCAAACTGTCCGTGTGGATCAACTGATATATTTTGTGGACGACAAACTTCTGGACCATGTCCTCCGGAGACTGATTTCCTTTTGCTGATACTTGGATCGGGAGTTCGATGTTCGGCTCCGTCGGCCTGTAAGGCTTCGTATCCTTCAAGGTCCCATCGGGGAGAAACTTGTCCTCCAAAACGCGGAACTGCGTAACGGGCTGGCTCTTGCTGTTGAGAAACACGGTGGAGCGGACCTGGACGGGGCGCCCAATACATGCGGTGTCGATCTCCGGGTCTCCCTTGACGAGAGCTGCGGCGATGGCTTCGGGATCCATTCCTCTGCTCCAGCCAGGCTTGCGCCCCAGAACTGGCTTTCGCTCCGGCTCGGCGGGGCCGTCCGCCGTTTGAACAACGACCTTGGTTGCTTTTGCTTGGTTCAGGGAAATCAGATACAGATCGGCCGTTCTTTTCTGCGAGTTGGTTAATTTGATGTACATGTGAACCTCTTAAAGGGAACCGAAATCTCCATCGCCAGTTTCCTCTTCGGCGGGCTCGGCGGCGATCAGCTGAGAGTCCACGTCCATTCCAACGAATGAAGCTTTTTTGAGAGTTCCGACCAGAAGGAAGGCGCCCTCGGCCTTGCCGATGATGACCGCGTCCTTCTTTTCGTAGCCGGCGCGATAGTTGAAGGTTCCGATGAACCGGCTGCCGGCCTCGAGCTGCGCGTCATTCAGGCGGTAAACAACGTCCACCTCGAGCTGGGCCACCTCATCAGCCGACGCGGGTTCGAACTTTGGCGCCACCGCAAAGGAGCTGGGTACCTGCTCTACTGGCCTTCCGTCGAGCGCGTTCACCACCTGGGTGGGCTTGAGCGTGAATTCTTCCCCGACGGCGAGGGCGTGCTTGAAGTCGCCGCGGGTTAGGTAGTCGCGGCCATTCTCGGATACGCCGGCCTTGGTCAGGACTTCGTCGTTGGGACCAAGCACCCGGGTTTTGCTGTCGCCGTAGATGTCGGCGCGCGTCAGTTTGGAGAGCTCCGAAGAGATCTCTTTGCCGTTCAGGTTGAGTCTTAATGCTGCCATATCTTTCTTCAGTTCTGGTCTCTCTTGCGAGGGACTAATTCTTGATTTGGTCAGGCTGGAATCCAGCCCTTGCCGGTTTCCTCAGCTTTCCAGGTTTTGATGAACTCGTCGGCCTCGGCGCGGTCGTTGGTGACTTTCGTGTCCTCCTTGAGGGCCTCGGCGCGTCCGGCGCTGAAGTCGACCGTGTGGATGACGAACTTGGGGCCGCCATTGTTTTTGTTCTCCCAGGCCACGATCTTTTTGACGGCGGGCTTGCCTTTGATCGTCTTGGTGTAAACCTCTCGGACGATTTGAGTGGAAACAGAGTCTGTGGCCGCCTTGCGCAGCTTCAGATCGGTACCCGGGAGCTGCCCAAATGTGCAGGCTGCCACAGCCTTGTCGTCGCGGAGCCGTTCCATCGTGGGATGGAAGGGCTTGAGGATTTCGCCCTGGCCCTGGTAAAGGAGCTTGGCGCCGTCGAGCTTCAGGGCTGCGTTGGTCCACTGTCCGCCCCTTGTGTCTTCCCAGGTGACGTCCTCCGCGTTGATCTCCACCACCCGGGTGGGTTTGACCCAGATGATCGGCCGGCTGTCTGAGTCCGTCTCCGTGTAGTCGGATTCAACCCGGTTCCTGGAAAGCTCCTTGAAAAGAGGTTCCCTTGCTGCCGGATCGGCAACGCCGACACGGGCGACAAGCTGGTAGATGCCGTCCTTGACCAAGGCTCCCATGATCGAGACGGCCTGGCCGGTCTGCTCTTCCGTGCCTTCGACGTAGCCGACGATGGCGAGATCCAGGTTGAACAGCGGTTTGATCTTGTATGCGGTCTGCGTGGTCATCTCGTGGTAGACGATGCCTTCCTGGCCCTTTACCACCTGCTCCTTGTAGAAGGCGTTCAGCTCCTTGAGGTTGCTGATCTCCTTGAACACAGGGATGAATGCCAGCGGCGTCGCCGGCAGCGTCTGCAGCACCTTGACTCGCTCCGCGTAGTCCTGGGGCTGGATGTCCTTCTTGTCGAGCAAAATCACGTCGAAGATCACGAACTGGAGGTTGCGGAGGTCCTCGACTTTCTGGGGCGAGTGGATGGCTCGGATCACGTCGTAGCTGTGAGACCGGTTCGCGACCGTCGAGAGTTCGCCCACCAGAAGGGCGCTGGTGTGCCCCGCCTTTTCCAGGGCCGCGGCGAGTTCCCCGGCAGCCGGCAGCCCCACTTCGACGCCGAACGTGTTGTGGAAAACGAATGGCTGCTGACCTTGCTCCCAGTAAAAGAATCCGGCGATGCCGTCGTGCTTGCAGGCGGCTATGCCGCGGCTGACTTGAAGATCCGAGATCACGTTCGCCTGCTTGTAGTGGAAGGCCTTGAGGAATTTTTCGTGGTGGCGCGCCGCGAGGTGCTGCAGCGTCTGGTGATTGAGAGCATGGGATCGTGCCACCTGGTAGCCAGGGAGCTTGGTCTTCAATTGGGCAGCCTTAATGAACGGGTTCATCGCTTTTGTGTTTGACGGGTTTCTTCAGGGCAAGATCGCCGAGGACCACTTGAGCGCCCCCAGCACTTGAGCGCGTTTGACGATTTGCTCCATCTTGCAGGCGTAGAGTGCGGCTGTGGAAAAGGCATTGGCCTCAAGCAGGCCGAAGCGTCCATCTGGACTTTGGTCAATATCC
>Ga0116114_1000844_pt1 | contig 17819 bp, 12 predicted proteins | sample June2015DPH_10_5_FD_89823 | JGI IMG/M metagenome (GOLD analysis project Ga0116114, IMG submission 89823) | Peatland microbial communities from SPRUCE experiment site at the Marcell Experimental Forest, Minnesota, USA - June2015DPH_10_40 | ecosystem: Environmental > Terrestrial > Soil > Wetlands... | reverse complement strand
TGGCACGAAAGTAGGATTATGCCAGGAATCGTGGCACGAATTGCCAACAATTCTGGCAAGCACTCGCAGGGAGCCGTTTAGAATCAACAGGTGGCTTGTCAACTACTCTGACATCCTACACTGAGGCCGGTGCCGAGCACGATGCCCAGCAGATCCACCGTGTCGGGCAGGGCCTCCTGGAGCTTGCGGCGGTAACGCCTCACCATGCGATAGAGAACCTGCTTGGGCAGGATGAATCCGAGGATGAGAACCGCCGCCAGGCCGCCGATCAGCGAGGTCGGAGGGCTGTTGCGCTGGAGGTAGATCAAGCCCGCCGCCAGCGAGAGCACAAACAGGATCACCAGGATGGTGTAAACCGCCAGCGCCTGTCTGCGGCGCGCGGCGCGCGCGGCCACCACCATGGCCTGCGACTGCAACCCTTCCAGACGGTCGCCCAGCGGGTCCTCCTGGTTACGGAACAGCTCCATGCCGGTCCAGATCAGCAGGGTGAGCGTCGCGCCAGTGAACAGAAAGAAGAGCAGGTCGGTCAGCATGTCGTCCTCATACCCGGATGTTGGCGATCTTGCGGATCACCAGAATCCCCACGATCTCCGAAATAGTGGCGCAGGTGAAAAACTTGCTGCCGAGCGGGTCGGTCCACAGCAGCCGAATGTACTGGGGGTTGAAGATGTAGGAAGTATTCGAGGGCCTGCTCCTTGGCTCGCTTCAGGTCGCGACCGGCGCTCTTCTGCTCGACGAGCAGCACGCCCTTCCAGAACAGGTCGATGAAACCGCGGTCGCTACCGAGGAGCCTGACGGGTTCCTCGAAGCTCGCAACGCGCCGCCGCGTGACGCCGAAAAACCTCGAAGAACTCGTCGTAAAAGGTCTCGGTCTCCCCTCGTTCGCGATGGGCGTGCTTCCAGTCCTCCGCAAAGCGGGCGGCGCGGACCCTGATTTCGTTCCAGCTAAGACGCATTCGAGGATCTCGGGAAACCATACTGTATCCCGAATTGGGGTGCGTCGTGTGCGGCATGTTGCATTGCGTAGCTGGCTTATAAAACAATGAAGTCATGGCGCACCTGTGTTATCGGAGGGGTCTTGGGCCCGTGTCGATTATGGGGCTCTTGTTCGGTCTGCTGTATGCCCAAACGACCGATTCCGTTCCCGTGGATGCGGACCGCGGAGCCGCCGGCCTCACGCGCTGGTTGCACGCCCTGAAGACGCGCGCCAGCCTGATTATGATTACGGCGCATCCCGACGACGAGGACGGCGGCATGCTGTCCTTCGAAACACGGGGCGCCGGCGCGCGTGCCATATTGCTCACGCTCAACCGCGGTGAAGGCGGCCAGAACGCCACCTCCGCCGATCTTTATGACGCGCTGGGGCTGGTGCGCACCGAGGAATTGCTGGCCGCGGACCGGTACTACGGCGTCGATCAGTATTGGACGCCCGCCATCGACTACGGCTTTTCGAAAACGCGCGAGGAAGCCCTGGAGAAGTGGGGCCACGACAGAGTACTGGCGGACGTCGTGCGCGTGATCCGCATGACTCGTCCCCTGGTGGTTACATCGGTATTCGTGGGCGCCCCGACCGACGGCCACGGCCAGCACCAGGTGGCCGGAGAGATGGCGCAAGAGGCTTTTGTCGCCGCCGGCGATCCGAATCGCTTCCCGGAGCAGATCCGCGAGGGGCTTCGGCCGTGGTCTCCGCTGAAGGTTTACGCGCACGTGCCTTTTTTTTCCGCCACGCCCCAGGGAATGTACGACTACGCCACCGACAAATACGTGCCGGTGCGCTTTTTCGATTACATCCACAAGACGTGGTCCAGCCAGACGCCTGCCACCAGCCTGGAGATCGCGGAAGGCGACTATGCTCCCCCCGCGGGCCTGACCTATTTGCAGATTGGCCGCGAGGGGCTGGGCTTTCAGAAGAGCCAGAATGATGGCATTGCCATTCCGCCGCCTGCGCCCTTTGCCTCCGCCTACCACCGTTATGATTCGCGTGTGCCCACAGCCGCGCACGAGGAGTCGTTCTTCGACGGCATCGACGTTTCGATTGGCGGCATCGGCTCCCTGGCGCCCTCTGAGCCGGATTTTCTCAAGAGCGGACTGGCGGAAATCGCGCGGCTGGCAGACCAGGCCTCCAGCCAGTATCAGCCCGACCGCCCGCAAGCGATCGCGCCAGCGCTGGCCGGCGGCCTCAGTGCCACGCGCGCGCTCATCGGCCGGGTTCGCGACGCCAACCTGCCGGAACCCGGCAAGTCCGATATCCTTTTCGAATTGGGCGTGAAAGAAGAACAATTCGAACACGCCCTGGCGGAGTCTCTGGGGCTTTCTCTGCAAGTTACAGTGATGGCGGACCGCCCGCAAGGCCCCTTGGGACCGTTCGCGCCGGCCGGGCCGACATTCACCATCGGGATCCCCGGCCAGTCCTTCGGGGTTCAGGCGATCCTTGTGAACCAGAGTCCCGAAACCGTGAATGTGGAAGCGGTGTCGCTCGAGGCCTCCGATGGCAAAGCTTGGAAGATCGAGAGCCGTGGCGATGCGCGTTTTTCGGTCACCGTGCCGCCGGATGCGGCCCTGACCCGTCCGTACTTCACGCGGCCTGACGAGGAACAGGCCTACTACGATTTGACCGATTCGCGGTACCGCAATCTGTCGCTGGCGCCCTACCCGCTGTCCGCCACCGTGAGGGCCTCGTACCGGGGCGCCACCGTGCATCTTTCGCAGGTGGTCCAGACCGTACAACGCATTCCGGGCTTGGGCATGGAATCCCAGCCGCTGCTGGTCGGTCCCGCAATTTCCGTGACGGTGGCCCCGTCTGCGGGCGCGGTTCCCGTGGGAGCCGCATCCTTCACTTTCGCCTGCACCGTGCACAGCAACGTGAAGGGACCGGCGCGCGGCACGCTTCGATTGCGCCTGCCCGAAGGCTGGCAGTCGAAGCCGGAATCGGCTGCGTTCTCGATGGATCGCGATGGCGAAGACCAGACCGTGGCCTTCTCGGTTCTCCCGGATTCGGTGAAGCCTGGAGAACACCGCATCACGGCAGTCGCCGAATATCTGGGCAAGAACTACGAGGAAGGATATCGGCTGGTGGGTTATCCGGGTTTGCGTCCCTATCCTTATTACCGCTCTGCCGTCTACCGCGCGGTGGGCGTGGACGTGAAAACACCGGCGGGCTTGCGCATCGGCTATCTGCCGGGCACCGGCGACGACGTCCCGCGGGCTCTCGAGAATCTCGGGCTGAGCGTCCGCATTCTGGCCTCAAGCGACGTCACCCAAGGGGATCTCTCCGCTTATGATGCCATTGTTCTTGGCACGCGGGCCTACGCCGTTCGTCCCGAGCTCAAGGCCGCCAACAAACGCCTGCTCGATTATGCCAGGGCTGGCGGCGTGCTCATCGTGCAGTACAACTTGCAGGAGTTCGATCAGAACTACGGGCCTTACCCGTTCACCCTGGGAAGCAATCCGCAGAAGGTGGTGGATGAAAGCTCGAAGGTGCGCTTCCTGAAGCCGGAAAGTCCCGTGTTCACGTGGCCCAATCGGATTACGGAAGCCGATTTTTCGGGCTGGGTGGAAGAGCGCGGCCATGGCTTCATGCAAACCTGGGATGCGCATTACGATGCCCTAGTCGAGACCAACGATCCGGACCAGGACCCGCAGCGCGGCGGATTGCTCCTGGCGCGCTGCGGCAAAGGCGCGTACGTTTACGATGCCTTCGCGCTGTATCGCCAGTTGCCCTCCGGCGTGCCGGGCGCCTATCGCATTTTGGCGAACCTGGTCAGCCTCAGCAAGAACCCCGCCTGGATGGCAGGCAACCAATGAGCCACATCCCAGACGGTTGCGGCGGGTTTCCCGCGCCCATCTACGCCGAGACCGTTCTCGGCCCGAATTTCGAGTACGCCAAGAAGCACTTCCTCGATGCGCTGCTGGAGATTCATTACGCGCACACGCGCATGCTGGCGGCCCAGGGGATCGTGACCGCCTCCGAGGAGCGGCTGCTGCTCAAAGCGCTCGACGGGCTCGACCGGGAAGAGATCGCGCGCGCCCGCTACGACGGCTCCTGCGAGGACTTGTTCTTTTTCATCGAAGGCCTTTTGCGGCGTGCCTGCGGGGACCTGGCGGGCAAGATGCACACCGCGCGCAGCCGCAACGACATCGACATCACTCTCTTCCGGATGGCGCAGCGCGGGCAATTGCTGGAGCTGGCTTCAGCCATCGCCGAACTGCGGGCCGTGCTGCTCGACCTGGCCGCGCGGAATCTCGAGACCGTGATGCCGGCCCACACCCACACGCAACCGGCGCAGCCCACCACGTTAGCCCATTATCTGTGCGCCGCCATTGAATTCCTGGGACGCGATTCGGCCCGCATCCAGGCCGCGTTTGTGCGCGTCAACCTGTGCCCGCTGGGCGCTTGCGCCATCACCACCACCGGCTTTCCCATCGACCGGCGTATGACCGCGCGCCTTCTGGGCTTCGAGGGGCTGGCCGAGAACTCATACGGCGCCATTGCGTCCATCGACCACCTCACCGAGTCAGCGGCCTCCGTGGCCGTGGCCATGGTCAATCTGGGCAAGTTCGTGCAGGACCTGCTGCTGTGGTCCACTCGCGAGTTCGGTTTTCTGCGGCTTTCCGATGGCTTCGTGCAGTCCTCGAGCATCATGCCGCAGAAACGAAACCCCGTCTCTCTGGAACATGCGCGCATTCTGGCCAGCCGCGCGCTGGGCGAAGCGCAGGCGGTGTTCCTGTGCGCCCACAACACCCCTTTCGGCGACATCAACGACAGCGAGGACACTCTCCAGCCGCTGGTGCTCAGCATGTTCGACGGCGCTTTGCGCACCCTGCGCCTGCTGGCGGGCCTTCTCGCGACCGCGGAGGTCGATCGCGACCACCTGGCGCGCCGTGCCGCCTCGGATTTTCTCACCATCACGGAGCTCGCCGATTCGCTGGTCCGCCACACGGGGATGAGCTTTCGTGAGGCCCACGCGCTGGTAGCCCGCGCGGTGGAGGCCTCCGGCGCGGACTACCGTCCTGCCGCCATCGCCGCCGTGTTCCTGAGCCAGAATCCATCGCTGGGGGTGGACCAGGCCTTTGTCGAGCGCGCTCTGGACCCTCGCAGTTTCGTGCGCATTCGCCAGGTGACTGGAGGGCCGGCGCCGGATGTGGTAGCCGAAGCGCTCTCGCGGGCCGGCGCCGAGCAGCGGGAAATCGAAGAGTGGATCCGTTCGAAGCAGGAACTGCTCGACGCTGCGCGGCGCGAGAATCGAGCCAGTCTAGGCTGAATGGAACACTACAACGTCCGCTACGTCTGGCTCATCTCGCTTGTGGCCGCGCTCGGCGGACTCCTGTTCGGCTACGACTTTGTGGTAATTGGCGGCGCCAAGCCATTCTACGAGAAATACTTTCAGCTCAACACCGGACAGATGGTCGGTTGGGCCAACAGTTGCGCGCTGCTGGGCTGCCTCCTCGGCTCCCTGCTCGCGGGCGGGCTGAGCGATCAGTTCGGGCGCAAGATGCTCCTGATTCTCTCCGCGTTCCTGTTTGCGGTCACCTCCGTCCTCACGGGATGGGCTCCGGCCTTCCTGTGGTTCGTGGTGTGGCGCATGATGGGCGGCGTGGCCATCGGCCTGGCGTCCAACGTGTCGCCCACTTACATCGCTGAAGTCAGCCCGGCACCCTGGCGCGGACGCCTGGTGTCTTTGAACCAGTTGACTATCGTAGTTGGCATCCTGGCCGCCCAGGTGGTCAATTGGCTGATCGCCCGGAAAGTCCCTGAAGGGGCCACCGCCGAAATGATTCGCCTGTCGTGGAACGGGCAGTACGGCTGGCGCTGGATGTTTACCGCCGTCGCGGTTCCCTCCGTCGTGTTCTTTGTGAGCGCATGGTTAGTTCCGGAAAGCCCGCGCTGGCTGGTGAAGAACGGCAAGCACGACCTGGCCCGCCGCGTTCTGGCACGGATTGGCGGTGAGCCATACGGCAGCCAGGCACTGGCGGAAATCCAAACCACCATTGGCGCCGAGACCCACGCGCGCGTGCGCTGGTCGGAGTTGCTTGCGCCGGGAGTGAAGCGGGCTCTGACGGTGGGAGTGGTCATGGCGGTCCTTCAACAATGGAGCGGCATCAACGTGATTCTCAATTATGCCGAGGAGATCTACCGCGGCGCCGGCTACGGGGTGAGCGATATCCTCTTCAACATCGTGCTCACCGGCGCCATCAACCTGGCATTCACGTTCGTTGCCCTGGGCCTGGTCGATCGGTTCGGCCGGCGGGTGCTGATGCTCATCGGCTGTGCCGGAGTCGGCGTTTCGCACGGCCTCGTCGGGCTGGCTTACCACTTCTCGCTGAAAGGCCTGCCGGTGCTCATTCTGACGCTGTGCACCCTCGGTTGCTTCGCCATGTCACTGGGGCCGGTGACGTGGGTGCTGATTTCCGAGATCTTCCCCAACCGCGTTCGCGGCTTGGCAGTCTCGGTCTCGGTTTCGGCGCTCTGGATCGCCTGCTTCGTGCTCACCTTCACCTTTCCGCTTCTCAATTCCGCCTTGGGCTCGGCCGGCACGTTCTGGGTGTATGCCGGCATCTGTTTCGGTGGCTTCCTGTTCGTGCTGTTCCGCGTCCCCGAAACCAAGGGCAAGACTCTGGAACAGATCGAGCGCGATCTGGGTTGACGCCTCCCTCTCCTATCCTCCATAATGGCTTCGACGGGTAGTCTGAAATTGAAGCTGATGTGACACGACGCCGCGAATGAAAAAGCTCTTCCTTGTCCCGCTCCTTCTGGGGGGTTTGCTCCAGAACGCCGGCCTCACCGCTACGCAGGCGAAAAAAACCACCCGCACATCGGCCAGGAAGAAGCTGGCGAAGCGGGCTCCGCTCGTCGATCCCACGGACGGCGATAACGTCGATGGCGACGATCTCACCATTCGCCGGGCGGCAGTCGCGGCGCTTGGCCCGCAGAGCGGCAGCGTGGTGGTAGTGGACCCCACTACCGGGCGCGTTCTCACCATGGTCAACCAGAGGCTGGGACTCACGACCGGCTTCACGCCTTGCTCCACCATCAAACTGGTGGCGGCGCTGGCCGCGCTGAGCGAGCACATCGTCGATCGCGATACTTCCGTCTTCATCGGCCGGCACATCGCCTACACCCTCACCACCGCCATTGCCAAATCCAACAACCAGTACTTCAACATCCTGGGCACGCGGCTGGGCTTCGAGCGCGTCACGCGTTACGCGCAGATGCTCGGCCTGAGCGAAAAGGCGGGGATCGATATCCCCGGCGAACAGCCCGGCGTTCTGCCGCCGGAGCCTCCCAAAAACGGCGGTGTCGGCATGATGACCAGCTTTGGCGAGGGCATTACGGTTACACCCCTGGAGCTGGCCGCGCTGCTCTCCGCCATCGCCAATGGGGGCACGCTCTACTACCTGCAATACCCGCGCACGCAGGTTGAAATCGACCAGTTCGCCCCCAGGGTCAAGCGCCCGCTCGAACTGGCCCCCAACGGCATTGCCGATATCAGGATGGGAATGCGCGCGGCAGTCGATTATGGCACCGGCAGGCGCGCCGGCTACGATCCCAGCGAGCCGGTCTTCGGGAAGACCGGCACCTGCACCGATTTCCGCCTGGCGAGCCACATGGGATGGTTCGGCTCCTTCAACGACGTCGGGCATCATCAGCTCGTGATCGTTGTCATGCTGGCGGGCAGCAGGTCCACCAGCGGGGGCGTGGCGGCCGGCGTGGCCGGAGCCATCTATCGCAATCTCTCCGAACAGCGCTACTTCGCGGCCGATACCGGCAACCAGCCCGGCTTTCCCGAGATCATCGCTACCAGCCCCTGCTGCTCGCGCTGAACGCCGCGACCACCTCAGGTCACACGGTACTTATCGCGGCATTCTTTGGAGCAGAAATAGAGGATCTCTCCTTTGACTGTCCGCGTGATGCCGGCGGCGGTCGAGACATACGTGCCGCACACCGGGTCCTTCCTGAGTTCCCCTCCGGATTGCAACACGGGCGGTTGCTTGGCCGCGCTCTGCGGCCCGGGGGTCGAGCGAAAACCCTCGATGATGCTCCTGAGGAGGCCTCTCACCACGTAGAAAAGCACAACGGGGAGGACAATGAATCGAAAGAAGAGCCGGATCATGGAATCGGGGCGGGACGTGTTGCTCCCGCCCCGGACTCTAGCGTACTACTTCTTCTTCTTCGGAGTCTCTTTTGCGTTGGGGTTCCTATAAGAAGTATCCACGCTGGCGTTGAGGGTGGTCAGCATGTCCTTGGCCGGTTGCGCAAACTGGCCGTCGGGAGCCAGCTCGAGGTACTTCTGGAATGCCTCCACGGTTCCGGGAACCGGCGTCACCTTGCCATCGGCCCCAAATGACGCCTTGGAAACCAGGTAGACGCCATATTGATAATAGGCTTCGGCGTACTTCGGGTCGGCAGCGATGGCCTTTTGGAACGCCTCGGCTGCGGCATCACCCTGATTGGCATTGGTCAGCACCGCGCCGAGATTGTAGTAGTACTTGCCGGCATTGGCCGGGTCGAGTTGCGCCGCTTTAGTCAGCTCGGCCTGGGCCTCGGGGATCTTCTTGGCCTGCACCAGCCCCAGGGCGTAGTTGTTGTGGGTGGCAGCGTCTTCGGGCTTCAGCTCGATGGCCTTGGTGTAAGCATCCAGGCCCTTCTGTGCGGTGGCGTCGAACTCCGCTCCGGTCTTGGTGGCTGCCAGCTTCATGTAGGCGTCCGCCAGGTTGGCCCAAACGGCCAGTTCCGTGGGACCGATCTCGCTGGCTTTGGTCAAGGATTGGACCGCCTGGTCGTACTGCTTGTCCGCCATGGCCGTCATGCCGGCGTTGAAGGCGTCGTTCAACTCCTTGTGCTGTTTCAACTGACCTTCCCGCTCTTTGAGGGTCTTCTCCAACGCGGCCTTCTGATCGGCAGTCATGCCGCGCTCCATGTCTTTGGTCAGCCCGCCGCTTGCAGCGGCCTGCTGCAACGCGGTCTGAGTCGCCTCGCGGGACTTCTTGGAAGCCTGCAGGTCGAAAGAAACGTTGGTGGGATCGCCCATCTTCGACCTGATGCCTTTCTGCTGATCGACATCTCTTCCGTCTACTTCTATCGTGACGTTGTAGTTGCCCAGCGGCAAACCGTTGTAGAAGTAGTGTCCTTTCTTGTCGGTCTTGGTCTTGTAGTGTGCGGTGATGTCGTAGCGGTCGATCTTCACCACGGCGCCCACCAGCGCCTTCCCGTCATCACCCTTCACGTCTCCTTCGATGGCCGTGATCTGGGCCAGCGCAGTGAAACCAAAGAACAGGAACCCGGCGGTCGCCAGGATCAGGTTGCGGAACTTCATAAAACCTCCAACTTGAGACTCGTTTGTATTAAATACTAGTATACTGTATCTCGTTTCGCCGCGGTCGGCGATACGGCAAGTGCACTTTTTGACCACAAATCCGCGGGCGCCCCGCGCGCCTATTCGTCGAACAGCCCGATCTGCTCCTTGGGAACGGCTTTGGCCTTCCGCTTCTTCAGCGGACTCCCCACCACCCCCAGCACCTCGACGGACTCGACTGCGGCCCGCGGAATGAAAACCCGTTGATGGTTGCTGTACGGATCCGGGGGAATCACCGTGAACCCGTATGGCTCCAGTTGCAGCAGGTTGTTGGGCATGATTCCCTCCAGCACTTCGCCGTCCCGGAACTGGAGGCTCACCCACAGCCCCTCCATTTTCGGGCGGGTATTGAAGACCCGCCGGCCGGTCTCCCCGGCGCCCTCAAAATCGCGCACAAAAGAGATGGTCTTGATCTCCTCGTAAGGGACGGTCGAGACGTTGCCCTGCGCCGAGAGCAGATCCACTCCAGCCGCCTGGAGGTAGGAAGTCGGATTGAGGTACCCGGCCAGCGATTCCTTCTGGAATCTTCGGATGACGGCTTTCTTGGTGGTGGAACTGGCCAAATCTCGCCTCTTTTTCAACAACTATGTTTCAATCATTTCGGCGCTTATTGTATCATTGGCACGATGTCTGGAGTGCTGAATGCAAATTCCGCCCGCTTCCGCAACCAGATGACCGCATTCTTGAACTTCTGCCGTCTGGAAAACGGCCTCTCCGCCAACTCATTGGAAGCCTATGCCACTGATCTTTCAAGGTTTAGCACCTTTCTAGGAGAGGGTGCGGCACTGCCCGGCACGGAAACGCTCCGCCATTATCTGGATCATTTATACCAATCTGGTTTGAGCAGCCGGTCCATCGCCAGACATCTTACCACTCTCCGAAACTTCTACGGGTTTCTCCTGAGGGAAGGGCTGGTGGAGTCTGACCCGACGGAGCACTTGCGCACGCCGCGGCAATGGCAGACGATTCCTAAGTTTTTGAATTTAGAGGACATCGAGAGAATTATCGCGGCTCCCGACAGTTCCCGTACCACCGGTCTGCGGGACCGCGCTATGCTGGAGTTGCTTTATGCCACCGGCTTGAGGGTCTCGGAGTTGTGCCGGCTGGGGGTCGGCGACATCAACCTGGACCTTGGGGTTCTGCGGACCACCGGCAAGGGGAATAAGCAGCGTCTGGTGCCAGTCGGAAAGGATGCCGTCCTGGCCGTCGAGAATTATCTTGCCAACGGCCGCGGCGCTTTGCTCAAGGGCCGGGCCAGCCGATATCTTTTCATAACCGCGCGCGGCGGCTGCCTCAGCCGCCAGGCATTTTGGAAGCTCCTGGCCGGATACGGCCGGAAAGCAGGGATATTCCATGGGCTTTCGCCCCATGTGCTGCGTCACAGCTTCGCCACCCACCTGCTGGAGGGCGGGGCCGACCTTCGTAGTGTGCAGGTCATGCTGGGGCACGCCGACATCTCGACCACCCAGATTTATACGCACGTCATGCGGTCGAGGCTTCGGGATACTGTAGAGAAACACCACCCCCGAGCCTGAGCGGAGACCCGGTTTCGGGCAGACCCGGATCTCGGGCAGGATGCCGGGACATTTTGATGAGTCGAGAGCGCATGCGATGAGCGATTACATCTACATGCTGGAGAGCCACCTGAGTGCGGATCAGAACCGGGTGGTGGAAGACGTCCAGGCGGCTTCCGGACAGGCCAGCGTCAACTTGTTCCTGACGGGTGGCGCCATGCGCGATATGCTGGCCGGATTCCGCATCCGCGACCTGGATTTCGCCGTGGAAGGCAGCGCGCTAAAGGTGGCGAAAGCCCTCTGCGAAAATGCCGGCGCCCAGATGGTGCTGGAGGATGAAAACCGCAAGAGCGCGGAACTGGTGTTCCCCACCGGCGTCACGGCCCAGATTGCCATGTCGCGGCAGGAGAAATCCGCGCGCGCGGGAGGCAAGCCCCAGGTGACCCCGGCCACCATCCAAGAGGACCTCAGGGGCCGTGATTTTACGTGTAACGCGGTCGCACTGTCGCTAAACAAGGCTTCGCGCGGGCTTCTGCTCGACCCCATGAACGGGCTGGCGGATATCGAGCGTCACGAGCTCCGCGCGGTTCACGCGTACGGCTTTTACGACGATCCGTCGCGGCTGCTTCGCCTGGTTCGTTTCCGCGTGCGCCTGGGCTTCACGGTGGAGGAGCGCACCCAGATGCAGGTGGCCAACGCGCGCGACGCCGGAGTGGAGAAGACGATTCCGCCGCGGGCCTTGGCCGAGGAGCTCCGACGCATCGCCGCCGAAGACAATCCCGCCGACATTCTGCGGGCGCTCGGTGAGGCCGGTCTGCTGACACTGTTCTCGCCCGCTCTGGCCGGTCCCAAGATCAACCTGCCCGGCATCACCAGGTTTGAAAGGATCAGCCGCCTGCTGCCCGACGATGCCCGTTCGCGCACGGCGCGTTTGGGGCCGTTCCTTTGGGCCCTCACCGAAAGGCTGACGCCCAAGGAAAAGCAGGCTCTGATTGCCACCACCGATATGCCCAAGACGCAGGTGGATCAGTGGCAGAAGCTGGAAGCTCGCGCCCGAAAGCTGGAGTCGGCGCTTCGCTCGGCGCGCATCAGAAAGGCCTCGCAGGTGTACCACCTGGTCTCTCCCGCGGCGCCGGACGAAGTGCTGTTTCTGATGTACCATTCGGCTCTCAAGCCGGTACAGGAGCGGCTGCGGAATTACTACCAGAAATATCTGCCCGCGATTCAGGAGATCACCGCGGAAGAATGGGCTGTGCTGGAGGGCAAGCCGGGGACGCCGCGCCAACACAAGGCGCGCGAGGAGTTCATCGCCAACCGACTGGACCGCCGGCCGCCCCGCAAGCCGGCTACCCCGGAAGCCCCGGGTCCCGTGGGCGTTCCGGGTCCTGAGAGCGCGTCCGGCCCAGCGGCCACCCCGATGGAAGCAGGGGGCGTCAAGCGGACGAAGTAGGGCTGGGCCAAAGCCACCCTAGGCTGCGCGCAGGGTGCGGATCTACTGGATCTTTCCGAGGTTGGCCGTCCCGTTAACGGCCGCCAGGAAAGGCGTGTGGGAACGGCCGCCTTTGGATGGCGCACTGCCAGGGTTGCTGGGCGTTCCCACGGTCCGGAACTCATGCTGAATCATCCGGATGGCGGTTCGGCAGCCCTCCGACCGCACAATCCGGCCCTGCACCACGAGTTGCATGGGGATCGCGCCGCGCAAAAGCACCGGCCAGGAAATGGCTAGCTCCACGTTCAATCCGTTGGGCAATGTCCGGCCGGATTCAAACCGGATGCCGCCGCCCGAGAGATCGAGCGTGCTGCCCGCCCCCGCATCCAGAACCCGTTTCCGGTGGATCAGTTTCCAGTGCAAGTCCAGCAGGATGGGGTAGCGCCGGTCGAAGCGCCGGTCCCCAGCTATGCCTTCAGGTTCTTTGTTTTCTTGGTCCCAAGTGCTGCCGCAAGCCATAATTTCGTCTCGTTTTTCTCCGGAACGAGTTTATTATGCGCGCGCTTTGGCGGAAGTAACAGTAATGCTGGTACTGGAACGGTACTTGAGGCGCGCCAAGGTTGGCGCCGGTGCGACCTCATTCTCAATAAATTCAGCGCTCTCTGCTCACTGCCGAGGGTGAGAGGCAGCGCCAGAATCTGGTCAAGTTTACAAAAACGCCCGGGGATGTTGCATCCCCGGCCTTCCGCACAGGTTGAACAGTGAATCAATTAGTTACTATTCGGACCGGGAGTGAAACGTAACCCGAATCGCATCTGAAACGGTTCGACGGGGTGGAGAACACGGTCGAATGTCGCATCGGCCGTTGGCGTTATTCGGGAGGTATAGGCGTAGTCAATGTCGGAATCCCTGCGGTTCAGCAAATTCAAAGCTTCGACGACAAAGCTCCATTTCTTGGTAATTCGATAACGGACCTGCGCATTGAGCAAAGCCGTTGAATTTGAGCGATAAATTGAGTCGGATGTCAAATCGCGCGGGCCAAAGTAGCGCAGGCGCAAACTCGCCGAAAAGCGTTTGTAATCGTGCATCGTGATGCCCGATGAGGCCACCACCCCAACCGCTTCGGGTACGCGCGTGCCACCGGGGCTGTTGGGCGCAGCATCATCCGCGTCGATTGCGGTAAAAAAGGCTCTGGAATCCGCAAGGTCAAAATCAAAAGCCCAATGTTCCAGCGGCGTGTAGAAGTTCGCCCATTCGATGCCATAGCGGTTGCTCGGACTTAATGAAGCACTCGTGCCTCCGGTGTCGCCATCTTGCAGCAGTTCGGATTGGCTGTGGAGATACCAGAGTGAAAACGTGCTTTGCAGATGGGAGAGGGCCGTAGTGCGCACGCCGATTTCCGCCCCCTTGGTTTGGATTAGGGCGGGGATTCTCGAGGTGGCCGTGGGAAATGGATTGTCCGGCGAAATCGGCTCCTCCCTTTGCGTTGCGCCACGCGCGTCGTTGCTGTGAAAACTGGCTCCGGCCTGTACGTAGAACTCAGTCTTGGACCACGGGCCGAAAATCAAACTCGCTTTTGGTTCGGGCAGGAACTGGGTGACCTTGCCGGTATTGGCGGCCGCAAAGTTGGCCACCGGAGCGCCAGGTAGTTCGGTGGCGGTATAACTGGGAGTCACGTTGGTGACGGCATATCTTGCTTCGTCGCCGCGGAAGGCCAGGACCGTGCGGAATTTTTTCGCCCACTGGATTTCATTTTCCACATAAAAACCGACCATCGTGTCGGTAAATTTATTCACATCCGTTGCCGCGGGCAAGACCGCGACCAGGTTCGGATTGGTATTGCATTCGTCGATGAATTCCTCGTTGCATGCGTTGCTATCATTCTTGTTCGTGCGCGTGCGATTTTCCGTCCGGTAAAGGCCGTTGTGGACCCAATCGTTGCGGACCTGCAGTCCGAACGTATTTTCCACCTTGCGGCCGAACCATTGGCTGAAAATCGTGTGGCGCGCGTCCACCCCAGCCACGAAGCGCTTGTCCTGCTGTTCGAACTGATCGCCCTTAATGGGGTCATCCAGGTAGTAAGTGAAATCGGAAAACAAATCGAGGGAATAATTAAATCCGTACGCCATGATTTGCGTTCTGGAATTGTCGTCTTGGCGATGCCATTCAGCCTGCAAGCTCTCACGCTGTGAATTGCCCCCGTCGGTCGGGTTCAGTGCGCCGAACCTACCAACGAGGGGTATGGCGTTATCCGGCATTTGATCGCTCGAGTCCCATTTTCCATGGTAAGCGCGGGCCGTGATGCTGAAACCATTGGTGTCGTCGCCCTGGCTGTAGGTTAGCAGGCCGTTGAACTTGGCATAAGCATCCGGATGCACCCATGGGCCGTTATCGTAATACCCTTCTCCACCGTAGAGCAAACTGCCCGAGCCGAGCTTTTGCGATACGCCGAAAACGGCCCGCGCATAGCCGTACATGCCGCCTTCCACTTCAAAGAAGTTCTCGGGCAGAGTCTTGAAGAATTCCAAATGGGCCGCTCCGGCTGAGCCAAAGTCGCCGACGTCGGCGTAATAAGGACCTTTCTCGAAATTCACCCGCTGCACAAGCTCCGGGATGACAACGTTCATGTCCGAGTACCCCTCGCCGTGGGCGTGCGACGGCAGGTTCAGCGGCATATCGTCGAGGAACATGGCCATATCTGTGCCGTGGTCGAGATTGAAGCCGCGTAGAAAATATTGGTTGGCCTTACCGCCGCCGGCGTGTTGCGTGATGATGAGGCCGGGAACCGCCTCCAAGACTTCTCCCGAACGAAGCATCGGACGCTCTTCTATTTCCTGTGCGCCCACCGTTCCCTGGGTGCCGGAGTCGGCGATTCCGACAAGGTCATCCGCGCGGCCCTGCACGTTTATGGTGGTGCTCACGGAGAGCACAGCCAGAGAGATGCGCAGCGGGGCCGGCGCCCCGGTGGTCCCTATGGTGACGGGGACTTCCTTGATTGCAAAAGCGGGATTAGATACCACGAATCGATAATCGCCTGCCGGGAGTCCAGAAATAATGAAGGAGCCGTTCGCGTCCGACTGGGTCGTTGTTTGTACAGTACCGTTCGCGCTTAGAACCTGCACGGTGGCCCCGGCAATCACCGCGCCAGACGTGTCAACGACAGTTCCCGATAGCTGAGGCGGCTTCGCGATGATCTGGACAGGCTGGAGGTTGACCGTCAAGGCGGGGCCGCTGGTAACGGCGATCGTCTGGCTGACGTCGGCAAAGCCCGGCGCCGATCCAACCAGCTTGTACTCTCCGGGAGGGAGGGAAGGGAAAGAAAACCGGCCCTCGGCGTCGCTGCGGATCGCCCGAACTCCGGCGCCAGGGGACTCGGCGGTTACCGTGGCGCCCGCGACCGGCCTTCCTTGCGGGTCGGTCAGTTGCCCGCTCACGCTGCCATCGGCTGCCCACGCGTACCAGACCGAGGCAAAAAGCAGGGACGCAATAGCGAATCGTCTCAAGGTATTGCGGCTTCTTTTATCGAGTGTTACGCTTTTTATAAACGTGCTACTGACAAACACAGTAGCACGAAGCACACGAACGTAGCAGCAATTATTTTCCGATTATTTTCCGGCCACCGGAGGACTGTTCCTGGGCGCCGCCGCCGCACGTAGCGGGCTCGGCCTCCCGGATGGAACTCGCGCTCGGTTAGTCCTGCTTGCCGCTCTCGATGCGCATGCCGTAAAAGCTGCGATACACGAAGACGACGGAGACCACGAAGAATACTGCCGCCAGCGCGGTGGTGAAGGCGTTGCCCTGCTCGTTCGAAAGGTGCACGGCCAGCGAGACGGCCAGCAATCCGAACAGCGTGGTGAACTTGATGATGGGGTTGAGCGCCACCGAGCAGGTGTCCTTGAACGGATCGCCAACCGTGTCGCCCACTACGCAGGCGGCGTGCAGTTCCGTCCCCTTGGCGCGCAGTTCGGTCTCCACCACCTTCTTGGCGTTGTCCCATGCGCCGCCGGCGTTAGCCATGAAGAGGGCTTGGAACAGGCCGAACAGAGCGATCGAGATCAGGTAGCCTACGAAGAAGAAAGGTTCCAGGAAGGCGAACGCCAACGCGGCGAAGAACACCACCAGGAAGATGTTCAGCATACCCTTCTGCGCGTACTTCGTGCAGATCTCCACCACCCGCTTGGAATCGGCCACGGAGGCTTTCTCGGCGCTCTCCAGCTTGATGTGCCGCTTGATGAATTCCACCGCGCGGTACGCCCCCGTGGTGACCGCTTGCGCGCTGGCGCCCGTGAACCAGTAGATCACTGCGCCGCCGGCGATGATGCCCAGCAGGAACGGCGCGTGCATCAGCGAGAGCTTGTCGATGTTCACCGTGAGACCCTTGGTCAGGGCCACGATGGTCGAGAAAATCATGGTGGTGGCGCCCACCACGGCGGTGCCGATCAGCACCGGCTTGGAGGTGGCCTTGAAGGTGTTGCCCGCACCGTCGTTCTCTTCCAGGTTGTCCTTGGCCTTCTCGAATTCCGGCGTGAAACCGAAGGTCTTCTGAATGTCCTGGGAGATGCCGGGAAGCGTTTCGATGGTGGAAAGCTCGTAGATGGATTGCGCGTTGTCGGTGACCGGGCCGTAGCTATCCACCGCGATGGTAACCGGTCCCATGCCCAGGAAGCCGAAGGCCACCAGGCCGAAGGCGAATACCGCCGGCGCCAGCATCAGCGTCGTCAGGAACATGGTGCTCATGAAGTAGCCGATGCTCATGAGGGCCATAATGGTGAGGCCCAACCAGTAGGCGCTGAAGTTGCCGGCCACGAAGCCGGAGAGGATGTTGAGCGATGCGCCGCCTTCGCGCGAGCTAGTGACAATTTCACGCACGTGACGCGAATTGGTAGAGGTGAAGACTTTCACAAACTCGGGGATCAACGCGCCGGCCAGCGTGCCGCAACTGATGACGGTGGCCAGCTTCCACCACATCGTATCGTCGCCGCCGAGGTCCGGAATCATGAACCTGCTGACGATGTAGGTGAGGATGATGGAAAGGATGGAGGTGAGCCAGACCAGCGTGGTGAGGGGCGCCTCGAAGTTCATCTTCTCGGCGTTCCCGAAGCGCGCCTTGGCGATAGCGCCATTCACGAAATAGCCGATGCCGGAAGAGATCACCATCATGACGCGCATGGAGAAGATCCAGACCAAAAGCTGCACCTGAACGATGGGGTCTTGGACCGCCAGCAGGATGAAGGTGATGAGCGCCACGCCGGTGACCCCGTAGGTCTCGAAACCGTCGGCCGAGGGTCCCACCGAGTCGCCCGCGTTGTCGCCCGTGCAATCCGCGATGACGCCGGGATTGCGCACGTCGTCCTCCTTGATCTTGAAGACGATCTTCATCAGGTCCGAGCCGATGTCGGCGATCTTGGTGAAGATGCCGCCGGCCACGCGCAAGGCCGCGGCGCCCAGCGATTCGCCAATCGCGAACCCGATGAAGCACGGGCCCGCCAGGTCGCCCGGAATGAACAGCAGAATGAAGAGCAT